>Ga0137392_10002614_pt1 | contig 10871 bp, 7 predicted proteins | sample 15con2h34AmetaG_FD_101394 | JGI IMG/M metagenome (GOLD analysis project Ga0137392, IMG submission 101394) | Vadose zone soil microbial communities from Angelo Coast Range Reserve, California, USA - 15con2h3.4A metaG | ecosystem: Environmental > Terrestrial > Soil > Vadose zone > Saprolite... | reverse complement strand
CCTCGCCGGTGACGGCCTGGCCGCACGCGCGGTTTGGGAGGAGCTGCGGGCCCGGCGGCCGGAGGATCCGCGCGTCGAAGCATACCTGGCGCTGCTGTCCCGGTCTGACGTACCACCGGCACCGGCGTCCGCCGGAGACGGCGAGCCGGCCGGCGCGGCGCCGCCCCGAAAGAAGAAAAAGAAGTGAGACGCGTCGCGCTCATTTTGGTAGCCGTTCTGTTCGCCTGTGCGCGTTCCGCCGCGAATCATGAGGAGCTGGGCGACCGCGCCTATGCCGCGGGCGCGTATGCGGACGCGTTGGCGGAGTATCAGCTCGGGCGCCTGGCGAATGCAGGGAGCGCTCCGTTGCTCGCGAAGCTCGCCGCGGCCGCGATCCATGCGGAAGACTACGATCTCGCCGCCGATTCGTACCGTAACCTGGCGCGGCGGGATCGCTCGCGCGCCGAAGAAGCGGCCGACGGTCTGGACCGCGTCGCACGCGCGGCGCTCGCAGCCAACGACCGCACCGCACTGGCGAGTGCCCTGACCGGCCTGCGCGAAGTCGCGCCGCGCCGGCCCCTCGGACGCTACGTGATCCTTGCGGCCCTCGACGCCATGGACCGCGGTGACACCGCCGAGGCAACGGCGCTGCTTCCGGTCGCTGCGGCGTCCGCCGTCGACGCAGCCCGGGCCGACTCGCTACTGTTCGTCTACGGCATGGCGCTGGTCCGCGTGCACGATTGCAGCACCGCCGTGCGCGTGTTCGAGGGAGTGCTGCGCCGCCAGCGCGCCCCGACGGTCGTCGAGCGGTCACGCGAGGGGCTCGGCCTCTGCGCGCTCGTCGAAGGAGATCGCGCGCTTCAGGCCGGACGCCCGGCCGATGCCGAGGCGTGGTACCGGCGCGCGACCGCGCCGGGCGCGTCGCCGGACGTCGCCCGCGGCGCCTTCCTCGGCCTCGGGGACGTGCGGCTGTCGCAGGGTGACATCGCCGGCGCGATCGAGAGCTACCAGCAGGCGCTCGCCGGCGGCACGCCGGGTGACACGATTTCGCAACGCGCGCAGGAGAAGCTCAACGCATTGGGAAAGGCCGGACCGTAATGAAGGTATACAAGACAGTGGCGCTGCTGGCGCTCGGCGTCGCGTGCCATCACGGCGCCCGCTCGCCTGCCGCAGCGCCACAGATGCAGCCGAACGTCGAGCTGGAACGCGCCATGACGACCTTTCGTCATGGCGATTTCCGCCGCGCGCAGCTGCTGCTGCAGCGTCTGACGTTCGAATTCGGGCCAGGCCAGCCGGAGCTCGCGCAAATCGACTACTATCTCGCGGAGTGCGCGTTCCAGCTCGGCGAGCACGCGCAGGCGGCGACCGATTTTCGGAAGGTCGCGGACGGATTCCCCACCACCGAGTATGCACCGCTCGCGCTGCTCCGCGCCGGCGATGCGAATCTGCGGATGTGGCGCCGCCCGGAGCTCGATCCCACCCCCGGCGAAACCGCGCTGGCGATTTACCAGGAGCTCGCCGGCCGGTATCCCGATAGCGACGCCGCCGCGCGCGCGCGGCTGCACGTCGTCCGCCTGCAGAATCAATTCGCGGAGAAGACGTACAAGAACGGCATGTTCTATCTGCGGCGGAAGGCGTACGACTCGGCGATCATCTACTTCAAGGACGTGATTGCCAACTACCCCAACGCCGGCCGCACGCCCGACGCGCTGCTCCGCCTCGTCGACAGCTATCGCGCGATCGGCTATAAGGAAGAACTGCAGGAGACCTGCGCGCATCTGCGTCGCTTCTATCCGAACGCAAATGGGCTCGGCCGCAGTTGTCCGTCCCCCGCTGGGGCCGCCGACTCGACCGCGACGCCTTCAACTCCCTCGACTCCCTCCTGAGCGGCGTGGACGCGCTGTTCGGGGGATCGTTTGACCCCGTGCACATCGCGCATTTGATCGTAGCCGAGGCGGCAGCAGACGCGTTGGGAGAGAACGCCGTGATTCGTTTTCTCCCGGCGCGCGAGCAACCATTCAAGCGCGCGGCGCACGTTGCCAGTCCCGAGCAGCGGGCCGAAATGTTGGACCTGGCGGTGGCCGGCAATCGGCGGCTGCGCGTGGAGCGCATCGAGCTGGGCCTGCCGACGCCATCCTACACGGTGCGGACCCTGCGGGCGCTCGGCGCGCGGGAGCCGGGGAACCGTTTCACGTTATTGCTAGGGGCGGATGCGGCGCGCGACCTGGCCGCCTGGTGGGAAATTGAAGCCCTTCCAGCCCTTGCCGACATCGTCGTCTTCGCCCGGCCCGGATCGACCGTCCTGCGCCATCCACTCGTCAGCCGGGTTATTCCGGTCCCGATGATCGATCTGTCCGCCACGCAGGTGCGGGAGCGCCTTAAGCAGGGGCGTTCCATTCGATATTTAGTGCCTGAGCCGGTCCGCGCGTATATCGCGGACCGGCGCCTGTACCGTTAGGAGCGTAATGGCCAACCGTCTGTTCGCAAAGGTTTTCGGAACGCGATTCGATCGCGCGCTGAAGCGCATCCAGCCGATCGTGGATGCGATTCTGGAGCAGGAGAAGCGCCTCAAAGATCTCAGTGACGCCGATCTCCAGGCGCAGACCGCGAAATTCCGGGAAATCATCGCCCAGCGGACCGGCGCGCTGCATGCCGAGGTCGAGCGTCTCAAGCAGGCGAAGCACGACTGCCCCGACCCCGAAGAGCGTACCAACCTGAGCGATCAGCTCGCGAAGGCGGAGCAGTCTTTCGTGACGACGTTGCAGGCCACGCTCGACGACATCCTGCCTGAGGCGTTCGCGACGGTGCGCGAGGCTTCGCGGCGGCTGCTGGGGAGCGAGGTCGTCGTGACCGGGCACACGATGAAATGGGACATGGTGCCGTACGACGTGCAGCTCATCGGCGGCATCGTTCTTCACCAGGGCAAAATTGCCGAGATGGCGACGGGCGAAGGCAAGACGCTGGTCGCGACGCTGCCGCTGTATCTCAATGCGCTCGCTGGGCGCGGCGCCCACCTCGTCACCGTCAACAATTATCTCGCCCGCCGCGATTCCCAGTGGATGGGTCATCTCTTCAAGTGGCTCGGCCTGACGGTGGGGTGCATCGATGACACGCAGCCGTCGACGCCCGAGCGCCGCGCGGCGTACTACTGCGACATCACGTACGGCACGAACAACGAGTTCGGCTTCGACTACCTGCGCGACAACATGGTCTTCACGCTGGACCAGCGCGTGCAGCGCGGCCACATCTTCGCGATCATCGACGAGGTGGACTCGATTCTGATCGACGAGGCGCGCACGCCGCTGATCATCTCCGGACCAGTCGGGGCCGAGTCGGACGAGAAGTACGCGCAGTTCAACGCTCAGGTCGTGCAGCTCGTCCGCAGGCAGACCGCGGTGGCCAATGACCTCCTCGCGCGCGGCGAGCCGCTGCTCGAGAAGCCGGAGACGCAGTACGAGGGCGCGACGCTGCTGTACAAGGCGCAGCTCGGCATGCCCAAGAACAAGAAACTGCTCAAGCTGCTGAACGAGCAGGGCGTGAAGCAGAACGTACAACGCGTCGAGCTCGACCGCCTCGCCGACCGCAAGTTGCCGGCCCGCGAGCAGAAGATGCGGGACATCGAGGACGATCTCTTCTTCGTTATGGACGAGCGCGGCCGCGCGGTGCACCTCACGGATAAGGGTGTCGAGACGATGTCGCCGTCGGATCCCACGTTGTTCGTGGTGCCGGACATCTCGCACGCCATCCACGAGATCGAGCACGACGAGCACCTCTCCGCCAACGAGAAGATCGAGCGGCGCCGGGCCGTGGAAGCCGAGTACGCGATCAAGAGCGAGACGCTGCACATCATCCACAAGCTCTTGCAGGCCCACGCGCTCTACGAGAAAGACGTCGAGTACGTCGTTCAGGACGGCCAGGTCTTCATCGTCGATGAGTTCACGGGCCGGCTGATGCCGGGGCGGCGGTGGTCGGACGGCTTGCACCAGGCGGTGGAAGCGAAGGAGGGCGTGACGGTGCGCGAGGAGACGCAGACCCTCGCGACGATCACGATCCAGAACTACTTCCGCATGTACGAGAAGCTTGCCGGCATGACGGGCACCGCCGAGACCGAAGAGACCGAGTTCCACGAGATCTATAAGCTCGAGGTTGTCGTCATTCCGACGAATCGCCCCGTTCGGCGCGTCGACAAGCACGATCTCGTTTACAAGACGCGCAAGGAGAAGTACGACGCGATCATGGACGAGATCGAGCGGCAGCATAAGCGCGGTCTCCCCGTCCTGGTCGGCACCACCAACGTCGAAGTGTCCGAGACGCTGGCTCGGCTGTTGAAGCGGCGTGGGCTCAAGCACGAGGTCCTCAACGCCAAGTTTCACCAACGCGAAGCCGAGATCGTCGCTCAGGCGGGGCAGCCGGGATCCATCACCATCGCGACGAACATGGCCGGGCGCGGCACCGACATCAAACTCGGTCCGGGCGTCAAGAAATGTCAGGTGTGCGGCATCAAATCCCGCGAGGCCCCGTTCGGCCAGAGGATCGAGCCGCCCGATCTCACGCCTGAGCAGATCAAAGAGCTCAAGTGCAACGAGGATCCCCCCTGCGGGCTGGTCATCATCGGCACCGAGCGGCACGAGGCGCGGCGCATTGATCGCCAGTTGCGCGGGCGCTCAGGCCGCCAGGGCGACCCGGGCCAGAGCATTTTCTTTCTGTCGCTCGAAGACGACCTCATGCGGCTGTTCGGCTCGGACCGCATCGCGCGCATCATGGATCGCACCGGCGCCGAGGAAGGCGAGGTCATCACGCATCCGTGGGTGACGGCGGCGATCGGGCAGGCGCAGAAGCGGGTCGAGCTGCAGAACTTCCAGGCCCGCAAGAAGCTGTTGCAATTCGATGACGTGATGAATCAGCAGCGCGAGGTCATCTACTCGCGGCGGCTGTACGCGCTCGAAGGCGGCGAAGAGCTGAAGGCCGAGGCCCAGCGCATGATCGACGGCGCAACCGAACGGCTGGCCGACAGTCTGATCGCCGACTACGACGATCCGGGTCAGTGGGACCGCGAGCTCATCGAGACCGAGTTCCTGCAGAAGTTTTTGATGTCGGTCCCCGGTGTGACGGACACGGGCCGGATCCGGAATCGCGAGGAGCTGATCCGTGCCGCGCACGAAGCGGGACGCGCCGCGTTTCAGAAGAAGCTCGACTATATGCGTGATGTCGAGGCGAAAGTGGGTGCCACGCGACTCGGCGAGCAGGCGCTGGCACACGTGAGCCTCGGTGTCATCGACGAGAAATGGAAGGATCATCTCTACGATCTGGACCAGCTCCGCGAGGGCATCTATCTGCGCGGCTACGGACAGAAGGATCCGCTCGTCGAATACAAGCAGGACGCCTACGAGATGTTCGTCGGGCTGATGGCGGATCTCCAGGCGACGTTCGCCGAGCGCTGGCTCAAGCTGCAGATCGAGATCGGGCCGCCGCCAGGGCAGGGACCGCAACGGCCTTCCCCGTCGGGCCGTGGCGTTACGGGTCCGGCGGGAGGGTTGCCGGGAACGGCTCGCCGCCAAGCGCCGATGGTGGCATCGAAGGCAGCCACGGATGGCCTCGTCACGAGTGGTGAGCCACCGCCGCCGTCAGCGCAGCGTGCCGCGCCGGGAGTTGCCGAGCCGGCCTTTGCCGCCAATCCCTACGCCGGCGTGGGTCGCAACGATCCGTGCCCCTGCGGCAGCGGGAAGAAGTTCAAGAAATGCCACGGAGCAGGGGCGTAGAACAAGACGAGGGACGCCGAACACAGCGTCCCTCGTCGCACCGTGCCTTATCCTGCTATTGGCTGACTACGTACTGATAGCAAGCGCTTTCCAACACCACTGCGCCCGATGCATCGATGACTCGGAAGTGGATGTCGAACTCCGTGCCCAAGAGGGAGGCGGAGAGTGTCCGCCACAGCGCCGCCCGCCCGGTGCCTCCGTCGTCGGTCACAATCGCCCGCGGCGTTGGCCCTTCGCCCAATGTCAACCACGACGTTCCCGTGCAGTCGTCGTTCACATTCGTGTCCACCGCGCGCTGCAGCCGGTAGCTCGCGTTCGGGGCGAGGTCGCGCACCCACGTGTCGAGATTGACGATCAGGTTGGCGTCCTTGGGCTGCCGGAACTTGACGTGCCCGAATCCTCCCGCGCCCGTGGCATCTCTGAGGATGATTTCGTCGTTGAAGGGCGGCGTCGCCGGTCCCGACGTGCTTGCGCTGATCGGCACGTTCAGTGAGGACCCGCCGGCGAGATTCGGAGCCACGGGATCGGAGCGGTCGGTGACGCAGGCCGCCAGCGCAACCGCGCCCAGGATGATGCAATAACCTCTCATACAGCCTCCCTATAGGGTGAAAAAAGGGACCAGGAGACGCGTTGATCTAGCGACGCCACCCTCGTGGGTTACCTTCGAGCATCGTAAGGTCGGTCCGTGAACCCGCTGTGATTCGAGCGTGAACTGGACGGGCGACCTCGGCAGGAGTGGTGTCGCGCATGATCCGCTTCCGAACGCTGGGTGGTCTGGAGCTATCGGACTCGCAGGGCCGCGACCTTCACGCGCTCCTGTCAAAGCCAAAACGCCTTGCCCTCCTCGCCTACCTCGCTTCCCACAACCATCATGCCTCGCGGCGCCGAGATTCAATTGTGGCGCTGTTCTGGCCTGACATGGATGCGGCGCACGCGCGCGGCTCCCTCCGGCAAGCTCTGCGGTTCCTCCGGCGCGAGCTCGGCGACGGCGTGCTCAATGGCCGGAGTGAGGAAGAAATCGGCTTTGAGCCGCATTCCCTCGAATGTGATGCGGTCACGTTCGAGCGCGCGTGTGATGCAGGCCGGCTATCAGAAGCCGTGCAGCTCTATCGCGGCGATTTCCTCGACGGCTTCTACGTAGCGGGCGGATCCGCCGAGCTCGAGCGGTGGATCGAAGGCGAGCGGATCCGCCTGCGGCAACTGGCGGCACGGGCGGCGGCGGAGTTGTCGCAGCATGCGGAGCGGGAGGGCAATCTGGCACAGGCCGTCGAGGCCGCGCGCCAGGGCGTCGCCCTCGAACCTGACGACGAGAAAGGGCTCGCGCGCCTCATCGCGCTGCTCGACCGGTCGGGGGATCGCGCCGGGGCGCTGAGCACTTTCGAGACATTCCGGCGCCGGTTGGAGAAGGAGTACGACGCGACGCCCTCGCCCGAGACTGCCGCGCGCATCCAGGCGATCCGTACCCGCCAGACGCCGTTCGCTGAAGTGGCGACGCCTCGTCTTTCGGCGCGACGGCGTCCCGTCCGGCGCGTGTTGTGGTCCGTGGTCGGCGGCGTAGTCGCGACGGCAATGATCGGGTGGCTGTCGGTCTCCGAAGCGCATCGCAGCTCGGTCGCGGTCCTTCCTCTTACGAATGCCACGCAGGATACCGCGCTCACGTACGTGACCGAGGGCCTGTCCCAGGGCGTTACCGCCGCGCTGTCGCAGATCCCCGGGCTTCGCGTCGCAAAGCCCGCGGTCGTTCAGGCGCATGAGGCCGTGAACGCCGACGCCGTGATTGCCTGGACGCTGCGACGTCAAGGCGACTCACTGGTTCTCGCCGTCGAGCTGAGGGGCACGGCGACAAGTGCGAGTCAGTGGGCGAGGGAGTTCCCGCTATCCGCGTCGGGCGCGCTCGCGGTCGAGGGTCGGGTGGTGGGTGAGGTCGTGGGGCAACTGCGACCTCGCCTCATCGACTCGATTGACCTGCGGCAGCTGCATCGCACGACCGCGAGCGCTGATGCGTACCTGCTTTACCTCCAAGGCAGGTACTTCTTGGGGAGGCGCAGTCCGGAGTCCATTTCGCGAGCGCGCGGCCTGTTCGCCCAAGCCATCGAGCGGGACCCAGTCTATGCGGCCGCGTACGCCGGGCTGGGATACTCGTATGTCGCACTCGCGTACTACTGGGCCATGCCGTCGCGCGAGGCGTTTCCCTTGGCGGAGGCCGCGGCGCGCCGCGCGCTGCAGATCGACTCGACGATCGGCTTCGCCCAGGCGCTCGTCGCCGAGGCGACGGCGAGCTACCATTGGCGCTGGGCCGCTGCGGAGCCGCTGTATCGCCGCGCGATCGCGCTGGATCCGACCGACCCCGAGTCGCACCACCTGTTCGGCGTCTATCTCCGTACGCTCGGACGCTTCGAGGAGGCCGAGGCGGAGATGCGCCGGGCCGTCGAGCTGGACCCGTTGACGCGCCATTTCGCGTACCAGCTGGCCCGGGTACTCGCGTGCGCGGGTCGTTCGGCGGACGCGGCCCTGGAGTTCGAGAAGCAGCTGGCGCTCGACTCGGTCTATCCGCCGGCCCACTACGAGCTCGCGAAGGTCCTCGCCCGCCAGGGAGCCTACGACGCGGCCATTAAAGAACTTGCTACGGGCGCACGCCAGTGGGGCGACACCGCATACACGCGTCTCGTCCAGGGTAGGCGGGGCAGCGCCGGCTACACCGCGGCGCGCCTGCTCGGGGCCACTCGGTCCCTCGAGCGCCTGCGCGCGCGCGCGCAGCGTGGATACGTTCCGCCGGTCGCCTTCGCCCGCGAGTACATCCAGCTCGGTCGGCGTGAAGAGTCCTTGGCCTCGCTCTCGCGCGGATTCGAGGTTGGGGATGTCACGCTGGCGACGACCAACTGCGACCCGGAGTACGCCCCCCTTCGGGCTGACCCGCGCTACTGGGATCTCCGTCGCCGCATGGGATTGCAGTAAGGGGCTCTTCGCTGCGTTGTCGCGGTACTGAGAGGCCGCTGCGGCGCCAGTAGCTTCGTCCCATGCCGCTTCGCCTTTCCGAGCATCTCGAACACGACCGCCCGCGGGAGCGTTTCTGGGCCGTCGGGCCCGCCGCGTTGACGGGGCAAGAGCTCCTGGCCATTCTCCTAGGGACGGGCACGCGAGGCCAGGATGCGTTGGCGGTGGCCGGCGAAATCCTCGCCCGTGGTGACGGATCGCTCCGCCGGCTGGCAACACGGCCGTGCGCGGAGCTGGCCAAGATTGTTGGCGTCGGCCGGGCGAAGGCGGCTCGGTTGTCCGCGGCATTCGAGCTCGGCAGGCGTCTGGCGGTCGAGGCCGAGCCGCCTCCGGAGCGGATTCGCGGTCCTGGAGACGTACAGCGGTACTACGGCCAGCGGCTGAGGGACCTGACAGTGGAAGAGTTTCATGTCCTCGCGTTGGGCAGTCAGAGCCAGATCCTCGCCGACCTGTTAATCACGCGGGGAATCTTGAACAGCTCGCTGGTGCACCCGCGAGAGGTATTTCGAGCGGCAATCGCTGAGGCTGCGGCGGGAATCATCGTGGTGCACAATCACCCGAGCGGCGACCCCACGCCGTCGGCGGATGACCGGGCGGTCACCCGGCAACTGGTGGACGCTGGGCGCGTGCTCGACATCCCGGTGTACGATCACGTGGTGGTGGGAGGAGAACGGTACGTGAGCTTCGCGGAGGCGGGACTGTTGTGACGAGCACGGCGGCGATTCTCGCACCGGAGCTGGCGGAGGCCGTCGCGGCCCAACGGGACCGCCTCGACCTCGACGTCCTGTCACGCGCCTACCGCCTGAGCGCGCAGGCCCATCAGGGTCAGAAGCGCCTGTCGGGCGACGATTTCGTGTCTCACAGCGTCGCCGTCGCGACGATTCTCGCCGAACAGCAGATGGACACGACGACGATCGCGGCCGCCCTGCTGCATGACGTCGTCGAGGATTCCAACGTCACGCTCGAGATGCTGCGGCGCGATTTCGGCAACGAAGTCGCCGACCTGGTCGATGGCCTCACCAAGATCTCGACGCTCACGTTCCGGTCGACCGCCGAAGAGCAGGCCGAGAACTATCGCAAGTTGCTGATGTCGGTCGCGCGGGACGCACGCGTCATCATCATCAAGCTCGCCGACCGGCTGCACAACATGCGCACGCTCGATCCTTTGCCTCCGGAGAAGCGCAAGCGCATAGCGCTCGAGACGCGCGAGCTGTACGCGCCGCTCGCGCACCGCTTCGGCATGGCGGGGGTCAAAGCGGAGCTCGAAGACCTGGCGTTCAAGTATCTCGAGCCCGAGGACTACAAGCAGCTCGCGCGGCAGGTCAAGTCCCGGCGCGTGGAGCGCGACCGGACGATCGAGCGGATGCGCTCGCCGCTCGCGGATGAGCTGCGGCGCGCCGGGATCGCGGGCTGGGAAATCGTCGGCCGGCCCAAGAACCTCTGGTCGATCTTCAAGAAGATGAAGAAGCGCGGCAAGCCGTTCGAGGAGATCTACGATCTGCTCGCGGTACGCGTGCTCGTGAACACGATTACCGACTGCTATCACGTCCTCGGCATCATCCACCACACGTGGACGCCGCTGCAGGAACGGATCAAAGATTACATTGCGAGCCCAAAGTCGAACGGCTACCAGTCGCTGCACACGACCGTGTTCGGGCCCGGCGGCCAGCTGTACGAGATCCAGATACGCACGCGGGACCAGCACCGGACCGCCGAGTACGGCATTGCGGCGCACTGGCTGTATAAGGAAAACGGCAAGAGCGCCGATGAGCTCGATCATCACCTGTCGTGGTTCCGCCAATTGATCGAGCTCCAGCAGGACGCGCACAGTCCCGAAGAGTTCCTCGAGTTCCTGAAGATCGACTTGTATCAGGACGAGATCTTCGTGTTCACGCCGCGGGGTGACGTGAAGCGGCTGCCCAAGGGCGCGACGCCGATCGATTTCGCATTCATGGTCCACACGGAAGTCGGTCAGCACTGCAATGGCGCTCGAGTGAATGGCCGGATCGCGCCGCTGCACCGGCCGCTCCGCAACGGTGACACGATCGAGGTGCTGACCAGCCCGCAGGCCAAGCCGGCCCGCGACTGGCTGGCGCACGTGGAGACGGGCCGGGCACGACAGAAGATCCGCCAATGGAT
>Ga0137392_10002604_pt1 | contig 10889 bp, 9 predicted proteins | sample 15con2h34AmetaG_FD_101394 | JGI IMG/M metagenome (GOLD analysis project Ga0137392, IMG submission 101394) | Vadose zone soil microbial communities from Angelo Coast Range Reserve, California, USA - 15con2h3.4A metaG | ecosystem: Environmental > Terrestrial > Soil > Vadose zone > Saprolite... | reverse complement strand
CCTGGCGGTGGACGGAGTGCGCTTGTGTTCGGCGATGCCAGTGCGCGTGAATGCCCGACGTGGCGCTCGTGTGCTTTCTGTGGAACCCGTCCCAGCGCCGGCAGGTGAGTTGTGACAGAAGCCACCGGCAAGCCACTCAATCCCGAATTAAAGGCATGGTTTGAAGCCTGGGCGACCTGCACGCAAATGGTGCTGTCCCAGATTTTCGGACACCCCGTGACGTTCGAAACTCCGTCGGAAGCGCTGCCGGGCGCCGACTCCGACTTGTGGTACACAGTTGTCGCGGGCGGAGCGTTGCGCGGCGAGATGACGTTGCGTTTACCGGCCGCCTCCGGCACGCGTCTCGCTCAGAAGTTTCTTCAGGAAACAGAACCGCCACCGGCTGAGCCGTCGGCCGAACACAACGAAGCGCTAGGAGAGCTTCTGCGCCAGATTGCCGGACAAGCTGCGACCGCTCTCGCTTCCGCCGCGGGAGGGGAAGTACAGTTCCACGTCGCGGCGTCGGCAGCGCCTTCGTGGTCGTCGTCCGCCACCACATGTCTTTACACCCGGGACGAAGCGGGAACCCCGGTGACAATCGAAATCCAGATCAGCGCAGCGCTGGCCGCGGCTTTGCAACCACGCGCGGAAGCACAGCCCGCGTCGGCTCCACCGCCCACGCCCGCCCCACCGCCGCCCCCGCCTACCTCTGCCAGCTATGAACGCTTGCGGGACGTGATTCTCGATGTCAAGCTTCGCTTTGGAAGCCGCCGCATGCTGCTGCGCGACGTGCTCGCGCTCAGTGCCGGAGTCGTAGTGGAGCTCGACAACAACCTCAACTCTCCTGTGGATCTGCTGCTCGATGGCCGCGTGGTTGCGCAGGGCGAAGTCGTGGTCGTGGACGGCAATTACGGACTGCGCGTCACTCAGGTTCTGGATTCCGTACCGCCGTCCTGAAAAGTTCCCCATGCAAAAACTGTTCAAGACTCTGACATGGCCAACCCATTGGAAGAAGCGCTGGGAAGAAATGGGTCTCCCATGCGGGCTAGAATCCTGCTCGGGTTCCAAATCGCCCTGGACCCGTATTTGGCATCCCCCGACCGGAGCATTCCTGCAGGGCATCTTCTATTGCCGGCCGAAATGCCTCGAGACGGCGCTGATCGCACAACTGGCCCGCCTCTACCCGTTGGCTCCGGCAGCAGCCCCGTCCAACCGCATTCCCCTTGGACTGCTCATGGTCGCGCGCGGCTGGTTGACTCACGAGCAGGTCGTCACGGCCCTCGCCGCGCAGCAATCGGCCCACTCGGGAAAGATCGGAGACTGGTTCGAGAAACTCGGATTCGCCACCGAGCAGCAGGTCACCTCTGCCCTGGGTTTGCAATGGGGATGTCCAGTCGCGTCCGCGCCTGACGCGGCGGTCATCGCGCCCGTTGGCCGGATCCCGCTCGGAATCCTGGAGGCCTTTCAGATGCTCCCACTGCAATTCGTGCCGTCTACCAACATGCTCCACATCGCATTTGGCGAGCGCGTCGATCACGCTGCGCTGTACACCATTGAGAAGGTCCTCAATTGCCGCACCCGACCCTGCGTGCGGGGACGCAAGAGCGTGGCCGCCGAATTAGACCAGATGCGGCAGCAACCGCGACCGCAGGAAGTTGAATTTGGACCCATGTACGACTGCACGGAGATCGGACGCGTCAGCGCGAGCTACATGGCAAGGCTGGGGGCAGACGATGCCCGGCTCGGCCGTGTGGGACAGTTTATCTGGCTGCGTCTGAGAGTACGCACCTCGCACACCGACTTACTGTTCCGTCTAGGGGTTGAGTCTCCGAGAGCGCAGAACGTGTTGAGCCCGCCCTAGGTGTGGCCCACATCCCCGTTCTCTGCGTCCATGCGATGAAACGAAATTCTCTCGATCGATTCGTGGAGGCAAGGTACGCCGCGTCTCTACGAGTCTGTTAAGCGGCTAAACGCGGGTCACTGCGAAGCGCCGTTCAGCAGATTTCGCAACACGGCGACCTCCGCCTTGATGCCCGCGCGGAGTGAGGGCTCCACGTCCGGCGCAAAAAATGGAGAGTGATTGGACGGCAGCATCCCTTCCACGCCCTTGGTTTCGGCATACTTCTGCGGGTTGGCGCCTCCCAGACTGAAGTAGAGAGAGGGGACGCCCGCTTGAACGAAAAAAGAGTAATCCTCGGAGGGCGCGATCGGCTCGGTGGTGATTACGTTGTCTTTGCCGAGCGCAGCTTCGAGCGGCGCTCTGAGACGCTGCGCCAGTGCCGGATCGTTGTAGACGGAATCAGTGCCCTCGGGATGTTCGATCAGAGGTTCTTTCGGCGCTCCGGCGGCCAGCGTTTCGGCTTTTGTGATGCGGGTAATGGCTGCCAGAGCCTGTTTGCGCACGTCAGCCTTGTAACTTCGCACGGTAAGGCCAAGCTCCGCCTGGTCGGGGATGATGTTATTTTTCGTGCCCGCCCGAATGTAACCAACTGTCACCACGACCATTTCTCCTGGCTTGACCTCACGCGACGCGATGGTCTGCAACGCGAGAATCGTTCTCGCGGCGATGACGATCGGGTCAATGGTGGTATGCGGCTGCGAACCGTGGCCGCCCTTACCGTAGATCGTGATCTTAAGGGAATCGGAATTTGTGTTGTAGATGCCGGGAGTGATTCCCACTTGTCCGGCAGGAAGATTGTTGCCGACGTGGAGGGCGATGCCTACGGACGGTTTCGGAAACCGCGTGAACAGGCCATCGTCGATCATCCCTTTGGCTCCGCCAATGGTCTCTTCGGCGGGCTGACCGATCAGCATGAGAGTGCCGTGCCAGCTTTCCTTGCTGTGCGCCATGATGGCCGCTGTCCCCACCAGCGCTGCCATGTGCAGATCGTGGCCGCAGGCATGCATGACCGGGACATCGCGTCCGGAGTCGTCCTTGGCGTGGACTTTGCTCGCGTAAGGAAGGCCAGTCTTTTCTTCGACAGGAAGCGCGTCGAGTTCCGTGCGCAGCATCACCGTCGGTCCGGCGCCGTTCTTGAGAATGGCTACCACCCCGGTGCCGCCGACTCCTTCGGTGACTTCATAGCCCAAGCTGCGCAAACGTCCCGCCAGCTTAGACGCGGTGTGCGTTTCATGCGACGAGAGTTCGGGATTCTGATGTATATCGACGTACAGATCATGGGCCGCGGGATAGACGGCTTCTAATTCTTTGGGAGTGGCAACGGTCTGGGCGTAGGCGGAAACAACCAACGAAAAAAGGAGGAAGAGTTGTGCTTTCATGGTCAACGCATGATAGCTGCCAGAGGTGGATACGGCAATTAATGCTTCGGGGTTGCCCGTCACGCGGGCGCAATCGGCAGTGTCGGAATGGCCACAGCTCCGGTTTGACGATTTTACGGTCTGGGCGGACTAACAGTGGCATCAACAGTGCGGCGGCCTTCGTAGTCCGCCAAAATGCTTCAGTGTTGGGTTGCGGACGCTCCCGTCCAGAGTAGAATGTGGCGTCTCAGAAGAAGGGAACGCGGAGCATCTTTGAACAACTTACCGCCGCGAGCCTGACGACATAAATGGGGTGAGTCCATCCCGGAAAGGATTCCTTGCGATGAGGATTGGCTTTGCTCTTCCCAATATCGGGCCGGTCGCTACTCCTGAAGCCGTGATCGCGGTGGCGGAGCGTGCTGAGCAACTGGGTTATGACAGCCTTTGGACAATTGAACGGCTGCTTTATCCGGTGAAGCTACAGAGACCTTATCCCGTGACCGCCGACGGTTCGCTTCCTGAAGTGTACAAACACGCACTGGACCCGCTGGAGACTCTGACCTTCGCCGCCGCGCGCACCAGAAAAATTGCTCTCGGGACGAGTGTCCTGGATATTCCTTACTACAACCCTGTTATGCTGGCACGCCGCCTGACAACCCTTGATTTTCTTTCCAAGGGTCGTGTTCGGGTGGGCCTGGGCCTGGGCTGGAATAAGGACGAGGTGGATGCCACAGGTGCGGACTTCACGCAGCGCGGCGCCATGGCAGATGAATTCCTGCAGGTGCTCAAGGCCATCTGGACTACGAACCCGGTTGAGTTTCACGGTAAGTTCTATCAAATACCTAAGTCTTACATTGGTCCTAAGCCTGTGCAGAAGCCACACCCGCCCATTTACATGGGGGCCTTTGTACCTAAGGCGCTGAAGCGCCTCGCCAAGTACGCGGACGGTTGGAATCCAGTGGCTATTCCGCTGGACGGCATGGCGCAGATGTTCGATTCAATCAAGCAACTGACAAAGGAAGCGGGGCGCGATCCGTCGCGTATGGAGCTGATCATCCGAGCACATCCGGAGATTGCTGACAAACCGCTGGGCAAGGAACGCTCGCTTTTCTCCGGCACGTTGGATCAAATCAAGGAGGATATCGCCAGATGTCGCGGTATTGGCGCCCACGAAATTCACTTTGATCCTACCTTCATGCAGGGGGGCCAGGCCCTAGACCGCTGGCTCGCACTGATGGATCAAATGCGCAAACTGGTCTAGTGCATTAGATCGTTGGTCAGAACTTGCCCCAGTACGCAATCCGCGTGGGGGTAATCCGGATGATCGGTGCGTCGTCGGGAAGCATGCCCGCTGCATATTGCGGATACTTCTTTCGCAGCTGGCGAATTACTCTGGCGCGTTCCGTGGTTGCCGATTTCGGAATCAGCTTGGCCGTTCCACGGACGAGGACGAACCAGAGCCTGGTCCACGCTTCGTAATACTCATCGATAAGAAGCGCAACCTGCGGCGTCGCCCTGATGTGCCGCACGCGTGCAAGCCTTTCCGGCGCGAGACGCTTTGGCTTCTTATCAACTGCCGTATAGAACACTGAGCCGTCATAAAGAAAACAGACAGGCACAACATGCGGTCTGCGTTTCGCATCTAGCGTCGCGAATCGAGCGACCCTCGCTTCTTTCAGCCTGGTTCGAATTGGGGACGAAACCTGGTTAGGCCTGCGCCGCATGTCACAACCTGGTGCGCTCCGAATCGTAGGTTCTGTGCCTTCCCAAGTCAATGACATGGCGTGGAACGAGCTTGGTCTCATCTGCCGACCCGTGCCGTCTTGCGCACAGGATTTGCCGACCATCGGTGAGCGCAGCGGACGATTCTGGTTCAGTCGTCGGCTACTCGGAACCACCGCAGCCCCGCGCTGTTTGGCATGGGGGCAAACCGGCCACTTGAGTACTAGTCCCCGCTGTGATTGTGCGCCTGCCGTTCAACCGACCAGATTTGCGCGGCGTCTTTTTCGAGCGGATAGACGTGCACCATCCAGTTGAAGATGATGGGACGGAACGTTCCGCCGTTGGCGTCACAATCTTCCTTGGTGACGATCGATCCCAGCAGGCCGAACTCTGCGTTCGGGCCGAACAGTTCTTTCCTGCGGTCCTGCGGAGGAGCGCAGAAGTTCACGTGCTCGTGCCACTGGGCGACGCTGAGCGGAATACGCTCATTCAGGTCGTCTTCTGTGAGACGCTTGGGCGCGGTGTACATCACCCCGATCATTTTGTAGCCCTCGCCGTGCTTCTCATAAAGCAGCGACGTGGGGTGCTCGGGGTTGAAGCTGAACGCCGCCTCGAATCCGTACTGGTAGTTGGTGAAGTGATAGTGCTTCTGGGGCAGGTTGGGCAGGAAGATCTTGAAACCGTCGTTGAGCGCGGTCTTGTAGTCCTGGTACTTGTCTGCGACTTTGCGGGCGGCGGCGACGATCCGATCGGCCTTTTGTTGATCTCCGGCCTGGGGCTCGCGCAAGGTGGTCATCTTCATGTGCGGACCCATGTCCATGTGGCGGTCTTCCATGGAGTGCATGGCGTGTGCGCCTGCATCCGGGTCGGCGGACATGTCGTGGTCCTGCATTTTGGACATGTCGTGACCGGGCATCTGCATGCCGCTCATATCGTGATCGGTGCTCTGCTGTGCCGCAACGATCAGCGTTATCCCCACCAGGCAAACAATTAGAAGGAAGCTGCGTTTCATCGGTCATCCCCCAGCACTTCTCCTGGTACTAACCCCATTCGCGATTCACAGTTTCCGACAAACGCCAGTAGTTCGCAGGTTACGGCAGTAATTGGGAAGTCACTGCCACCGAGGAAAAAGAGGGGATCAGGTGCCAGTCGGCTGCGCAGTATCGGCTGAACCCAAGCCGAAGACGCTGGAGAGCCGGTCGGCGGCCTGCGTGCCTGAGCGTACACAATCCGGCACGCCGATTCCGGTGAAGCCGTTGCCGGCGAGCACGAGTCCGGGGAGGCTCCCACAAAGAGTCTGGATGCGTTGCAGGCGCTCCAGATGTCCAACTTCGTACTGTGCCATGGCGCTTCTCCACTTGTAAACGCGGGCAAACAGGGGTTCGGCGGCGATGCCAATGATCTGCTTCAGCTCGCTGCGCACAATGCGCAAGATTTCATCTTCGCGGCTAGCGAGGATCTGCTCGTCGCGAGCGCCACCCAGGAAGCAGCGGACGAGGGCGCGATTCTCGGGAGCACGGTGCGGAAACTTGTTGTGGACGAAGGTAGCCGCCAGCATACGGCGGCCTTCACTACGCGGCACCAGGAAGCCGAAGCCGGGCGGGAGGGATCGGCGGACGTTTTCGTCGTAGCCGAGTGTGACTGTGACCGACGAGCTGTAGCGGATCCCTCCGAGTTCGGAGGCTAACTCTTCATTCGTCAGGCGAAGCAAGGACGCGGCGGCGGGAGCCGGAGTGGCGACAATAACGGCATCGAAGTGATCGCTCTGGTAGCCGGCGGAGACGGTCCAACCACTGTTCTCGCCCATCACACACTCAACTGGAGAAGAAGTACGCAGCGCTCCGGCGTCGAGGCGGGTAACGAGCGCATCCGCCATCTGCTGCATGCCTTCCTTGAGCGAGGTGAATAGGGGGAGCGGGTTCTTCGCGGCGACGCCCATCTTTTTGCGAGCCGAGAGCATGGCGCGTCCCAGGCTGCCGTGCTTGGCCTCCATGTCGGCAAAGCGCGACAGCACGGCACGCACGCTCAATTGTGACGCTTCGCCGCCATAGACGCCGGACAGGAGCGGGTCGGCGAGACGATCAACCATCTCGGGACCGTAGTGGCGCTCGACCAGTTCGGCGACGGTTTCGTCCTCGGATGCTTTGTGCGGCGGGTGAAACCACTCCGCCGCCATACGTATCTTGGTGCGCAACGAGAACAACGGCGAGAACACGGTGGGCAGGATCTTGGTGGGCACCATGAACATCAGGCCGTCGGGCATCACCACCAGCTTGCCCTTGACGAGGATGTAGGTCTTGCGTTGTCGGTCGTTGGAGCCGATGAGTTGATCGCCGAGGTCGAGCTTGTTACAGAGCTCGATGGCCCACGGCTTTTCGGTGAGAAACGAGTCGGGGCCGGCTTCGACCAGGCACCCTTGCACGCGATCGGTGACGAGCACGCCCCCCAGTCGCGAGCTGGCCTCGAACAGGACGTACTCCACGGGCACGCCTCTCAGGCGCCTTTCCTCGAGCGCGTACGCGGCCGAAAGGCCGGAGATTCCGCCGCCGATGATGGCAATACGCTTCATGAAAATCAGTTCGTAGAGACGCGACTTGCCGCTCTGCGTTGCGCGGCCGTGATGAAGTGCTGCGGTATACGCAGCAAACTGCGTCTCTACAGTTGCGTTTCTGGCTGCCGCTGCTCGCTCAAAGCACGCATCCTAGTGTGCACCAACTCGGCCAAGGCGGCTGTCAGCGTCGGCGAGCCATTCAGCGACTCTGCACGCCATAGGCGCATGCCCTCTTTCTCCGCAAATTTTTTGAAAAAAATGTCGATGTCGTACAGCACTTCGACGTGATCGCAGAGAAAACCAATGGGCTGAAGGAACACGCCGTGACGGCCCTTTGCCTTCAAAGCAAGAATCGTCTCCTCTACTGTTGGGCCGATCCAGGGACCGCCCGACATGCCTTGACTTTGGAAGGCGAAGACCCAGTCGTCCGCGGAGAAGCCGACTTGTTTCGCGACCAGCGCAGCCGTTTCCTTCGACTGCGCTTCATAAGGATCGCCTTCGGTGATGGTTCTCTGGGGCACGCTGTGCGCCGTAAAGATTACGGGCAGTTTCGTTCCGTGTTCCGCGGAGGCTTTCTCGTGCCCACAACGCAACTTCTCGGCGAAAGCTTGCGCGAGCAGGGGTTGGTAGTGCCACTCCTCGACAAAATCCAAGGCGAACGGGAGGCTCGTCTCATCGACTACTGCGCGGCGATAGAGGCCGACGCTGGTGCGTGAGTTCTGGGGCGCGAGGCAGATAGCGATCACACGTTCGAAGGGTTGCGCGGCGAGGGCTTTCACGGTATCGGCGATAAACGGTTTCCAATTTCTCATGCCGACGAAGACGGGCATTCGCAGGGTTTGCGATAGCTGGGCGGCCTGAAAAAGTGTCCAACACGTTAACGGTGAAAAACCGATTAGCGAATAGCGGTGCCGGATTTCTTCGATGAGCGCCGGCTGCAAGGAACGACCGCCAGTGACATAGCGCAGAAATTCGGGAACCTGATCGGGATTTTCTGGGCTGCCGTGGGCCAGCAACAGTACGGCCGTCTTGGAAGGAGCTGCCACAAACGAACTCACGTGGTTGGCGCAGTAACAGCGGCCGCCAAGTCCCAGAGGGCACGTGCTCATTTCTTGAACTCCGCGGAGTGCTCACGCACGAAATCACAGAGCGCTCTTACGTTGTCCACCGGGGTTTCCGGAAGAATACCGTGACCGAGATTGAAGATGTGGCCGGGACGTCCGGCGGCGCGACGCAGGATGTCTTCAGCACGCACCTTCAGCTGCTTCCAATCCGCAAATAGCAGAACGGGATCGAGATTGCCCTGCACGGAGCCTTTGAAGTTCAGGCTCTGCCAGCCGACGTCGAGCGGGATGCGCCAGTCCAAGCCGATCACTTCCGCGCCGGCTTCTTTCATCGCGGGCAAAAGGGTAGCGCTGTCGGTGCCAAAATAAATGATGGGCACTCCGGTTCTTTGCAGGCGCTTCACGAGTTCCGTCACGTGGGGCAGAACGTAGCGGCGATAATCTTCGACGCTCAGGCATCCAACCCAGCTGTCGAAGACCTGGATAGTGTCGGCGCCGGCGCGCACCTGCTCAGCGGAGTACTCCGTGGTCACGGAAACCAGTTTGCCCATGAGCTCGGACCACACTTCCGGGGACGAGTACATCATGGTCTTGGTAAAGACGTAATTCCGCGAACTGCCGCCTTCAATCATGTAACTGGCTAACGTGAACGGCGCGCCGCAGAAGCCGATGACCGGCAGCTTGTCTCCAAAGTGCTTGCACACAATCGTGACTGCTTCGGAGACATAGCCGAGGTCGGCCGCACGATCGGTGCGCAGGGCGGCGACGTCCTGCATAGTGCGAATTGGCTTCTTGATTTTCGGACCCTCGCCGGCAGCGAAGTGAAAAGGCAGCCCCATGACTTCGAGTGGCAGAAGCAGGTCGGCAAAGATAATGGCCGCGTCTACTTTTAGAATTTCGGCCGCTTCGATGGTCACCTGCGCCGCGATTTCCGGCTTCTTGCAAATCTCGATCAGGGAATATTTCTTGCGAATGGCGCGGTACTCGGGCATGTAGCGTCCAGCCTGACGCATGAACCAGACCGGCGTGCGCTCAGTAGGCTGCGCTTTCGCGGCTCGCACAAAGAGGGAATTGGGGGCAGACATGAACCTTCCAATTTAGCATTTTCAACGAAGTACAGTTTGGCACCACCGCACGCACGCGGAACGGCGCCGCTTAGACTCGAAATCTCGTTCCCGAAGTGGATCAAGTTCTTATCGCCCCCATAAATTTAATTTTTTAGCAAAAGCTTCGATGCGCCGCAGAAGAAGTATGCGTTGGACTGAAGCAAAGTTACTCGCTAAGGTCTGCTTGCTGGCAGCGGATACGCACAGTGATTCGCTGCATGCACCAGGGGAGAAAGTGAGCAACCATAATGAAGGGTCGCTCCTATGTATGGACTGTACTTGCTATTGCAACTCTTTTGCTGACATCTGCGGATCGCGCGCACGGCCAAGCGAGCGCATCTCCCTCGGTGAACGATGAGGTTCTTCAGCATATGCATGAACTCGAACAGACGGTTAAGGAACTTCAAATAGAAGTCGCCGCGCTCAAGAGTGGCGAGAAATCGGCTCCGGCAGCGGTGCCGCAGAACAATCTCGTCAGCAGCGCGGCTGCAACTCCAACTGCCACGCCGCCCGGTCCTTCCCTTGCGGGATTCCTGGGACCAACTTCGGTTAGCGGATTTGTGGACGTGTACTACGGTCAGAACTTCAACAATCCGACATCACGCTCCAACGCGTTCCGATTTTTCGATGGGGCTACCAACCAGTTCGGTTTGAACATGGTTGAACTGGTACTCGACAAGGCGCCCGATGCCAACAACAGCCGCACGGGTTACCGCGTGGCACTTGGGTTTGGACAGGCCATGAACGCCGTCAATGGCAGCGACTTCGGCGGCCTGGGATTCGATCAATACCTCAAGGAAGCTTACTTCTCCTACCTCGCGCCGGTTGGCAAGGGTCTGCAGGTGGACGTTGGCAAATTTGTCACGCCGCATGGCGCCGAGGTCATCGAGACCAAGGACAACTGGAACTACTCACGCGGCCTTTTGTTCAGCTGGGCCATTCCGTACTACCACTTCGGTGCGCGGGCGAAGTACGCGTTCAACGACAAGTATTCGCTCACCGGATTCTTTGTGAACGGCTGGAATAACGTCGTCGATAACAATACCGGAAAAACTTATGGCATGAGTTTCGCTTGGACTCCGAGCAAGAAGTTCGGAATCATCGAAAACTACATGGCGGGTCCGGAACAGACGGATATCAACTCCACGTGGCGCCAACTCAGCGACACGGTCATCACGTATTCGCCGACGAACAAGCTGTCTTTCATGG
>Ga0137392_10002594_pt1 | contig 10906 bp, 9 predicted proteins | sample 15con2h34AmetaG_FD_101394 | JGI IMG/M metagenome (GOLD analysis project Ga0137392, IMG submission 101394) | Vadose zone soil microbial communities from Angelo Coast Range Reserve, California, USA - 15con2h3.4A metaG | ecosystem: Environmental > Terrestrial > Soil > Vadose zone > Saprolite... | reverse complement strand
GCGCGGTCGCCGTTGAACAGGGTGAGCTTCTGCGCGGACCCGATGTGGATCGCGTAGAGCTCGTCGGCGTACTTGTGTCCGAGCTGCCCAGTGACCAGCGCCCCGACGTCGCAGCCCCCGGCTGCGTACTTCTCGTACCCGAGGACACCCGTCATCAGCCCGTGCCAGACGTCAGCGATCTTCCAGAAGTTCATGTCCGGCTGATTCGTCAGCGGTGTCGAGAATCCGAAACCGGGCAGCGACGGCACGATCACGTCGAACGCATCGGCCGGGTCGTCTCCGCACGCGGCCGGGTCGGCGAGCGGGTCGATGACCTTGGACCAGTGCCAGAACGTCCACGGCCAGCCGTGGCTGAGGATCAGCGGCACCGGATTCGGCCCGACGCCGGGCTTGCGCATGAAGTGGACCGGCACTCCGCCGACGTCGACGCGGTAGTGCTCATAGGCGTTGATCGCACGCTCGGCGGCACGCCAGTCGAAGCCGTCCGCCCAGTAGGCAACGAGGTCCTGCAAGTACGAGCGGCGCACACCGTAATAGCCGTCGTCGTTGCCAGCCTCCAGCGGCCACTTGGTAGCGGTCAGCCTGCGACGCAGCTCATCAAGCACCTCTTCGGAGACGCGGATCGGCGTCGGCTCAAGCGGGAACGATCGTGTCGACATGGAACTGTCCTTTTAGTCAGTCGCTGCGATCTCGATCAGACGAGCCAGAACGCGCGCTGAACCAGCGAGCACAGCACGCTCTTGATCGTTCAGCCGGTCCACAAGACGTGACAGCTTCGCCACCCGGTCTGAGTGCCGAGACCGGACAACGTGCCTGCCCTCCCGGGTCAGGGAGAGCAGAACAGCGCGGCCGTCGCGTGGGTCACGGCGGCGGGACACCAGCCCGTCTCGCTCAAGCTTCGCGACCAAGCTCGTGATCGCAGGCTGCTTCAGCTGCTCCGTTGCGGTCAGGTCGGTCAGGCGCAGCGGTCCGTTCCGCGACAGGGTGTGCAGCACGGACAAGGTCGAGAAGTTGAACCTCCAGACCGACGGCAGCCGGATGAAGATCGTGTTGAAGTCCTCGATCGCGGTGGTCAGCTCGTCGACGTCCAGAGTGCGATCCGCGTGCGTCGAAGATGCCACCCTCATATTATATCAATATTCGATGTAAATCGGGCCGCGGGTTGTGCCAGGTAGCGCCGGCTCGAGCCGGCGCTACCTGGCACATGACTCCTTAACTTCACGAATTACTTCACGAAGCCCTCGAGCTTGTTCGCCTTGATGACGTACGAGTTCGTGTAGGTGGTGGCCAGATTCACCGGCCCGGTGATCTTGCCAGCCAGCTTCTCGACCGCGAAGACGGTCTGCGGCCCGGTGGCCGGCATCATCGCGTCGGGCAGGAACTGGGCCTTGTCCGTGGCCAGTGCGGTGACGTAGTCAGTCCTGGTGACCAGGGAGTTCGAGACGAAGTCGGCCGGCAGGTGCGCTGCGATCTGGGCCGCGCTGTGGGTGTGGATCCAGTGCATGGTCGCGACGAGCGCGTCGACCACTTTCTGCACCGTGGCTTGGTGCGAGTTGACCCAGCTGGCCTGGGCGAGCACGGAGGCGGTCGGCCAGAATCCGCCCATCCAGCGCTGCACGCCGCCGGTCGTGGCGAGGTCGATCGCGGAGTAGCCGACTCCCCTCTTCTCGATCGCCTGGACGGTGGGCTGCGTGGTCATGCCGCAGGCAATCCTGTGGTGCTGGATCGCGCTGATCATGGTGTCACCGTTCCCGGCGGCGACCCGGGTGAACTGCGTCGAGGACAGGTGGTACCGGGCGGCGAGGTAGAGCGTCAGGTCGTCGGTCCCGGAACCGATGTCGGTGACGCCGACGATCTTGCCGCGCCAGCCAGCGGGCGATGTGACCCCAGAACCGTTGGCGCACATCTCACGCTCGCCGGGAGCCCCGCTGAGCTGCGCCACGTCGATGACGTTCTTTCCTTTGAGCTGAAAGTCGATGGTGTGCACGTACCACGCGCCGGCCATGTCCACCTGGCCGGATGCCATCGCCGTCTCGGCTCCGACACCGCCCGACTGCTCGGTGCTGAGCTGCATGTTCACGCCGTACTTCTGGTAGAAGCCCAGGCCCTGGGCCAGTTGATACGGCAGGTAGATCTGCTTGTCGATGCCGCCGACCATCATCGTGACCGTCGGCATGCTGCTGCTGGCATTGTTAGCACTGCTGGCACTGGAACCGCAGGCCGTGACGCCGGCCAAGACAATCGCCGCGGCCGCTCCCGCCAGCGCCAGTGCGGGCCTTCTTCGAGACATGGGTTCACTCCTAGGTAGAACGTGCTGACGATGGACAGATGGGTGAGAAGACTCCGGTGCCGCCGGCGCTAGATCGCTCCCGCTTCGATGAGCGCCGGTGGGCGCCAGGAGAGCAGCCGCCGCTCGAGCCGGCCGATCAGCCACTCGGCGGTCAGGGCCAGGATCGCGATGATCAACATCGCCCCGAACACCCCGTTGGGATCGAAATTGTTTTGTGCCGTCGCGATGACCAGGCCCAGGCCCTTCTGGGCGCCCAGGAATTCACCGACAATGGCGCCGATGATCGAGAAGCCGAAAGCAACGTGCAGGCTGGCGATGATCCACGTCAGCGCCGAGGGCAGGACAACGTTCCGGACGACCTGAAATCGCGAGGCGCCGAGGACCCGCGCGTTGGCGACCAGGTTGCGGTCCACTTCCCGCACACCCTGGAAAGCGTTGAAGAAGACGACGAAGAAGACCAGCACCGCGGCCAGCAGCACCTTCGAGGCCGTGCCCAGGCCCAGCCATACCACGAAGATGGAGCCCAGCACGATGCGCGGGACCGCGTTCATGGCCTTGATGTAAGGCCCGAGCACATCGGCGAGGAAACGTACCTGCCCCAGCAGGACCCCGAACACGATGCCGCCCGCCACGCCGTAGGCGAAACCCAGTAGCGCCTCCTTCATGGTGATCCAGACCTGTAGCCACAGCGAGCCGTACGAGGTGCCGTGCTCCACCCAGCCACGCAACCGCGCGACGATCCCGCTGGGCTGGCCGAAGAAGAACGGGTCGATGACCTTCCAGGATGTGAGCAGTTGCCAGCCCCCGACGACCAGCAGCAAGGTCGCCGCGCGTGCCGCATACACGAGCAGCCGCCGCCGGCGGGCCTGCTGCCGGGCCCGGGTGGCGATCGAGGTTTCGTCAGCTGCGGGCTGCGCCGTAGGGGGGGCCTGGGCCACGGCGAGTACCTCCGGCTCATGGTTCATGACCGTTCTCCTTTGGCGAGCGCGGGCGGGGCGGTGCGTGCGTAGGCGCGCTCCACCTCCTCGCGCAGCGACTCCCAGATCTGCTGGTGGAGCTCGAGGAACCGCGGCTCGAAGCGGATCTCCTGGACAGCACCTCGCGGCCGCGGCAGATCGATGTCATAGACCGCCTTGACCGTGCCCGGCCCGACGGTCATGACCACCACCCGATCGGCCAGGGCGATCGCCTCCTCCAGGTCGTGGGTGACGAAGATGACGGACGGCCGCGTCTGGTCCCACAGGCCCAGCAACTCGTTGGACATGATCGCTTTTGTCTGCACGTCCAGCGCGCCGAATGGCTCGTCCATGAGAAGGATCGAAGGTTCGTTGATCAGCGCGGCAGCCAGGCTCACGCGCTTGCGCATGCCTCCGGAGAGCTGATGCGGGTGATGGTCCTCGAAGCCAGCCAGGCCCACTACGCGGAGCCATTCCCGCGCGTCGGCCTGAGCGGCCCTCTTGGGGGCACCGTGAAAAATCGGCCCCATGGCCACGTTCGCGAGCACGGTCTTCCAGGGCAGCAGGGCATCCGCCTGGAACACGAAGCCCGTACCGCCGGTAATCCCATCAACCACCTGCCCGCCGACGCGCACAGCGCCGGCGCTCGGCCGGTCAAGCCCGGCCACCAGCGTCAGGGTGGTGGACTTGCCGCAGCCTGTCGGCCCCACCACGGCACAGAACTGTCCCGGCTCGACGGCCAGGTCCACGTCACGCAGTGCCGTGAAGGCCGTTCCGGCCGGTGTCAGAAAGCGCTTGGTGACCCTGGCCAGCTCGATGCCAGCGTGCTCCCGCCCGGACCGGTGCACGCCCGGATCTGGGTGCCCGCTTTCCGCCGGTACGGCGCGCGACCGACTCCCAGCTACCCTGGAGAAATAGGCGCGCCAATCACGAGAATCGCCATGAGAAAGAGTGTTGGTTTGCACAATAGCGAAAGCTAGCCGCCGTCTGGCCAGGCGTCACGATTTCGCTCGATACCCTCGTAAAGCACGCTGTGCTCCTTACGCCCGATCTTCGCGTTAAGCACGCTGTGCGCGTTTTGCTCATTCTGCTCAGCGTCACGGGTACTGCCCTGGCTTGCGCAGTCCTGTTACACTGCCGAAATCCGCCGATAACGCCCCCTGGCCGGGCAGCACGAGGAGCCAAATGCGGCTGGTGTCGTGGCAGCGCTTGTCCACCCAAGTCGTGATCACGCAGGTTGCGATCCTGGTGGTCACGATGGCGGCCGGGTTCGCCATCGTGCAGTGGAACCTCAAGCGGCAACTCTACGGGCAGTACGAGAACCGCTCCCTGGTCCTCGCCCAGACCCTCGCCTCCCAGCCCAGCGTCGTAGACGCGGTGATCCATGGGCGTCCCGGCGGGCAGGCGCAGCGCCTGGCCACGGCGGCCACGGACAAGACGCGCGCGATGTTCGTCGTCATCACCAACGCCCAGGGAATCCGGTTCTCGCACCCGAATGCGAGGCTTATCGGCAAGCCGGTGCAGGACGACCCGGAACCGCCCGCCAGCGAGTCTTTCCGCACCGGAAAGCCTTGGATGGGGATTCAGAAGGGAACGCTCGGCCTGGTTGCCGCCGGAAAGGCGCCCCTGTGGTATCGGGGCAAGCTGAGCGGCGAGGTCTCAGTCGGCTTCTCGGTGGGCCGGGTCTCCCAGCAGTTCGGTGACACGTGGCCATCCCTCGCCGCCTACTTGCTTGGCGTCCTGGCGGTCGGCGTGCTCGCGGCGCTTGGCCTGGCTCGGCGGCTCAAGCGCCAGACGTTCGGCCTGGAACTCGGCGAAATCGCGGGCCTGCTCCAGGAGCGGGAGGCGATGCTGCACGGCATCCGGGAGGCCGTGCTCGGTTATGACCGCAGCGAGCGCGTGATCTTCGCCAACGACGCGGCCCGGCGGCTGCTCAAGCTCCCGCCCAGCTTCCTGGGCCGGCCGCTACGGGAACTCCTTCCACCCGGCCGGCTCGGGGACATCGCGCGCGGCGAGATCAGCGGCAGTGACCTGCTCGTGCTGGCCAACGACCGGGTGCTGGTGGCGAACCGGATGCCGATCAAGATCAATCACCGCCGCCATCTTGGCTGGGTGGTCACCTTCCACGACCAGACCGAGTCCGAGAGCCTCAAACGTGAGCTCGACGAGGCTATCGGTCTCACCGAGGCGCTGCGAGCGCAGTCGCACGAGTTCGCCAACCGGATGCACACACTGGTTGGGCTGGTCGAACTCGGACAGTACGACGAGGCTATCCGTTTTGTCACTGATGTCTCGCAGGCCAGGGACGCGCTCACGGAACAGCTGAAGACGGCTATCCGCGACCCGAAACTGGTGGCCCTGACGCTGGCCAAGTCCTCGCTGGCCGACGAGCGCGGCGTCCAGCTCCGTGTCGCCGCCGACTGCCGGGTGGACGCCGATATCACCGACATCACCCCGGTGCTGACCGTGGCCGGGAACCTCATCGACAACGCCATCGAGGCCACGGCCGCCGAACCCGGGCCGCGATGGGTAGATCTGACCATTGTGTCGGCCGGCGCCAACCTGCTGATCCGGGTCCGCGACTCCGGTCCCGGGGTGCCCGACGACATGCGGGAAGCGATCTTCACCGATGGTTTCACGAGCAAGTCATCACCGACGGGCGCACGGCGTGGGCTCGGCCTGGCCCTGGTCCGGCAGATTACCGAGCGGCGGGGCGGGATGGTCAGTGTTGGCCAGGACGGCGGCGCCGTGTTCACCGCGGTTCTGCCCGGCTGCCTCGATGTGCCCGCCGAGAACGGTGCCACAGAAGGCGCAGAGTCCCCGGCGCAGTCGGCGGGGCTGGTCGCGTCATGATCCGCACTGTGGTGGTGGACGATGACTACCGGGTGGCCTCGATCCATGCGGCCTATGTCGGCAAGGTCGAGGGCTTCGAGGTGATCGGCCAGGCGCACAGCGCTGCCGCCGCCGTCGAAGCGGTGGTCCGGCTCCGGCCCGATCTGCTGCTGCTCGACCTGTACCTCCCCGACGAGCACGGGCTTGATCTGGTCGCGCGGCTGCGCCGGGAGGATCACCCGCCTGTTGACGTCATCGTCGTCACCGCGGCCAAGGATGCTGACAGCGTGCGCGCCGCGATGCAGCACGGCGCCCTGCACTACGTGCTGAAGCCGTTCAGCTTTCCCGCCCTGCGGGACAAGCTGCTGTCGTACGCGCAGATGCGCTCCCGGCTGGACACCCTCCGCACCGCTGACCAGCGGAGCGTGGACCGGGTATTCGGGGCGCTGCGCGCGCCCAACCAGCTCGCCGGGAGCAAGGGCAGGTCGGACTACACCCTGGAGACGGTCGAAGTCCTGCTGGCGGGAACGGATGAGGACCTGTCAGCCACCGAGGTGGCCGAGCGGACCGGCATGAGCCGGGCCACCGCCCAGCGCTACCTCACTCACCTCCATGACCTGGGCCGGGTCGCGGTCCGCCTCCGCTACGGGGTGAGCGGCCGGCCGGAACATGGTTACCGCTGGGCCCGCCCCACGGCCTGCAGCCCTCAATGAGCCCGGTGCGGTCCCGGCCTTCCATCTCGGCGTTGCAAAAACTGCAATGGCGTTGACATCCGATGGAATACGTCATTGATTCGGAGCATGCAAAAGAACGATGATCTAGGCCGCAATGGCTCTACCCGCCGCGCGTTCCTGTCTGCCTCGGCCGTTACCGCGGTCGCAGCGCCCCTCCTGACCGGTACGGCCCTGGCCGGCACCAGTCCCGCGCTCACTCGGCAAGAACCCGACCAGGGACTGCGAGATCTAGTGCGTCACGTAGACGCCGACCGGATCCAGGCTACGGTGCTGCGGCTGACCCAGTTCGGCACCCGGCACACCGCATCCAGCCAGACCGATCCAGCCCGCGGCATCGGCGCGGCCACGGCCTGGGTGTTCCAGCAGATGCAGGCCATCGCGGCCACCTCATCAGGCCGGATGACGGTGCAGCAGCAGACGTTCGTGCAACCCGTCTCCAACCGGATCCCGGTGCCGACCACGATCACCAACGTCATCGCGACCCTGAAGGGAAACGCGTCGCCCGAACGTTTCTATGTCGTCACTGGCCACCTGGACTCCCGGGTGACCGACGTGCTGGACTTCACCAGCGACGCCCCCGGTGCCGATGACGACGCCTCCGGCGTCGCGGTCGTGCTCGAGCTCGCCCGGCTGTTCGCCACCCGCCAGTTCGGCGGCACCCTGGTGTTCGCCACCGTGGCCGGGGAGGAGCAGGGGCTGTACGGCTCGACTTTTATGGCCGCGCAGTTCAAGGCGGCCGGCGCCGACGTGCAGGGCATGTTCAGCAACGACATTGTCGGGGCGAGCCAGGCCTGGGACGGCACCCGGCCCGACCCGCACACCGTGCGGCTGTTCGTGGAGGGCATCCCGACCGCCGTGACTTCCAATCAGATCGCGATCATGCAGGCGGTCGGCGGCGAGAACGATGGGATCGCGCGCCAGCTGGGCCGGTTCGTCCAGGATGTGGCGCCACGCGAGCTGACCGACATGAACATCCGGCTGATCTGGCGGCGCGATCGCTACCTGCGTGCCAGCGACCATGTCTCCTTCCAGGGGCAGGGTTATCCGGCGGCCAGGTTCACCGAGCCGCGGGAGAACTTCAACCACGAGCACCAGAACACGCAGGTAGTCAACGGCGTGCAGTTGGGTGATCTGCTCCAGTTCGTGGACTCCGGCTACATCGCCCGGGTGGCCAAGGTGAACGCGGCGGCGCTGTGGTCTCTGGCCACCGCGCCCGGCACGCCCAAGAACGTGCTGATCCACGCGACGGCGCCCCCCAAGTTTTCCGGCATCAACACCACCACGCTCACCTGGAACGCCAATACCGAGCCCAGCCTGGTCGGGTACGAGGTCGTGACGCGGGAGACCACGGCACCGGACTGGACCAACGCGATCGATGTCGGCAACGTCACCACGGTCACGCTCGACATGTCCAAGGACAATGTGCAGTTCGGCCTGCGCGCCGTGGACCAGGCCGGGCACCGCAGTCCGGTCGCCTTCCCGCAGGTGGTGTCCACCTAGGGACACGCCCTGACCCCGCCTGCCAGCAGGACGAGCCAGCGCGGCAGGTAGTTGGTGCCGGCGACGGTACTGACTACCTGTCACGGAGAAGGCACATACCAAATGCGGCAATGCCGCATGGGAGTGCGGTCGGCGAAGCCCGCTATCGCTAGCACACTGTGGCCTCTGGGCTACTTTCCCCACTTGGCGAGCTAGGGCTACTACAGGCATGACGGTCTTACCGTAAGCCGCTGGCCGAGCTGGTCAGTGGGGATACATGTCCGGGGGCGGGGCGCTTGGGGAGAGCCAGTTCGCCATTATTCGTGCCGAGGGCCACGACTTGTTCTGACTGCTATAAAGTTTGTTGTTCTTGCTGCATGGCCAGCATCCAGGGACGGTTACGACACCGGTTCCCTTGCTTGATGAGGGGGTGACTGTGGGGCGAAATTTCACTCCGCGATTCTGGTTCGAAGCTGCCACGTCCAGTGCGTGTGCTGTTCTGTTCGTGGTGACTCTCGTCTGGCCGCGTTGGATTGAGATCCTGTTCCATGCCGACCCCGACCATGGCAGCGGCCAGCTCGAATGGTTGATCTTGCTCGTATCGCTCATAGCGTCGGTTTTGGCTTCAGTTCTGGCCCGGCGCGAGTGGCGACGGATGCATGGACATCCCGTCACTGGATCTGGGCCAGCGTGATGATTTAGATCTGCGGGAAGGGATTCGGCGTGTACTGCAATACGCAGGTGACATTTGACGCCAGCACCGCGAACGCGCGTAGCGAATCAGCGATTGCGGTGAACCCAGCTGACCCGTCAAATATCGTTGGGTCATCAAAGCGATTCACGGATATCTACACGTACGACTTCTCGCTCGCCGCCTATGCTTCCTTCGACGGCGGGACATCGTGGACGGAGGCATCCGCGCTCGGCTTACTGCCTGGCTGGGGTGGCATCTCCGATCCTACGCTGGCATGGGATGGCGCCGGCAACGTGTATCTTGCTGGCCTGGCGTTCGCACCGGGCTCGAACAACCTGATCGGCATTGCGATCTACCAGTCGACCGATGGCGGCCTGGGGTGGAGTGCACCGAATCTGATCCACCAGAGCCCCGGTGACGACAAACAGTGGGCGATGGGCGACAATAATCCCGCCAGTCCATACTTCGGCCATGTCTATGTCGTCTGGGATGACCTGGCCGCGGGGACATGCGCGTTCGCCCGCACCACCGACAATGGCGCATCGTGGATTGGAACGGCTGGCCAGGGCCCGGGGTCGATGCTCGGGAACAACTCGTTTGCGCCGCAGGTCTCGGTGGCCTTGGACGGGACCGTGTATGTGGTGTGGGTCGCTGGTGCGGACGTCATGTTCGTGAAGTCCAGCGACGGCGGCGACACCTTTACCGCGCCTGTGGCTGCCGTCGCCGGCATCACGCCCCTCACTAGCCCGCCGCTGGCCGCCCCCAACGGCTTCCCCGAACTGCCGGGAGGTAGTTTCCGCGTTTTGACGATCGCCGCAGTCACGGCGGGTGGCGGGCCGACGCTGGTGCTCGCGTGGGCCGACTACCGCGAGGGTGTGTCCCGCATCTATTACGCCTACTCGAACGACGCGGGCGCGACATGGGCGAGCGCACCCTCCGGCCAGCCGCTGTTGACCGGGCTCGAGGCTTCAGGTGCTGACCAGCACGATTTCCACGCCCAGCTGGCGGCACTGCCCGACGGGTCGGTAGCGTGCGCTTTTTACGAGTTGGGCCCAAAGTGGCCGGGCGGGCCGGCGCTCATTGACGTGGATCTCGTGGTATCGACCGACGATGGCGCCAGCTTCGGGAATCGCCAGACCGTCACGGACCGGGCATGGGATCCGGCCGTGGACGCTCCCTGGTCGCATGGCGATCCGCAGACCACCTTCATTGGCGACTACTTCGGCCTGGCCGGCGCCCCGACCGGCTGGTCGGTCTTCTGGACCGACACCCGGACTGGCGTGCAGGAGATGTTCTACGGCGCACAGAAGCAGATCGGGCCGTGGTTCGGGGTGCAGTGGGCGGACACCATGCCTGCGAACGCGACGATCGACTACTTCACGTGGGGCTGGCCGGCGTGCTGGGACGTGGTGTGGACGCCGATGGCCACCACGCCCGATGTCGGCGTTCCCGAGATCGCCTGGAAGGTGCAGGTGGAGCGCGCGTCGCCGTACTTCCTCACCTACCACATCGTGATCACGAATCTGACGGACATTCCGGTCACCATAGAAGGACGTTATGCAGTGCTTGCCATGTGAGGAAGGTGGACTATGGTAGTTGGAGTCCAGATTGCTGACATAATGCCGCCCAACGCCAGTATCGACTACTTCACATACGGCTGGGACCCGGACTGGGACGTCGTCTGGACGGTCGTCCCCACCACTCCGGCGCCCGGGCAACCGCAGGTGGAGTGGGATGTCGCTATCGAGCGGGCGACTGATACGAGCGTTACCTACCACGTAACGATCACAAATCTTACATCGAGTGATGTGGGCGTCGAGGGCCGGTACGCCATCTTGAATCTCTAGGAAACGGTGAATGCGCAATGGCCGAAACGAGAAAGGACGCTGGTCAGGCGAGGCAGCGACCCAGGCCCCCGGTC
>Ga0137392_10002591_pt1 | contig 10909 bp, 9 predicted proteins | sample 15con2h34AmetaG_FD_101394 | JGI IMG/M metagenome (GOLD analysis project Ga0137392, IMG submission 101394) | Vadose zone soil microbial communities from Angelo Coast Range Reserve, California, USA - 15con2h3.4A metaG | ecosystem: Environmental > Terrestrial > Soil > Vadose zone > Saprolite... | reverse complement strand
TGGAAGCGTAAACAGGCTCGTCTTTTGCGGTGTGATCGTCCACAGATAGGACTGCTTCTCGCCCAGCCAGTAGAAAAAGATTGCCCCCCCCGCTCTCCGCGCGATTTGTGGCGCGTCAGCCGGCTCAGGAGAAAACGACGTCCCCTTGCGCAACAGTCCCAAGCCCTCGGACAGCGTGCGGGCGCGGCTGTAATCGGCGACCTGCAGGGCTTGGTTTGTTTTGCCCTGACTCACAAGAAAGTGGATGTAGTCGTCGTAGATGCGGGAGGCGTTGGTAAGAAACGGCAACTGCGAGTCTTCGTTCTGGAGTGCGGAGCGCGCAGTTTCGAAAGTGGATAGCGCCGCGCGATATTCCTGTTCCGCAGAATTGCTCTGGTGTTCGTCTTCGTAGAGCCGGGCCAGCGAGTGCTCGGCTTCCCACTTCAAGGAGACATTATTCTTGGGATCTTGCGCGACCTGGCGAAAAATCTGTTCAGCCTTGGAAACATCGTGCGCACGCGCAGCTACATGACCCTTCACCAGGAGAGGATAGAGTAGGTCTTGACGATTGCCATCGGCTGGCACCATGGCTATGGCTTCGTCGGCATACTGGTTGGCCTGATCCAGCTGGCCTAGTTGCTCGCACACCAGTGCTAGGGACATTAGCGCGTCGAGAATTACCTCTTTGCTATCCGTTCCCCTAGCCAAGGTAAGAGATTGACGATAAAACTGTAGGGCAGTCGAAAAGCTGTGGGCATCGAGTGCGACGTATCCAACGGTCGTGAGCCACCGAACTTGGTCGGTGACGTTCCCAAGCTCAGTCGCTCGCTTTTCGGCCTCAATGAACAGTTCTTCGGCCTTCTCCGAGTCCCCCAGTTTGTAGTGAGACCAGCCGAGGTTACCCCTGGCTCCTTGCGCGACATCTGCCGCACCGAGAGTCTGGGCCAATCGGTAGGCGGCTGCGGACCAGTCAAGCGCTGCATCAAAATGCTCCTGCAGCAGGGCGGACATACTCAAGTTGAGGAGTGCGGTTGCCTCCAGAAACGGGTCACTCCGGGCTCGGGCAAACGTAAGCGTCTGCTCGAAGTATTGTTGAGCTTTCAGGAACTGCCCTTGTTCCAAACATAGGACTCCCCACCCACGGACCACGTTGCCACAGGCGGAATCGGATGGCGGTAAGCACATCTGATCGGCTTCGCGGAGATCCTTTTCTGATTCTCCAAAATCGTGAAGGCGAGCGTGTGCTACACCTTCCATGGCGAGCCGGACGATCTTCAGGTCCTGGTTGGTCAGCTGGGCAGGTTGAGACGCAAGCAGTTCCAAAGCGTTCTTGTACATACCGCGCCAAGCCAAGGTTTCTGCTTCAAGGTTTCTGAACCTCCAGGCCCACTCCGGGTCGGAATGCCGAAATCGCTCATAACCATGCTTAGCCTCTTGCTCGGCCCGAATAAGATCGCCGTGCTGAAAGGTCCGCTGAGCGTCGTCGAATGCAACTTGAGGATTGGGCGGACGGCTGCAACACACAAATCCAAGAAGAACGAGGACCAGCAACATCCGAGAACAGGCTGAGTCCAAGACTATGGTCTGCTGGTGCCGTTTACGCTGAAGTTGATTGTCGTGGTCGTACCATGGGCAATACACCCCAGTTCCGTCCGGATCATGGTCAGATTGAACGCATACGAATGCGGCTCGTTCTTGTTCTGGCGGTTCAGCGTCAGCTCGGCTAAGAATATTTTCCCGAAATCCGGCACGACGAACACATTCCCAAACGATGTTCCCATCCCCGGGTGCACCACGCTGCTGACGAGCGAGCATTCTACTTCACCCTTCTGAGCCGCGGACGAGTTCCAATCATACTTTTGGCGGGCCCAATCGGGAAGGTTCTTTGCTCCGCTGATCGCTGCCCGTTGTTTCTGCACCCGACCGAGGAATGCAGGATCTTCAAAATATGGCTTATCGTCAGCGGGCCGCGGGCCGCATATCTCCAGATCGAGCACCGGGTTTACGTGATGTCCGTTGATTTTAAGGTTCTCAAACCGCGTGCCGAGAAACGTCACTGCCGGCACGTGTCCCTGGAAAGGGTGATGGGTCGAGGCTTGTCCGACGACGCGGTCGGCAGTGACGACGTCGAGGATGTTGAGGCCCTCGACGACCGATGTCACGAGCGTGACCCAGCCGCGATCGCCCTTGAGACTGCGATTTCCTGCGACCTGGGTGTAGGCGGATTTGAACGAGAGGACGCCTTCCAGGCGATAGTTCTCCGCCCGCTCGGAGCGATAGCCACCCTCTTCCGGAAGCTTGACGTAGGCCTGCGGTTGGATGGTCTGGTTTAGCGGATGCTGGAGCTGTCCGCTGAGAATCTCAGCCTGAGCGTGGAAAGAATGAGTTGGTTCAGCTGCGCTTGCCATTTCTTCGCTCCACTCGCGTTGAGCTTAAGTCTCGAGCTCACTGCTGGATTTGTAATTCGAAAGGATACCGACCGATCTCCGAACTTTGGCCCGTAGCTGAGGTACCGCGAACCGCCAGCGTGTACACACCCTTTTCCCGCTTGGTGCCAGGAACCCGGATTGGCCAGGTGTCGTCGGCGGATGCCGCCGAAATTGTGAGCGACCATTCTAGTCTTCCCGCGGGATCATACAAGTCCGCCGTGTAGGAGGAATAGGTGTGGTCGGGTGGTGTGTTCACAAACAGCAGAAAGCCTTCTCCCGGCTTTGCAGTAATAATCGGAGTGCTGGCACCGCGTGTGCTGACGTTGATCGAGGTCCACGGCAGTACCTGCGGCTTGTTGATCGCCTGCGTCATCCGCGGGAGGGTAACCAGGTTTTGGTAACCAACAACTGTAAGCAAGGCGAGAACCGGAACAGCAAACGCGGGCCGCAACCATCCCATCCACCCCACCTTTGCTGGGACTGGGAACGGCACGCGAACCTGAGCTGGTACCGGCGGCTCGGCCAGCACTACTTTGCTCTGCTCCACGAACATGGCCGCGGCTCGTAGGTCGAGTGCGCAATCCTGGCAGTCGAAAAGGTGTTCCTCGAACTCGTCCCGGAGGCCGGGATCGAGTTCATTCAGAAGATATCTTTCAGTCGCCTTCTGCCGGACCGCTTGATCGTGATCCATTGGTCGATCCCCTCTCATAAGAGTAGTGATACACACTGCCAAATCGTTTCACTGCCTTCCAGCCGCGACGCCCGGAGGACGCGCCGCCATGTTCTTTAGATACAAGGCCTTGAAGGCTTGCTTGGCGCGGTGCAGCAGTACTCTCAGATAGTCGCGATCAACCCCAAAATCCCGGCAGACTTCGTCCTTATCCCGTTCTTCCAGAAAGACTTCCTTCAGCAGCCGGCGATCGCGCTCCGGCAACTCTTCAAGAATCTCGCGCACCTTCCCCTCCATCTGCTTGGCGGCGAGGGCTCCAAGAAGATCGACTACCTTGGCGGGAAAGTCCTGGTCTTCCTCATCTTCAATCGAGCTGTCGCGCTGCGACGCGCGATAGTGCTCCAGGAGAACGTTGTTGCACATGGAGTTTACGTACGCACCCAGGCGTTCCGGCTGCCGAATCTTGCCACCGCGCAACGCCGCCAGGACCCGTGCGAAAGTTTCCTGCCGCACGTCCTCGATGGCCTGTGGGGAATGCAGGCGCGAGCGGAGCTTGAGCTGGAGCAGTTCGCTGAAGTAGGCAACGAAGTGCTCTTGCGTGCGGAAGTCTCCGGCACGAAGACGCTCCACGTAGGATTCGTCAAAGCTCTGGAATTGCAAGGACTTCCCTCGCGGGCAGCTGGAGTGGCAGCTAGTGTAGCACCCGCGCCGAAGGGATGGGAAACGGTTAATTGCCCTGTAACGAAGCGGGCAGACGCTGCACTATCCCCGTGGAAGTCGATGGAACATAGTCCCAAAGTCCGAGGTCGATCCGTGATGCGACGTTTGCCGCTCGAGACCCGCAGAGTTCATTCACAGCTGGAGGAACCGGGTGCATTCCAATGCCTCCTTTTACGCGCTTTCCAGCTTCCGCGAGCCTACCGCGAAGTCTTTCTGCTCAAGGAGATTCAGGGACACACCATCACCGAAATCGCGGCCATCCTCGGAATCACCGTCGACACGGCCCTGGTGCGCTTCAAACGCGCACGGCGTGAAATCGGTGACTGGAAGAATTCCGGAAACGCGGAGCGTGGAAAATGACAGCTCTGGCAACTGCGCTTCAGCGTGTGTGGTCCGCGAAGAGCCGGCTTCCCCGTCTAACCGGGCGGGGAGCGCCGGCCTGTTTTCAAGGGATGAGCGATTTATCCAGACCCGGAACAGATTGGTTGTACACGCTCATGGAACTAGTTTCGCTTGCAAGAAGGACGGCACCCACGGTCGTCATCATTGCCCTTCGGATCTTTCGCTAGCGGAATTTCTGCTCGGCTAAGGTTCGTGATCTTCCTGGAGGCGATCTCCCTAAGCTTCTTCCGTTGTTGGCATGTCATTCTGGAAGAGCTTTGCTTCAGCCTGGCGGCGGCGCAGCAATCCTGCTACCACCACGCCACCGGCATGGGACCATCGTTCAAATTGGGCGGCTGCGTCTGTGAAATTGGAGGCGTTGAGCTCCCGTAAGAGCGTTGAACTTGTGAAATTGCCGATCCCTACGTTAAAAACAAAGTCCACAAGGGCATCGAACTGATTCTGAGTTAACGGAACCGTGACCAATCGATTCACGGCGGCCGCCGCGTGGCTAACGTCACCCATCAACAGGTCATTTGCCTGGTCCTGAGTGATCGTGAGTCCGGCATGAACATCGGGACCGGTGTGCCCGTAGCCGATCGTCCACACGCCCACTTGGTCCTGGTATGCGGTCAGGCGCACTCCCTCAAACGATTCAGTCAGAGAAAGCCCGGCCTTGCTGTAGGAGAGGTTGTTCGTGGATGGCATGGAATACCTCCGAGGCTCGAGCTAATCGAAGGAGTCTATATCAAAGAAGACGGCAGGGACTGGGAGCGTAAAAATCCCGAAGAGCGCCGGAGCCTCTTCCCCCTTAGGCTCCGGCGTTCTGAAGTACCCCAGCTTCCCCCCGGCTGCTTAGGGCTCTTCCCTGTCGGGATTTCGTGGTCGTTCAGTCGCCAAGTTTTGCGACCTTTCCCACTCATTTCGATAGTGCAGCGACCTTGGATTTCGTTTCGTGAAAAACTCAATCCCTTCCGCACACGTTGAACAATCAATGATCCTCGTTCTGCTTCGGTCCATTCGCCGACCTCGAAGCTCTTACCCATTCCCCGATCAACGAGGCGAAGACGACAAAGATCGCGGTCCAGATAATCAGAAGCAAGGCTCCCGCAATCTTCTGGTGCGTCTCCTCGCAATTTGGGCAAGGGCCGATAACAGCGTCCATGAAAGTGTCCACAGCGTTGTGGATACCATTGGCCGCCGTCTTCAGAAAGTTGGTGTCGGCGCCAACCTTGTTGAGACCCAAGCCACCGAGCAGGCCAGTCGCCGCGGCCTGGAACTTTTCACTCGCTTTGGCAACTGCGATTATGGCGATCACCATGCCATCGACGCTCCCCGCGACTAATGCGCACAGAGTCGTCTTCTCGAAGGTGATCCCGACCCATACCACCGATATGTTGAAGAGTACCCACAACCACCCCAGCAGTGGAACCCGCCAGGCATCAGGCAGGAACGCCGCCGGCCTCGACAGCGGAACCAGAACCGCAACAGAACGCGCCATACAACACCCCCCAAGCAAACTGCTAAGAGGTAGTGACTCTCAGCCGGTGGATCGTTTCAAAGCGGCTCCAAAAGATTGTTTTGCCGGAGGGGAAGCAAAGCCAGTGGCTCCTGGGTTGCAGGTCATGGATGAAGCAATATTGTCTCGGTTTCCTGCCGGCAGGCTACAATCGTCTGCGTCCCATAGGACCGGACTGCCGGTTAACCTCCGTATATCGAGTAAAGAAAATCTATGGCTGCTGAGATTGCGATGAGCACCACCGCCGTGGTCGATAACAAGAAGTCTTCCTACAACCGCTTTCTGCTCGTAGTGGCGGGCCTGGGCGGTTTGCTCTACGGGGTAGATGTTGGAATCATTGCCGGGGCTTTGCCTTATCTCGAAGCGACCTCCGGTCTAAATGCTGGCCAACTATCCATCGTGGTTGCGGCTGTGCTGCTCGGCAGCGTGATTTCCACTCTGTTTGCGGGCATGCTGGCGGACTGGGTGGGCCGCAAGTTTCTGATGACTGTCAGCGGTGTCCTGTTTGTCGTCAGTATTCCGATGATTGCCCTGGCTCACGGTTATGGACCCTTGGTTCTTGGGCGATTGCTGCAGGGCGTCAGTGCCGGGCTGATCGGCGTCGTGGTTCCTTTGTATCTTGCCGAGTGTTTGGTGGCATCGAATCGGGGCAAGGGCACCGGTATTTTCCAATGGCTGCTGACCCTCGGTATCGTGACGGCTGCAGTTGTCGGTGTGTTCTTTAGCTTCCGCGTCGACCAGGTGGCGAAACTGGGCGACGCTGCCAGACTTCTTGCATTTAAAGACACAGCGTGGCGCGGCATTTTCTGGGTCTCGCTGCCTCCGGGGATTCTGTTCGTCATCGGCAGCTTCATGGTCGCGGAGTCGCCCCGTTTGCTTTTACGTCGCGGTAAGAAAGACGCCGCATACGCCGCGCTTCTGCGCTCGCGCACGACCGCGCAAGCCGATCTCGAACTCAAGGAGATGCAAGACGTCAGCGCTGCGGAAAAGGGGAAAAGCGCCGACGGAACGAAGGCTGAATCGCTCTTGCGGCGCAAGTACGTGATCCCGTTCGTGCTCGCGTGTATCATCCTCGCCTGCAATCAGGCCACGGGCATTAACTCGATCATCGCATACAACACCAACATTCTTTTGCAGAGTGGGCTCTCCGACGTCGCCGCGCACTGGGGTTACGTCGTATTCACCATCATCAACTTCGCCGTGACCTTCGGCGGCGTGGTATTAGTCGACCGTAAGGGTCGTAAGTTCTTGCTCGGAATAGGCACCGCAGGAATTATCGTGTCGCTGATCTGCACTGGTGTACTCTTTCTCGGAACCGAACGCCAACGCGTGGACACGAAGAGCGCAGTCCAATCCATGGTCAATCCAGACCAGAGACTTGCATTGCTCTACAACGGAGAACTTGCCGGCAAGCTTCTCCATGCAACCGGCAACGCCAGCATGGCCGAAACCAGGCGCCCAACCTCTCTGGTGGTGATTTACTCGTACGGAGATTTCAGAGCGGCGAGTCAGGTGGTGCGGTCCGACGATCCTGCTGCAAAACCGATCGAGGTCACCCGTGACAATTGTGTTCCTGCCAACAAAGTCGTAGCGTTTTTCTCCAACCCGTTTGGCGACCTCGATGCCTCGCGCACAGCGTCACTAAGAATTGAAAACGCGCTGATCACGCCAGTCCCGTTGCCGCGAAACGGTTGGATGGTCGCCATGACACTGTTTGTCTTCATGGCATTTTACGCGATCGGACCTGGTGTATGCGTGTGGCTCGCGCTTTCGGAATTAATGCCGACTCGCATTCGCTCCAACGGCATGAGCATCGCTTTAGTACTCAACCAGGCGGTTTCAACGACGATCGCCGCCATTTTCTTACCGACAGTCGGCAAGTATGGTTACTCCACCATGTTTTTCGGATTTGCCGCTTGTACCGTGATCTACTTCGTCACCGCCACCTGGTTGCTACCGGAAACTAAAGGAAAGACCCTGGAGGAAATCGAAGAATATTTCGAGCGGGGATCTACGCAGACCTGAGCAACCGCGCGTGGTTAAGGCGATGTCCGTTTGATCGATGCGCACCAAATGATTTACTCTCAGCCGCAACCCCAATGACGCCGACCAACCACCAGACTAGCCCATCGAGTAACCAGCATTCTCACGCCATGCGGCGCGAAATCTACGAGCAGCCGCAAGCCATCGCCAAGACCGTCGAGAAGCATTTGAAAGACGACATTATCTTCCCCGGCCATTTCCAGGCGATCGAAGGCGCGTTGCTGACCTTTGAAAAACTGATCATCGCTGCCAGCGGATCAAGTCGCCATGCGGGCCTCGCCGGAGAAATCATGATTGAAGATCTTTCCGGCGTCGCGGTCGATGTGGAATATGCCAGCGAATACTGCTATCGCTCGACCCATGCCGCCGTCGATCCCATTGTGATGGTAATCACGCAGTCGGGCGAAACTGCTGACACCATCGCGGCGCAGCGTGAAGCTCTCACCCGTGGCGTAAAGACCATCGCGATCTCGAATGTGCCCGACACCACCATCGTGCGCGAAGCCGGCGCAGCACTGATCAGCGGTGCAGGACCTGAACTTTCTGTTCCGGCGACCAAGAGCTTCACCACCCAGGTCACGATTCTTTATCTGATGGCCCTGTTTCTCGCGCGACGCCGCGGACGCATGACGTCCGAAGTCACACGCTCCTACCTGCAGCGACTCATGCAGCTTCCGCAAGCCATCGAAGAGAAGCTGCGAGCCTGGGACGATTTGGCCGAGGAATATTCGGCGCAGCATTTTCAGGCGGAGAAATTTCTCTACCTGGGACGCGGAGTTCATTACGCCATCGCCCGCGAAGGAGCGCTCAAGCTCAAAGAAATCTCTTACGCACACGCCGAAGGCTATCCGGCGGGCGAACTCAAACATGGCCCCAACGCGTTGGTGGATGAAAACCTGCCTGTAGTCGTGCTCGCTACTTGTGACCACAGCGATCCCGACTCGCTTCTCCGCTACCGCCGAACGCTCGAAGTCATGAAGGAAGTGAAATCGCGGCGCGGGCCGCTGGTTGCGGTGGCGACAGAAGGAGACAAGGAGGTCGCCGCCATTGCCGACCACGTGTTCTTCGTTCCCGCCGCTCCCGAGTTGCTGTTACCGATCGTAGAAGTCATCCCGCTGCAGTTGTTCGCTTACCACGTAGCCGTGCGCAAGGGCTATGACGTGGACCACCCGAGAAACCTGGTCAAAGCAGTAGTCGTCGAGTAGTGGCCGCATATTGTGTTTCCTGAATGCAGCCCCATCATTCTTTTGCCTATTTCATTTTGTGACGATGAGGAGTTCATGCCGTACGCGAATCCTACTCACATTGATCTGCAAGCCATTACAAAAAAAGTCATGATCGCGCGCGGCTTTCGGCCGGACTTTCCGCCTGAGGTTCAAAAACAACTTGCGGCGCTGCGCAACCGGCCTCCGAAAATGGCTGCTGAGGGCGATGTTCGCGACCTTCGAAATTTGCTCTGGTCTTCGATCGACAACGACACCTCGCGCGACCTTGATCAGGTCGAGGTTGCCGAGCGGCTGCCTGATGGCGGGGTCAAGATCATGATCGGGATCGCCGACGTCGATGCGTTTGTGCCCAAGCTGACTCCGATCGATCAGCACGCGGCTCGCGAAACGACAACCGTGTACGCTGGAGTGCGGAATTTTCCCATGCTTCCGGAAGAGCTTTCCACGGGACAGACTTCCCTGCTCGAAGATCAAGATCGGCTGAGCGTGGTGACCGAGTTTCTGGTCGACAGTTCCGGGGTTGTACAGTCCAGTAGGTTGTATCGCGCAGTTTTGCACAACAAGGCGCAACTCCAATACAACTCTCTAGGAGCCTGGTTGCAATCCAATACACCGGCGCCTCCCAAGGTCGCTGCTTCCGCCGACCTGCAGGCACAGCTCAGACTGCAGGACGAGGTCGCACAAAAACTTAAAGACCAGCGTCATCGGAATGGGGCGCTCAGTCTGCAGACTGACGAACTTCGTCCGCTCGTGGTCAACGAGGAAGTCGTGGACGTGGTCAAGCAGCAGAAAAACCGTGCCACAGAATTGATCGAGGATTTCATGGTGGCCGCCAATGGCGTGGTGGCGCGTTTTCTCGAGGATGTGTCTTCGCTGCGCCGGATCGTGCGCACGCCCGAACGCTGGGACCGGATCATACAACTGGCCGCGATCAAGGGAACGACGCTTCCTGCTCAGCCGGATTCCAAGGCCCTGAATGATTTCCTGCTGAAGCAAAACGCTTCCGATCCCGATCACTTTGCCGATCTCTCGCTCGCTGTCATCAAGTTGATCGGTCCAGGCGAGTATGTCCTCGAACGCGCAGGCGAACCTGCTCCCGGACACTTTGGGCTGGCGGTGCAGGACTACACACACTCGACGGCCCCAAACCGGCGCTTTGCCGATGTGGTCACGCAGCGGCTCATTAAGGCGAAGCTGGCGGGACAACGCAACGTCTACTCCGAGAGCGAACTGAGCGCGATCGCCGCCAACTGCACGGAAAAGGAAGACGCCGCGCGCAAGGTCGAGCGCGAGATGACGAAGCGTTTGGCAGCCATAGCCATGCAACGCCGCATCGGTGAAGTCTTTGACGCGGTCGTCACCGGCGCAAAACCGCACGGGACGTTTGTTCGGGCGCTGCAGGCTCACGTCGAGGGCTTGCTGGTGCAGGGAGGCGACGGACTTGACGTGGGGGACAAGCTTCGCGTGAAGCTGGTCCGAACTGACATCGAGAAAGGATATATCGACTTCGCGCGCGCATGATCCTCCCATCTTCCGAGGCTCCATAGTCCGTCTCCACCGGTCACCACGGCAGCTAATAGGCGTCGCTCCTGACGCAGACTAAGCTCATACAAGTGCTGGTGCGGAAAAAGCGGGGCGGATCCTTGTTCCAATGGCGCAACTTCGTTTGCGGGGCGATGATTGTTGCCCTGCCGGCCTCGCTCGTGGCCGATGATACCGGCGCCGCCATGCTCCACAACCAGGGTGGAGTGCTATTGAATGGAAAGCCCGCTCCAGATTCTTCAGCGATTTTTCGCAACGACACGATAGAAACCCATCCGCACTACGAAGCCACGATTGATACCACGGGATCGACAGTGACAGTCAAAGAGGAAACTCTAATCCAGAACGGGGAAAATGAGCTCGTCCTGGAACACGGCACACTGCTGGTCAGCACTTCGCG
>Ga0137392_10002587_pt1 | contig 10914 bp, 10 predicted proteins | sample 15con2h34AmetaG_FD_101394 | JGI IMG/M metagenome (GOLD analysis project Ga0137392, IMG submission 101394) | Vadose zone soil microbial communities from Angelo Coast Range Reserve, California, USA - 15con2h3.4A metaG | ecosystem: Environmental > Terrestrial > Soil > Vadose zone > Saprolite... | reverse complement strand
CGCTCCCATCAAGCCACCGTTTAGCCACCAGAGCATCGCAGGTTCTGTGGTAAGCTGTTGAAACCAAACCGCGGAGAGGTGGCAGAGCGGCTGAATGCGGCGGTTTGCTAAACCGTTTTAGGGAATAAACACCCTAACGGGGGTTCGAATCCCCCCCTCTCCGCCATAGCTTATTTCTGCCACAGATCGACTTCGTGCAGGGCGATCCGCGCGAACACAGCGATCGGCTTCGCAAATTTGGTTCGCAACAAAATATCCTGATTGAGTACTCCGAAGATATCGCGCCTGCCCGTGGGACATCGTATGGCGGACGGATCGCGCTGCTACCAGGACAATCCCCGGCCGAGGAGTTCTCGACACTCGTCCACGAACTGGCGCACGAGCTCCTCCACCGTGGCGATCGCCGCGAACAAACATCGCGCAAAGTCCGCGAAACAGAAGCCGAGGCGACCGCCTTCGTCGTTTGCCATGCCATCGGACTCGAAACGGGTTCAGCCGCACCCGACTACATCCAGCTCTGGAACGGAGACAAGGAAACGTTGACGGGCAGTCTTACCTATATTCAGAAGGCCGCTTCGCAAATGCTCGCCGGGCTCACAGATTCGTGAGCGGACGACTCGCGAATGGCTTTTTCGCAAAAAACACATCGACTCTCAATTTCTGTAGTCACGTACTGAGCGATTCGCAACGCCAGGCCGTGAACAACCTCACCCAAATCTTCAGGACTGAATTCACTCGCCAAGGATCGCGAGAGATCCAGTTTTGCCATCCCTTCCTGGTTAAACCCTGTGCCTGATCCGTCCGCTCCTCCTGTCAAGGCTCTGCGCTCCGCTCCGATGAACGCCAACCCCGCGGCCTTGACAGCGCGGACGGACAGACGCCTTCCCCCGCCATGAAGGGCATTTGCTTTTCATGCACCGCTTCGCGGTGCCTGCGAGGCAAGAACCCAAATTTCAAAACAGGAGAATCCCATGCAACAAACCCAACGAAAACCACTCTTTGACCTGGGCTCGCTTGTGTCTACTCCGGGAGCGCTCGCCGCCCTCGCAAAGAGCGGACAAACGCCGCTGGACTTCCTCTCGCGCCATATCACAGGCGATTGGGGAGACCTCGAGGAAGAAGACCGGAAGGAAAACGAGCTCAGCGTGAAGCAGGGCTTCCGCATCCTGAGCAGCTACAAGACAAACGCAGGACAAAAAGTATGGGTCATCACCGAAGCAGACCGCTCGGTCACAATTATGTAGAATCTGATTCAAGCTATTTCTCGCGGCACTCTATTTGTGTAGAGTGATCCGTTTATCACTTGGGGAGTAGCGCCGACGGTTCAGAACCGTCGGCGTATGCGTTCTTAAGCTCGGGATACCGGCTGGCGCGACGGCTGGCGGTGCGGGACAGGATTCTTCCGGCCTGAGAGTCAAGGATAGGGGGTAAAAATGTTGATCGAGGGGAAGAAACCAAAGTACCCCTTGTGCGTTTAGGGGAATGTGGTACAGTCCCCTAAGAAGGTGATGGGAGTAGGAATGGAAAGGCACGGAGATCTGGTACAGGGGACGCTGGACATGCTAGTGCTGAAGGCGCTGGCGCGGGGAGCGAAGCACGGTTACGGGGTTGCCGAATGGATCCACGAAAGTTCGAATGACGTGCTGCACGTGGAAGAAGGTGCGCTCTATCCGGCGCTGCACCGACTGGAGCTGCGCGGACTGCTCTCCGCGGAGTGGGGCACTTCCGAGAACAATCGGCGCGCGAAGTTCTACTCGCTAACGGCGGCGGGACGGAAAAAATTGACGGAAGAGGCCGAGTATTGGCGGCGCATGTCAGGGGCGATTGCGCGAGTGATGCAGACGGCGTAGGAGGAACAGATGCTGCCAGAGTGGATGAAAGCAAGTTGGCTGCGAGTAAAGGCACTCTTCAGACGAAAGCAGCTCGACCGGGATCTGGATGATGAGCTCGCCTTTCACCTGGCCCTGCGCGAGGAAAGGAAGTGTGCGGAGGGAGTTGCCGCGGAAGAGGCAAGGTACGCGGCGCGGCGCCAGTTTGGAAATGCGATGATGATGAAAGAAGCGTGCCGCGAGATGTGGAGCTTCGTGTCACTGGAAACATTTTGGCGCGATCTTCGCTATGGCACGCGGGCACTGGCGAAGAATCCGAGATTCACGGTGGCCGCGGTGCTGGCCATTGCGCTGGGGATCGGAGTCAACACCGGGATTTTTTCCGTCTTGAATGGGGCGGCGCTGCGGCTCTTGCCCATTCCCGGAGCGAGCCAAGTCGTCAGCGTTGACCAGATTTTTCATGGGCGAAGTACGCGCAACGTGCATGGCGAGGCCAGCTTATTTTCCTACGCGGAATACCAGGAGTTTCGGGATCACAGTCACGTTTTTTCAGGTTTGCTGGCTTACGAGCCTTTCCTGAAAGCGACGCTGGGTGGGGCGAACCCGCAGCAGTTGTTTGGTGCGGCGGCGTCCTGCAACTACTTCGGAGTGCTGGACGTGCGGCCGGCGCTGGGGCGCGGATTCGTGGACACCGACTGCAGCGCGCCAGGGGCGAATGCCGTGGTGGTGCTGAGTGACGAGCTCTGGCGGAAGACGTTTGGCGCTGATCCCACGCTCGTGGGCAAGAGTGTTTTGCTGAACCGCGCGCGGTTCACGGTGATCGGGATTGCACCGGCGGGATTTGGAGGGACGGAACCGGTGCCGAGCGCGTTCTGGGCGCCGGTGACAATGCAGCGCGCGTTGGAGCCAGCACGCGATTTTCTTGGCGAAGCCAACGTGAGCTGGCTGGCGCTGCTGGGGCGCGTGCAAAATGGCGTTTCGCTGGCGGAAGTACGCGCGGACCTGGGAGTCATCGCCGGCCGAATCGATCAACAGTATCCGGGACGCACGACCACGCTGGCGATTCATCCCGCAACGTTTCTTGGGCGGCCGGAAGAGCGGGGCTTCGTATTAGCGGTCGGGGCGGTCATTCTGATCGCCGTCGGACTCGTACTGTTGATTGCTTGCGCGAACGTAGCGAATCTTCTCCTGTCGCGTGCCTCGGCGCGGCAGAAAGAGATTGCCATCCGGCTGTCGATCGGAGCCAGCCGCTGGCAGCTCATTCGGCAATTGCTAACAGAGAGCCTCTTGATTGCCCTGCTCGGAGGAGCAGCCGGTTCCCTATTGGCCTTCTGGTCGTTCGCGGCGATCTCGCAATTTGTGCTCACCCATTTGCCACACGGATTCCCACAACTGGCGTTGAACATGAGCCCCGACCTGCGCGTCTTGGGTTTCTCGCTGGGATTGACGCTGATCACGGGAATTGTTTTTGGATTGGCGCCGGCGCTGCATGCAACTCGGCCGGATCTGAGCACGGCCATTAAAGAAGATAGTTCGGGATATATCGGGAAGGCCGGGAGCGGCGGATTCCTGCGCAGCACACTGGTGGGCCTGCAGGTGGCGGTGTGCATGATTTTGCTGATCGCGGCCGGACTGCTGATGCGCGGGCTTTACTCGGCGCAGACGATCGATCCGGGATTCGAAATGGCAAGTGTCACGCAGGCGTCCTTCGACCTGACTTCGCAAGGCTACAAGGAAGAGAGCGCAGTCGCGTTCCAGCGTGCGTTGATGGATCGTGTTGCGGCATTGCCGGGCGTGGATGGTGTGGCAGAAGCCAGTGTTACTCCGCTGAGCGACAACCATCGCGCTTCTCCCTTTCTGTTACCCGGCCAAACGGAAGAGCGGCAAATTGAGTTCAACGACGTTTCGCCGGGCTACTTCAGCTTGCTGGGAATACCGATCGTCCGAGGGCGGGATTTTACGCAAGTGGGAGCGCGGACGGGGGCAGCGGAGATGATTGTTACAGAATTCACGGCGCGAACGCTGTGGCCCGGAGAGGAAGCCATCGGCAAGGTGCTGCGCGAGGAGGGTCGCGCAGAGCGGGTCGTGATCGGAGTCGTGAGGGACGCACAGGTTTCACACTTAGGCGAGACCGACAGAGTCTATGCCTACCTGCCAGCAGGCCCAAAAGAGCAAGCACGAATGATCCTTCTTGTTCACAGTGCGGGCGGATATGATGGAATCGAGAAGGGAATTCGGGACGCGGCGCGCTTGCTTGATCCGGAGCTCGTCGTGGACGTGGCCAAGCTTGAGGACAATCTCGAAGTCTGGCGCACACCGTCGCGCATTGTGGCGACACTTTCGGGTGCACTGGGGGCATTGGCACTGTTGCTTGCTTCCATAGGGGTGTATGGAGTGGTTTCGTACAGTGTGAGCCGGCGGATCCGGGAGATTGGGATTCGCATGACGCTGGGTGCGGATGGGAGAGATGTGATGCGGCTGCTATTGCGGCAGGCGATGCGGCCCGTGTTGATCGGCGCGGCTGTGGGGGTCGGCGGATGCGCGGCAGTCTCACAGATTCTTTCGAAAGTACTTTATGGAATTGGCTCGCATGACCCGATTGCATTCCTAGGCGTGCCACTATTTCTCTTGGGAATCGCATTGCTTGCGAGTTATATTCCGGCTCATCGCGCGACACAGGTGGACCCAGTCGTGGCTCTGCGATACGAGTAATTCATGGCCCCTTCGAGGTCACAACGAAGGATGAAAGTAGCCGCTGGCCGCTGCGCCAATCTTTTCAATGAGATACACGGCTTCTTTCGTAGGAGTAGTAGCGACGTTCACACTCTCCGGAGGGAGGGACTGGCTCATGTTTTGCAACTGGATTTGGGCTGGAGCGGCCGTTGTATGCTTCGGAATGGTTCAGGCGGCGCCGACGGGGCAGGATGATGAAGATGCAATCCGCTACATGGTTACGGAAGCGATGCACCGGTTGAATCAGGGCGATACGACGGGTATCCATGAGTTCTGGGATGAAAACGCCGATTACGTAGGTGTCGACGGGCAGTTGATCCGAGGGCAACAAGCTTCGTTTCGCTAAAGAAGTGAAGCATGGTTTTTGCGAATCCATTGCTCGACGTCATGCTGCAAACTCTGCGCAATCCCGATCATCTCCTCCACTTCGCGATGAGAGATTCCTCCGCCGATGTCGTAGCTGCTGACGTTTCGCTTTTTGCGGAATGCATCGAAAGCACCAATGAACTTGGAGTCCTTTCCCACCGTGAGTTCCAGCGACTGAATGACGCGATAGTGATGACTGTCACGGCCGGCGCGGTATCCTGAGGCCGCAAGGGCCGCCGTCGCGGCCTGTAAAGCCGCGTTATAAGCGATGGCGAACCGCCAATCGTCCGACACGTCCTTCGCCTGGCTGTCTTTCAGGTCGCGCGCCACAATTCCAAGCAGATTGGCGATCTCTTGCTTGCTGCTATTGTGCGCGACGAGCCAGCCGTTCTTGATCCAGTCTGCGAAACTCACGCTCATCTCCAATCACGAAGAGTTTCTTTTCTTTTGTTACCGTCGACAAGAAATGATTTTTGGAGACGAGCTTTTCGCGAAACTCGCGCGGACCGTACACGGTCGGGTTGACCTCTCGACCCAGCTTCGTCTCAATCTGCGCCAACGCAGAAACCACATCGGCGAAACTTACCTCACCCACGACCATGAGGTCCACATCGCTCGACGCCTTTTCCTCGCCTCGTGCAATCGAACCATACACGAACGCAAGGCTAATCCGACCCTTAAGAGAACTGAGCGCTTCGTAGAGAATGTCTCGTATTCCAGACGTCTTGGCGAGGATGCTTTTCAACTCTGCGAAGATGGGGTTCTTACGATTCGCCTGGTAATAGACTTGACGACCACGACGGACATCTTGGATGAGTCCGGCCTCGCTCAATTGTCGCAGTTCGCGCTGGGTTGCGCCTATTCCTGTTCCTGCGCGGCGTGTGATTTCGCGTAGATAGAACTGCTCGTCGGCATGGCCGTAAAGAAGGGCCAGGATCGACCTTCGGCTTCCGCTAAAGAGGATATTCGAGAGCGCTCCGGTACGTGTACCCATGTTGGGTACAATTGTACCAATATTGGGTACATGCGGAATATCGAAATGCGGGGACGGCATTTGGCACGAGTGCTCAGTTTTGGATGAACCTGGAAACTAGCTATCGTCTGTTCTCGAAAACCTATTCGAATGAGGATGTAGCTCGCAAAGCACAGTTATTCAAGAAGGCGCCTATAAAAGAAATGATTCGCCGTAACTGGATCAGTGGCTCAGACGACTTGGATGCTCTGGAAGAGAGCGTGTTGCGGTTTTTCGAGATCGACTCTCTAGATGAAGAGCCTCAGATAATGCCTCATGCAGCAAAGAAATCCACATCCTACGGAAGTGCAACTCCGGCCCAAGTCGCTTGGCTGTATAGAGCAAAGAAGATTGCGAGGGCAGTTCAAGCTAGCAAGTTCACAGAGAAGTCGTTCTTGGAAATCCAGAAGAAGTTAAGGCAGCTACTCTTGAATCCCGAGGACGTGAGGCACGTTCCCAAGACCCTCGCCGAGGGCGGCATCCGGCTACTGCTTATTGAACAGCTCCCGCAAACTAAAGTTGATGGCATTTGCTTTTGGCTAGACGAGTATTCGCCTGTAATTGCTCTCGCGCTTCGGTATGACCGCCTAGACCACTTTTGGTACTTGCTTGGGCATGAATGCGGGCATGTGAAGCGAAAAGATGGCCTGCATGGCAGCCCGTATTTGGACATCAATCTTGTGGGAGATGGCCCAGTTTCAAGTGATGACAAACCCGAGGCGGAAATCGAGGCCGACAACTTTGCGCAGAATTTCTTGGTTGACCAAGGAAGAATCGACAAGTTTATCAATCGAGTGCGACCGCTCTATTCAAAACAAAAGATCAGGAACTTCGCCCTGAGCATCGGAGTTCACCCCGCCATTGTGCTGGGGCAATTGCAGCATCGTGGCGAATTCGATTGGTCCCACAGCAGAGAGATGTTGGTCAAAGTCCGAGACTCAATGATTTCTTCAGCCGTGACGGATGGTTGGGGACACACATTGCCTGCGGTCGCTTGAAGAGGGTGCCATGACGTACACCGAGCAAATGCAGCGCATCATCCGGAAGTACCGAGAGTCAGGAAGCCCGTGGCCTGCGACTTCGATTGAAATCGCCCAATGGGCAATCAACAAGAAACTATGGGATATCCATCCCAGTAAAATCGTGCGTCAGTGTGCAGACCAATTGGCGCAAGCAATGCGCGATGAATTCATTAGTGATCCCCAGGGGAGAAGAGTTCGTGCCAAACACGTTGCGCCTTTTCCCAAAAAGGATGGAGGTTCGGAACTGCTGTGGGACGATATTCGAACCGCATCGCGTCAGCACATGGAATTGGCTTTCGCAAACAGACGCCAACAGATCGTGATGGACTGTCGCCAACTTAAACTGGACTTGGACAGCTACAATGAGAATTTCAATTCCGGCAAGCCGATCCAGGGCGTCTTTGATTTCACTGATGATTTGCATGAACTCGAGATTGGAGAAAAGCATCGGTCGGCCGCGTAGGGCGCTCTTTTTGCTACTATTCGTGCTATTGATTTCGGCGGACTTGATGTTCTTTGGAGTCCGCATCAAAATTGGCGATTTCTTCTGATCATCTCTCTGTAGGCTGATCCACCTCGCGCATCTGTCGGCCAACAAGTATTGGCTTCATGGCGATTGATTAAGGTATTCCACAGTCATACAATTGGCCCCCAGATACAGCATCTCTAGCCGTCGAACTCGCGAATTCATGCAAATCTCACGAAGGCTGTTGGGAGGCCAGGATGACTACCTCTGACGTGACCTTGGTCTTGCTTGGGGGAAGCGTCGATTTGTCGCGCTGGACCGGCGCTCTCAAGGCCATCCGAGAATCTTCTGTCGCTTATCAGCGCATCGTAGCCAGCTCGACGGCAGCCCCCTTTGCGGCTCTCGTTGGTTCTGGATACTCGCCCGAGGAAATCGGAAAGTATTGGGTTGAATTCAATGCCAGCATCAAAGACGCGTCGATCACTGCAGATCAAATTGGCGACTGGGTCCGCTTACTGTTAGAACAAAAAGGTGTTCGCGAATTCGGCGACCTGAAGGGTACTGAGGCTCCGGAGTTCAAGCTTGTGGCGCGGGATGTAGAAAAATCTGACATCCTGACTCTTCCCGACGACGCTTGGAAAGTCGGGATGGAACCCGACTCACTCGAAATCGTATCGGCGGTCAGGGCCTCCATGTCAATTCCCGAAGTCCAAGATTTTGCTCCGATCCGCCTAGGCAGGCGCGAACTCGCCGGTTTCTACGGCTTCCCAAGGGAAGCCCAAATTGATTGGAATTTGGGAGCCGCAGTGCGCCCGCAGACGGTCGCCCTGTGCGTGTATGCAGAGCCGGTAGTATTGGGCAAGTTTAAAGACTTGGTCAGTCGCCTGTTTACACCAACCTATTACCGGGTTTTGGCAACCGACAAGTCGATTCGTCAGACCCGAACCGAGGCAAGTTTCAAAGTCATCGAGCAGCTGCGACAAATGTCCCCTGGGCTCGTCCTTGCAGACGAAATCCTGCCCGATGCGCCCGCCTACGGGAGGCTGATAAGCCTAAAGAATCTCCCCTCATGGAAATTGCTCGAGACGGACAATATGGCGGAAGTGGCCAGGAAGGAGACAGAAACCCAGTTATACGTGTTTGGACTCGGCGCTGGGGGCGGAGCGAAAGCATCGGCCGCCGCGGTAGGTTCGGCGGGTGGCGCTGCAGCTGCCTCTCGGCCCCCATCCCCTCCAGAAGACCATGCAGCTGGGGGTGGTGCTCCGCCGAGCGCGCCGGGAGGTCCACCCACAGGATTCCCGGGCGGCGGTGAACCCGGATTCACTTCTCCGGGTCCTCCGTTCACGGTGTTTCCGAAGATCGACGTCTCCGACGAGCATCCCGTGCAGACCTTTCCGGTGACCATCACTGTCTCGTTGCAGTTCAAGGCTGACCCGGATACTGCTGGAGGTCCAGTGGACGTTCCTCAAGACGACAACCTGCATACTTTCGACGTGCACCTATTGCTGGGCCGAGAATCACATTGGAAGGAACTTACGTTTCAGCGACCGGCTGGGACGATTACGGCGGCCAAATTTGAGAACATCCCTGCTCCGCAGCTTGAGCCAAATAAGCAACGGGCTATTGACGATCACATGCTCTTAGAGATTTCTGTGAACTTTTACCTGAGAAACCGTTGGTGCGGTGAAGCGGCGCGCCAAATCGAAGTACGCGCGAGTGAGGACAGTCCGGCGCTAGCTTCGATACCCAAGCTCGAAACGCCGGAATGGCGCGATGGTCTACTGGTGGCTCCAGGTACGGCACCGGCCGATCTTCTCGTTCGCATTGAGAACATCGGGCCACGGGAATTTGAATGGTCCTTGTTTTCACCTCACATGAAGTTCCTGACAAAGGACGTTCAGAAGATGCGAACGTCGCTCGATGAAACTCCCTACAATTACGTTAAGGACAACTTCGAGAAATTCTCCGGATCGGTTCTCTCGGACGATCAGATCGAACTCTTGCATACGAGCTGTGGTCTGATCTTCGAAGCCGCGCCGCAGGGATTCCACGCTGCATATCGCGGCTTGTGCGAGCAAGCGGCCAAGGACAGTTCAGGCCGTACACGCTTTGAAACCATTCAAATCGTTTCTGACGAACCGTTCATTCCTTGGGAACTGATGCGTGTGTCCGATCCATCCGAAGTTCCAGCGTTCGAGCCGGAGATACTCTGCGTGAAACATTCTGTGGGCCGCTGGGTGGCACGAGATTCCAACCAATTGCGAGCCAGTCTCCAGGTGCTGGGAATTGCCGTTTCTGCTTCGGACTACAAAGACAAGAACGTGGTGCCAAAAGTCGCCCCCTTGGAGTGGGCAGCTGAGGAAAGGAAGTTCCTGGTAGCCGAGCCCTATAAAGCAAAGACGATACCCTTGCAATTGCCGGAACTGCGCAAGTTTCTAAGAGAAGGCTCTTCCCAAATCATTCATTTTTCCTGCCACGGCGAAACGGACGTTCAGCTGCCTTCCAAAGCTACGCTTAAGACAGAAGACGATCTGGTCGGACTTCTGGCGTCGTGGGTCTCCTTGCCAGAAGTTCGCACCGGCGCCGGAAAATGCCATCCCCTCGTTTTTCTCAATGCATGCCAGGCTGGAGCAGAAGGTGAAGTCATAGGAATGGTATTCGGCTGGCCTCAGGCGTTTCTGCAAATGGGCGCAACGGCGTGCATCGCTCCGCTTTGGAAAGTGGTCGACTCGCGCGCGAAAGAAATCGCCGAAGCGTTTTACCAGGCAGCTTTGTGTGGCACGGCAAATTGCCCGCCTTCCACGTTGGGCGAGACACTCCGCGCAATTCGTGCGCAATGGAAGCATAAAAGAAGCCTCACTCACCTCGGCTATGTGCTCTATGGTGACCCACTTACTCGGCTTACTTGGGTGCCGAAGGCATCGACTTCTGCACCCGTCTCGCCCGCTTGATGGAGGCGTGCCATGCCCGAACAAACATTTCGATTGAGGCGAGAAAGCGTTCCGCGTTCGATACCCGGTACCGGAATCTCGTGGATTGCGCCCGGCTTGCTGGGAACGCTGGACTACGATTACAAACCAGCTCAAGGCACTTCACCGGTAACAAGCGACCTCCGTGAGGTCGCGGCTGGCCCAGGCGATGCGCTTGACCAAGCTCTCAGCCAGGTCGGTGTCCTCGAAACTCACAATCTCGAAATGGAGGCTCCGACTCCCGAGGTTGAACGTCCCGAGGGTGTCCGGTCGGCGGCCGGCCCACTCGAGGACGACGAGATGGCGATCGACTATCAGCCAAAGCCCGACGAATACTCGTACATCCTTTACCAAGACGAGAACGGAGCAATCAGCATCCATTTTCCGGAAAATCTGCCCGAACGAACCACGGAAGGGGCGACAGCCCGGTCGGCGGTCCGCACAACTGAACAGCCGGTGCAGCATTATCGAATCCCATTGCGGAAGCCCGTCGCCACAGAGCCGGAGCCTGGTGAGT
>Ga0137392_10002580_pt1 | contig 10919 bp, 8 predicted proteins | sample 15con2h34AmetaG_FD_101394 | JGI IMG/M metagenome (GOLD analysis project Ga0137392, IMG submission 101394) | Vadose zone soil microbial communities from Angelo Coast Range Reserve, California, USA - 15con2h3.4A metaG | ecosystem: Environmental > Terrestrial > Soil > Vadose zone > Saprolite... | reverse complement strand
TGTTCGGCTGCCCTGGAGGAAAGACATCGGAACGACCAACGACTGTAAATAGTTGATGGACTCCTCCGTCCGGTGATCCATCAGGCTTCCTGGCAAAGCGAACTTCGCGGATTGGCCCATACTGTTGGATGAAAGATGGCACAGCGTTTGTCGCGCCCCGGCGGTGCGGAATGAGGTCGAACATGGGATTTTCTGGTGTGCGAAACTTGTTTGGAGGATCCTGCGGATTCGGTACCACCAACCCACCTGACCCTCCCAGCGCTGGCTGATTGTGGCATACCGTGCACTGGTCTCCGTTGAACCGCACACCCAAACCAGACGAGTTTGTTTGTGTAACGAGATTGGCCTTAGTCAAATCCGTGAGTTCACCGAGCGTCAGGTCGCTGCAGTCGTCACACACGCCTTCGAGCTGCACGGCTCTCTCCAGTCCTTCGTTGAACATCTGCAGCTCAATGGGGGTGAGCCCTTTGAGTGGCGTGCCTGCTCCCGGAGGGCCTTTGCGAACCCCGGGGTCCTTTTGCGCAAGACACATCGAGGACATTGCAAAAAAAAGTGCAACTAGACTGCTGCCGCGCAACCACTGACTTGTTCCGGTTCTCATGTTCTCCCTTACCGGGCCGCAACCTGGGCCTGGACTGCTGCTCTATATAGAATTGCGGAAATCCGGCGGTAAAAGGTCCACAAAATATCCCGATTCCCCCAAAAGAGGAAGCGGTTCCTTACACGCGAGAAAGAGCTGTTTGGGAATTGACTTGACCCAGCGGCAAAGCTATCGTTACGGCAAATCTCGTCCAGTGACGGACAATGTGTCGAAAGACCCTTCGCAAATTATTGGCGAACTCTTGGCCAAGTGGCGCACCGGCGACCACGAAGCGCTGCAAGTCCTGGTCCCTCTGGTTTATAAGGATCTCCGCGCCTTGGCCCATGGCTACCTGAAACGGGAGCGCCCGGGCCACACACTACAAACCACAGCCTTGGTTCACGAGGCGTATTTACGACTCGTGGGCCAGCGTCCGTTTGACGCTGAGAACCGCACTCATTTTGTCGGCGTTGCCGCGCGGCTGATGCGCCAGATCCTCGTCGACTACGCGCGAAGCCGGGGGGCAGCAAAGCGCGGAGCTGACCGCAGAGTTGAGCTGGACACAGAGGTAGCAATGCCTCAGACGCCCACTACGAACGTCTTGGCGCTTGATGATGCGCTGAATCTGCTCGCTCAAGTGGATGAGCAGCAAAGCCGGATTGTGGAGCTGCGGTTCTTTGGAGGATTAACAACGGAAGAAGCCGCGGAAGTGCTGGGCATTTCCCGCTCGACGGCCAAGCGGGATTGGAACGTAGCGAAGGCTTGGCTAGCCAGACAGATGAAGCGAGGTAGCCGTGAAGAAACCTGAGCATTGGGAAAAGATTAAGGAAATCGTCGGTGAGGCACTCGAGCGCGATCCGAGCCATCGTACGGCGTTCCTGGATGAGGTTTGCTCGGGGGACGACCAGCTGCGGGCAGAAGTTGAGTCGCTGCTGTCAGCCCATGCGGAGGCGGGAGACCTTTCCGAGTCTGCTTTCACAACGGAGATTCTTGACGCACCACCAGTATCGAGAGTTCTAGGTCCTTATCGCTTGTTGAAAAAACTTGGTGAAGGTGGCATGGGACAAGTGTGGCTTGCCGAACAGACTGTCCCGGTACGCCGAAATGTTGCGCTCAAGCTCATCAAGGCCGGAATGTACGACGATTCCTCCATCCGCCGCTTTCAGTCCGAGCGGCAGTCGCTTGCCATCATGGATCATCCGGCCATCGCCAAGGTCTTTGACGCGGGCGCAACACCGGATGGGCAGCCCTATTTCGCGATGGAATATGTGCCCGGGATAGCAATCACCAACTACTGCGATCAGAAAAAAATGAATATTCGGGATCGGCTCGAACTTTTTATTCGCGCTTGCGAAGGCGTGCAGCACGCCCACCAGAAGGCCATCATCCATCGCGATTTGAAGCCCGCGAATATTCTCGTGGTGGAAGTGGACGGCAAGCCCATGCCGCGCATCATCGACTTCGGGCTGGCAAAGACGATCACCCCGTACTTCTCGGGCGAGTCGCCAAACACACTGGCCGGAAGCTTCGTGGGCACGCCGGGCTACGTGAGCCCCGAACAGGCCGACTCTGGTACTCAGGACGTTGACACGCGGACCGATGTTTATTCGCTGGGCGTAGTGCTGTATGAATTGCTAACCGGCTACCTGCCGTTTGACGCGGCGCAGTGGAAGAAGTTACCGCTGGAAGAGCTCCTGCGTCATTTGCGCGAAGAAGATCCTCCGCGGCCAAGCACCAAGGTTAGTACGACTCGCGATGCATCCGCGTCCAACGCCCTGGCGAGGGGAACCCAACCCCCGCAACTCGTCAGCGCGCTGCGCGGCGATCTCGACTGGATCACCCTGAAGGCGTTGGACAAAGACCGCAACCGCCGTTACGGCTCACCGGCAGAAATTGGCGCGGACATCCACCGCTATCTGAAGAATGAGCCGATTCTGGCGCGTCCAGCCAGCGCTGGATATCGTTTGCGAAAGTACGTTCGCCGCCATCGTGTAGGAGTCACGGTAGCTGCAGGGCTTTTCCTGCTGCTCACCGGCTTTGCTGTGCTGCAGGCGGTTCAGTTGCGCCGGATCACGCGCGAGCGCGACCGCGCCGACCGCGTCGCACAATTCATGACCAACATGTTTACGGTTTCTAATCCCAGCGAATCGCGCGGAAACACGATTACTGCTCGCGAAATCCTCGATAAAGCCTCCAAGGATATCAACACCGGTCTTTCACGAGATCCCGAGTTGCAGGCCAACATGTTGGATCTGATGGGTAGGGTTTATAGCCATCTGGGCCTCTATGCGAGGGCGCAGGAACTCCTCTCACCTGCGGTGGAGATCCGCCGCCGCGTTTTATGGCCGCGCAATCCGGATACGCTGTGGTCGATGGTCAACCTGGCGAACGCCCTTTCCGATCAAGCCAAATTCCCCGAGGCTGACAAGCTCTATCAAGAGGTGATCGACACTGGCCGTAGCGTTGGCGCTCCCGCGCGTAGGCGCGTAATTGCCGCCATGAACAATATTGCCCTCAACCTAATGGACGAGGGACGCGTGGCCGACGCGGAGAAAATGCAGCGAGACGTTGTCGAGACGCAGCGCAGCTCGCTGGGGCCCGAAGCTCCGGACACGCTCACTTCGATTAGCAACCTTGCGTTGACCGTTCGTTCCCAAGGGCACTTTGCCGATGCCGTGAACCTGGACCGGCAAGTCTTGGAAGCGCGCCGACGCACTCTCGGTCCAGATCATCCAGACACTTTGCGTTCCGCCGCCAATCTCACTCTCGATCTTATAGATGAGCAAGGGCACGACAGTGAGGCCGAACAATTAATTCGACCGACTCTCGAAGCACAGCGGCGGATCGTTGGCCCCGAGCATCCGGACACCCTTGTATCCATGGATGCCCTTTCCAATGCCTTGTCGCAGCAAAAGAAGTTTGCCGAGGCTGAAGCCGTGACGCGGCAGGAACTCGAGATTCTTCATCGCACAAGAGGTCCGGAGCACCCTCGCACGCTCCGTGCCCTCAGCAATCTCGCTGCCCTGCTGGATCAAGAGGGGAATCACGCAGAAGCAGCGCGACAGTTCCGCGACCTTTGGGAAATCCAGCGTCGCCTTAGAGGACCTGAGCACCCCGATACGCTCCTTTCGCAAACCAATCTCGCTGCCGCTCTCCTGGGTGCAAAGCAATTGGCCGAAGCCGAAAGACTTGCTCGTAATGCTCTGGCAATCGAGCACCGCGCCCTCGGCGACGAAAACTCCCTGACCATGGATCAAATGTTTATTCTGTCAAACATTCTTCGGCAGCTCGAACGCACCAGCGAGGCAGAAACCCTTCTGCGTGAGACCAAAGGACATCAAGCTCATGTCTACGGCACCGATAACCCAAAAACCGCTCTTTCCACCTACACCTTAGGCGCTTGGGCGGCGCTCCGAGGGGATCATGAGAAAGCTCTCGGCCTTCTTCGCGAAGCAATCGATCATGGCCTTGATGCTGCGACCATCCAAGGCATTGAAAAAGACGCTGACCTGAAATCACTCCGCGGCGACCTACGGTTTGCTGCCATCGTGGCCGACGCCCGTCAGCATGTCGTCGAACAAAGACCAAAATGAGCATAGAGAATCGTTGTGTCCGCCAATCGAAGCTGGTTGAGGACACGAAAGATTCGCCGCCGACCCTGCTTATCCCTTGGATTGCTATTGGCCGGTGAACAAAGCGAAAGTCGAACCGAAAACCGTTCAGGAAATCCTGCGTCACGCAAGAATTCAGACGACGCGCGATCTGTATACGCAGGAAGACAGCGATGAAACACCTTACGGCACTAGGAGTGGGCAGTCAGTTGGTGCGTGAGGGGTGGGTTGGATTGTGGGTTGAGGTTTTGGTGCAACACCCGGTAACTTGAAATGAACAGTGGGCCTGGGTGGACTTGAACCACCAACCTCGCCCTTATCAGTATTCAGGTCGTAGGTCCGCCGGTAGCATTGGCGGAGTACACATACCGCAATACCTCTTCGCGTGGTACACCTGCCGCAACGTTGTCCACTATGACGGACACCAAGACACGTGTTCCGCGGACACACGCTCGGCCGTGGCAAACGGCCGGGTTTACACTGATTCGCTCACGCCAGTTTTGCATAGGTTCATTCTAACCAGATTCAGCCTGCAGCGTCTTGGCTGGGTTTTCCGTCAGATTACGAAGCATCTCTTATCAATTCTTTACGGATCGCTCAGGACTTCCTGACGTTTACTTCGCTATGTTTGTCTCCGGAGTAGGGACGGTCAGTTCGTCGAATTCGCCGCGTTGGGGAATGCGGCGTACGTCACACGTTCCGCCCCCCGGACCATGGCTCTCATCGTCTTAGCAACGATTTGTTTTCTTGCCTGCGCCTTCCTTCTTTTCGTCCTGGTTCAATGGATGCGAGACACGAAGCGCAAGACGACAACTCGTCCCGCGGTTGGTTGCGACGTTGGTGAGACGCGCGAGACGGAACACCCTCACATCGTTGGTTCCTGGAGGACTGTGGAAAGACGTGATCGCTTTGAAGGCCGGTTGCACCGGGTAGCCGCCGCGGCAGAGCGGTCGAGCGGTCGCGAGTCTGGGTGCAACGAGAGCGAACGGATTGCCTACGAGAAGATCGTGAGATCGTTCAAACCCGGCGAGAGAAACTAGGAGAGATGAATGGGCATTTTTCCGATGGGAGTACAACCATCGGGCGGCGAACGTACCTTACTTTTCAGGGTCCGGTGGTGTGACACCTCCTGGCGGTAATACGGGAACACCCGGGGGACTAGTGTGCTTGAGCGGCTTTACGACTTGCGACGGCTCGCCAACAAACACGTGGTTCCCAGATCTCCGTAAGAGCGAAAACCGGGCGACCATCGCCATCCTCGTGAAGTTTTGAGACACCGGCCAACTGCATTTCGAATCTTCAAATTGGCCGTCAATTGCACGGCCAAAGACTTGACAGAGCAGCAGTATGCAAGAAGTGGAGAGGGGAAAAGTCATGCTGGATACGATTTTTATCGCAGCGACAGCGCTATTTTTCACGCTGGGAATTTTCTATGTTCGCGGCTGCGAACGGCTGAAATAGGAGTGAGCCTATGACTGTAGGTGATGCGGCACTGTTGATAATTTGTGCGCTTCTCTTCGGGTACTTGCTATATGCCCTTTTGAAGGCGGAGGAGTTCTAGTTCATGACCGCGAATGGCTGGTTTCAAATTGGATTGTATCTCTTCGTGATCTTCCTGGTGACGAAACCCACAGGGGTTTTCATGACGCGAGTATTTAATCGCGAAAAGACGTTCCTCGATCCGATCTTCAGGCCCGTTGAAAGGCTTGTTTACCGGCTGACTGGCGTCAATGAAAAGCATGAGATGCGCTGGACGGAATACGCGGTGGCCATGCTTCTGTTCAGCGGTGTGTCGATGACTCTTCTCTACCTCATCGAACGCACACAAAAATGGCTTCCATTCAATCCACAGAAACTCGGCAATCTGGAACCGGGCCTGGCGTTTGGCACCGCGGCGTCGTTCACCACGAACACGAACTGGCAGGTCTACAGCGGCGAGTCCACGATGAGCTATCTCACGCAGATGGCTGGCTTGGCCTATCACAACTTTGTCTCCGCTGCCGTCGGGATCGTTCTGGCGATTGTGGTGATTCGTGGTATCGCGCGAAAAGAAACGGACAAGCTTGGAAACTTCTGGGTCGATACAACACGCTGTCTTCTATGGGTGCTGTTGCCCGTGTGCCTCGTGGGTTCACTAGTCCTGGTGTCTGAAGGCGTCGTGCAAAATCTCAAGCCGTATACGACCGTCGATCTGATTCAGCCGTATACCGCGCAAGTCACGGGGCCGGACGGCAAGACCACAACGCAAACCGTGACGCAGCAAGTGATCGCACAAGGTCCCGTGGCCTCACAGGAAGTGATCAAGGAATTCGGCACCAACGGCGGTGGATTCTTTAACGCCAACAGCGCTCATCCTTTTGAAAACCCCACGCCATTGTCGAACTTTTTTGAAATGGTGCTGATCTTCGCCATTCCGTCCGGCCTGACTTATACGCTCGGCCGAATGACGGGATCGCAGCGTCATGGTTGGGCGGTCTGGGCGGCCATGGCGTGTTTGTTTTTCGCCGGTGTGACGACCGCGTATTGGGCGGAGGCGAGAGGCAATCCGCTTTTGGCCGGCACCGACCAGCGGGCTAGCGCGCTGCACTCTGGCGGAAATATGGAGGGCAAGGAAGTGCGGTTCGGTATCGCGAACTCCACGCTGTTCGCCACGGTCACTACTGACGCCAGCTGTGGCGCCGTGAATGGTATGCACGATTCGTTTACCCCCCTAGGGGGGATGGTTCCTCTGATTAACATTATGCTGGGCGAAGTCGTATTTGGCGGTGTCGGTGCGGGGCTTTACGGCATTTTCGTTTTCGTCGTGCTCGCGGTGTTCATTGCGGGGCTGATGGTGGGCAGAACTCCGGAGTATCTGGGAAAGAAAATCGAGGTGTACGACGTAAAAATGGCGATGCTCGCCGTTCTCATCCTGACATGCACGATCCTAATCTTTTCCGCCATCTCGGTGGTCAAGCCATACGGCACTGCAGGCATAACTAACCCCGGGCCGCACGGATTATCGCAGGTGCTCTATGCATACGTTTCGTCGACCGGGAACAACGGCTCCGCATTCGGCGGGATCAACGCCAACACCATGTGGTACAACACGACAACGGCGGCGGCTCAGCTCCTTGGTCGGTTCTTCATGATCATTCCAGTCCTCGCCATCGCCGGGAGCCTGGCTAAGAAGAAGATCGTTCCGGAGTCTGCAGGCACCTTCCCCGTCACAGGCGGCCTATTCGCTGGTTTGCTGGTCTCCACCATTCTGATCGTCGGCGCCCTCACATTTTTTCCGGCTCTAAGTCTCGGGCCGATTCTCGAACACCTGCTGATGAACGCAGGAAAGGCTTTCTGAGGTGTCCATGGACCCGGTCGCTCAAATCAGGAAAAAATCACTCGCCGATAGCGCCATCCTTTCGCGGGCGGTAGCGGATTCGTTTCGCAAGCTGGATCCGCGGACGATGGTCAAAAACCCGGTGATGTTCGTCGTGGAAGTGGGCGCAGTACTGACGACGATTCAACTGGCATGGAACGTTCTTCACCACGCTGGACAGTTTGGTTTTGGGCTGCAAATTACACTTTGGCTATGGTTCACGGTCTTGTTTGCCAACTTCGCCGAAGCCATGGCCGAAGGCCGGGGCAAGGCCCAGGCAGACACATTGCGCAAGTCGCGAGCCGAAACACAAGCGCATCGCTTGCGTAGTGACGGCAGTATGGAGATGGTGGTCAGTTCGAAACTGCGCTCCGGAGACATCGTCGCCGTTGCCGCGTGCGAGTTCATCCCTGGAGACGGCGAGGTGATCGAAGGCGTGGCTTCGGTCGACGAATCCGCGATCACCGGCGAGTCCGCGCCGGTCATCCGCGAATCCGGCGGAGATCGCTCCGCAGTGACCGGCGGAACACGCGTTCTCTCCGATGAAATCAAGGTGCGCATCACTTCGAATCCGGGTGAGACCTTTCTCGACCGCATGATCAAGCTCGTCGAAGGGGCCTCACGTCAAAAAACACCGAACGAGATTGCACTGAACATCTTGTTGGCAGGTCTCACGATCATCTTTCTGCTGGCTGTCGTGACGTTGCAGCCGTTTGCCATCTATTCTGGTGCACCGCAGAACATCTTCGTCTTGGTCTCACTCCTTGTATGTCTCATACCCACGACGATTGGGGGCCTGCTCTCCGCCATCGGCATTGCCGGCATGGACCGCATGATTCAGCGGAACGTCATTGCGATGTCGGGACGTGCGGTGGAGGCATCTGGTGACGTCGATGTGCTGCTGCTCGACAAAACGGGGACGATTACCCTAGGAAACCGCGCCGCAACGGACTTCTTTCCCGCGCCTGGCATCGAAGAAGCCTATCTTGCCGATGCCGCGCAACTGTCTTCGCTAGCTGACGAGACCCCGGAGGGACGTTCCATCGTTGTGCTGGCGAAGGAACGTTACAACCTCCGCGGTCGCGATCTCTCCCATGGGGCCATCTTCATCCCGTTCACGGCACAAACCAGAATGTCTGGCGTAGACATCGACGGTCGCGAAATCCGCAAAGGCGCTTTGGAAGCGATCAGCCGCCTGACCAACAGCCGCGGTAACGGCGTTCCAGCCGAACTGCAGGTGTGTGTTCGAGGGATTTCCAATGGTGGCGGAACGCCGCTGCTGGTCGCTGAGAACGGCCGCGTGCTGGGTGCGATCGCTCTTACGGACATTGTAAAAGGGGGCATGAAGGAGCGTTTCGACCATCTTCGCGCGATGGGCATTCGTACGATGATGATCACTGGTGACAACGCGCTGACCGCGGCGGCTATCGCCCGTCAAGCTGGAGTCGACGATTTCCTCGCCGAAGCGAAGCCCGAAGACAAGATGGCGCTGATCAAGAGCGAACAGGCAAAGGGCAAACTCGTAGCCATGACCGGCGACGGCACCAACGACGCTCCTGCGCTCGCTCAGGCGGACGTCGGCGTGGCCATGAACACCGGCACGCAGGCAGCAAAAGAAGCCGGCAACATGGTGGATCTTGATTCCAACCCGACAAAGCTCATCGAGATCGTGGAAATCGGCAAGCAGCTCCTGATTACTCGCGGCGCGCTGACGACGTTCTCCGTGGCGAACGATGTGGCCAAGTATTTCGCTATTATTCCGGCGATGTTCGCGGGGGCATTTCCAGTATTGAATGTGTTGAATGTGATGCATCTTCGCACGCCGCAATCGGCAATTTTATCCGCGGTGATTTTCAACGCTTTAATCATCATCGCCCTGATTCCGCTCGCGCTCCGCGGCGTGCGCTATCGCCCGCTGGGTGCGGCGGCTCTTCTCCAGCGCAACCTGTTGATCTACGGCGTGGGAGGAATCATTGCGCCGTTTATCGGAATCAAGTTCATCGATGTATTGCTGACGTACCTTCGGGTTGTTTGAGGAACTTATGAAAAAGAATCTTCTGATCGCTCTGTGGTTCACTTTGGTTACGACAGTGATGTTTGGAGTCCTGTACCCGCTCGTGATCACAGGTCTCGCTCAAGTGCTCTTTCCTGGCCGGGCCAACGGGCAGCTCATCCAAAAGAACGGAAAGATCGTGGGCTCAACAATCATCGGGCAATCCTTCACCGGGCCGGGCTATTTCCATTCGCGGCCGTCTTTTGCGGGAACCGGATACGACGCTTCGGCCAGCAGTGGATCGAATCTAGGCCCTACCAACAAGGCCTTGCTGGAGCGAGTCAAGGGCGACGTTCAGAAATTACAGGCAGAGAATCCCAACGCCGCGATCCCCATCGATTTGGTGACGACGTCCGGTTCCAGCCTCGACCCCGAGATCTCGCCTGCCGCCGCTGAATTCCAGTTACCGCGTATTGCTCGGGAGCGCGGCATGAAAGAAGGAGACGTACGCACGCTTGTCGAGAGACATACCAAGGGGCGGGACCTGGGATTTCTTGGGGAACCACGCGTGAACGTTCTGGAATTGAATCTCGACCTCGACTCCGTCCATCCCCTGAGATGAAGCTCAGGACTTACGGCGTGAAGTTCGTTCGGAGGCGACGCTGGGAAATTGGAACCGGTACCCCATCCAAGGCTCTGTCAAAACGTAGCGCGGGCGCGCTGGGTCCTTCTCGATCTTCTTGCGCAGTTGATTTATCACCACGCGAAGGTTCTCCGTTTCCTCACCGTGATCCGGTCCCCAGACGGTCTGCAATATTTTCTTATGCGTGAGCGGCTTTCCTTGCTGAATCATCAGAAGGTGCAAGACGTCGAATTCCTTGGGACTCAGGTGAACTCTCTCCCCACGGACCTCGACCTTGCGCTTCTCAAGATCGACACTCAATTGCGGGGTCTCGTCGCAAGGCCGCCACGCCCTGAGTGTAGTGCCATCCGGCCAATCCTAAAGTTGGCAAATTGCTCATTTGGGAGATATTCCCCGAAAGGGGAAAAGTGAAAATAGCCGGGTGTTTATTGGTGATTTGAATGCTGGGCCTGGGTGGACTTGAACCACCGACCTCGCCCTTATCAGGAAGGCGACCGTCGCAATACCTTCGCTGTCATCACAGGCTCCGCGGACGCGGCTTCAAACAACATCACTTCTACGGAAGCCGACTATTCGGCAAAGTGCTCCTACAAGATGATCCCCGGGAGCAGCGCAGACACTTTTCAGGAATACAGCTTCGCGTAGATTCCAAGCCTTCTCATTCGGTATATGAGTGTAGTTCGGCTGATACCCAATCGGATTGCAGCGCCATCCGTACCGCCTACGCGGCCCTTGCA
>Ga0137392_10002577_pt1 | contig 10932 bp, 8 predicted proteins | sample 15con2h34AmetaG_FD_101394 | JGI IMG/M metagenome (GOLD analysis project Ga0137392, IMG submission 101394) | Vadose zone soil microbial communities from Angelo Coast Range Reserve, California, USA - 15con2h3.4A metaG | ecosystem: Environmental > Terrestrial > Soil > Vadose zone > Saprolite... | reverse complement strand
GACAGCAAAAAGCTGCTCTATTGGGACAAAGTGCTGCAACTCTGGTACGTCAGCCTGGACGACAAGAAGCCGGTACTCGTGGACAAGTCCGAGTACGGCACCATCTCCGACGGCAGTTGGTCGCCGGACAGCCTTTGGCTCGCTTATTCCAAACCGCACCGCCGCGGTTCCAACGATGTCTTTCTTTATTCTCTCGGATCGAAGAAAATCACCCAAGTTTCTTCTGGCTTCTATAGCGACAACAATCCCGTCTTCGACGAAAACGGGAAATATCTCTATTTCATTTCCACGCGCTATTTCTATCCGAGCGTCGGCCAGCTCGATCAGCGCTTCAATTACTACTCGACCGACGGCGTCTTTGCCGTCACGCTGAAAGCCGATGAGGCTTCGCCGTTCAAGCCCCAGAGCGATGAGGAAAAAGCAGCCGACGAGAAGAAAGATGAGAAGAAGGCTGCCGATGCCAAACCCGGAGAGAAAAAGCCTGACGAACAGAAAGAAGAAAAGAAGGACGAAAAGAAACCTGAGCCTGTCAAGCCTATTCAAATCGACCTGGACGGCATCAGCAGGCGCGTAGCCCCCGTCCCTATCAGCGCCGGCATTTTGAATAACCTCGCAGCACGCAAGGACAAGTTTTTCTACGTCTCCACGCCCCAGGAAGCCCGTCAGTTCGGCACACCCGACCGTGGCTCGAAAAATGTCCTCCACGTTTATGACGTAACCAAGCGCGAAGACAAAGTGCTGCTCGAAGGCATTGATGGCTACGACCTCGACAAGGAGGGCAAAAAAGTCATCTACAAGGCCGGTCCTGTCTACGGAATCGCCGATGCCACGCCCGGCAAAGCCAAAGTCGGCGATGGCAAGCTCAACCTCAGCGAACTCCAGGTGAAAATTGATCCCCGCGAAGAGTGGCGCGAAGTGTTCCACGAAGCCTGGCGCGTCGAACGCGACTTCTACTGGGACCCCAATATGACCGGCCACAATTGGAAGAAAATCGGCGAGCGCTATGAAGCGCTTCTTCCCTGGGTCGCGCATCGCAGCGATTTGAATTACATCCTCGGCGAAATGATCGCCGAACTAAGCACTTCGCACACCTACGTCGGCGGCGGCGATCAGCCAGCGAAACCGCATGTCAGCGTCGGAATGCTGGGGGCCGATTTCGAGCCGGATGGCGCCTACTTCCGCATCTCGAAAGTCTATCCCGGTGAAAACTGGAACGAACCCTCACGTTCGCCGCTGACCGAACCCGGCCTGAAAGTGAAAGCTGGCGACTATCTCATCGCCGTGGACGGCCAGGAAGCTCGTTCGAATCAGGACGTCTATTCCTACTTCCAGGACCTTGCCGGAAAACTCGTCACGCTGAAACTCAATTCCAAATCATCTCCCGAAGGCGCCTGGGACATTACCGTCAAGCCCGCGAACGGTGAAGCCGGTCCGCGCTACCTCGATTGGATGGACGAAAACCGCCGTAAAGTCGCGGAAGCCACCGGGGGTCGCATTGGCTACATGCACGTGCCGGACACCTCCTTCCCCGGCATCATCGCCTTCGACAAGCAGTTCACCGCACAGCTCGACAAGGATGGCATCATCGTGGACGAGCGCTACAACGCCGGCGGGCAAATCCCGGACTTCTACACAGAGAAACTTCGCCGCGAACTTCTCTCCGCGCTCGCCCCACGTGAAGGAAAAGATGTGCCCTGGCCTCCCGTGGCCATCTACGGCCCCAAAGTAATGATCGTCAACGAACTCGCCGGCTCCGGTGGCGATGCATTCCCGTGGTTTTTCCATCGCCAGAAAATCGGTCCCATCGTCGGAACGCGCACTTGGGGCGGTCTCGTCGGCATCTCGCGTGGTATTCCGCTGCATGACGGCGGCAACGTCACCGCTCCGGAATTTGCGTTCTGGTCAGCGGACAACGGCGGCGAATGGATCGTGGAAAATCACGGCGTGGATCCAGACTATGTCGTTCCGCAGCGGCCGGATCTCGTCGTCACCGGCCACGACCCGCAACTCGAAAAAGCCATCGAACTCGCCAAGGAAGCCCTGAAGAATTACAAAGGCCTTCCTCCGCGGCCGAAATACCCTGTCGCCAAGGAATAGCGGCTGTATTCTCAAAACAATTCATCGGTAAAAGCGAGAAGAGGCCCCGCGATTGTCGGGGCCTCTTCCGTTTTTGAGGGGGGACTCTGGTTAATTCTGTTGCTGCCGATTTTGACCGCTAGCCGGGTGGCTCGAAACGCAACACAGGGAGACTGAAATCTCTGGCAAAAGGTCAAAGCGCGGCGGTGCTTGCCTTCGTGCTTGTTGACCGTCTTACGGTCACCAAGGCCAGAGTCTCTCCTCCTTTCCTGCGTCGCGGCCCGGGCCACCCACAGGGGTTTTGGCTAGCGGAGACCTTGCCCGGCGTGACCGCCGAGAATATTCATTCTTAATGTGAAACGATGCCGCGGGGGCTTCTGCGTGGCGCGAACCTTTAGTTCCGCGCCGGATTCGTCCGTCTTGTTACGCGACAAGAGCCGCCGCAATTGTTCCGAGAGATAAATGTCGTAGGCGACGAGCGCTCCTGCACTTCCGAAGAGCGCCGCACCACCTAGCATCAACAACCATTTCAAAGCCGCCATTGAAGTACCCTTTCTTCCGTCCCTAGGAACGGCCGGGAAGCCCACCAGCAAACTCCGTGACCTGTAGGGCTCGCCTGGCGTTTACCCCGACTCCTGTCGGGGAGGCGGGCCGCTCTTCCGCTCCATCCAATTCAATGCGTCGCCGAATATGCCCGCGCTAATTGCGCCGTCCCGCGCGCTAATTCCGTGCGCGCCGGAATCCTTCGGGCCGTTGCCGGCCGCATCATCAAAAACGCCGCCTGTAGCGACAACCAGAGCAGCCCAGCCGCCATGGCCACCGCAAACATCGTGGCGATGGCGAGCGTTGCAAATTCCAGCGTGGCGTTCATCGTGTGCCTCCCGACTTCGACACATGGGAATCGCACGCCCACAACCAATCTCACTTTGTTGATGAGAAAGGACTTACTGAGGTTGAAGCGTCAGACTGATGTGGGGACAGATATACGGCGTGTCGCTCCAGACGCACCCATTCGCGTTCGCGGCAACACCCCGGGGATGCCGCCCAGGGAGTCAGAGGCCGGGCCTGGCAGGTGGCCCACACGTCGGTTTTATGTGGAGCTTTTGACTTTGTTTTTTCTTGCTCGACGGATACGCTCCGCGCGCGGAGCCCTTCGCTTCTCGGGGGGTAGGATCTTCTCTCCTCCGCTTTCTCCGCAACATCGCCGCGTAAAGAGCGCCGCGCTCAACAGAGATCACTCGAGAGATGAGAACGGCGGATGGCGCCCCTTTGGAGTTTGGTTTTCAAAGCGTGCGGTTGTTGACTTTGCTTTTTTGTCGCGCGTCCCGCCCTGTCTGCAGCTGTTGCGCCCATCCGCATTTCGCTAATTCAAATCTATACAATATCGGCGGCCTCCGTTCGTCTACATTAATGGATGGATGAGCCGTTGAGCATCACCACGATGACCGAGCAAGACCGTCAAATCTCCGAAATCATCGCGGAAGAGCGCTCCCGGCTGCGAAACTTCATCCGCCGGCGCGTGCCTGACCCGCGCGATGCCGAGGACATTCTGCAGGAGGTCTTCTACAAACTCGTGGAAGCGAACCGCCTGCTGATGCCCATCGAGCACGTCACCGGCTGGCTGTTTCGCGTGGCACGCAATCGCATCACCGATCTCTTCCGCAAGAAGAAACCGGTGAGCTTGAGTGATACGGCCGTCGCGGACGAAGACGACACTCTGCTGCAGTTCGAAGACCTGCTGCCTTCGCCCGACGCCGGACCCGAGGCGCTTTACGCCCGCCAGGTGCTTCTCCATGAACTCGAGCTGGCGGTCGACGAGTTGCCGGAGGAGCAGCGCGCTGTGTTTGTGGGGCACGAGCTGGAAGGGCGCAGCTTTAAGGAGATGGCTGCCGATACCGGGGTGAGCGTGAATACCCTGCTCTCGCGCAAACGCTATGCGGTGCTGCACCTGCGCGAACAATTGCAAGACATTTATGACGAATTCACGAAAGCGTGAGGGACTGAACATGAATAGAAAATGGAAGAAAATGATTTGGATTGCTCCTCTGGCGATTATCGCGATTCCCGTATTTATCGCCATCGGCGGTGAAATCGTGCTGCATCTGTGGAATTGGCTGCTGCCGCCGCTTTTCGGATGGCGACAGATCACCTTCTGGCAAGCGCTTGGTCTGCTCGCGCTGTGCCGCATTCTCTTCGGCGGGCTTGGAGGGCACGGTTCCGGCCGCCCCAATTTCCGCCGCCGCATGGATGAGCGCTGCGACCACATGACCCCCGAGGAGCGGGAACAATTCCGCCAACGCATGCGCGAACGCTTCGGCTTCGGCCCATCCACCAGCGAAACCAAGGAGCACTGAAGCCGTCTCGGCAGCGCCCAGAGCCCTGCCGTATCACTCGCGAAGGAGGTGAAGAATAGGAGCGCAGCTACACACCTGGGTGTGGCGGAGGATCCCGGTACTGAGTCGCCGTAAGGTCATCCTCCCATGTTTCCCTCTATCTCTTGTGCTAGGCTAATTCGTGAACCCATGGAACGCGGCTCAGGCTTACGCATCGGCAGAATTCTCGGCATCCCCATCTATCTCCACTCGACATGGGTCTTCATTTTTGCGGCCATCACCTGGATCATCGCCTCAGAGTTCAAGCAGCAACACCCCCTCTGGACGAACACTCAGCACTGGACCGTGGGCATCCTGACCAGCCTCCTCTTCTTCGCTTCCGTTCTTTTCCACGAGCTCTCCCATAGCGTCGTGGCCCAGCATTACAAGATTCGCGTCGTTTCCATCACTCTATTTCTCTTCGGTGGCCTCGCGCGCATCGAGCGCGAACCCTCCAAAGCCATCCAGGAATTCAATATCGCAATTGCGGGACCGCTGGCCAGCGGCCTCCTCGCCGCCGGTTTTTTTGGTTTCGCGATGCTCTTCCCTTACAGCCAATCCGTTGGAGCTCTGGCCACCTGGCTCGGTTGGACCAACGGCTCCCTCGCCGTTTTCAATCTTTTGCCGGGATTTCCTCTCGATGGAGGAAGGATTTCCCGGGCGTTGGTTTGGGGAGCCACGGGGAATTTTGAGAAGGCGACACGCGTCGCCGGCACCAGTGGAAAATGGATCGCCTACGTCATGATGCTTGCCGGCGGTTATGGCGCTCTCAACGGACATGTGCAGAATGGACTCTGGTTCGCCTTCATTGGCTATTTCATTTTGAACGCCGCCCAGGAAAGCGTCGCTCAGGTGGCCATCCGGCAAACCCTCGCCGGCCTCAGCGCTGCCGACGTCATGAGCAGGGATGTACCCATCGCTCCCGGCCACATCACGCTCGAAGAATACAGCGCCGAAGTCCGACGCACCGGACGCCGCTGTCATCTCGTGGTCAGCGACGACCGCCTCGTCGGCATGATGAACGTCCACAGTCTCAACTCCGTCCCGCGCGAAGAGTGGGCCCACAACTCCGTCCAGGCCGCCATGATTCCACGCGAAAAAATTCTCTGGACCTCGCCCGAAGAACCTCTCCTGCGTTTGCTCGAGCGCCTGTTGACTGCCGACGTCAACCAAATGCCCGTCGTGAGCGGCGCAGACGACGGTGCGCCACAAATTGTCGGCATCGTCACGCGCGATTCCATCCTCCGCGTCATGCAGACACGCTCCGAAGTCGGTTCATTGGTGGCGGAAAGGTAGGCAGCTAATCGGCGACGGCAGACTGCCTGGCATTCAAATCAAGCAGTGCTTTCTCTTTCTGGCGAGATTCCAAAATGACTCGCACTCCGTGCCGCGGCCGCAGCGTGATCGAAGCAAGCGGCACGACCGGATGGCCCGGCGCCAGCCGCAATCGAAACTTTCGCGCAGTCGTCGCCAGAATCAACGTGGCTTCCATCACCGCAAAGGCATTTCCGATGCACTGGCGCGGCCCGCCGCCAAACGGAAAATACGCAAACCGCGGCAGCCGCTTTATCAGGTCGCCTTCCCAGCGTTCCGGCCGGAATTCTTCCGGTGCGTCGTACCATCGCGGGTCGCGATGCACCACCCACTGAGCCATGGCCACACCCATTCCCTTGGTAAGGGGGTACCCCGCAATTTCATGATCTTCGACCACCAGCCGCGCCATCCCCCAGGCTGCCGGATAAAGCCGCAACGATTCTGTGATCACGTGTGCGGTGTAAACAAGTTTTGGCAAATCGTCGAGAGTCGACACGCGATCGCCGAGCACCGCATCCAATTCGGCGTGGAGTTTTTCTTCCACGGCGGGATTCTGCGCCAGCAGCCACCACGTCCAGGAAAGCGTGCTCGCCGTTGTTTCGTGGCCAGCGAGGAATAATGTAATCGTTTCGTCGCGTAGTTGCCGGTCCGTCATTTTCGAACCGTCTTCGTCCTGCGCCGCGAGAAGCATTGAGAGTAGATCGCCGGCATCGCGGCCCGAAGCGCGACGTTCTGCGATAATGCGGTATAAGATTTTTTCGATTTGCGCCACTTCCCGTTTCACGCGCAAATTTGCGGGCGTCGGCAGCCAATGCGGGACAAAAATCGTGCGCCGGAAATTCGCGCCAATCTCCAGCAACAATTCCAGCGACTTCCCGACATCCTGCGCATCGCGTTCGACATCGGCGTCAAACAGCGTTTTTCCGACAATCTGCAATGTCAGCCGCATCATTTCCTGATGCGCATCACGCTGCTCCCCGTCCCGCCAGCCGGCCAGTATTCGCTCCGTGAATTCGACCATCGTCGCCGCATACGATGCAATTCGCGCGCGATGAAACGCAGGCTGCGCCAAACGCCGCTGGCGCAGCCAAAACTCTCCTTCGCTGGTCAGCAGGCCTTCTCCAAAGACGTGCCGGTTCGCGCGCAGTACCCGGCCCTTTGTATACTTGCGCGCGTTGGCGACCAGCACTTCTTCAATCAAGTCGGGATGGTTAATAAAAATTGTCTTGAAATTCAGTACGCGCATGCCCGCGACGTCGCCGTATTCGCGCGCGATCCTTGTGAAATATTCGAGCGGATTGTCATTTAGCGGGCCGAGCGACCATCGCTTGAGGCCTTCAGAAGGGCCGGGGGGAAATTTCTTGCGTGCCGCCAGTGACATCTTTTGATGCTATGCCCGCGTTCGAATGGCGTCAACGCGAGAAGCGCTCAGGGGGACTCGCGCGCACGGAGCGCGCGGATTCGAAAGCCCCCACTGCGGAAATCCACGGTCACCTTGGAGAAGCCCGCTGCCGTCAATCTCGCGAACGCCGATGCTGGGATCAATGGTACAAACGTGCTCTTGACGTGCCCCACCCGATGGAGCCACCCATCCTGAATCTCAAACGCGAGGAACACGCCGCCAGGCCGGAGCACACGCAAAATTTCCGCAAACGCGCGGTCCTGCAGCTCCTTCGAACGCAAATGATGAAGCATCAGAATCGCAATCGCAGATGAAAAGGTCTTATCTGCAAACGGCAGGGCCGCTGCATCGGCCTGAATCACAGCAGAGCTCGAACCATTCATTCGCGCGCAGAGCTTGACGGCGAATGCGTGGTCGTACTCCAAACTCGTCACGCGCCCCGCGAGACGCGCCAATTCCTCGGTTGCCGCACCTAGACCCGCTCCCACTTCTAGCACGTGCTCGCCCAACTCCGAACCCTGCATGATCCATGGCAAGAGTTGCCGCCGCGTCATCCAACGCCATAGCCGCGTTCCACAGAACCACGTTTCATAAGCATTCATGGAAGGCCCGGAATCCTTGGGGGCGCTCAACTTTGCAGCGAGCACGCTGCCTTAATGAAGCATTACACGGATTTGGCGGAGCGAAGAAGCAAATTGATCAGCGTTATAAGACGATGGATTTTCGAGCTGCTGGAAGAGACCGTTGATGGCGGCGCGAACTTCGGCAGCGTTTGTGGGCTTGGCGTCCTTGCTGTAGGCGATGTAGAGCGAATCCATCGCCATCGCCGCCTGCTCTGCCGCGCGCTCGTCGGCGAGCGCAATATTTTCCGCGTCATCGGGGATGCGCTGCAGCATGCGCAGCGCAACGGCCTGATCGTATTGCATGGCCGCCAATCGCTCGGCAATCCGCTGCGCCAGCGGCGCAGCCGCGGATGCCGCCGACGCCACGGCGTTACGATCCGGATTCAACTTGCTCATTTCATTCGAAACCGCCAGCAGTTGCCGGTCTAGCTCTTGCGCGTTCGCCGAATCGATCTGCTTCGCCAGCAAACGGAACACCGCGTAGCGCGAGCTGTTCCATGCCGGATCGCCCGGCCGCCGCCCGACGTATCCATGTTCCTGCCGCCAACTGTCTTTCGCCGGCCCCAGCGCGTGATGGCAGGCAAAGCAGGAGAGTTCTGAATACTCCGGCCACACATCTTTTTTGTCGAAGCGCTCATTCTTCGCGCGCCACGTCAATCGTTCCATCGCCGCACGCAACTGCACGGCCTGCCCCGCGCTCCATTCGCGCACGCCAACCCACGCGGCATCTTCGACCGATTTCCCAGGCTCCGATTCGCGCGGCGTCTTCCAGTGCCGCGGCATCACCGCTGAAAAAGAATCCAGCTCGAAGTACAGATCAGGATGTCCCGCAGCGATCATCTGGTGATCCACAAACTTATTTTTCGTGCCCAGATGGCATTCCAGGCATTTTTCCGTGCGATGAATCACATCTCGCGTGTCGTGCATTCCCAGCGCTACTGATTTCTCATGCGCCCAGGCTCGCGTCGTGTGCGGACCTAGCCAGCCCGACGCCGGACCGTGGCAATTTTCGCACGATACACCTTCCGCGATTTCAAAAGCCCGTCCGCGCTGTTCTGCAGGCGGGTTCAGCGCGTGGCACGCCAGACACTTCGGCGCTTCTTCGGCCTTCGCGCCCAACTTCAAAATTCGCGCCATGCGCTCGCCGACTTCTCCCGTCAATGCCTGATAAGCGCGGCTATGCTTGTCCTGGATGATCCACGTCGAATATTCGTTCTGCAAAATGCGACTGCCCGTGATGGGCTTCACGCTTCCGTGGCAGCTGGTCGCCGCACAGGAACCCGGACCGATGTATTTGCTGGACTCATTCTGCGCGGCCAGGAACGCCGGCAGGGCCATATACAGCGCGCAGAGGACCACGCGAAGCATGCAGGAGTTTGAGGTGTCGCGCATTCGGTCTACCGGTGAGTCTGTTTGCTTATATCGTTTGCGCCGCGCGGAAGTCAACGGGCCGCGTTGTCTTTTTCGCGCCGCGCTGCGAAAAGCCAAACGCATCCTATTTACACCTGACTTCCCTGCCAGTAGTATGCAAAGGATTCGACATGCCAGTTCGCGCCGCGCTTCTCCACGAAATCATGCCGGCTCTGTTCACGCGAGACGGGACGCCGTGATCTTCGACGACCTTCGGGCCATCCAGCTTCGCTGCGGCTTCCTGCCCAAAGCGGAACTCGAAGGTCTTTCACAACGCACCCAGACGCCGCTCTACCAGATTCACAGCGTCGCCAGTTTTTATCCGCATTTTCATCTCGTGCCGCCACCCAAAGCCGAGATTCGCGTTTGCGCCGACATGAGTTGCCATCTCAACGGGGCTTGCGAGCTGCGCGCTGATCTCGAGAGCCGATTCGCGAATTCACGCCCTGAAGACGTGCAGATTCGCGATGTCTCCTGCCTTGGCCGGTGCGACCACGCTCCTGCTGTTTCCATCAACGATCATATTTTTACGGAAGTTACCGCGGCGCGAGCCGAGCAGATCGGCCGCAGCGCCATTCGCGGCGACGACATTCACGAGCCGCATCCCGAACAAGACCGCATCGCCTGCAAGGCCGATCCCTACGGAGACGGCGAAAAGTATGGCGTCGTGCGCAAGCTCATTCAATCCAAAGCATGGGATGACGTCCTCGCGCAACTTAAAGCGGCCGAACTGAAAGGCATGGGCGGGGCCGGATTTCCCACCAGCATGAAGTGGGATCTCGTGCGCAAACAGCCCGATTCCGTCAAATATATTGTCTGCAACGCTGATGAAAGCGAGCCCGGCACCATCAAGGACCGCTTCATCATGACCAATCTGCCGCATCTGCTCATCGAGGGCATGATCATCGCCGGACTTGTAACAGGAGCCAAGCGCGGCATCCTTTACATTCGCCACGAGTACCATCTTCAGGAAGAAATTCTCGGCGAAGAAATTCGCCGCTGCTATCGGTCCGGGCTTCTAGGGAAGAAAATCCTGGGCAGCGACTTCGACTACGAGCTCGAAGTTTTTGTCAGTCCCGGCGGATACATCTGCGGCGAAGAAAGCGCGCTCATCGAAGCTATTGAGGGCCATCGCGCCGAACCGCGCAACAAGCCTCCCTTCCCTGGCCAGATTGGCCTCTGGCAGAAGCCCACCGTCATCAACAACGTCGAGACTTTTATCAACGTCCCGCAAATTCTCGCTCGCGGCATTGACTGGTTCGTTGCACAAGGCGCTGGCGGCGCGCGCGGCTTGAAATTTGTCGGCGTCAGCGGCCACGTTGCCCGCCCAGGCATTTTCGAAGTCGCCATGGGCGTGTCCATGCGCGAAGTTATTTTCAATCGGGCCGGAGGCATTCGCGGCGGCCGCCAATTAAAAGCGTTCGCACCTTCTGGCCCATCTTCCGGCTATCTTCCCGCCTCGATGGTTGATGTTCGCCTCGATTTCAAAGCCCTCGCCGAAGCTGGATCGATGCTGGGCTCCGGGGCTATCGTCGTCTGCGATGACAGCACCTGCATGCTGGACATGGCGCTTAACGCCGTGCGCTTCTACCGCAACGAATCCTGCGGCAAATGCGTTCCCTGCCGCGCCGGAACGGCGCAAATGCACCATTTGTTGGAAAAAATCCTTGCTGGGAAAGCTACGTCGCGCGATCTCCAAAAACTCGAGGAACTCTGCTACATGGTGAAGAATACG
>Ga0137392_10002576_pt1 | contig 10934 bp, 8 predicted proteins | sample 15con2h34AmetaG_FD_101394 | JGI IMG/M metagenome (GOLD analysis project Ga0137392, IMG submission 101394) | Vadose zone soil microbial communities from Angelo Coast Range Reserve, California, USA - 15con2h3.4A metaG | ecosystem: Environmental > Terrestrial > Soil > Vadose zone > Saprolite... | reverse complement strand
CCATGAAACCCAGGTTATGCGGCGTCCACTGATACTCCGGATCGGGATTCCCAAGTCCGACAATGAGCCGCATAGACCTTTTTCCAGCCGCCCGCCATTCGAACGGCGCGCGTTACTTTTTCTTTTCGCCTTTGTCGCCTTTGTCGCTCTTTTCCGCCTTGGGCTTGGCTTCGGCTTCGGCGCCTTCTTCGCCTTCCACTTCTTTCTTGCCCTTCTTGATGACTTCGGGCTCGGCCGGCGTCGCCGCATCGGTCGCCACCACTTCCGCAGGCTTCTCTTCTTCGACCTTGAGAGTTACAACGTGAGCGAGCACGCGCTCCGGTTCGGTCAGCAACTTCATCTTGGCGGTGTCCAGCGGCAATTCGCTGGCGCGCAATTGCGCATTCAGGGCCAAGCCGCTCACATCTACACGGAATTCCGTGGGAATGTCCGCAGGCAAGCATTCGATTTCCACTTCGCGAGTGACGACTTCGAAAACGCCGCCTTGCACTTTTACGCCGGAAGGCTCGCCAAACGTGTGGACAGGAACTTTCACCTTCATGCGAACGTCCATGGCCACGCGCAAAAGATCGACGTGCAGGAGTCTCCCGGTGATGGGATCCACGAGCCAATCCTTGAGGATCGCCGGCTCGTGCTTTCCACCAAGGTCCACTTGAAAGAGCGTGTTGTGGCCGCTCTCAGAACGGAGGATTGCGCCAACCTGTTTGGCATTTACCGAGAGCGTGATCGCTTCACCTTTGCCACCGTACAAAACGGCGGGCAATTTGCCCAGCTGCCGGAGCCGCCGTGCCTCGTTTTTGCCCCGCGTCTTCCGCGGCGCGCCTTCGACTACAATCTTTTCTGCCATGTCCTTCTTCCCCTCTTAAATTCCAGGCGGGCATGCTTGCCTGTCCGCTTCCTGCCATTTCTCAGGGACAGACAAGAATGTCCGTCCCACAAAATCAAATAAACAATTCGCTGATCGAAGTCTCTTCGTGAATCGAGCGAATGCCGCGCGCCAGCAAATCGGCCACGCTCAAGATCTTGATCTTCCCCATTTTCTTCGCCGCTTCGCTGAGCGGCACAGAGTCCGTCGCCACAATCTCCGTGATATTCGACTTCTGGATCCTCTCAATGGCCGGCCCAGAGAGCACGGCGTGCGTGCAAGCGGCAAACACCTGCGTTGCGCCTTCCCGGAGCAGCGCGTCGGCCGTTTTCACCAGCGTTCCCGCCGTATCAATAATGTCGTCCACGACGAGCGTGCTGCGCCCGCGAACGTCGCCGATCAGGTTCATCACTTCGCTCACATCCACGTCCACACGGCGCTTGTCCACAATGGCCAGAGGCGCATCCAATTTCTTCGCGAAAAACCTTGCCCGCTCCACACCGCCAGCATCCGGCGAAACCACGGTCAGATTCGGCAGACTTAGTTGCCGGAAGTGCTCTACCAGCACTGGCGAACCGTACAAGTGATCCACCGGCACGTCGAAATATCCCTGAATCTGCGGGGCGTGCAGATCCAAAGTCAGCGCCCTGCTTGCGCCCGCGGTTTCCAGCAAGTCCGCCACGAGCTTTGCGGAGATTGGAACTCGCGGCTTGTCTTTGCGGTCCTGCCGCGCATAACAGTAATACGGCAGCACCGCCGTGATTCGCCACGCCGACGCGCGCTTGAACGCGTCAATCATCAGCAGCAATTCGAGCAGGTGGCTGTCCACCGGAGCATGGCACGGCTGCACGACGAACACGTCGGCACCGCGCACATTTTCCAGAATCTGAAAATAAATCTCGCCGTCGCTGAAGCGTCCGAGCAGTGCTTTGCCGAGCGGCACGTCCAAATGACGGCAGATGCTTTCCGCCAATACCGGATTCGCGGTCCCTGAGAAAATCTTAAATCGGTCGTCGTTCACGACGCTCGCGCTCCCTCGGAAGCCTTATATATGCGGTTCTTTTATGAACGCGGTTGAAAGTTGACAGTTAAAATAGAGAGAAACGAGGGAGCAAACCAAGCACCGCTCCTGGCCCGATTTTTTCAACTTTTAACTTTCGACTTTTAACTTTTAACTTTTTTGGAGACGCTGAGGTGGAATCCACGACACGCTTGCAGACCACTACTCTGCGATGCGCATCAAACGAGCGTACCTCTCGCGCGAGACACTCTCGCATACGAAGGTCTGGTCGTGCGGAAACCCAACAGCGGCTCGGCGCGCCATCGCTGGGCTCGGGAAAACTCCAAACACCGCCGAACCGCTACCCGCCAGCGAGGCTTCTGCCGCTCCTCTTTGGAGCAATTCCCGCTTGATACGATCAAGCCGGGGATGCCGCCGGAAGACCGGTCCTTCGAAATCGTTCGAAAGGCCGCCTCCCTGCGCGCTCCAGGATAGAGCACAGAACTCAAAGAGTTTAGAGGTTCCGGCAGATTTTGTCAACGCGAGCCGTTTGGCCTTCAGCCAGCGGTAGGCATCGGGCGTCGGGACATGAATTTCTTTCGGGGAGACAACAAGAATGTGCTGTTTGGCGATATCCGTCAGCGGATAAATCTCATCGCCTTTATTAACACCCAGTGCCCGTCCGCCAAGCAAGAAAAACGGCACATCCGCGCCCAGCGCGGCGGCGACTTCCAGCAATCCCGCCGGCGCCAATTTCCTCTTCGTGAGCCGCAGATAACCCAAGAGCGCCGCGGCCGCGTCGCTCGATCCTCCGCCGAGCCCGCGCCCGGCCGGGATCACTTTCTTCAGCCTGATTTCCACGCCCCCGCGGATTTTCAGCTCGCGGCGCAGGGCATCCACCGCGCGATAGACAAGATTTTTCTTTGCCGGCTCCGCTGACAGCGGCTGATTTCCTTCGACGTTCAGCCTGATTTCGGACCCGCGCGACGGGCGCAATCGCAATTCATCGTGCAGCGAAATGGTCTGGAAAATTGTCCGCAATTCATGTAATCCATCGGGGCGTTTCCCGAGGATATCGAGGCGGAGATTGATTTTTGCGAACGCGGAAATGCGGACTTCGGGCATGCGCTGGATTATGGCTTCGCAACGCTGGTCGTGGATTTCTGCGCCACACGATGCTTGGTTTGCGAGATCTTTTTCTCGAGTTCCGCGACTTTGTCGGCTTCCAGGTCCGCGGGCAGGGAGCGGCGCCATTCCGCCAGCGATTTTTCCCATTCCGCGGCCGCCAGTTCGCTCCGGCCCATCTTTGCGTAGAGGTCGCCAAGGTGGGAATGAATAGTCGCGTCGTGCCTTTCGCGCTCGACGGCCTTTCGAAGCGTTGTCTCTGAAGCGCTAAACTTATTTTCCTTGAAATAAATCCAGCCGAGGCTGTCCAGGTAAGCCCCGTTGTAGGGATCTTCCTTCAACGCCTGCTGCACCAGCGCTTCCGCTTCGTCGAGCCGAATCCCCAGATCGCCCAGCATGTATCCGTAATAATTCAGCACCGGGGCGTTTTTCGGATTTACGGCCAGCACTCTTTTGAACTGCTCTTCGGCTTTGTCGAAGAATTTCTGCCGTTCGTAAATGGCTCCAAGGAGAAACCATACCATCTCTTTTTCTCTTGGCTGGCCCGGCAGCACTTCCGCCGCTCGCGCCGAATCTTCCGCTTCCTTGTAACGGCGTCCGCGCTCGTACACCTGTGCGATGTTCAGGTATGCCTCGCGATCACTGGCATCGCCGTGCAGTTGAGCTCTCAAAATTTTGACGGCGTCGTCGGTCTGCCCGTTTTCGCCGAGCAGCAGCGCCTGGCTCGTTCGAATGGCCGGGTCGGCTGGGTATTTCGCCAGCGCTTCTTTCCCTGTCTGCAGCGCCTTGGACAAATCTTTGGCCGCACGGTAGGTATCCATGATCATCATGCGGGCGCGGCGATCCTCTTCTTCGCCGAGATGCCCCAATTCCTCGAATGTGTAAATCGAGGCCTGATAGTTCTGCGTGTCGCGATAAAGCTGTCCCAATTGTTGATAGAGGATGGACAGAGACCGCCTCCGCGAGGGCACTGAGGGCGACTGCCCCTTAATCCCCGTCACCGCATCCGACAATACGCGTATGGCATCCTCGAAACGCCCCTGCGCCTGGTATAGCATGGCCTCGATGTACATCACTTCCAGACTGCCGGGGGCGTACTGCCGCGCCTTGACCAGATTCTGCTCCGCCTTATCCAGTTGGTGTAGTTCGCGATAAATCTGCGCGATTCGCAAATACACGTCTGAATCGTCCGGCATCACGTCCGAGAGCTTTTCGTAGACCTTCAATGCTTCGGGATATTTTTCTTCGGCCAGCAACGTCTGCCCCAACCCGCGCTGGTGGCTCGGCTCCGAGGGATCGAGTTCGGCGGCCCGGCGATAAGCTTCCTCTGCTTTTGCAAGGTCATGAGCCTGGGTCTGCGCGTCTCCCAAGAGGTCCAGCAGCACCGGCGACGGCGAATGTGCGGTAATTCCTTCGAGCAGCGTGACCGCTTCGGTGCCCTTGCCCTCGTCCATCAGCAACTGCGTCAGTTGCTCGACTGCCGGCTCATTTTCCGGATCGGTCTTCAGGATAGCCTTTAATACTTCTTCAGCCTTATCGTGATCGTTCTTCAGCCGATAAAGCCGCGCCAGCCATAGGGCCGATTCCGTGTCCGAAGGATCCAGCCGGTTGATCTCGCGGTACTGTTCGATGGCCTTGCTCACTGTCTCCGATTGCGCGTTGCCCGCACTGACATCGCCGAGGCTCCGTAAATAGATGCGCCCGAGCAGCCGCCGCGATTGGACATTGTCGGGGTCACGTTTCAGGATTTCCTGGGCTTCGATCACCGCCTCGTGAATGCGCTGCGCTTTCCAGTACATTTCCGCCAACCGCTCGCCAATCACCTGCGATTTTGGGTCGAGGGCATAGGCTTTCTTATATGCTTCAATCGACTTGGTGGCGTATTCCGGACTGCTGGTGGCTTCGAATTGCTGTTCGTAGATGTGGCCCATCGTGAAGCTGTAATAGGCTTCGGCGCGCGCGGAGTTCTTTTCAGCAGGAGCGGTTTTCGGGTCGATGAGCTGTTCTGCGGGCGCTTGCGCCATGGCAGCCGCTCCGAAGACGCCCGTCAATACTGCAGCAAGAGTAATCTGTCGAAGTTTCATCGTAGCCCCAGAAACGTAAATTATCCCATGCGGCCGAAACGCGGTCAAAAGCCAAATACAAAACGTTTCTAGAGCTTGGGTGCCCCCCTTAGCTAGGATGCGAGATGGTCATTAAAGGGTGGGATAAAAGGAAAAAATTTGGGGAGGGTCCGTCTCTCTAAGCATGAGCATGATACGAAACGGCAATTTGGCCCGCCAAAGTGGCGTTCGCAACAAGAAGTGCGATGTTGGCCTTCAACGTTTTTCCGCCGCTCAATCTTGCCACTTCTTGCAGCAAGAACGGGGTCACGTCCTTTCCTCGCACTCCGGCAGTCTCGACAGCCGGCAATGCCGCGGCGATGAATGCATCGATTTCGCCGCGCGGAAGGGCGCTTTCCGCGGGAGCGGGATTGGCAAACAAGATGCCCGTTTTTGTTCCCCGGTTTGCGCCGTTTTTTCCCGATCCCCACTGAACTTTCATGACCTTTGCAGCTTCCCCCGGTGTGTCCACGCGATGTACAAGCGGGAGGCCGCTCTCCCTAGAATAAAACGCTGGGAACTCTTTCGTGGCGTAGCCCACCACCGGCACGCCGAAAGTCTCCAGCACTTCCAGCGTCCGCGACAGATCGAGGATGGCCTTGGCGCCCGCGCAAACCACCGCCACCGGAGTGCGCCCGAGTTCCGTCAGGTCTGCCGAAATATCCATGGAATTTTCGCCACCGCGATGCACGCCACCAATCCCACCAGTCGCCATGATGCGTATTCCAGCCATCTCCGCGGCGATCATCGTGCCGGCAACAGTCGTTGCGCCCGGCATGCCAGAGGCGAGGACCGCTGCCAAGTCCGCGCGGCTTACTTTTGCCACGCTTTCCGCCTGCGAAAGAAAAGAGATCTGTTCCGGGGAGAGCCCCACCACAAGTTTTCCATGCACAACACCGACCGTGGCCGGTGTCGCTCCGGCCTCTCGCACGGCTGCTTCCATCGCGGCGGCGGTTTGCAGATTCAGGGGCCGCGGCAGTCCGTGCGCTATCACCGTGGACTCCAAGGCCACGACCGGCTGCCCGCCGGCAATCGCAGCGGCTACGTCTCCACGAACGGTGAGAAATCTGTCCAACCGGTTCCTCCAGGCAAGCACCTGCCCTCTTATCACAAGAAAACGCCATGCGCGAATCCGATGGCGCAGCGCACGCAGCGCTCAAGCGACCTTGCGGCGGCCCCGCGTTAGGGAATGATAAGATGCCGCTGCCATGGGCCGCAAAAAAGATTCCGCCGCAAGCCTTCTCGTTTTTGGCGATCTCAATATGGACGTAATCGGCCGCGTGGACGCCTGGCCGGTCCCCGGTGGCGAAGGTCTTTGCCCACAACTGGAACTGAATTGCGGCGGCGTTGGCGCCAACTGCGCCCTGGCGATAGCGCCCTGGGGGATCAAGGTTTGTTTGCTGGGCTGCGTGGGCCAGGACGGTTTTGGCGACCTGCTGCTCGATACACTAAGAAGAACGGGCGTTGACGTTGGCGGCGTGCAGCGATGTTCTCGCTCCCTTACCGGTCTTCTTTATATTAGCGTTACTCCCGACGGTCAACGGACGTTTTTCGGCAGCCGCGGCGCCAATCAATTCATGGACCCGACACAAGTTCCCGTCAGTTCGTTTGTTTCATGCGCGGCCGCGCATCTTGTAGGTTACAGCTTTCTGAACCCGGGGCCTGAAAAAATGGCGAGGCAGATCCTGCGGCAGTTTCATTCACGCGGGAAATGGGTTTCTTTCGATGTTGGGATGGAGCCGTCCAAAAGAATCCTCCAAAAAATTCTCCGCCTGCTCCCCCATGTGGATCTTCTGTTTATAAGCAGCGAGGAAGCCGCCATCCTTACGGGTCAGAGCAACGCGCACAAGTCTTTTCTGCAAATCCAGCGGGCGGGCGCGAAAGAAATCGTAATGAAATTAGGAAAACGCGGATGCCTCATCTCGGATGGAGGAATTCTCCGCGAGATTCCTTCGTTCGCTGTTCGCGCGGTGGATTCAACGGGCGCCGGTGACGCGTTCACCGCGGTATTCCTGCAGGCTCGACTGCGAGGGTGGTCGACGCTCGAAGCAGCGGTTGCTGCCAACGCTGCCGGAGCAGCCGCTGCATGCCGTGTCGGAGCAGGAGCGACGCTGTCGGACATCGCGGGAACTCTTCGCCTGCTGCGCGGGCGGAGCAAGAGAGGAACTTGGGCAAAAATACGATTACAGATCTTGTCCCGCGTTCAAACGATGCGCGGTTTCTGACAGCCGATGATGACTCCACCGCAACTGCTGGGAGATGGCCAGCAGGCGGGCAAGTGAGCCCAATCCGCTGACAACCTCTATCTCTCAATGCAGGAAGTGGCGCATGCCGGTGAAGACCATGGCAAGGCCGAGGCGGTCGGCGGCGGCTACGACGTCCGCATCGCGAACTGAGCCGCCGGGCTGGATTACAGCGGTCGCCCCCGCTTTGGCGGCTTCCTCCACTCCATCGGGAAAAGGGAAAAAGGCATCGGAGGCGACCACAGAACCAGCTAGCGAGGATTGCGCCTTCATCACGGCGATTTTGACGGAATCGACGCGGCTCATCTGTCCGGCGCCGACGCCCAGCGTGGCGCCGTCTTTCGCGAACACGATGGCGTTGGACTTCACGTGCTTGGCTACTTTCCAGGCGAAGCGCATGGTCTGCATCTCTTCCGACGTGGGCGGGCGCTTCGTCGTCGTGCGCAGATCGCTGTCCTTGATTTCACCGAGGTCGGGTTGCTGCACTAGCATTCCCCCGAGAACGCGCTTCAGCCGCAGTTCAACTTCCGGGTCCAAGCCTCCCGCGGGCAATTCGAGCAATCGCAAATTCTTCTTTGCGGCAAAAATTTCCTTGGCGCGGTCCGCAAACCCCGGCGCCGCAATGCATTCGACGAAGAGTTTCGCGACTTCTTCCGCGGTCGCCGCATCCACCGCGCGGTTGAATGCCAGGACGCCCCCGAACGCCGAAACCGGATCGCAAGCGAGCGCTTTCAAATACGCATCGCGCAACGTCGCTTGCTCCGCGGTTCCGCAGGGATTGTTGTGCTTGATGATTACTGCAGCTGGATTCTTGAACTCCGCGGCCAGGCTACGTGCCGCTTCGAGATCGACGAGGTTGTTGTAAGAGAGTTCTTTGCCCTGCAGTTGCTTCGCCGCCGCCAGCCCTTGCGGCGCCTGCTCAGCCGGTACGTACAGCGCCGCCGGCTGGTGCGGATTCTCTCCGTAGCGCAATTCCTGCTTCTGCCGAAGCGCAACATGCACCCGTTCCGGCAGCGCCGGGCGCGGCTGAATATCGAGCTGCTCGCCATTGGCAAGCAACCGCTCAAGATTCATCGTAATCAATCCGTCGTATCGCGAAGTCACCGCAAACACTTTTCGCGCAAGCTCCAGCCGCAGCCCCAGCGAAGTCTCCCTCCCCGCTTCCAGTTCAGCGGCAACGCGCCCGTAATCCGCGGGATCGCACACTACGGTCACGCTCTCAAAATTCTTCGCCGCGGAACGCAGCATCGTCGGGCCGCCAATATCAATGTTTTCGATGAGCTCCTCGGCAGGCAAATAATCCTTCGCGGCCGTCGCCTCAAACGGGTAAAGATTCACGACCACCAGATCAATCGGCAAAATTCCCTGTTCCTTCGCTTGCTGCTGATCTTCCACAAGATGCCGGCGATACAGCAGCCCGCCGTGAATCTTCGGATGCAGCGTCTTCACCCGCCCGCCCAGCATTTCCGGCCACCCCGTGAATTCCGACACATCTTTTACCGCTACGCCCTTTTCCCGCAGCAACTTCGCGGTTCCTCCCGTGGAGAGTATTTCGATCTGCAACGCCGCCAGTTGTCTCGCGAACTCCAAAATGCCGCTCTTGTCGAAAACGCTGATCAGCGCGCGCTGCACGGCCATGTCGTCCTCCAATGCGTTAGAGAAGACCTCAAGTTTACGCGGAGGACATGAATTTCGGAAAGACGGAGCTGTGGGAAAAATCTGTGCCGATCGATTAGGACTTCACGAGCGCCTTGAGCTTGACCTGCCCTTCCACCATCTCAACGACATATTCCACGTCGCGGCAGTTCTTCTGCGTCTGCAGATCCTTCGTCTTCTTGCGCACGAATTCCTTGAACCCCGCGTGTGTCACCTTCGACGTTTCCTCGCCGGCCTGCTGCTTCGCTCGCACAAACGCTTCGTACAGTTGATCGACCTTCTCCACTTCCTTCTCCGGCTCCGAACACACCACGCGAAAAGGCGCCGTCTCAACGGACGGTTGAGGCTCGGCATCGCCCTGTACCGGATGCGCCTTCGCACGCTCCGCTTCGATCGCCTTGGCCGCCGCGCCAAAGTGCCGCTGTATTTTGCCCTCTTCGCGCTGCGCCAGGCGCTTGCGAAACATCTCCCTATACTTCGCGTACGTCTGCGCCAGATTGTTGAACCGAAATCGCTGGTGGTACTTCATTTCCCCGCCGCGCTCGGCATAACGCTTGGTAATCAATTCAATCCGCCACTCGATTTCCGTGGGAGGGCGTTTACGGCCGCCGCCAAAAAACATTTCATACTCAATCTTGAGCTGGCGGACATCGCGTTCGAGTTGAGAGAGCTCTTCGTCGATTGTGGCCATGGAGGGGCAAGCCTCAACTTTTCATGCTAGGAGCCGCCGCAACGAACGTCAACGTGGAACGCGGCCAAATACGCGGATTGAACAACCTGCACACGCCGCGCCAAGCCTGTACCTGCGGCCAGTAGCACGATTGCAGCGCGCTCGCCTGCTGTGCTCCAATGGCCCCATGAATCCGAAGGGCAAAACAGCCGCCACGAAGGACCAGGGAGCGCTCTTGCGCGCCGTCCCTTCCGTAGATGAAGTGCTCGGCCGCCCACAGCTGATCGCTGTGGGCGAAAAAGTCCATCGCAGCTTCGTGGTCGAAGCTGTTCGCGAGGTGCTGAACGAAATTCGCGGAGAGATTCTCTCCCTTTCTTTCGAACAAGAAGGAGAGACAGCGCTTGAAAATATTGAACAACGCGCCGCCGCCAAAGTAGCGCAACTTCTGGCGCCCTCTTTGCGCCCGGTGATCAACGCTTCGGGCGTCATTCTCCACACCAACCTCGGCCGCGCGCCGCTAGCCGCCGGAATTGCCGAAGAAGTCGCGCGCGCGGCAACGCGCTTCTCCAATCTCGAGTACGACCTTGAAGAAGGCCGCCGCGGCAAGCGTGATACCCACACTTCGCAACTGCTCACCGCCTTGACTGGCGCGGAAGCCGCCATCGTGGTCAACAACTGCGCCGCTGCCGTCCTCGTGACACTCGCGGCTCTGGCGCAAGGCGGCGAAGTGATCGTCTCCCGCGGCGAACTGATTGAAATCGGCGATAGCTTCCGCATTCCCGAAATCATGGAGCAGAGCGGCGCCATCCTGCGCGAAGTGGGAACCACCAACCGCACACGCATCGCCGACTACGAAAAAGCCATCAACGAAAAAACGCGCCTCCTGCTTCGCGTGCATCCCTCCAATTTCACGGTCAGCGGATTTACGGAAAAGCCCGAAGTTCCGGAATTAATCGCCCTCGGGAAACGCGTGAAATTGCCGGTCGTCGAGGATCTCGGCTCCGGCTGCCTGGTCGATCTTTCCGGCAACGGAATTCAAGAGCCTACCGCGCGAGCCAGCGTCGAAGCCGGTTTTTCCCTGGTGCTTTTCAGCGGCGACAAATTGCTCGCCGGGCCACAAGCCGGAATTATCGCCGGAAACAAAGATCTGGTCGCCAAGGTGCGCCGCCATCCCCTGTTTCGCGCGTTGCGTGTGGATAAACTGACCATCGCCGCGTTGGAAGTAACTCTTCGCGCGTATTTGCGCGGCGCATGGGATGAAATTCCCTCACTG
>Ga0137392_10002568_pt1 | contig 10947 bp, 9 predicted proteins | sample 15con2h34AmetaG_FD_101394 | JGI IMG/M metagenome (GOLD analysis project Ga0137392, IMG submission 101394) | Vadose zone soil microbial communities from Angelo Coast Range Reserve, California, USA - 15con2h3.4A metaG | ecosystem: Environmental > Terrestrial > Soil > Vadose zone > Saprolite... | reverse complement strand
CTACGTGGCGGACGCCGACGCCCAGGCCTTAGCCGAAGCCAAGGACGCCGAGATGTGGTACCAGGACTCGCTGCGCCGCTTCCAGGTGCCCGAGCGCATCGAGGACGCGCACCCGAGTCTCCAGCCCGGCTTCCGCGCGGCGGCCGAACGCTTCAAGAAGGTCACCTGGGAGGGGCTGGTGGCGGAGACGGTGGCCTTCGGCTCGCCGGACACGGTGGCGCGCCACATCCAGACCATGCGCGACATGGGCGTCGGCCACGTGCTCTGCTGGATGAACTTCGGCGGGCTGCCCCAGGACAGGATCCGCCGCTCCATGGAGCTGTTCGCGCGCGAGGTCATGCCACACTTCCGCGGCTGACCGCCCGCGGGGCTATACTGGCCGGAGAGATGGCCTACAACGCGTGGTTCCAGTGCATCAACGGCTGCCCGGGGGAGTTCGACCTCCGCGAGGTCATCTACCGCTGCCCCACCTGCGGAGACCTGCTCGAGGTCCAGCACGACATGGACGCGCTGCGGTCGCGCTCCGCCGCCGCCTGGATCCAGCTCTTCGACGACCGGTACCGCCGAAACATCTACCCCTACGGCTCCGGGGTCTGGGGCAAGAAGGAGTGGGTGGTGCCCTTCATCGACAACCAGAACATCGTGTCGATGTACGAGGGCAACTCGAACCTCCTGTGGGCCGACCGCTACGGCAAGCAGCTCCGCGTCGAGGACCTGTGGATCAAGCAGTGCGGCAACTCGCACAGCGGCTCCTTCAAGGACCTCGGCATGACGGTGCTGGTCTCGGTGGTCAAGGAGATGATGGCGGGCGGCTCGCCGATCGACGCGGTGGCCTGCGCCTCCACCGGGGACACCTCCGCCGCGCTCGGGGCCTACTGCGCGGCGGCGGGCATCCCGGCGGTGGTGCTCCTGCCCAAGGACAAGGTCTCGATCGCCCAGCTCGTGCAGCCGCTCGCCAACGGCGCCCTGGTCCTCTCGCTCGACACCGACTTCGACGGGTGCATGGCGATCGTCCAGGAGATCACCAAGGAGCGGCGCATCTACCTCGCCAACTCGATGAACAGCCTGCGCATCGAGGGGCAGAAGACGGTGGCCATCGAGATCGTGCAGCAGTTCGACTGGGAGGTGCCGGACTGGATCGTGATCCCGGGCGGCAACCTCGGCAACGTGCACGCGCTGGGGCAGGGGTTCCTCATGATGCAGGAGCTGGGGCTCGTCAACCGGCTGCCGCGCATCTGCCTGGCCCAGGCCGAGCGGGCCAACCCGCTCTACCGCTCGTTCCTCCAGGACTTCAAGACGTTCGAGCCGATCACCGCGCAGCCCACGCTGGCCATGGCGATCCAGATCGGCAACCCGGTGAGCGTCAAGCGGGCGATCCGGACCCTCCAGCGCTTCAACGGGGTGGTGGAGCAGGCCACCGAGCAGGAGCTCGCCGACGAGGCGGCCCGCGCGGACCGCACCGGCATGTTCAACTGCCCCCACACCGGGGTGGCCCTCGCCGCGCTGCGGAAGCTGGTGGACCGCAAGGTCGTCCGCTCCGGGGAGCGGGTGGTGGTTCTCTCGACCGCGAACGGGCTCAAGTTCGCCGATCAGAAGGCGGCCTATCACATGGGCACCCTCGAGGGCATCAAGCCGTCCTACCGCAACAAGCCGGTCGAGCTGCCCGCCGACGCCAAGCGCGTCGCCCGGACCATCGCGCGCCACGTCGAGAAGGCGCGCGCCCTGGTGTCCTGATGGCCGAGCGTCCGGAGTCGGGGCCGGTGGATCCGTCGAGGAAGCCGGTCGGCCCCAGCACCCTGTCGGTGCACGGGGGCGAGCCGCGGCCGAAGCCGGCGCACGCGCTCGCGACCCCGATCGTGCAGACCGCGACCTATACGTTCACCAACACCCAGGAGCTGAAGGACCACTTCGACGGCAAGATCGAGCGCGTCGAGTACGGGCGCTACGGTAACCCCACCCAGCGCATCGCGGAGGCCAAGCTCGCCGCCCTCGAGGGCGCGGGCGACTGCCTGCTGTTCGGCAGCGGCATGGGCGCGATGACCACCGCGCTCTTCGCGATGCTCTCGCGGGGCACCCACGTGGTGGTGACCGACGACAGCTACCGGCGCACCCGCCAGTTCCTGAACCAGACCCTCTCCCGCTACGGGATCGAGGTGTCCACGGTGCCGGCGGGGGACTACGAGGCGCTCGAGGACGCGATCAAGCCCACCACCCGCGTGCTGGTGAGCGAGTCGCCGACGAACCCGTACAACCGCATCCTCGACCTCGAGCGGTTCGCTACCATCGGCCGGAGCCATCGCGTGAAGACCGTCATCGACGCCACCTTCGCGACGCCGTACAACCAGCGCCCGCTGGAGTGGGGCGTCGACGTGGTGGTGCACTCCGCCACCAAGTACCTGGGCGGCCACAACGACCTGCTCGCCGGCGCGGTGCTCGGATCGGCCGAGCTGGTTGGCGCGGTCCGGGGGCTGCAGGGCATCACCGGCGCGGTGCTCGATCCCTTCGCGGCCTACCTGCTCGTGCGCGGGCTCAAGACCTTCGCGCTGCGCATGGAGCGCCAGAACGCGAACGCCCAGGCGGTGGCCGAGTTCCTCGCCGGGCATTCGCGCGTCGCGGCGGTGCACTACGCGGGTCTCCCGAGCCACCCCGAGCACGCCATCGCCCGCAAGCAGATGCGCGGCTTCGGCGGGGTGGTCTCGTTCGAGGTCGCGGGCGACCTGGACGCGGCGACCCGGGTGGTGGACGCGTGCACGATTCCGTTCATCGCGGCCTCGCTCGGCGGGGTGGAGAGCCTGATCGAGCAGCCCGCGATCATGAGCTTCTACGAGCTCAGCAGCGAGGAGCGGCTCGAGATCGGCATCAAGGACAACCTGATTCGCTTCGCGGTCGGCATCGAGGACGCCGACGACCTGATCGCCGATCTCTCCCAGGCCCTCGACCGCGCCTTCACCTCCGCCTGACCCGCCTCCCCGCCCGGGGGCATTGTCCTCGCCCGCCCGCCCGTGGTATACCTCCGCAACCCTTGAGGTCGCCGCCGCCCTCTTCTACACCCCGACCCCGGTGCCCGATCCCGGTGCAATGTGAGGAGGAGACCCGCATGAAGCGATTCATCCTGTTCGCGGCCGCTCTCGTCCTGGCGCTCCCCGCCGCGCCGGCTCCCGTCTCGGCCCAGAAGGACACCCTGACCGTCGCGCTGGTCTCCCACGCCCCGACCCTCGATCCCCACATGCACTTCGAGCGAGTCGGGATCCTCGTGAACATCAACATGTTCGACTCCCTGCTGCACCGGAGCACCAAGCTGCAGTTCGAGCCGTCGCTGGCCACCGCGTGGAAGGCGATCTCGGACACCCAGTGGGAGTTCAAGATCCGCAAGAACGTGCACTTCCACAACGGGGAGGTCCTGACCCCGGCGGACGTGAAGTACTCGTTCGACCGGGTGCTCGACCAGACCAAGAAGTCGCCCCAGTACGGCAACATCCGCGCGATCAAGGAAGTGAAGGTCGTCGACGCGGAGACCGTGCACATCATCACCGACAAGCCCTTTCCGCTCCTGCTCGAGCGGCTGGTCTTCTTCCCGATCGTGAGCAAGAAGCACGTCGAGGCGGTGGGCGACCAGGCTTTCGGCACGACGTCACCGGTGGGCACCGGCCCCTGGAAGTTCGTGGAGTGGAAGCGGGATCAGCTCATCCGTCTCGAGGCGTTCGACCAGCACTGGCGCGGCAAGCCCCCGTTCAAGCATCTGATCTTCCGCGCGGTCCCCGAGACCGCGACCCAGGTGGCCGAGGTCAAGACCGGCGGGGTCGACATCATCCGCGACGTCTCCGCGGACCTGATCCCGGAGCTCAAGACCCACCCGCAGGCCTACATCTCCTCGACCCCGATCCTGCGCGTGCACTACGTCAACCTGGACATGCGCTCCGCGCCGTTCGACAGGAAGCCGGTGCGGCAGGCCGCCAACTACGCGATCGACAAGGCCACCGTCATCCAGAAGATGATGGCCGGGCTCGGTACCCAGGTCGCGACCACCGTGCAGCCGCTGGCCTTCGGCTTCGACCCCGAGGTCAAGCCCTACGCGTTCGACGCCAGGAAGGCCAAGGAGCTCCTGGCCCAGGCCGGCTACCCGAACGGGGTGGACGTCACGCTGCACAGCTCGTCGGTGGCGTACCGTCCGGTGTTCGAGGCCATGGCCCAGATGCTGACCGAGGTGGGCATTCGCGCGACCCCGCGCATGTGGGATCCGGGCCCGGCGTGGAACAAGTTTCTCCAGGCCGAGGGCAAGGCCACCCAGGGGATGTACGGCACGTGGGGGAACTACTCGGTCTTCGACGCCGACGCGGTGCTGCACCCGCTCTACCACAACGAGCCGGGTGGCTGGATCGGCCGGTGGTACGCGCGCGTGGAGGGGCTCGACAAGCTCATCGACGAGGCGCGCTCGACGGTGGACCAGCCCAAGCGCAAGCGTCTCTACTCCCAGATCCAGCAGATGATCCGCGAGGAGGCGCCGAGCATCTTCCTGTGGACGCAGTACGACACCCTCGGCATCTCGAAGAAGGTGCAGTACGCGGCGCGGCCCGACGAGTGGCTCTGGCTCTACGACGCCAAGCCGGCCGCCCGGTGACCGCGAAGGAGCCGCGCGCCTGACCCGGTGAGGCCTCGGCGATGCTGAGCCTCGTGACGCGTCGGCTCATCCGTCTGGTGATCGTCCTCGCGGGCGTGTCTCTGGTCACGTTCGCGATCCTCCAGGTGAGCGGCGACCCGATCGCGCTCATGATGCCGGAGGCGCCGGAGGCCGACCGGGCGGTCCTCCGGCAGTCCATGGGGTTCAACGACCCGCTGCCGGTGCAGTTCGCCCGCTTCCTGGGCAACATCGTGCGGGGCGACTTCGGTCACTCCTTCTTCCACCGCGAGCCTGCGCTGCCGCTCGTGCTGGCCCGGATGCCGACCACCCTGCTTCTGACCGGGCTCGCGATGGGGCTGTCCCTCGCCATCGCGGTGCCGATCGGCATCGTGAGCGCGGTCCGGCGCAACTCCGCCTTCGACCACATCGCCACGCTGGTCGTCTTCCTCGGCACCTCCATGCCCGTCTTCTGGACCGGGATCATGCTGATCCTGCTCTTCGCGGTGCGGCTCCGCGTGCTCCCGGTCTCGGGCTGGGAGAGCTGGGCCGCCCTCGTGCTGCCCGGGGCCACCCTGGCCACCTTCTCCACCCCGCTCCTGCTGCGCATCGTCCGGTCGGGCATGCTGGAGGTCATCAACCTCGACTACGTGCGGACCGCGCGGGCCAAGGGCGTGTCGGAGTGGTTCGTCGTCTGTCGTCACGCGCTCACCAACGCGGCCCTGCCGCTGGTCACGGTGGCGGGCCTGCAGTTCGGCCTGCTCCTGGGCGGGGCGATCATCACCGAGACCGTGTTCGCGGTGCCCGGGCTCGGGCGGCTCATCGTGGGCGCGATCCGGCAGCTCGACTTCCCCATCGTGCAGGCCGGCGTCTTCGTGATCGCCCTGATCGTGGTGCTGGTGAACTTCGCGGTGGACATGCTGTACATCTACCTGAACCCGCAGATCCGGGTGCGCTGAGCGCGGTGGCCATCGGCACACTCGCGCCGCCGATGGACGCCGCCGGGTCCGCGCACGTCGCGGAGCGCTCCCGGGTCTGGCGCAAGTTCGTGCGCAACCCCGCCGCGATTGCCGGAGCCTTCATCCTCCTGGTCGTCGTCGGCGCGGCGATCTTCGCGCCCTACGTGGCGCCGCACGAGCCCACCCGCCAGAGCCTGATCCGCCGCTTCACCCCACCGGTCTGGACCGACGGGGGCAAGGCGACCTACCTGCTCGGCACGGACCAGGTGGGCCGCGACATCCTGAGCCGCATGATCTACGGCGCCCGCGTCTCGCTGCTCGTGGGGATCTCCGCGGTGCTGGTGAGCCTGGTGGTGGGCGTGACCCTCGGGCTGCTGAGCGGCTTCCTGCAGGGAGGGGTCGACACCGTGGTCATGACGGTGGTGGACGTGACCCTGTCGTTCCCGCAGCTGCTCCTGGCCCTGGCCTTCGTGGCCGCGCTGGGCCCGAGCCTGTTCACGATCATCGTGGTGCTCGGTCTCACCGGCTGGGAGCGCTACACCCGCGTGGTGCGTGCGGAGGTGCTCGCGCTGCGCGAGAAGGATTTCGTCGAGGCCGCCCGCGCCATCGGGGCGAGCCCGATCCGCACGCTGCTCCGGCACCTCCTGCCCAACACCTTCTCGTCCATCATCGTCATGTCCACGCTGCAGGTCGCCCAGGCCATCCTGCAGGAGGCCGCGCTCTCCTTCCTCGGGGTGGGGACCGGGAGCGCCTACCCGACGTGGGGCCAGATGATCGCGCTCGGGCGCGACTTCGTGACCGTGGCGTGGTGGCTGCCCACGTTCCCCGGGCTCGCGATCCTGCTCACCGTGCTGGCCATCAACCTGGTGGGCGACCGGCTGCGCGACGCGCTGGATCCGCGGGTGGGCTAGAGGAAGCGAGCGGGGCGGTAGGGGGCGAGGCGCGGATCGAGGGCGCCGTCGAGCAGCTCGGCGGCGGCGATGCGGCCCCACAGCGGCCCCAGCGTGACGCCGCTGTGCGAGACCACCACGTAGAAGCCGTCGAGGCCGGGAATGCCGCCGACCATCGGGCGCTCGTCGCGCGGCATGGGGCGCAGCCCGATGCGCGTGGCCTCGACCCGCGCGTCGGCCAGCGCGGGCAGGTGGGCGGCCACCGCGGCCAGCGAGCGCTCCGGCGGCCAGGCCTCCGCCGTCTCCCGCCAGACCTGGTCGTGGGCGCCCTCGGCCAGCACGACGCGCCCGCCGCCGTCCGGTCGGAAATGCACGCCGGGGGCGTGGATGGGCCGGCGCAGGGTGGTGGCGATCGGAGAGGTGTAGATCAGCCGCCCGGGCACCCGATCGAGCGGGACCGCGAGCCCCGCGAGGTGGGCGATCTCACCGGCCGCGACGCCCGCGCAGTCCACCACCACCTGGGCCTCGAAGCGCTCGCCGTCCTCGGTGCGCACGCCCACCACGCGATCGGCGGACCGCAGCACCTCCGCGACGCGCCGGCCGCGCAGCACCCGCGCCCCGTGGCTTCGGGCGGCGGCCAGCAGCGCGGCGATGTACGGCACCGCATCGAGGTAGCCCTCGCCCGGCGTCCAGATGACCTGGGCGACGTCGGGGGCGATGAGCAGGTCGGGCTCGATCTCCCGGGCCTGCGCGGGGGTGATGCGCTCGATCGGGTAGCCCCAGCCGGCGAGGCGCTCGACCGCCTGCTCGAGCCGGGTCCACCCGGCGGGCGCGTCCTCCCAGGCGAGCGCGCCGTCCTGGTGGAGCCAGGCTCCGCCGGGCAGTTCCTTCACCAGCGCGGCGTGCTCCTCCATGCCCGCGACGTTCAGGTCGTGGTAATCGCGCGGGGTCTTGCCGAAGGAGTTGGTCCAGGCGAAGGACGCGCCGGACGTGCCCCCGCCCGGCGCTCCCGCGTCCACCACGGTGACGCGGGCGCCGCGCTGGGCCAGGCGGTAGGCGACGCTCGACCCGACGCACCCGGCCCCGACCACGACGATCTCGGCGGCTCCGGGCATGAGCGGACGAGCCTCGTCGGGTCGGGGCGCGGGGGGCGCCGCGCTACGTGTTGGGCTGCGGGGTGAGGCGCAGGTAGGGCTTGAGCGCCTTCCAGCCCTTGGGGAACTTGGTCTTGGCCTCGTCGTCGGTCACCGCGGGCACGATGATGACGTCGTCACCCTGCTTCCAGTTGACCGGGGTGGCGACGCGGTACCCGTCGGTGAGCTGCATCGAGTCGATCACCCGCAGGATCTCGTCGAAATTGCGCCCGGTGGTCTGGGGGTAGGTGATCATCAGGCGGACCTTCTTCTTGGGGTCGATCACGAACACGGTACGCACCGTGTAGACCTCGTCGTGGGCCGGATGCATCATGCCGTAGAGGTTCGCGACCTTGCGCTCCGGGTCGGCCACGATCGGGAAGGTGGGCTCGTGGCCCTGCGTCTCCTTGATGTCCTTCATCCAGCCCTTGTGCGAGTCCACCGGATCGATCGAGAGCCCGACGCACTTGACGTGGCGCTTGTCGAACTCGCCCTTGAGCCGCGCGACGTAGCCGAGCTCGGTGGTGCAGACCGGCGTGTAGTCGCGCGGGTGGGAGAACAGGATGGCCCAGGAATCGCCGATCCAGTCGTGGAACTTGACCGGGCCCTGGGTGGTCTCGGCGGTGAAGTCGGGTGCGGTATCTCCGAGTCTCAGCGACATTGCTTCTCCTCATTCGTCAGCAGTTGAGGTGTCGTCGTCATCACGCCTCTCCGGTGGCGACCGGCGTGTCCGCGCGGCCGCCCCATTCGGTCCACGAGCCGTCGTACACCGCCGCGTCGCGCCGGCCGAGGCGGTAGAGCCCGAGGGCCAGCACCGCCGCGCTCACCCCGGAGCCGCAGCTGGCCACCACCGGCCGGGCCGGGTCGACCCCGGCGCGGGCAAAGGCGGCGCCCACGTCCTCGGCGGGCAGCATCACGTCGTCGTCGGCGCGGAACAGCTCGTTGTACGGCAGGCTGCGGCTGCCCGGGATGTGCCCGCCCCGCAGGCCCGGCCGGATCTCGGGCTCGGTGGCCGCGAAGCGTCCCCGCGAGCGCGCGTCCACCACCTGCGCGTCGGGCCGCTCCAGGATGGCCCGCATCCGGTCGAGGTCCGCGACCAGCTCGGGCCGGTACGAGGCCGCGAACCGCTGCGCGGCGGGCGTGGCGCGGCCCGCCGCGACCGGGCGCCCCTCCTTCTTCCACCTGGCCGAGCCCCCGTCCAGCACCGCGACCCGATCGTGGCCGAACACGCGGAAGGTCCACCACGCGCGGGCGGAGGCGATGAGCCCGCGCCCGCCATAGGCCACCACGCGGTCCCCGGCCGCGATGCCGAGCGCGCCCACCGCGTCCGCGAAGGCCTTGGCGTCGGGCAGCATGTGCGGCAGCGGGTTCGCGTGGTCGGCGATGGCCTCGACGTCGAAGAAGACCGCGCCGGGCACGTGGGCCTGCTCGAACTCGGCCGCCGCGTCGCGCTTGAGATGCGGCAGGTAGAACGTGGCGTCCACCACCTTCAGGTCCGGCTCGCCCAGATGGGCGGCGAGCCACTCGGTGGAGACGAGCGGATCCGGCAGGGTCGCGCTCACCGGGCGCCCCCGGGCGCCGCGGGCCGCTCCGGCAGCAGCGCGTGCGGGCTCACCCCGTGCGCGTCGAGCGCCTCCTCCCAGCGCAGATAGGCTTCCATCGCGGGCCGCCCGCGCTCGTAGGGCTTCTGCACCACGTCGTCCGCCTCTCCGAGCATCGATCCGGGGCCGGTCTCGACCGGGAGTCCGGCGGCCCGCCACGCGGCCACGCCACCGTCGAGCACGCGCGCCGTCGCGTAGCCCATGCGGCGGAGCGTCGCGGCGGCCAGGGTCGACTGCACGCCGTCGGCGCAGGTGAGCAGCACCGGGCGGGCGGGGTCGGGCGCGGCCTGGGCGATGGCGAGCTCGAGCCGCCCGCGGCCGATCCAGACCGCGCCGGGCAGGTGCCCGCGCTGGTAGACGTCGCTCGGGTCGACGCTCACCACGACATCATGACCGAGCGGCCCGGAGGGGCCGAGCGGCCCGGGGGCCACGCGCTCGACCACGCGCTGCGCGGCCTCGTAGCCGAACGGGACCGGAGCCGGCTGGCCGGTCTCGAGCGGACGGCCGGAGCGCTCCCACGCCGGCACGCCGCCCTCGAGCACCGCCACGTGCGGGAACCCCATGCGCTTGAGCCACCCCGCGGTCATGATCGAGCGGCCGAAGCCGTCGCAGATCAGCACCAGCCATCCCCCGCGGACCGCCACGTACTCGTCGGTGGCCTGCACCGCCTGCCCGCCCGGCGCCCAGATCGAGCCCGGCACGTGGCCGGCCTCGTATTCCTCCCGGGTGCGCACGTCGAGCATCGACACGTTCTCGCGATCGCGGTGACTCCATCGGTCGGCGACCGCGTCGGGCGAGACCAGCGGGGTGCCGTCCTCGGCGGCCAGCCGCGTGGCGACGTCGAGGGCCCGCGCCCGGCTCGCCGCCGACGGCGCCGGCGGCCAGCGGCTCGCCCCGCGCTCCAGCTCGAGACCGTCGAGCTGCCAGCCCATGGTGCCGTTCTTCACCGCCACGATCGGGTTGGGCAGCCCCATGCGGCGCAGCGACTCCGCCCCGAGGTACGAGCGGGTGCGCCCGCCGCAGTGCACGACGATCGTCTGGTCCGGCCGCTCCACCACCTCGCCGATGCGCAGGATCAGCTCGCCGCCGGGCATGCTCCACGCGCCGGGCAGGCAGCCCCGGTGGTATTCCTCGGGAGTGCGCGTGTCCACGATGACCATGTCCTGACCCTGGGCCATGCGCGCGGACAGCTCGAGCGGGGTGACCTCCGGGGTCTTGCGATCGTGCAGCACGTGCTCGCCGAAGACCTTGCTCGGCACGTTGAGGCCCTGCACCACCGGGCCGCCCGCCGCGCGCCAAGCCTCGAACCCTCCGGTGAGGACGAACACCTCGGTGTAGCCCATGTCGCCGAGGGTGGCCGCGGCCAGGGTCGAGATCCGACCGTCGTCGTCATAGAGCACGATGAGCGTGCCGGACGCGGTGACCAGCCCCGGCAGCCGCGTCTCGAGCAGGCGGCGGGGCAGGGGCGTCGCGCGGAAGATGTGGCCGCGCTCGAACGCGGCGCGCTCGCGCACGTCGAGCAGGGCGTGCGCGCCTCGCTGCTGGAGCAGGGTCGTGACCTGGTCGGGGGAGATTGTGCCGGGGGTCATGTACCCGGACGCTAGCCGGGGATGAGCCGCCCTGTCAAGGGAGGGTTGCCGCCCGCGTCGTTTACCGTAAACGCCGACGCCTCTGCCCGCGTCGGAAGAGCATATGGAGCGCCTGACCCCGCTCAACGGCCTGCTGCTCTGGGGGGCCACCTTCTACCTG
>Ga0137392_10002562_pt1 | contig 10958 bp, 11 predicted proteins | sample 15con2h34AmetaG_FD_101394 | JGI IMG/M metagenome (GOLD analysis project Ga0137392, IMG submission 101394) | Vadose zone soil microbial communities from Angelo Coast Range Reserve, California, USA - 15con2h3.4A metaG | ecosystem: Environmental > Terrestrial > Soil > Vadose zone > Saprolite... | reverse complement strand
GTTGCCTGTGCCGAGGCGCGATCAAGACCTCTCCTCGACACCTGTGTCACTCTGCCGTCGTAGCACTGGTCCGCGATGTTGATTTAGTGCTTGATTTACAGCGGCAGTCAACCTCCACCTCTTGGCTCCTCGATTGCAAACTATCCAGGCAGGTGAAGGAGAACTTATGAACCTACAACGCACGATATTCGCTTCGGTTGGATCCGCGCTACTCTTTGCGACTGCAGCATTCGCACAGCAAGTGAAGACGGACTACGATCGCAGCACAAACTTTAGCCAGTACAAAACGTACTCCTGGGAAAAGGTCCAAACCCAGGACCCGCTATGGGTCGACCGAATCAAAGAAGCCGTCAATACAGCCCTGACGGCGAAAGGCTGGACGCCGGTAGCATCGGGCGGCGATGTCTCCGTCGTAGCGATAGAGATGACCAAGAATCAGCAAAGTCTCAACACCTTCTACGACGGTTTCGGAGGCGGCTGGCGCTGGGGCGGCGGATTCGGAAATGCAACTACGACGGTTGACAACTACAAGGTCGGTACCTTAGTCGTCGATCTGTTCGACGCTAAGACGAAGACAGTCATCTGGCGTGGATCGTCCAGTGACACGCTTTCCGACAAGTCCGACAAGAACATCAAGAATCTTGATAAGGGCGTGCAAAAGATGTTCGAGCATTTTCCGCCGGAAGCGAAGAAGTAGCGTGGAGCAAGGCTTGTCGCTTGATTGAAGGAGAAGTTCACTATGAGATTACTTCAACCCAATATGGCGCTCTTTCTTTCCGGCTGCCTCCTATTTATGGGCGCAGGAGGCGGGTTCGCCTATCAGACCGCTCCATCCGTCTCTCAGACACCGCCTCAGGCCGCGCAACAGAGTCCGGACCAACTGCAGCAATTGGTAGCGCCCATCGCGCTGTATCCGGACGCGTTGGTCGCGCAGATCCTGGCGGGCGCAACTTTTCCGGACCAAATAGTAGAGGCCCAGAAGTGGATGGAGCAACATAAAGATCTTCAGGGCGACTCTCTGGCGAAGGCAGTAGACACCCAACCTTGGGATCCCAGTGTCAAAGCTCTAACGCAGTTCCCCTCGGTACTCGCCAATATGAACCAGAATCTTGCCTGGACGTCGGAACTGGGGGACGCCCATGTCAACCAGGACCAAGATCTGACGAAGGCGCTTCAAACCATGCGAGAGCGGGCTAAGCAGGCTGGGAACTTGAAGACGACGGACCAAGAGAAGGTAAGCACCAAGGGAAACACGATCGTTATCCAACCCGCGGCGAGCGACGTGGTTTATGTCCCTCAATACGATCCCTGGCTCGTGTACGGGGATCCCCTGGCGGTGTTCCCTGGCTGGTATCCGTATCCGGGACTCTTTTGGGATCGCCCTGGGATCGGTTTTGGATTGGGATTCGGGATCGGATTCTTCGGCGGCTTCGGCTGGGGTTGGCACCATTGGGACTACGATTGGCACCACGAAGGGAGAGTCGTCTACAACCACAATACCTACATCTCGCACAGCCGGGCTATCGTCGATCGCAATAACTTTCACTCGAACTACAATCATGCTGTCGACGCTCATGGCCGGGGCTTTGACGGCCATGGGGGGGGTCGTGGGTCCAACATCTCGCATGCGCCGCAAGGAACGCATTCCAGCGCCTTCAGCGGGTTCAACCACGGAGGGATTGCGAGAGGCAACGCATCCCGAGGACAGTCCAGCTTTGGGGGCTTCCACGGAGGTGGTGGAGGCTTCCACGCCGGAGGTGGAGGGGGCTTTCACGGCGGAGGTGGCGGAGGCGGGCACGGAGGGGGCGGCCATCGATAGTTCTTACGAGGCGATTCAACCATGAAACGAGAATTGATAGATATGATCAACCTACAAAAACTTTCGGGACGCGCCCGGGCCGCCATGGTTCCGTTCGCGATGCTAACAATGTGGGCAACGAATGGCGCTAACTCGTGCCTGGCTCAACAACCTTCTCCGCCGACGTTTCCATCGGCCGCGGAGGCCGGTCAGATCCTTTTCCAGGCCGTGCAGCGCAATGATGAGCCGGCCATCGCAAACATTCTGGGCGGACCAACGGACCTCTCCACCTCGCGTGATATAGGCCAAGATAGGCTCGACCGCGAACTGTTCGTCCAGAGATACCAGGAGATGCACCGCCTGGGCCGCGCAGCCGATGGCTCAGTGACTCTGTACATCGGCGCCGAGAACTGGCCATTTCCCATCCCGCTCGTTGAAAACAACGGCGCCTGGCACTTCGATCCGGAAGCGGGCTCAAAGGAAGTCTTGTTTCGACAAATCGGTGATAACGAATTCGCGGCGATTGCCATGTGCCATGAATTCGTCGCGACCGAGAGACAATATCACGCACAGCCGGCCAACGCAGCTTTATTGGACAGCTCTCCTACAAGTTTGGTAGCCAAGGCGGCTAGCGGAACTGGCGGCGGCGATCCCGTACTGTTCCACGGCTACTATTTCAAAGTGTTGACGCGAGATACCGCAGGCAAGACGTCGGGTGGATTCGCCTTCATAGCCTACCCCGCCGAGTATCGGTCGTCTGGCGTGATGACCTTTATCATCACGAAGAACGGTGTTGTCTATGAGAAGGATCTTGGCGCGAACACGTCCGCGCTCGCAATAGCAATGACAACATTTCACAAAGACGCGACTTGGGTAGCGGCGGAGGAATAGAACCTTGAAAAGGTAGAGGGTGGCTTCGGAGAGGATAAACCACGACGGCCATCAACCTTCGCCCACTCGCGCTCAGCGTAGGCCTGATCATGACGTTTCCTAAACGACCTCCGCTATTCGGCAGGAGTCGTGTTGCGGTTCGGCTCAAAGTGGCTGAACCGTTCTTCTCTCAAACCGGCGCAGTTTCTCTCCCAAAGAACTCTGCGCCGGCTTTTTTATGTCTCGAGCGACGACCACTCGACAAGGTGTCCGGCCCACGACTCCGGACTACGGCCTGGGCCAGTTATGGGCCGCGAAACCAGTGAGTTGTTGGCGTCGCCTTCTGGACACCGAAGTGCACACCCAGAAACGAGTTCTGCCTGGAGGTTGTTTCCGATGAGCCGCGGCACGCACGCTAAATGGTTGAGCTGGGCATTGGTCCTGTGGCACCCGGCGTCCCTTTTAGCGAGTCCCACCGGCTCTTTTGCAAGTCCGACTAGTATATTCGCTCCGGCCTCTACTCCGGCGCAATCGATTTTCGGACTGTCACTGTTCGTCCTGACAACGCTAGCTGCCATCTTCATCGTTGTATTCAGTTTGCTCGCTTACTCCATAGTGAAATTCAGGGATCGACACGACGATGACAGCACTGAGCCCCCGCAGATATACGGAAGCAACCAGGTGGAGCTGGCGTGGACCGTAATTCCGGTGCTGGTCGTCGTCGGGCTGTTCCTCGCGACCGCTCACGTGATTGCTTCCATTCAAAATGCCACGCCTCGCCGTGGCTCACTCAGGGTAATCGTGATTGGTCACCAGTTTTGGTGGGAATATCGTTATCCAGACTTGAAGATCGTCACAGCTAATGAGCTTCATGTTCCTGTAAGCGACCCCGCGCGGCCGGCGCCAACATTCCTTGCACTCCTTTCTGCCGACACGGTTCATAGTTTCTGGGTCCCTCGATTATCTGGGAAAACAGACCTTGTTCCCAATCATCCGAATCAGATGTGGATCGATCCGCACGAACCAGGACTCTTTTTGGGCCAATGCGCGCAGTACTGCGGAACTCAACATGCCAAGATGCTGCTGCGCGTCTACGTGCAACCGCGTGCGGAGTTCGACCGCTGGGTTCGCGAACAACAGCAACCGGCGACCCTTAGCGCGTCCGGCGCAGCGACTTCGAGCGGCCAGCGTATTTTTGAATCCACCGCGTGTGTCAACTGCCACACCGTATCGGGTACATCGGCCAACGGGCAGTTTGGCCCGGATTTGACACACCTGATGAGCCGGGACACGATAGCCGCTGGCGCGGCGTCCAACACGCCGGAGAATCTCCGGCTCTGGATTCGCAATCCTGACGCCATCAAACCGGGGTCAAAGATGCCGGCAATGGGATTGAGTGATCAGGACGTGAATTCGGTGGCGGCATTCTTGGAGACGCTTCGCTGATGTCGACCAGATCCATCCTGTTGCCGCAACTTCGGATGGATTCCCGTTCCTTGACCGAGCGTCTTCACGCGTGGGTGACCACCGTTGACCACAAGCGCTTGGGCGTTTTGTACGTGCTTTATGGCTTGATCTTTCTTATCGTCGGCGGAGTTGAGGCAACGATCCTTCGCATCCAACTCATCAGGCCTCACAACGATTTCGTCTCCCCTCAGGTTTTCAACCGCATGTTCACGATGCACGGGACCACCATGATCTTCTTCGTGGTGATGCCGATCCTGTTCGGGTTTGCCAACTACCTGGTACCTCTGATGATCGGCGCCCGGGATATGGCATTTCCACGGCTCAATGCCTTCAGTTTCTGGATGACCGCCTTTGGGGGCCTGTTGCTTTACTTCAGCTTTCTGGGCGGCAGTGGCCTGTATGGTGCGGGAAACGCTCCAGACGTCGGATGGTTCGCGTACGCTCCATTAACTTCCAGGACATTCTCGATCGGAAACAGCACCGATTTCTGGACGTTATCGCTTCTTGTCTCCGGCTTCGGCAGCATCGGAACAGCTGTCAACCTTATCGCCACCATCCTGTGCATGCGCTGCCCGGGCATGACACTCGGAAAGATGCCGCTGCTGGTCTGGCTGAATCTTACCATGGCAGGTCTCGTCATTCTTGCCGTAAGTCCCCTTTCCGCGGCACAAATAATGCTGTTGATCGACCGCTACCTGGGAGGGCACTTTTTCGATACGCAAGCGGGAGGTTCGGCCGTAGTCTGGATGCACTTCTTCTGGGTATTCGGTCATCCGGAAGTATATGTACTGGTGATTCCAGCCTTCGCGTTCGCCTCCGAGATCATTCCGGTATTTTCACGCAAGGCGATTTTCGGCTACCCCGCGATGGTGGCGGCGACGGTTTCGATCGGCTTTATAAGCATGAGCGTGTGGGCCCACCACATGTTTACGGTCGGAATGAGCTCGAACGCGAACATCTTCTTCGTGCTCTCGACAATGGCCATCGCGGTTCCCACTGGAATCAAGATCTTCAACTGGCTGGCGACCATGTGGGGCGGAAAGCTCCGTTTGCAGACACCCATGCTGTTCTGTATTGCGTTTCTATTCCAGTTTTTGATTGCCGGACTCACGGGGGTCACGCTTAGCGCAGCACCATTGGATTGGCAGTTAGCAAACTCGTATTATGTCGTCGCTCACTTTCACTACGTCATCGTCGGCGGCATTCTTTTCACAGTGTTTGGCGCTTTTTATTACTGGTTCCCGAGGGTATCCGGGAGAATGTACAGCGAGATGCTCGGCCGAGTCCACTTTTGGTTGTTCCTCATCGGATTCCATTTGACGTTTGATTTCATGCATGTGCCTGGCATTCTGGGCATGCCCCGGCGAATCTATACCTACGAGCCAGGCCGCGGTTGGGACATCTGGAATCTGATCGTGACCATCGGGGTGCTCTTTCAGGCGGCGGGCATACTGGTCTTCGGCGTCAACCTAGTGTGGTCCTTCCTTCGAGGTAACGCGGCGGGGAGTGACCCGTGGGACGCATGGACGCTCGAGTGGTCCACCACTTCGCCGCCGCCCTTGTACAACTACGCCGTCATTCCTACCGTTAAGAGCCGGCGTCCGCTTTGGGACTTAAAGCATCCGGAAGATCCCGACTGGAGGTACGAATAGCTGTGAGCGCCGGCGCGTTTATCCCCGAGACCGACAGCCAGTTGGGACTCCCATCGCGTGGACGTGTCGGAGTGTACTGTCTGATCGGCGCCGAAGCCGCTATTTTTACCATCTTCGTGGTCGCCTATCTTTTCTACGTCGGCAAGAGCCTTTCGGGTCCGACGCCGAAGGATGTCCTCCGTGCGCCGGTCTTCTTTACGATCTGTCTGCTTTCGAGTAGCCTCACGGTCCACCTTGCAGTACGGGAGCTGGTCCGCGGCAAGACGAACGCTTTTGCACGTTGGTGGCTCCTGACGATTGCGCTCGGCGGCATCTTTCTTCTGGGGACCGTTCGTGAGTGGCGTCATCTCATCTTTGACGATGGTTTTACGATCAGCACCAATCTCTTCGGCACGACGTATTATTCACTGGTCGGTTTGCACGCCTTTCACGTGACGGCGGGGCTAATCGCCCTGACAACCGTGGCGGTCCTTGGATTCCTCGGCCACGTCGAGACGGAACACGGCGAGCGTGTAGCAGTTTTGTCTCTTTATTGGCACTTCGTTGACGCTGTGTGGGTGGTGGTTTTCACAGTGGTCTACATCGTTGGAGTTTGACGGGAGAACCGATGGCCAGCGAATTCACCAAAACCTCGGGGGACACTTCGACCGAGATCGAAGTGCCTGCCTCTACCGCGTGGCCTATCGTTCTGGCCTTCGGCTTGACACTGCTCTTCGCGGGACCCGTCACAAGCATTGCCGTAAGCGCTCTTGGCGCGGTCTTTACTGTCACCGCCGCGGTTGGCTGGTTTCGCCAAGTTCTGCCCACTGAGTCCCACGAATGGGTACTGGTAGCACGCGAAACGTCCACGATTCTAACGACCCGGCAAAAAGTCGGTCGAATCGTGAGTGTCCCTGAGTTCCAGCGCGCGGCGTTGCCGCTCGAGATCTATCCGGTTTCCGCCGGCCTCAAGGGAGGCCTGGCCGGCAGTGTGGCCATGGCCCTGCTGGCTACTGTTTACAGCATTGTGAGCGGGAATGGGCTCTGGTACGCCATGAATCTTCTCGCGGCCGGGTTCTTCCCGGGCGCAGCCACCAAAACGGCCGAACAAATCGGCACATTCAAGCTCCACGACTTGCTTATTGCGGTCCCCGTTCACCTGTTGGTCTCGCTCTTGGTTGGATTGCTGTACGGAGCGATTTTGCCGATGCTTCCGCGACGCCCAGTTCTAGTTGGTGGGGTTGTGGCTCCAGTATTGTGGTCCGGCCTGATCTATAGCATCCTCGGGTTCGTCAACCCCGTGCTCAACCAGCGCATCAACTGGTTCTGGTTTGTACTCTCGCAGATTGGATTTGGAATCGTCGCGGGAATCGTCGTATCACGGCAGGAACGGGTGCGAACACGGCAGCGATTTCCGCTCATTGTTCGTGCGGGTATAGAAACTCCCGGCATGATCAATGAACGAGAAGAGGACCTGAGGCAATGAATCGAAGCGTCCTGAGTCTCGCAGCGATTCTGGCGACCACGTCGTGCGGAGAATTAGGGCGTCGGTCTGCGGATTCGCCGGTGGTCTCGCCCGCTCAGGTTGTCGATTTCCATCTTCTCTATGCTCAAAACTGCGCCGGGTGTCACGGCCCAGATGGCCAAGGTGGATTGGCCATAGGCCTGGGCGACCCCGTATACCTTGCTATCGCCGACGACGCCATCATCCACCGCGTCACCGCGCAGGGAGTTCCTGGAACCGCGATGCCGGCGTTTGCGCAACAGGCAGGCGGGCTCTTGACCGACGCCCAAATCGACGCCATCGTCCACGGAATTCGCACCCGCTGGGCCAAGGCAGATGTTCTGCGCGATGCGAATCCGCCGCCCTATGCGGCGCAGGGTCCCGGTGATCCGAAGCGCGGCGCGTCCGCATATGGAGTCTACTGTTCGTCGTGTCATGGCGCAGACGGCCGCGGCGGTCGGGCCAGTTCCATCGTGGATGGCTCCTACCTCGGACTAGTGAGCAACCAGGGCCTTCGCACGACTGTAATTGCCGGGCGGCCGGAACTGGGCGCTCCCGACTGGCGCGGCGACCTGCCAGGCAAGCCGATGTCGCCAGAGGGTGTCTCCGATGTCGTGGCCTGGCTTGCCGCGAAACGGCCCCAGTTCCCGGGCCAGCCCTATTCAAGCGTGCAACTACGAGGAGGAATTCGATGACGCAGCCAGATGAACTTTCGAGACGCGGGATGTTGATGAAACTCGGACTCCTTTTTAACGCGGCCGTAGGTACAATCCTGGCGGTCCCGATCATGCGCTACGTCCTCTCTCCGATGATTCGCGAACGGAATGCGGGCCACGATCCCTGGGTCGCGCTCGGCCTGCTCGATAAGTTTCCGCCAGGCCAGACGCGCTTCGCGACCTACCGACATCCATCCGCGAATCCATCCGATGGCGAAACCGCGAACATTCCCTGCTGGGTGCGTCACGTTGATGGTGAGAAGTTTCAGGTCTTTGCAATCAATTGCGCTCACTTGGGCTGCCCGGTGCGTTGGTTCCCTCAGTCCGGGCTATTCATGTGCCCTTGCCACGGCGGCGTCTATTATCAGGACGGCTCCCGCGCGTCCGGACCACCGGAGCGCGGCTTGTTTGAATATCGGTACAAGGTGGAGCAGGGGAAGCTGCTCATCCAGGCGGGCGAGATGCCCACCACCGGAGTCCCTACGGCGAGCCTTACGAACATCTCTGTCAAAAGGCCGCCATGCGCTTGATCAAAAAACTCCGTGATTGGTTCGATGAGCGCCTTGATCTCGCCACGCCGATCCGGGAGACGATGGAGCATCCGGTCCCGCGCCAAACCGCAAGCTGGGCTTACGTCTTTGGCAGCGCCGCGCTTACTGTGTTCATGCTCCAGCTTGTCACTGGCATTCTCCTCGCGCTCCTTTATGTGCCTTCCGCGGGAGAAGCATGGAATAGCCTGCAAGTTCTCAATCACCAGGTAACCCTTGGGTGGTTTATTCGAGCGCTGCACGGATGGGGCTCGAATTTCATGATCGCGATCGTCCTCATCCACATGGTGCAAGTGTTCCTTTTCGGGGCCTACAAATTCCCCAGAGAGCTGACCTGGATCGTGGGAGTCCTACTGCTCCTCTTGACGCTCGGAATGGCCTTTACAGGCCAAGTGCTTCGATTTGATCAGGACGCATATTGGGGACTGGGCATCGGCGCTTCCATCTCGAGCCGCGTACCTGGCCTGGGTCCGTCGATTGTGAACCTCTTGTTGGGAGGTCCGATGATCGCAGGTGCTACACTTTCGCGTTTCTTCGCCTTGCATGTGTTCGTCATCCCGGGATCACTGATTGCGTTCGTGGGCCTGCACCTGCTGCTGGTGCTGAAGCTCGGAATCAACGAATGGCCGATGCCCGGTCGGGTCGTTCGCCGCGCGACGTACTTGAGTGAATATCACGAGCTGACCCGCAAAGATGGCGTTCCGTTCGTTCCCGGCGCGGTGGCGAAGGACTTGTTTTTCTCTGGCTTTATTCTTCTGTCGATTGCGGTGTGCGCATTGTACTTCGGCCCGTTCGGACCGAGCGGTCAGCCGGATCCCACGATCATCCAGACTGCGCCGCGGCCGGATTACTTTTTTCTATGGCTCTATGCGGTGTTGTCTCTGCTTCCGCCATCAATGGAAACGCCAGCGTTATTGATCGGACCGGTCATTGCGCTCGTTGTGCTTGTGTCGCTTCCATTTTTCTCGGGGGAAGGCGAAAAGAGCTGGAGGCGCCGTCCTATAGCGGTTCTTACGACACTCCTGGTGGCCGTGGCGCTCGGTACTTTCACACACCTGGCCGGTCATGCGCCGTGGAGTCCGGTGATGGACGCGTGGAGCGGCGAACCGATTCCGGCGCCATACCTGAAAGGCCGTACGGCCCTGGAGCGGCAAGGAGCGCTCGTTTTTCAAGCGAAGCAGTGCCACAACTGCCATGCGCTGGGCGGCGTGGGAGGGAAGCGCGGGCCGGAGCTGGATCGAGTCGCCGTACAGCTCACGCAGGATCAACTCATCCGCCAGGTGATCCAAGGCGGCGGCAACATGCCGGCCTACGGGAATAACTTGAATCCCGCGGAGACGACCGCGCTCGTGGCGTTTCTCGAGACGCTGTACCCGGCCGGCCAAACGCCAGCCCGCGATGCTTCACGCGCGACCGGAGTGCAACCGTGACGCTGGTGCTGGTTGCATTCACCGCAATATACTCACGTGGCTGGTATCGGCTTTGGAAGACCCTGCCCAACCTGATTTCGGTCTGGCGGTTCACCGCATTTGTCGCGGGAATGGTCTCGCTAGGGTTGGCTATTGGGTCTCCACTTGCCGAGTTGGACGAACGACTGTTGACAGCCCATATGGTGCAACATCTTCTGCTAATGATCGTGGCTGCGCCCCTTGTTCTTCTTGGCGCGCCCTCGATCACCCTACTCCACGGGCTACCCAGGAGTTTCGTCCGCGATGTGCTGGGGCCGCTCCTGCGAGCGCGTCTCGTCCACCGTCTTGGGGGCATTTGCGCGCACCCGGCTTTCTGCTGGCTTGCGGGCAGTCTCGTCGTGATCGGCTGGCACGTCCCCGCTGCGTTTGATCTCGCACTGCGGTCGCATTGGTGGCACGAAATCGAGCACGCCTGCTTTTTCACCGCCGGACTCTTATTTTGGTGGCCCGTGATCCGGCCCTGGCCAAGTGCAGCGGGTTCGCGCTGGCCGGTTCCTCTGTATCTTTTCCTAGCTACCCTGCCGTGCGACGCGCTTTCAGCATTTCTCGCGTTTTCGGATCACGTTATTTATCGGCCCTACATGTCCGCCGATGGAGCGTTCAATCTGTCTCCTCTTCAAGACCAGGGACTCGCCGGAGCGCTGATGTGGGTGACGGTGACGTTTGCCTACCTGATCCCGGCAGTCGTAGTGACCGTTAGACTCCTGTCAGGCCAGCGCAGGCATGCCTCGAAAGTTGAGGTGTCTTAAACGATGGAGGGTAGTTCCGCTCATGCCGCCGACGCTGTGGCTCGCGCCGGCGCTGGTGACTTTTGAATAGAACCAACTCCCAGCCGTTTCATCATGGCGATTAAGGTCGTCCGCGGCAAGCCCAGCTGGGCGGCAGCACCTTTCGGACCACCGACCACGCCTCGCGTTTGCTCGAGAGTCTGAAGGATGTGCGAACGTTCCGCCTC
>Ga0137392_10002559_pt1 | contig 10961 bp, 23 predicted proteins | sample 15con2h34AmetaG_FD_101394 | JGI IMG/M metagenome (GOLD analysis project Ga0137392, IMG submission 101394) | Vadose zone soil microbial communities from Angelo Coast Range Reserve, California, USA - 15con2h3.4A metaG | ecosystem: Environmental > Terrestrial > Soil > Vadose zone > Saprolite... | reverse complement strand
GTCGCGGGCGCCGCGAGTTCGGCCAAGCTCCGCGCGGTCGCTTCGCCGGCGAGCGAACAAAAAACGGCCGTGTAACCTATTCGTGGTCGTGACTAGTAGGTGGTGTGGTGTCACCGATCGTAGTAATGCTGCGCGCCTTCAGCGCGGCCGCTGACACATCACTAGCTAAGGAACTGGTGAGCTCGGCATACATGCAGGCTGCGTTGTATGGTCCAACGAGGTCACTCAGAGCAAAGTAGGAGTACCTCAGTACTCGTCGCCTGGTGCGTTGTACACGGCCACACGGCCAGCGAGACGGTGCCCAACGACGAGATTCTGTGCTCATGGTGTGCGACCTCCGAACTTAGTCAGGCCGAGTGCAATCCGCATCTCATCCGACCCTACCGTCACCTGGTCGAACGCTATGCCAGTGTCGCGCACCATCGGCAGCACGTTGGCGTTGAAGTTGCGGCAGACTATCCGCATCAGCGGCTCGGCCGCGCTTCTCTTCTCCCGCACCCAAATGAACTTGTAGGCCATCACTTGACCGACCGCGCGGATGGTGCAATCGTCTTCGACCTCGATGATCTCCGGCACTCCGTTCTTGTACGCCACGGCGTCAATTCGGAACTGCGTGTTCATGGTCCACATCTTGCGGATGTTATCCGCGAAGGTGGGGCCTGGGTCTTCACCCTCGCCAATCCGAATGTTGTAGTCAAACGAGTCGTAGAGGTCTTCGTGCGTGCGTAGCCACGTGCGGAAGATGACGATCTCGCCGGGGTTCATCGCGGGGTAGCGGAGTCGTTCGCTTTGCAGTCGTTGGGCTACGGTCGCCATCGTTAGTCACCAACACCGTGCTCGTGTGCCGCATCGTAGTGGGAATAGGTGTGCTCCACTGACTGCCCGCGAAGTTTCGGCTCATGCTCATCAAGGAAAAGCAGCCAGCGTCTGTAGGTGCGGTCACGTCTCGGCACTGTCTTGCGGTAGAGCTTGCCGAGTCGCTTGAGTTTTTTCCCTGTTGAGACTGATCGCTTATGACCAGATTCAGTTACGCCCACGGCTCACCCCCCTGGTGAAAGCTCTGCGGCCGTGGCCGGCTCTGGCATGTCGATGCCGCTGAGGTACACGGCATTGAACTGCGAGCCTGTCAGCTTCACGCCCACGGCGCGCGACCACGCGAAGAAGATTTCTCTCTTCCGGTGTCCCTTTATCGGTGCTGCCTTGAGAAAGGCCATCACCTCGGCCAGTTTCGCCGGGAACATCAACTCTTCTGAGATGATACCAGTCGCGCTCTCCATGCTCTCTCCCACTCTGCCGTTACATCTCCGGCAGCGGCAATCACGTTCCACAGCCTACGTAGGTCACTGATTTCCTGTTCGCTGAACCACGCCGCGCACGGCGGATCCGTGAGAATTTTAACCTGGTCTTGCACGTCGCGCGTTTTCATGGTGAGCACGTGAACTTCGAGCGCGGTGCGCGCGTAGCTCCCTGGTCCTACATCAACCTGATACTTCGCAGTGCCAGTGTTGCTTTTGTGGGTTAACTCGCTCATCGAACACCGCCACACCATGATCTTGACCTAGAATCATCAGCACCAGCAGAAAGACAGCCGCTTGAACGGCCGTAATGTCGTGCGATCGCAAGTCTACGGCTTCGTTGCGATAGTGCGTGCTGCCGGCCGCGTGATGGCCGTCGTTGCCGCTGGTGATGACCAGGGCTGAGTTGAAGAGTACCTGATGCACTTCGCCGGCGCGCACAACGAAGTGGACTATGCGCGGCACCAGGCGCTCGACGTGTACGCCCTTGTCTGCGATCTCGACTGCCTCTAACATCTTGCCCTCGAGTATCGCGGGAAGCGTTCCCATGCGTCACCTCTTTTTCTTCGTGTCCGTGTGGTCCGCTGGCAGCGCGGAGATTGTCACGGAGAACAGACCGCCTTTGCCGGCGAGCAGTTGTGTCAGCCATGTCGCAACGACTCGCTCGCCCACGCGGTCGCCTAGTTTGTCGATGTCCGCGAACGTGCGAATCCGATGCGTGAACCGCACCGCATCCGGTACAGGATTACCACTCTTTAGAGTCTTCGACACTGGCTGTTCTCCTCGCTATTTTGGTTTGCTCTCCTCGCGGAGAGTCTTGCCCCTGTTGGTGGTGATGGCACCAGACTCGCTGAGTTGCAAGAGAGTACCAGGTGCCGGCGTTGGTGCTGATGCGCGCACGCCGGCGAAGAGTGCCTCGAGCGCGAGCTTCTGCTTATTTATGACGCTAACGTCCTCGAGTTCGCGTGCCACGGTACACCCCTCTCTCTGCGCGGCTGCCACGACTCCGGCGAATCATCGCGCGGCCTGCGTCACTGAGTTTCCAGAAGCACGGCGCGCACGTTGTCGCCTTGTTTGGGCCAGTGCCGCGACGGTTAGCCTCGATGGGTCCGCCGCACTCCGTACAGTTTGTAGGCGCGTGAGTCATCGGCGCAACCATCGCAGCGAGCCGCGCACCGCGAAGGCGAGGCCAACGGCAACCCAAATAAAGAAGGATAGAGCCCACGCCATGATGAGCGCGGTCGCGTCTTTGTGGTTGTCGAGCACTGACCCTAAGATGACCAGAGAGGCCAGCGCAGCGAGGTAGAGGAGAACAGTTTTCATGTCAGCTCCCTTGTGCCGGCGTTGCCGGCATCTCAGTCAACTGGTACTTAACCACGTGCCGAAAGTTCCACGTGATGCGCGCGCCTTCGAGCGTGCTGACCATCATTAGATGACCCTTGACATGCTCAACGGCCGCACCGACCGGAAGCAGCTCCTCTTCAAGCTCTCCCTGGATGGTTAACACGTGTAACTTCGTGTGGGCTTGCACGGCTCACTCTCCTTTCGGTGCGTCGAACCAATCGACGCCGGCGTCACGGAGTAACTTCTTGATTGGGTTCAGGTGGTAGTAGTGCGCGAGCACCTGGACCATATTCTGAGTTGCGTCTCGCGTGCCACAGAGAACGCAGTGCGGGCCGAACTCCTCGCGCGCCGGCAGTCCTGGGTCAACGTGGGCCTGCCGCGCGCCGGCGAACGTGTCGCCGCGTTCCTTGTCGCGCTTGTAGTTATCGACCATGAACTGCATCGACGAGGCGCTGAGTTCGAGCCTGATGGCCTCGGCCAGATAGAATTTTCGGTGGTCTTCTTCTTTGACGCGGAGCAACTGCCGCGCCACCGCGAACGTGATCTGCCGCTGGCACACGGCCGCGCTAACCTCGGCATCGGTGCGCACCAGCTCAACGCGCTCGTTAACCCATCCCTCGCTTCGCCGGAAAATCTGGCAGAGCTGCGGCATGGTGAGCTTCTTCTTCTCGACCAGCGTGAGAATCCAATACCCCTGCTCTGCGGCCGTCACGTCCTCGCGGTGCATGTTCTCTTCGAGCATCACCATATCTTCGTCATCGTAGTCGGCGGGGTACACCAGGCACGGCGCGGTCTTCACAAACGCGATGCGGCAAGCGAGTAGGCGACGGTGGCCGGCCATCACGCGGAAGCGGCCACCTGTCCGCAGGTAACAGTCCATTTCTGATTCACAGTCTAACCGGACGAGCGGTGGAAACGGGGTGCCCACAGCTTTCACAAGCAGCGGCTCTAGCACACCCTTGAGCTTGATGCTCTCGGCCAGCTCGTCGAGGCGCGCCTGGTCGATGATAACGCGGCTCGCAAGCTCCGGCTCATCGAGCAACTCGATCGGAATCTCGCGGAGTTCGCGCTTCATGGGTCAGTCACCTGAGTCACTGCCGGCGAGGTCAGACCAGGGCCGGGAACGTGTAGGCCGCGCTTTGGGTCATACACCATCCGCGAGCGCGCCGGCCGCATCACGATGACGCTCTGCAACTGGTCGATGGTGATGAGCATCAGCTCGCCTGGTGTGAGCCTAAAATACTTCCTCACGTCAGGCGGCAACACCACGCCCCACGTACCGCCGACTTTCCAGTAGCGGCCAGAGTAACATTCATGTAATTGAGTCTTTGGGTAAGGCATACGCTCCCTTGTGTGACCCTCCCTGCGCCTTGCGAGCGCGCCAGTCGGCACGTTGCCAACCCACCGCTAAGGCGCAGAGTCGAGTCACATGGTTAAGAACTTAACATACCCTGTCAATAGTACTAAGGGTACGAAAGACGCGCGCGTGACATGGTCTATATCCACAGAAGATGAAAACCTGTGCATAACGTGTGATTTTCCTGTTAGTGAATTGTGCATAAGTACGTAATTTTAGAAGGTTTCCTCTCAGACTCTCTTTCCAAGATTTAAGAAGTTGCCAGTATTCACCTTGCCGTAGTCTTCAGTTGTTCGGCTACTACAAGATGGAATCGTCCCTTGACACTGAAACACGAACCCCATAGCCTTACGCGCGGGAGAACGCCATGCCTACAGCAATCTCTATCCGCGATGTTGGCTCACTGTCGCAGAAGTTCGTTCGACGTGGGCAGGCTGCCGTCGATGACTGGAAGACTGGAATCCAGCAAACGACGAAGAGTCAATCCGGCGAGGCGATTGCTGCTGCTCCGCGCTGGCAGCAAGCTCTCCAAGGCGACGCGGTGCTCAATCGCTTCAAGGCGAAGCTGACCGCCGCTGGTGATGGCAAGTGGCGTGATAACGCCGTGAAGAAAGGCGCAGACCAGGGCCGCTTCGCTGGCGGCATCGGCGCTGCCGGCTCCGCCTGGGCTGCCGGTGTGACTCCAATCTTCGACGCTCTCCGCTCGCTCTCGCTGCCCGATCGCGGCTTGAAGCGTTCACCGCAGAACCTCGACCGCGCGCGCGTGGTCATCGAGGCGGAAGCTAAGGCCGCTGGAAAGGCGTAACCTCACGTGAACAAGTGGTTCGCAGAGTGTGTCCCTTGCAAGTGGCAAGAGACGCACGATACACAAGACGCGGCCATCCGTGCCGCTGAGTCGCACGTGCTCGACACACACCGCGATCTCTTCGCCCTCGATGGCGCAGTGCGCTCTCGCAAGATGGCTGATGAACGCATCGGCCACGTGCAACTGAGAGACGAAACCGCGCTCGGCGCGGGCGTGTCGACTGGTGCGCTGGTCCCTACCGAGGCTGCTGCCCCTGAGTTCATCGACGAGGAGTTGCAGCGGGAAGAGTCGATGCTCACCGCGCATACAAAATGGGTTGCTGATCTCCGCGCGAAGAAGGAAGCGGAGAAGAAGGAGCAGGGCTAATGGCGCTCCGTCAAGCTGGTCTGATCTTCCGCGCTGAGGCCGCTGCCTCTCTGGTGATTCAGCCGCGCGCTGGTGAAGGTTTCCGCGTGCGCAAGATTTACGTGTACAACGTCTCCGCCACGCCGGCGTTCGTCACGTTAATCAACGACACAGCGCGTGTTGGCTTCTTCCGCGTCGCGGGGTTTGGCGGCTCGCATCTTGGGCAGCCGCGTCTCTTCGACCACGACCAAACGGTGAAGATGACGAACCTCATCGACCTGATGACCACGCAGTTTGGTTTCGCGGGTTATCCGGTGGTGCAAGGCGAGAACTTCACGGTGAGCGTCAACACCGGCACGGCTGATTTCTTCATCATCGCGGACAGCTACGACGCTGCGGACATCGGCAGCGCGATGGCGCAAGGGTCGCACTCCTCGGACGTGACGTTTGTGAACTACGGCACGAACCTCGCCGCGCTCGCGGCGGCCGCGTACTTCAAGCTGGACAGCCGGCAAAACCCTGGCGAGATGGTCGCGTTCCCATTCGGCGCGCCTGGTGCTGGCCTGGTGCCGGCCGGCAAGCGCGTGAGCCTGCTCTACCTCGGCGGGCAACCTGTTGGCCGCTTCGTGAGCGCGGGCAACACGGCGGGCACGTTCTATCTTCGGCCGCGCATGGGCACTGCGCCGGCGCAGACAATTTTAGACCGCAACGACGTGGGCTTCCCGTTCATCGGCACGATACCCGGTGCGGCCACGGACTACACCAGCGTGCGGTCAGCTCTGCCCTCGGCTCCTGACCCGTTCTATCCGTACATCGACAATTTCCCGAACATGGACTTCAACTCTAATGACGAGCTGGCGCTCCAAGTTTCAGTGGTGATTGTCGGCGTGGGCCAGCTCAACGCCGGAGACGTTGACGTGTGGGTTATCGAGCGCGTGTTCACTCCGTAACGGAAGGTGAGCCATGTTGTTTGCACAACAGAGTCCCGTTAAGCCGCTGCGCGTTGCGCAGAACAACGTCACCCTCGTCGGCGCGAACTCGGACGCGCCGCGTGCGCTGATCTTCACGGTGCCAGTGAAGCGGAAGTTCACTCTCTACGGCATCGGCACGGACCAAACGAGCGCGAGCGTTGACCTCCTCGCGTTCCACATCATCGGCACGCAGTCAGTCCAGCTCATCGACCGGCAGTGCAACACCCTGCCAACCGATGAGAAGACCTCGCCGATGTATGAGGTGTTCGCGGAAGGCGAGTCTCTTACTATCGGCATCCGCAACCGCACCGGCGCGGGCATCACGCCGGACCTGTTCATTTTCTACACCGATGAGCCGGCCTGATGACCTATGCCACTGACAGTTTTCACTCTCTCGCACCACGCAGCCGGTAGCGCGCCGGACACCACTCCGCGACAAATAGACTTCTGGCCTCCGGTCATGCGCTTTGACGGCGCGATCTTCGACAACATCGCGCTCATGTCGTTCAGCTCTGACGGCATTTTCTACTCGACGGAGCGCGAGCTGCAAGCCGGCTTGTACTTCTCCATCGACCAGAAGGTGCAGAGCATCCGCGTGCGCAACAAGACCGTTGCGTCCATCGCGCGCTACGACCTCACCGGCTACTACTCTCCGCGCGAAGTGGTCGGCGTTCCGTTCGAGCCAATCGAAGCGGGCAGGTAGGCACGCATGGCGAACGCGTACACTGCCGTGCCCGCGATCATCCCTGGGCCACTCACCGTACAAGGTCCCCTTACAGTTGCCGGCACCATCACTTCGACGAACGACTGCGGTCTAGTGATCGGTGCGGCCGCTCCGTTCGTGCGCGTGTTCAAGAACCTTGGTGTGCTCGGCGCGTTAAGTTACAACATCGCGTGCGACCTACTCACGCGCGACAATACAGGTCAGTTCGGCCGCGCGCTGCGTCTGCAGGGCTCCGGTACAAGCCCAGACTTTTTCGAGGTCAATGTCGCTGGCACTAACGCAGCATTCCGCATCGACCGCACCGTCGCGCAAGACTTCACCAGCGTTGGCAATACGGGCAACGTCACAGAGAACATCATCAAGAGCAAGCTGATTCCTAGCGGCACGCTCGGCGCGAATGGTGCGCTCATCGTGGAGTTCTTCTACAACGGCACCGTGCAAGGCGCTACGCCCACAACGTTCAGGCTCAGATTTGGTGGTGTGACGTTCCAGAGTTTCGCGCGCGCGGTCGTAGCGACTGGCAGCTTCAAGATGGTGCTGTTCAATGCCAACGCACAAGGCTCCCAGTTTGGGGAAGGGTACGTCGCGGACAGCAGCGCGGTCTCGGGTTTTAATTCTGGCTCACAGAACGTCGATACGACGGTAGACCAAACCTTGAGTGTTACCATTCAGAACGGTGCCGCTACTGATAACTGGCAAGGTCTTGGCTGGAAGGTCCACGCCATCGTGGGGCAAGCAAGTCCGCTGTGATTCCTATGCCGACCTGGGCACAGATTTTCGCCGCGTTCTTCCCTATCGTGCTTCTCTTTTTGGCGGGTATCCTGCACGTCGAACGGCGGATTGCAACGCTCGAAGGCAAGCTCGACGCGCTTCTCGCACTTTTGGCGCTTTCTATGGGGGTTCCGGTCCCTGGTACCAAACAAAAGGCGAAAGGTACCTCCTTTCGACCACCGGACGCCCAATGCGCGGGGGACTGAATTTATGGTGGGGGGATAGCACCCCCCCCTCTGTTTGTAGTTCCTGGCGGGAGGTAAACGGTTAAGTATGGAGCTTCTAGCACTGCTCGATGACAGTCAACTCGACTTAGAGGTCGTTCCGCCTGGTTTGCTCGCCCTCACGGTCGCAAGTTTGGGAAATGCCGCGACTGAAACGGACGGCCACGCGGAAGACTTCGCGGCCGCTGTTTCCGCGTTCACTTTAGGAGCTGCACAGTCGGCAGAACTTGAACCGTCACTTATTAGTCATTTCGTCACGGCGTTCGATGCGACCAGCGACACTCTCGCGGCTGACACGTTGCAGCTCCACGCTGACCTTGCGAACGGCGACAAGGTGCTGAAAGACTTGGACGCGCTTTTCGGCGCGCCGGCACCACCACCACCAACACCACAGCCCGGTGCTGGTGGTGCTCCAAATGCCGGTGGTGGCGGCGGTGCCGACAAGGGACTTGGCCTCGGCGGTCACAGATAATGCCCGGTGGCCTGGTGTGCCGACCGCTAAGAGTGTGGGGAGTGTGAACGATGCCGCAACCGAAAGAAGTGACCAGCGTACAGGTGAGTGACGGAGTGATCTTCAAGCAAACGGGCGGCACCGAGTTGGTGCGCACCGTCAAATACTTCGTTGGCGACCACGGACCATTCCTCTACACCAAACCGATCGGTGAGTTCTCAGCGGAGACGGTGCAGCGCGCGATGGAAGACACCGTGCGGCAGCTCCGCTCGATCGGCGGGCTGCCGGCAGGCGGCTAGACCGTGCCGAATGGTGACGGCGGCTTCGATTTTGGCAACGGCATCCCATCCATCGGTGACGACGGCACAAGTGCTCTCCTCTCCTTCATCATCGCAATTCTAAACGGTCTGATTGCCGCGCTCAATTTCATCATCGCGGTGATCGTAGCGATTATAAACTTCCTGGTGAAGGCGTTCACCGTCATCGTGCGCGGGCTGCGGCACGTGATCTCCGACATCATCCACGGCCGCTTTGTTCACCTCTACGAAGACTATCTCCGGCTCAAGGCGAAGCTCCGCAAGTGGGTCGATGACCATCTCGGCTGGCTGCTGCGACTGCGGCGGGCATTCGACGAGTGGTACCGGCGCACCATCATCCCCATTCTGAATTTGATTCAGCGGCTGCGGGCCATCCTTGCGGTCTTCCGAATCTTTCACCTCAAGTTTGCGCAGCGGCTCGACGATCTCCTCGGCCGGCTCGAAGCTAAGATCATCAAGAACACTCTCGCGCTCCGTGGTCAGATGAACAAAATCGCTTCTATCATCGACCTGGTGCTCGACCCTGGCCTGCTCATCCGGCAGAACGTCTTACTCGCTTCCGCCGCGCGCGCATTGAAGGGATTATTCGCGGCACTCGGCCTAGGTTGGGGCCGTGAGCTGACCAGCAAAGAGAAGGCGGCAGAGGCGCGGCGCAAGCATTTGTTGACTCGCGCCGGCATCAAGGAAGATGCTGCCTCACACCCTGCCGTGGGCCTGAGTGCGGAGCTGCTGCTCGAAGCGGACAAGGCAGAGCGCGCACTTCCGCCACTCGAGGGAAACCCAGAATCGAGGCTAGTGTGAGCAACGGTGACAACGGCACCACACCACCAGGCGAGCCAGTACTTCCGGTCGCTGGTGATGCGAAACAGATTGCCAAGCTGCAAACCGAGGGACAGGTAGACTCTGGCTGGTTTTATTCGTTATGGCGCGCGCTCGGCCGCACGTTTACGTCGATGCTACTCGACGCGATTGACCTCATGGTCTTCGTGGTGGATAAGTTTTTCTTTCTCGTCGGCAAGTTCTTTCGTCGTGCGCAAGGCGAAGAGAATCCGGCATTTTGGGAGTTGGTCGCGGCCATCACAGAGGACATGCTCGGCGTCGACGTGGACGCTGAGGCGTTGAAGGCGTCGTTCTTCGGTAGCGGCCGCATCAACGCGATGGAGAAAGTAGGCGGGCAGGTGTTCGACCTGTTGGCGCGCGAGTTTGTCACACCACCAGGTGAGCTGACACCAGGTAAGACTTCGCCGGCGACCGGCGCTGGTATCGGCGGGCTGCCGGCGTTCACGATCTCACCGGAGCAAGGCGTCGAGGCCGCGCGCCGCTTCATGGGTTTCGGCATGACATTCGCGGTGCGCGAGGCCAACGTCGGCGTGCTCGGTGAGCTGGCAACGATCGGCTTTGCTAAGAACTTCCGCGACTACGGCGAGAACATGGTCGCAAACCTAGCGATCGGCCGGCTGATGCGGATTGCCCTACGGCCGCTTATGACTGTCTTGATCTCCGACCCTCTGACTCAGGCGCTCAACAAACAATACAGACCTAAGCCACTCTCTGAGGCGCAGCTCTTGACCCTGTTTCACCACGACGCGACCAGGCAGGCTGAGGTGTTGGAAGAACTCGCTCGGCAGGGACTCAGCGACCACAACATACAGGCGCTGCTAGATCTGGAGAAAGTCCACGTCAAAGCTGATGACGTTGAGCTGCTGGAACGGTTCAACGTGCTGTCTCACGCCGATGCCGTTAAGAAGCTGACCGCGAGTGGCCTGTCTGCAGATGACGCGGAGCTGCAGCTCAAGGTCATCGACCTCCGCCGTCTCGATACGCTGGTGCGCGCTCAGGCTGACCTGTACCAGACACAATTCGAGAATGGCGTGCTCGACGCTGAGCAGCTTCGCCTGTCGCTCGACGCGCTCCCTATCACCGATGACGAGAAGCATACGAGGCAGGTACTCGCGGCAACGCGCGTCGAGCTGCCGCGCAAGTTCCCCACACAGGCGCAGATGGTCACTGCTCTCGTCGAGGGTGTCATCGACGTTGGTGAGTTCGATGACTTCTTAGTGCGTGAAGGGTTCGGAGCTGACGACGCGACCATTATCCGGCTGCTGGCACTCCTAAAGACGGCAAAGGTGGAACAGGCACGCGCGGCCGCGGCCGATCGGCTCAAGGCGAAGGCTGCAAAGGCGGCTGCAAAGAAGGGGCCGGCAGCACCTGCCGGCACTCCGTCTCCGACTGGTTGAAGAGGGTATAACCACATATATTTTTGCCAAGATCAGGTGACCTTGCCTGGGAATAAAAATTTCTAGTCCTACGAATTTTTCTGCGAGAATCAGCGCAAGTCGCGGGCGCCGCGAGTTCGG
>Ga0137392_10002551_pt1 | contig 10974 bp, 6 predicted proteins | sample 15con2h34AmetaG_FD_101394 | JGI IMG/M metagenome (GOLD analysis project Ga0137392, IMG submission 101394) | Vadose zone soil microbial communities from Angelo Coast Range Reserve, California, USA - 15con2h3.4A metaG | ecosystem: Environmental > Terrestrial > Soil > Vadose zone > Saprolite... | reverse complement strand
GGCGATTTTAAGGGTGGACACTCTTTGGTCGTGAGTATTGCGCGGGTCAATTGTAGTTTTGTACCGCCATCCTGTCGGTCCTCCTCGCTTCTTCCAGAGGACCATCGCAAAGCCGATTTCTCAACTTTATCTGTGGCTCACTTTTCGGGTTTTGGGTCAGTGGCTTTGCAAGCGAGGTGAGGGGTGACCCGGTGGTCACGCAACTGCGCCACAAATTCTTTGCTGTCGTAGCCCTTGTCCGCTCCCAGCGTGATGCGATGCCAGCCCGGGATAGCTGCCACCATCGCTATGGCCGACTGCGGCTCCGTACGGCCGGTGGCCGCGGTCACGCAGCCGTTGGCCGCGATGCCGTTGCGGTTCTCCATCAGCACGTGGCTGGCGTAGCTGAGCTTGGCCTCCTTGCCCGCGCCCTCGCGGGCCAAGTGGGCCTCAGGATCGGTGGTCGATTGGTGGGTGAGGTTGCTGCGCCGCTCGCGGTGAAAGTCGACGCTGGGATTGCCGGGATCGTCAGGCAGGGTGTGCCGGTCAGGATTATCTTTGCGCTTGAAGCCCTTGTGTCCCGCCCACGCTTCGAAAAGTGTCCCGTCGACCGTGAAATGCTCGTCAGAGAGCAGACCATGCGCACGGGCCTAGTCAACCACCACGGTGAAAAAACCCGCCGCCACTTCGCCTTCAAGCAGCCGCTCGCGGTTCTTGGTGAACACGGTCGCGTCCCACATGGGATCGTCGATGCTCGGCTCACGAAGCAGCGGAACTGGAAGTTATAGTCGTGCTGCTCCATCAGCAGCCGTTCGCTGCGCACCGTGTACAGCACTTGCAGCAAAAGGTGGTTTTGGCCGGTGATTCAGGTTGCCCTTGTCCAGGTATGGCAATTGCCTACACTTAGTTCTTAGGCGCGTACGATAAGATCATCGCGACCGTATAGACCAAACGGTCATTTTCTGCCTGATGCTGCAGGTGAGTCGCGCAGGCTGGCGGGCGGAGCCACCTCGGGAATCTGATAGGGCGCATCACCCTCCAGGTAGGACATGTGGATGTTAACTATGGACCTTTCGTTCAAGGCTTTTTGGCCAACCGGCCGGCTCAGATAGTCGCCGCCCATGACGCTGTACCACCGTTCTGTGGCAAGTCCACGTATGACTGCATGGGTGTTGTAGTCGGCGCCGGCCACAACGGCATAGTCGCCGGTCCGATCCACCACCAGAAAGCGCGGTGGCGACCACCACTTTACCTCGGCCGGTGTCGCCTGCGCGTTCGCCGATCCCCAACTCGAGCCTGAGGTATCGATCGGCGGGACGCGGACCTTCGTGGGCTGGCCCTGAAAAGACGGCTTCAGATGTGCGCGCCCCTGAACTTTGACGGTTGGGATGTCGAGTGAACCGAGTTGTGCGGTGACGTCTTCAGTGGGCACTTTTCCTTCGTTACGAAGCCTCAGGAGTTCATCGGTGTTTACCATGAGCCGCTGCACGTACATGTTCATAAGCTGGGTCAGGCGCTCGTGATACTCCCAGGTTTCGGAAACGTGGTTCGAGCCGCTGGTCTCGTAGAACCCGGTCCTCACTTTCCACTTCGCCTTGACCCAGCCCGCGCCGGAAGGTGTCTCCCAAGTAATAGCGTCCTGGTGAGACTCGTCGAACAGCGTCTGGAACTCGTCGATGTTGCGGACAAAGTAAGACAGCCACACACCGAAGCGGACAACGTCGGTGTCAGACAGGCCAGGTGATTCTATAAATAGCGCGTCCCATAGGTTATCGTTAAGCTTATCGACGACGGTGTTGTAGTTGCGCTCATAGCGAGGTGATCCGAAAGTGGGATCGCTAACGCCGACCACCTTAGGGAAACCCTTTGCCTGCTGCCAGAACAACAGCCGCCGCACGAACGGCAGCAGGTTCGCATTCGTGTAGATGACCTTCGCGGTCCTAACCCCAGACACGATAGGCTCGACGATGTCATTCCAGAGTTCCAAAAACAGCATGACACCGGCGACGCCGCGCACCCGCATCTCGCCTGCCTTGGAAAGTCCCGATGGCATGCGCATGAATTCGCCTTGTCCTTCCAGGGCCACCGACTGAAAGCCAAACTGAGCGCGCATTCGCGTCCATGCTGCGCTTTTCGTCGTGGGCCCGCCACGCGGACCGGAAAGTAGCGAGTCGCGCGTCGCAGGGTCGAGCTGAGAGAGCATATAAGTGAAGGCTTCGGGGCTGTACTCGCCCTTGGTCAGCGCCTTATGCAGTAGCACGCGCAAAGGGATGTCTTTCGATGGCATCTTGGAAAATTTGTTCAGTGCCTCGAAGCCCTCCGATTTGATCTCGGCTTCGACAGATGTCTCGGCCGGTATAGCAGCAAGCGCCTGATTGAATGCATTGGCCAGAGCGCCACCTGTGGCACTGTAATCACGGCCGCCATCGGGCCGGGTCGGGCCACTAGCGCGGACGCGCACGGCCGCCTCGCCTGCGTTGCGCGTTGCGATTCGTAGCGACTCCAGCGAAGCATCGATGCGCGGCAGGAGGTCATCGAAATAGTCCTTTGCCTTCGGATCAACTTCCTCAAACCAGGGCCGTTTCGATCGTCTCGCGGGCGGCAATCAGGCGCTGAATCCTGCCGAGTGCATCAGTGGCTGCCGACGGCGTGACGGGGCGCGTTGTGGCTGCGGAGCCACGGCTGTAAACGGTATCGCGGGTAGCGCCCGCTGCGGAGGGTCCAGCACCCGCTGCGAGCATCTCGGCGGTCACCACGTTCACACCCAGCCGGCTGAGCAGCTCCAGTGTGTCCGTACGAGCGCGCGTCGCCGTGCCCAGATTAGTCTGCTCCACCACACGCAGGCTGCCAGTCTTGTAGAGCGTAGCCTCCAGCAAACTCATAATGCCCGCGACATCGCCAGCCTCCAAGCGTCCCGCATGGTGGGAAAATCCGCTTAAGGTGTGGACGCCTGCGAAGAACTCGGCAAAGGAGCCAGGGCTGTTCGCCTCCATCGCGGCCCGGATGATGCTGAGGTGCGAGCCGCGTAGATCGCCAAGAACGACCACCTTGGATTGGTCTTTCGGACGGGTGATTTTGGTGATTGGCTCCGCGAGATCCGGATTTCTGCGTGCGTCGCGCATGGCGGAGCGCAGACTAACGCTTTCGACGACGAGCTCTCCCGCTCTGTAGGTATTGCGAGACACGTCGCCAGGACCACCACTATCGGCGAGTACCTTGCCGGGCTGCCAGGCGGGTCCAAAGCCTTTGGTCAAAAGCGCCGCATCGGTGGTCGTCTGCAGGGCACGGACGACACGGGTGATCTCGGCCGTCGTATTGATAAACTGCTGCGGTATGATCACTTTGTTGGCGGCGATATCGATCGCCCCGACCACCGTTGGCAATTGGTTCACGTGATCGCGATGCACGTGAATGATCTGGAGTGCGTCAAGGCGCATGATACCGAGATTGGCGAACACGCCGTTGAGCTGGCTGAGATAGACCGCTGCCGGCATCGAGCGGGTCGGATCAGACCCAGCATCCAGCATTAGGGCGGCGCGTGGGTCGGCGCGGAACACTCGCGAACCGGAGGCGCCGGTCGCAGGCGTCTCAAAGAGCGTGCCCAGATCCGTGTTGAAGAAGGCCGGGTTGGCCTTGAACTGCTCTAACGATTTCGCATCCGGAATCCAGGCGAGTTGGCCGCCCGGAAGGATGAAGACCCGATCAGGGGTGCGAACGATGAGAATGGCGCCGTCAGAATGCTGCCAGCTCGCAATCGGATTAGGTTGGTCGTCCTTCTTTGCGTCCTCGCGGAGCGGAACCGTTAGACCGCGCGCGCTGAGCACAGGTAGGGGCGCTCGCAGCTTGAGCGAAAAGGCCGCAGCGAGAGCTCGCGCCTCTCTCTCCAGCGCGGCTACCGGCGATGGAGCTTCTGATCGCTGCGCCTGAACGGTATGCACGAGCTCATGCGCCAACAATTGATTACGGTCGGATCGGCTGGCGGCATATTTGCCAGCTGCGAAATAGATGTCGCGACCAGTAGTATAAGCGTTAGCGTTAAGGGCGGCCGCGGATTTTGCAGCGTCGGGATCAGTATGCACGCGGATGTCGGCTAAGCTCCGGCCAACCCGGCCCTCCATCTGTGCTCGAATATCATCATCCAGACGGTCGCCGCGGTTTCCGCGTGTTGCGGCTTCGGTGACGGGTGCGGCCGCTAATCGACCGGCCGACAGATCGGATTCCTGTCGCGGCAGGCAAAAGCGGTGTGCATCCTCGGTCTGGGTCGCCGGAAGCGCGAGCGGCAGCAGGTCAATCCCGTCGATAGGCCGTCGCAGCGCCATCGCCAGTTGCATCCAATAGCGAGGTGCTTTCAGTGCGAAACCCTGGTTAGACTTTCGGCGAGGGCCCGCATCTGCCGTCTCGGTCTCACGCGGCACAGCCGCTTTCATCCCGCCCTTCCTTCTTTTGCCATCTCCCGCCGAATCGCCGCCACGATGTCAGTTCATCGGCGAATTCGCCGCCGTGAATCCGACAGCCCACGTTGTCCCGCATCCAGGTCAAGTGCAGGTCGCGCACGGCGGCGGTCAGCATAACGATGTCGCCCGACGATTGAAAATTGCGGAGAATCAGCTTCTGCATTCTCAGGCTTCGCAGTTGTATTCCGTATTAGCGACAAATCCCGTTCGATCTAAACTCGCTAGTGATCGCGCCAACGAGCAGCGCGCAGCCTATGCAGCGCCGCGATCATTGCGCGAATGGACTCTGCTCGTGTAGCTGGCGCAGGACCACGACGTTCTCGCGGCGCGACACAACTCGAAGGTTCGAGGGGGCGAGGGCGCGGGTAGGAGCGCTTTGCCGTTCGACGATATGGTCGATCGTCATCTGAAATTTGCTACCATCGGGCAAGCGGTGAAAGGGCGCAGTAGTATCTCCGCCCTCGAAGACACATCCGGCGTCTTCAAACAGTCGTCGTGCGGCAGTATCCTTGCGCACGGCCCTCCAGAACCGGCCGCGCTGGTTATCAAACAGGCCGCGGCTATTTTCGAGAGTAAGTGTCGCCTCTTCACCGGGATTGGCCACCCCAGTCCATATTTCGCCCAGCTTGGACACCGCGGGATCAGTCAGAGGCTTGCCTAGTAGACGCCGGAACGCGGGCAGTTCGCTTGCGGCAAACCCAGCGGCCACCTCCGGGGGTTGAGCAACTATTCCGCTGCCCGGCGGGACGTGCTGCGCCGGCGGGTGCTCGGTAAATGTCGCGGCGAATGACCTTTCTATCTCGGCGTTTAGCTCGGCTTCCTCCGTGAAGATCGCCTTGAACGCATCGAACGCCTCGATCGCTTTGTTCACTAGACCCTCGAACAGCTTCAGCGCTCCTTTGACGGCGTCATGCAGTAGCGTAACTACCTCGGAAGCAAAGCCCTTGACCCACTCAAACAGTTCCACGGCTTTGCCGGCGACAAACTCGGCAGCCTTGCCGAGAAAGCTTGCTCCCTTCGAAATCAGGTTCCCGATCGCATCGCTGAACACAAGGAGGAGGATCTGGGCGATAAGCGCCCCGATAACCTCGCCGATGCCCTGCCCCATGTCGAAAAATTCTTTTTCGAGGAAGTCGAACATCGAATGAGCGGCCTTGGTGCCCAACTCGCGTGCCTTGCCAAGGGCTAACTGCATAAGATTGTCGAGGAAGCCCGCGAACTTTTTGACCGTGCCTTTCGGATCGGAGACGAAATCGCTCAACGCCTTGCCGAACTCAGTCGAGAGATCGGCAAACTTCTGCATCAGCGTCGCGACCTTCTGCTGCCTCTCGGGGCTGATTGCAACGCCCACTGGGGACCACTTGGCCAGCCACTCGAGAGCGGAGATGGCGAGCTTGACCACTCTGATGATCCCCTTGACAAGATCGGTTATCGGACTGATGAGTCCAAGCACCAACCCCAAGAGGTAGCCCCCATAGAACTTGACCGCGTTCCAGGGAATGAAGAGCTTCGATAGATGACCTTTGGCCTGATCGGCGCGGCCCGATTTCACGTCCGCACGCAAGCCCCCAACAAACCCCTCGAACACCGCCTTTATGAACGGCCATGCCGAGTCCCCAAAGGCGGACTTGCCTACGGAATCGACGACTCCCCCACCTAGAGAAAACTCCGCGTCTTCGGGCGCGCACTGTATGCGCTGGACCGACACAGGCTCGACTTGGGAGTCAAGGGAGTGCGCATCCCGCTCGTGCATCGGATGAGGCGCATCCAGGTCGGGCTCTGCCACCGCTGTTGCCGAGCGCTGTTCGGACACGTGTCGCAATTCGTGCTGCAAAAGGAGTTGGCCCTGCAGAGATTCGGGCGCGTACCGGTTCGCACCGAATACAATATGGCCCCCGAGAGTGAATGCTGCCGCATGCAGCGTCTTCGCGGCCGCAGACGCGCTGGCGTCAGCGTGAATCCGCACATGGCTAAAACTGTGCCCGAAGCGTAGCGCCGCATCGCGTTGCACATCCAGCGGCAGAGGCGCGCCCGGTCCGCGTGCGACCTCCACCGCCGTTGTGGTATCTCGCACGCGGGCAGGCTTTGTCGGCAGCGATGGAGCCGGCAGCGATGGAGCTTCTGTTCGCTGTGCCTGAACCCCAGGCACGAACTCATGCGCCAACAGTTGACTACTGTCGGATCCGCCGGGAGCATATTTACCAGCCGAGAAAAAGATGTCACGACCGATCGCAGGAAGCGCGAACGGCAGCGGGTCACTCCCGTCGATAGGCGGTCGCCGCGCCACCGCCAGTTGCATCCGATAGCCAGGCGCCCTCAGGGCGAACCCTTGGTTGGACTTTCGGCGGGCACCCGCGCCCGCCGTCTCGATCTCACGCGGCGCAGCCGCTTTCATCCCGCCCTTCCCTCTTTTGCCATCTCCCGCCGGATCGCCGCCACGACATCATCCCGCCCGATTGGCCGCCCGCCTTCCTTCAACACCCGCAAAGACGCGGCTCGGATCGCGTTCATGATCGAGCCGCCAGAGAGCGGGAATTCCCTCGCGGTGGCTTCGAGATCCAAATCGTTTTGAAATCGCGCAGCCGGGGAGAATCCTTGGCGCCAGATCCGCACCCGCTCCTCCGGTCGCGGCACTGGAAAATAAATGACCGATTCGAACCGCCGCGCAAAGGCGTCGTCAATGTTGTCGCGCAGATTGGACGCCAGGATCGCAATTCCATCGAACGTCTCAATCCGCTGCAACAAAAACGCGACTTCCTGGTTGGCGTAGCGGTCATGAGCGTCGCGAGTCTCGCTCCGCTTGCCGAACAACGCTTCCGCTTCGTCGAAGAACAAAATCCAGTTTCGGCCCTCGGCCTGGTCGAACACCAGCGCCAGATTCTTCTCGGCCTCGCCGATATATTTCGATACGATCATCGAGAGGTCGACGCGGTAAACGTCGCGCCCAGTGGATTTGCCCAGCAGACACGCGGTCATGGTCTTGCCGGTGCCGGGCGGCCCGTGGAACAACGCACGGTATCCCGGGCGCAATTTGTCCGCCATTCCCCAGTCTCGCATCAGGGCCGGACCGTGCTCGATCCAAGCCTCGATTTCGGCCAAGCCCTGCCGCGTCGAAGAGTGCAGGACGAGGTCATCCCACGTTAGCCTGGTTTCCACTCGCTGCGCCGGGAAATGGGCACCGAAGGTGGGGCGCCGCGCTTCCCCCGTAGTAAACAACGCCAGCGCATCGTCGGACACCTGCAAGCGGGCCTTCATCACCGGTTCGTCGGCGCTGGCCGACGTCGCCCGCAGCACGGCGCGCCGAGCGAACACATGCCCTGGCTCGAACAGCTTCCGCAGGCGGAAGCGTTCGGCCAGATCCGTCCCGGCGATTATGAACGCGAGCGTTTCCCCCGTCGGCCAGAAGTCACCCTCGGGCTCGCGGCGCGCGTCGCCAAACTCGGTGAAACGGCGGTCGAAAGTCTGGTTACGCGTGAAGAACACGTCCAGCAATTGCGGGCGCAGATGTGGTACCAGTGCCAGCACCAGCGCCACCCGTTCGTTGAACTCAAGATTTGTTTCCCGCAGGAACGTCGCATACGGGGAGTCCGATCCGGACAGATCCGGCGGCGCGAGCGCCTCCGCTGACGCTGCTCCATCCAGTCCGAAATAGAGTTTAAGCCTAGTGTCGATCAGACGCTCGAGCCAGGCCAGCTCGCTTTCGAGATCGGCGGCGTTTCGTTCCAGCGCACTCACCATTCCACCCGCATCGGTGCCTGCATCCAAGGCAGCCTGACCCATTGCGCTGTCCACGGGAAGCGGTCAAGCAGAATATCGGTGGTCTGGCGCTCTACGCGCAACAGCCAAGCCCCGTCGCGCGTCGTCAGGACGCCAGCCCGGTTCAGGAAGGTTTCGCGAAATCCGTCCGGTGACATATCGCCCAGGCAATCGGCATGCGCAATGACGGCTTCAAGCAGTTGCCGTGCCTCGTTAGCCTCGGTTACCGTGACCGGCTCGTGGGGGTAGTGCAGGGCACGCAGCGGCAGCCCGCACAGCACCTTTGGCAACGCCAGCGCGAGGTCGGGCGCCTTGGTCTCGCCGGTTGCCAAATGGCGCAGCAACAGCACACCACGATGCCGCTGCGGGGGACCGGTGAACTCGGTCTCGTCGGCATCCAAGAGCCCGAGGCGCCCAAAGAAGCGGGGCACGAAGGGCCAGAGCAGGCACAATCCGCTGTCCGAGACGATACGCGAGTCGTCGTCCTCTTTTGGCCCCGGGGGTGCATTCGCCGGAATGGCGGCGGCAGCCTCAACCCGCGCGAGCGGGGCCAGCGCATCTTTCACGTCGGTCAGAGCGATCAAACCAGCCCGCATGAACGGCCGTAGCAACGCGGCGAGATTGGCCGGCATCAGCTTTTCGGTCATCGCACGCGCCAGTTCCGCCAGCGCCAACGCATAAGCCACGCGTCCCTCCGATGGCAACCGCACCTCCAAGGGGCGGAGGCGCGCGAGCAATGCGGACAGCTCCTGGTGTTCGGTGAGCCGCTCGAACAACGTCTCTAAGTCATAGGCAGACAGCTCCCCGTGTTCGGTCAGGCGCTCGAACAACGTCTCTAACTCATCGTCCGCGGGCCTAACCGCAAGCGGCGGATGCCGCTCAGCCAAAACCGCTATATCACGCTGGATGGACGCCAAATCAGGGGACGCTCCGGTCACGGCGCACAAATCGTCCAGCAGCAACGTGAGCGTTGTGCCCGCGGATACCGCGATCGCGGTCAACACCGCCTCGGTCAGCGCAGACGCTTCGCCAGCGGCGACCGCCTGCAACACCGCCCGCCACATGATCAGCCGTTGCCGTTCATGGGTCATTCCGGCCAAGACGGGTGTAGCGTCCAGTAACGTAGCCAGCCCGGTTCGCAAAGCTGCGGTTCCCGGGGCGAGCGCCACCAGAATTCGCTCCAACGCGGTCTCCGAGAGGTGGATAACCAGCCGCTCCAGCGCAGTATCATCGTCTGCCAAGGCACGGAATGTTGCAGCCAGTGAAGCCGGGGATGCGCGAGCTACTGACTCCACCGCCTCGTCCAACAAGCGCTGGCGGCGTGCGTCGCTCCACGAGGGCAGCCCGCCGGTGCGAGCAAACTGGCTGACGAGCATCATTGCCGCGCCCGCAGCTCCCGGCGCTGACGACGACGCCTCGCCTAGTCCGTCGGTGAGTCGCCGCAGCGCTGGCACGTGGACGGCGTCAACCTTGCCTCTGGCGCTCCGTAGCGCCTCCGGCAGCGCCGCTTCGATCCGTACCGGAAGCTGTTCGGCCAGAGAACCAAGGTTCAGATGGCCCAGATCCAACTCGAGCCGATCGACCCGAATGGCCTCGCCCGGGCCGACGGCAACGTCGAAAAGACGTTCCAGCAGCGGGGTCACGCGGCTTTGAATCAAGTCCGAAGCCAAGGGTGTTATCCGCCGAGCTAGCCCACGGTCAGGCACGGTGAGCTCGATGATCTCACGATGGATGACATGGTGCCGCATCTAGTTCACGCCGCGATCAGGGTGCCTTCAGCGTCACGGTGGCATTTCCCGTCAGCGTTACGTTGGCAGCCGGGGGCAGCGACCGAACCGCCGTCACCGAGAACGTCGTGGTGGCCGAGAGGGGTCCAACCGGGAGCGCGAGCGTCGACCCCGTGCCGGGCAAGGCCGATCCGATCGGCGTTCCGCCTGCAACCAATTGATAGGTGACATTCGGTTCGCTCGCATCGACAAGGATCGCCGCCGCGGCTCCGGCTGGCACCTCAGCGTCCCGCGCGCGCACCGCGAGCGACGGGTCCGGCCGCACCGCGACGCTCAGCCGGACACAACGCTGCACCGGGATCGGACCTTTGCTGGTGGCGGCCAGCACCAGCACGGTATCGCGTGCCAAGGCAGCCGAGGCGAAATCGAGCGTCTGTCCGTTGCCATCACGTGCCTTCCCAACCAGCTCGTGATCCCGCGCGCCCTCCTGGAACAACGCGTAGCTGTCGGTGGCGAGGCTCGCCTGCACCAACACATGCGCGACTCCACTGTGATCCACCAACGTGGCCGGTAGTTGAGTGGCAGGAACCGGGGCGATCACGGCCTGCGAAGGCAAATCGACGGTGACGCGGCTTTGCGCCACCATTGCTTGAATAGCGAGCGTGGCGCCAACTGGGATCGGGCCGGTGGCCAGCACGGGGGGCAACGGCGGCTGGCCCTCCCGAGCCATAACGAAATCGACCTCGAGCTTGATCTGCCCGATACCCTTGTTGGCCGCCGGGTCGTCAGGGTCGCGCTTATGCACGTAGGCCGGTAGCGGGATCGGCACGCCGGGCGGGACGGTGCGCCAGATGTAGAACACCCCCGGCTGCCCGCCGACAACCGTCAGCGTGCCATCCGTCGCTCCACCATTGAGGGTTACCGACAGCGTCAACTCTGGGGCAGGGTTGGGGCGCACGAGTTGCACGACCCTTAGCGTCAGCCACACCGCCGACACGAAGGGAGCGGACTGCGCCCGATGCGTCTTGCGCGCCGCCACGGCCACGATGCCGTCAGCG
>Ga0137392_10002550_pt1 | contig 10980 bp, 10 predicted proteins | sample 15con2h34AmetaG_FD_101394 | JGI IMG/M metagenome (GOLD analysis project Ga0137392, IMG submission 101394) | Vadose zone soil microbial communities from Angelo Coast Range Reserve, California, USA - 15con2h3.4A metaG | ecosystem: Environmental > Terrestrial > Soil > Vadose zone > Saprolite... | reverse complement strand
TCCATGGGCAAGATCGTCTTCGCGGGCGCGATGTCGCACGTGCTCGATCCCGACTACTACCAGCGCGCCTGCGGCGACGAGGGGCGCCGGATGGTCACCGACTGCATGACCGAGATCGCCCGGATGGGCGAGCGCTTCTCGGCCACCGGCGCCGACGCGCTGATCGTGGTGGCCGACGACCACCTGAACGCGTTCTCGTTCAACGCGGTGCCTGCCCTCTGCGTCCGTATCGGCCGGACGGTGCAGCGCATGAAGCAGGATCACGCCGAGGCCTTCGACGCGGTCCTCGACCACATGCCGGAGGAGTATCCGCTCCACGAGGACCTCGCCAACCAGATCCTGGAGCAGGGGCTCGGGTCCGGGTTCGACCTCGCGATGTCCTGGGAGGCCCCCGTCGACCACGCGTTCCTGAGCCCGGTCAACACCATGCACGGGACGCGGCCCATCCCGCCGCTGGTGCCGATCTGGGTGAACTGCTTCGTGGCCCCCCAGCCGACCCCGAAGCGCTGCTTCGACTTCGGGCGTCACATCGCCCGCGTGGTCGCGGCCTCGCCGTGGAACGTGGGGATCATCGCCACCGGCGGCCTCTCGCACTTCCCGGAGCTGTCGCTGCCGCGGGTGGGCGAGACCGACACCGTCTTCGACCGCAAGCTCGTCCACTGGATGGAGCGGGGCGAGCACGAGCCGCTGCGGGAGCTGACCGTCGGCGAGCTGCACAAGACCGGCGAGCACGAGTTCCTCAACTGGATGGTCCTGATCGGCGCGATCACCCCGGCCCGCGCCCAGGTGCGCTACTTCGGCGAGCTGCGGCGGATCAACCTGGCCGCGGTCGAGTGGAGCCTCCCGTGAGCCGCTACGCGGTCAACAGCCTGCTCTACCGCCTCAAGAAGGAGCCGGAGTTCCGCGCCCGCTTCGAGGCCGACGCGGGGGCCTCGCTGGCCGGCGCCGACCTGACCGAGGCCGAGCGGGCCGCCTTCGTGGCGCACGACATGCGCCGGATCAACGAGCTGGGCGGCTATCTGCACCTCGTGATGTCGGTGCCCGGCCTGGCAGCGCACTAGGGCCCCGCCATGAAGCTCGTCCGGTATGGCCGCGCGGGCGCCGAGCGCCCGGGGTTGATCGACGCGGCGGGCCGCCTGCGCGACCTCTCGCGGGTGGTCGCCGACATCACGCCGGTGGCGCTGTCGCCCGCGGGGCTCAAGCGGCTGCGGGCGGTGAAGCCCGAGCGGCTCCCGCTGGTGAAGGGCAAGCCCCGGCTCGGCTGCCCGCTCGCCTCGATCGGCAAGATCGTCTGCATCGGGCTCAACTACACCGACCACGCCCAGGAGGTCTCGCTCCCGCTGCCGAAGGAGCCGACGATCTTCATCAAGGCCAACAGCGCGATCAGCGGGCCCGACGACGCGATCGCGCGGCCGCCGGGCGCGGTGAAGCTCGACTACGAGGTGGAGCTGGCCGCGGTGATCGGGCGCGCGGCGCGCTCGGTGGACGAGGCGCGGGCGCTGGGCCACGTGGCCGCCTACTGCCTGCTGAACGACGTGTCCGAGCGCGAGTTCCAGATGGAGCACGGGGGCGGCACCACCAAGGGCAAGAGCGCCGATACCTTCGCGCCGATCGGCCCCTGGCTCGTCACCGCGGACGAGATCGCCGATCCGCAGGCGCTGGCCCTCTGGACCACCGTCAACGGCGAGCGGCGCCAGCACGGCAGCACCAGGGACATGGTCTTCCCGGTGCGGCAGCTCGTCGCCTACCTGAGCCGCTTCATGACGCTGCTCCCCGGAGATCTGGTGTCGACCGGCACGCCCGCCGGGGTCGGCCACGGGGCGCGGCCGCCGCGCTACCTCGTGCCCGGCGACACGGTGGAGCAGGGGATCGACGGCCTCGGACGACAGCGGCACCGGGTGACCCAGCGCCGGGCGTGATCCTCGTCGAGCACGCCACCGTCATCACGGTGGACGCCCTACGACGCGTCCTCGCCGACGGCTCCGTCCTGGTGGACGGCTCCCGCATCCTCCATGTCGGCCCCTCGCGTGAAGTCCACCCGCCCCGCCCGCCCGACCGGGTGATCGACGGACGCCGGCTGGTGGTGACGCCCGGCTTCGTGGACACCCACGTCCATCTCTCCGAGCATCTCAATCGCGGGCTCCTGCTCGACGACATCCCGGTGGACCGGTATCTGCCCGACTGGCTGATCCCGCTCTACGCGGTGATGACCGCGGAGGACGAGCAGCACGCGGCCCTGCTGGCCGGGATCGAGATGATCCGCACCGGCACGACCACCTTCTGCGAGGCGGGCACCCTCTTCGACACCTCCGCGGTGGCGGACGCGGTCGAGCGGCTCGGCATGCGGGCGATCCTGGGCCGCTGGACGTGGGATCTCGAGTCGGGTCCCGACCGCATGCGCCAGACCACCGCGGAGGCGCTCGCGGCCAACGCGGCGATGCTCGGGAGCTGGGCGCGCGCGACGGGCTGGTGCGCGGCTGGCCGCTCCTGCTCGGCTTCGGCACCTGCTCCGAGGAGCTGATCCGCGGGGCCAAGGCGCTGGCCGACCGTCACGGGGTGGGGTGGGGGATGATGCACCTGGCCTCGCATCCCTCGCGCCGCACCCGGGACCGCCTGCCGCTCGCGACGCTCGACGCCTGGGGCGTGCTCGCGCCGAACGCCAAGCTCTCCCACATGGTCTATCTCGACGACGCGGATATCGCGCGGCTCGTGCGGCGCGGGGTCAAGATCAGCCACTGTCCCACCGCCGGCCTCAAGCACACCAAGGGGCTCGCCGCGCACGCGCGGGTCCCGGAGATGGTCCGGGACGGGGTCTGCGTCTCGCTGGGCGGCGACAGCGGCAACGGGTCGAATCACTTCGACATGCTGCGGATGATGTACCTCGTGGCCAACATCTACAAGGACGCCCGGCTCGACGTGCGGGTGATGCCGCCCGAGACGGTGGTCGAGATGGCGACGATCCGGGGGGCGGAGGCGCTCCTGATGGAGCGGGAGATCGGCTCGCTCGAGGCGGGGAAGCGGGCCGACCTGGTGCTCTTCGACCGCGACGCGCCGGAGTGGCGCCCGCTGCTCAACCCGCTCAACAACCTGGTCTACGCGGCCACCGGGTCGAGCGTGCGCAGCGTGATGATCGCCGGGCGGCTGGTGCTGGACGAGGGACGGATCACCACCGTCGACGAGCGGGCCGTCTACGAGCGGGTGGAGGTGCTGGCCCGCGACCAGGTCCGCCGCGCCGGTCTCACCGTCGAGAGCCGGTGGCCGCTCCGGCCCTAGACGATGAAGCCGCCGCGGAAGCCCTTCCGGGCGAGCGCGTCGCGGGCCGACTCGGCCTGCTCGCGCGTCGAGTACCCGCCGATCCGCACCACCCACGGCACCGCGGAGGACTCCACCCGGAGGACGCCGGCCGCGTAGCCGGCGCGCTTGGCGTTCTCGGCCACGCGCCCCGCTTGCCGGGCGTTCTTGAAGGCCGCGATCTGGACCGCGAACGTCCGGCGGCCCGCCACCGCCGCGGCGGCGGCGCTCGCCGGCTTGCTCTCGCGGGCGGCCGGCGCGGGCTTCGCCTCGGGTGGGGCGGCCGTCGCCTTCGCCTCGCGGGGCGCGGGCTTGCTCTCGCGCGGGGTGGCCGGGGGCGGCGTCACCGCGGCGGGCGGGAGCGCGGCGGCCGGCGGCGCGGGGGCGGACGCGACCGTCGCGGCAGCGGGCTCGCCCGGGGCGGTCGAGGGCTTGGCGGTGACGGTCGAGATCACCGAATCCGGGGTCAGCTCGCGCTTGGCCCGCGGGGTGCCCGGGCCGACGTCGTACCAGCCGAGCCAGTGCGGGATCGCGAACACGAGCACGAAGGTGACCGCCGCCGCGGCCACGCCGACCCAGATGCCGCGGAACGCGGAGTCCCGCGGCGCTTCCATCTCCTCGAATTCCTCGTCGTCGAGCCACGAGGGCTCCTCCAGGACCGGGAACGGTCTCGGCGTCTCGGTCGTGACGGGCGCCTCGCCATCGTGCGAGCCGTCGTGAGGATCGTCCATCCGGTGCGGGCGGTCGTGCTCGGTCAGCATACGACCGTCTTAGCATGGGGCTCCCCACGCCCCGGCAAGAATAAGCGCGCCCGCGCCTGACGCCGCGCGACACGGGATGGGGTCAGGTCTTACATTCCGACATTTTCGTGGAGCGCGAGTACCTCGTCTCAGGCGGTGAAAATGTCGGAATGTAAGACCTGACCCCTCGCGGCTGACCCCTACCTAGGGATGCCGGAGCGGGCGAGGGCGTCGGCGCGGTCGTTCTCGGGGTGGCCGCTGTGTCCGGCGACCTTGTGCCAGGTGACGTCGTGCTGCTCGACCAGCGCGATCAGGGCTTCCCAGAGGTCGCGGTTCTCCACCGGCTTCTTCTGGGAGTTGAGCCAGCCGTTCTTGCGCCAGCGCTCGTACCACCGGTCGCGGAAGCAGTTGATCACGTACGCGCTGTCGCTGTAGATGGCGACCCGCCGGCGGCCCTCGAGGGCGCGGAGGCCCTGGATCGGGGCGGTCAGCTCCATCCGCTGGTTCGTGGTGGGGCTCTCGCCGCCGGCCATCTCGATCTCGCGGCCGTCGTCGATGAGGAGGACGCCCCAGCCGCCGGGCCCGGGGTTGCCGGAGCAGGCGCCGTCCGTGTACATGATCACGGGGGGTTGAGCCGGCATTGGCACTGGGACCCCTCACCCTGCCCTCTCCCCAGGGGGAGAGGGAGAGAGGGGATCAGGAGGGCCAGTAGATGTAGCGGCCGCAGGACTCGCAGGGAATCAGCGAGGACTGCGCGCGGAGCTCCTGCAGGCGCTGGGGCGTGATCGTCATGCGACAGGCGCCGCAGAAGTTGGGCTTCGTCACCGGGACCAGGGCCAGCCCGGCGCGGGCGCGAAGGATGCGGTCGTAGTCGGCCAGGATGTTCCCGGGAAGCCTGGTGGCCAGCTCCTTGCGCTCGGTCCGCACCCCGGTCAGGTCGACCTCGATCCCGCGGAGCTGCTCCTTGAGCATCGCCTCCTGGCTCCGCCCCTCGCTCTCGCGCTGCTTGAAGCGCGCGTCGGCCTCGCGGATGTCGGCGGTCAGGCGCTCCTGGGCCTCCATCAGGACCAGGACCTCCTCCTCCATCCGGGCCTTCTCCTGCTTGATCTCCTCGATCTCGATCAGGACCGCCGAGTATTCCTTGTTGGTCTTGACCTCGTAGAGCCGGGCCTCGTTCTTGGATCGCTTGGCCTGGACGACCTCGAGGTCCTTTTCCTTGGCCCGCTGGTCCTTGCGGGCGGCGTCGAGGCGGGTCTTGGCCTGCTCGGCCTGCTTCCGGGCTTCCTCGACCGCGGCGTGGATCGCGGCGATCTCCTTCGGGAGCCGCGCGGCATCCGCCTCGAGCGCGGCGATCCGGGTGTCGATCGCCTGGAGACTGATCAGCGTCTGAAGGTTTCCGTCCACTTACCCTCTCTCGATGTCACGACCGCCCGGCACCCCTCACCCTGCCCTCTCCCCGGTGGGGAGAGGGTTCCATGTGGTGGGCCCACTTGGACTCGAACCAAGACCGGACCGGTTATGAGCCGGGGGCTCTGCCAATTGAGCTATGGGCCCGTCGCTCATGATACCACCGCTGCTCACGACTCGAGGAAGCTCCGGAGCTTCTTGGAGCGCGAGGGATGCCGGAGCTTGCGCAGCGCCTTGGCCTCGATCTGCCGGATGCGCTCGCGGGTGACCGCGAAGTCCTGGCCGACCTCTTCCAGGGTGTGCTCGCAGCCGTCCGACAATCCGAAGCGCAGGCGCAGCACCTTCTCTTCTCGAGGCGTGAGGGAATTGAGGACCTTGTTGGTCTGCTCCCGCAGGGAGAGGCCGATCATGCTCTCGACCGGCGAGCCGACCTGCTTGTCCTCGATGAAGTCGCCCAGGTGGCTGTCCTCTTCCTCGCCGATCGGCGTCTCGAGCGAGATGGGCTCCTGGGCGATCTTGAGGACCTTGCGGACCTTGTCCACCGGGACTTCCATCTTGATCGCGATCTCTTCCGGGGTGGGCTCCCGCCCCAACTCCTGGACCAGCTGTCGGGAAGTCCGGATGAGCTTGTTGATGGTCTCGATCATGTGCACCGGGATCCGGATGGTGCGGGCCTGGTCCGCGATGGCTCTCGTAATTGCCTGCCGGATCCACCAGGTGGCGTAGGTCGAGAACTTGTAGCCGCGGCGGTACTCGAACTTGTCGACCGCCTTCATCAGGCCGATGTTGCCTTCCTGGATCAGGTCGAGGAACTGAAGTCCCCGGTTGGTGTACTTCTTCGCGATCGAGATGACGAGCCGGAGGTTGGCCTCGACCATCTCCTTCTTGGCCCGCGCCGCCTTGGCCTCGCCCTGCTTGATGATCTTGACGATGGTCTTGAGCTCTTCCGCCCGCGCGTCGGCCAGCTCCTCGGCCCGCTTGATCTTCTGCTGCGCGACCCACACCAGCCGGTCCTTGATCGAGGGGTACTTGCCGGCCGCCTTCTGGTAGAGGTCGCGGTCGCCCTCGTCGCGGTCGTCGTCGGCCAGCGAGGAGAGGAAGGCGTCCACCGCGGTGGGGGCCGGGCGCTTGCCGTCGGACCAGAGCGCGATCTCGCGCTCGGCGCGGTGGATCTTCTCCACCAGCTTCTTGAGATCGGCGCCCCACATGTCGAGGAGGGATTGCTGGAGGTTGAGACCGCGGAGGATCGAGAGGACCTTGCTCTTCTTGGCTTCGGCCTGAGTCTCGATGCGCTTCCAGGCCGGCTCGGCCTTGCCTCGCTTTCGCCCCCCGGCCTTGGCCTTGAGGCGTCGCCACTGATGGGTGAGGCGCTCCCGCTCGCGCAGGAGGCGGTCCACGTTGCCCAGCTCGCGGATCACCGAGCGGCGGAGGGCCTCTTCCTTCTCCTCGGTGGACTCCTCCTCCGGGAAGTCGACCACGTCCTTGATCGGCGCCTCGTCGCGGCGCAGCTCCTCGCGGAGCGCGCGGATCTTCTCGACCGCGAGGCTCGTGGAGAGGATGGCGGCGGTGGCCTCGTCCTTGCCTTCCTCGATGCGCTTGGCGAGCGTGATCTCACCCTCGCGGGTCAGCAGGGCCACCTTGCCCATCTCGCGCAGGTAGAGGCGGACGGGATCCTCGGTGCGGCCGACGGGGCCGGGTGTCAGGTCGATCCGGCGCGGCTCGGGCTCCTCGTCGTCGGGCTCGGGGTCGGCGGCCTGGGAGGCCATCTCCGACGGCAGGCGTGCGGCCTTGGTCGAGTCCACCAGCTCGATGTCCATCGAGCCGAACATCAGCATGATGTCGTCGAGCTGATCGAGCGTGACGAGATCGGAAGGCAGGGCGTCGTTCACCTCGTCGTAGGTGAGGAAGCCCTTCTGCTTGCCCTTCGCGATGAGCTTGTCCAGCTCCTCGATCTTCGGTTCGTCCGCCGTCTTTGATTCGTTCGCCATGCCTCGCCGTTCTCCTGGTGGGGGGTTAGGGTGTTCCTGCCTGGCGCTGGGGGTCCGCGGGTCCTAGGCCCGTCAGCCCCGGGCGCGCCAGGGCTAGCTCCCTGACGGCCTCCGCCTCCCGCTGCAGATCACGCTGCAGGCCTCGAAGCTCGTCCTCGAGCGCGGGCAGCGCCGGGTCACCGCTGGCCTGGGCGTCGATGATCGCCCGGGTCACCTGGCTCACCCGGTGTTTACGATGCCGGATATGGTACCGCCTCTTTAGCTCTGCGATGTGACTATGTGTATCGACCCACTTCCGCTCCTCGACGAGCAGGGCGGCCAGGAGCCCCCGCTCGCGATCCCCCGGCATGTCGGCCATCAGGGTCTCGGCCACTCCATCCGGAGTTCGCCGCAGTGCGGCCAGGACCAGCCGCAGGCCCTGGTGCACCACGTCCTCTTCCTCGAGCATCGGGAGCAACTCGGCACGCGCCTCGTCAACTTGCAAGAGGAGGGCCACGAGATCGCGCTCGAAGGGAACCGGCGGAGGCCAGGCATCGGCGTCGGGGGCGCCCGGTGTGCCGGCCATCGGCGCGGGGCGTCGTCCCCGGGCCCGGGCGCCTTGCAACTGCTGGGCCTCGATCCAGAGCTGGGTGGAATCCACGCCGAGCCGGCGGGCCGCCTCGCGGGCCAGCGAGGTCGCCTCCTCGGCATTGGCCACCTTGGAGAGGATCAGGGCAACCCGAGCGTGGGCATTGGCGCGGCCGCGAGAGGTGGCCAGGTCTTCCTCGCCGAGCGCCTTCTCGAGCACGAACGAGAGCAGCGGACGCGCCGCGTCGAGCATGGCGTTGAGCGCGGCGGCCCCCTCGGCGCGGAGCAGACTGTCCGGGTCGTGGCCGGGCGGAAGGAGCGCCACCCGGATCGGCAGGTGCCCCGCCTTCTCGAAGCCCCCGGTGCGCGCGACGGACCAGCCCAGGTTCTGCAGGTCCATCACGTCGTTCATCATCTCCTCGAGACGGCTCGAGGCCTTCTGTCCGGCCGCGTCGGCGTCGAACAGGGCCACCACCTCGTCGGCGTAGCGACGCAGCAGCCCGAGCTGGGCGGTGGTGAAGGCGGTGCCGAGCGCGGCCACCGTCTCGCCGAAGCCGTGCTGATGCGCCATGAGGCAGTCGAGGTAGCCCTCGACGAGGATGGCCCGGCTCCGGTCGCGGATCGCTCCCTTGGCCACGTCGAGGGCGTAGAGCACCTGGCCCTTGACGTAGAGCGGGGTCTCCGGGGAGTTGAGGTACTTCGGCTCCTCGCCCGACAGCGCGCGCCCGCCGAAGGCCACCACGCGACCCTGCACGTCGCGGATCGGGAACAGCAGGCGGCCGCGGAAGCGGTCGTAGAAGCCGGGCTGGTTCTGGCGGGACAGGATGAGCCCGGCCTGCACCAGGACGTCCTCGCCGATGCCCTGCCGCCCCATGTCCGAGAGCAGCGCATTCCAGCTCTCGGGCGCGTAGCCCAGGCCGAACCGTTTGGCCACCTCGGGGTCCACCCCGCGCTGCTCGAGATAGGCGCGCGCTTTCTCCCCGCCCCGCTCCCAGAGCGAGGTGGTGTAGAACTCGGCCGCGAGCGTCATCACGCGCCGCAGCGCCTCCAGCTTGCCGTCCACCTCGGGCGCCCGCGTACCCGCGTCGGGCAGCGTCACCCCGGCCCGCTCGGCGAGCGCGCGCACCGCTTCCGGGAAGGCCACGCGGTCCTGGCGCATCAGGAAGCTGAAGGCGTCGCCGCCCGCGCCGCAGCCGAAGCAGTGGTAGATGTTGCGCTTCGGGTTGACCGTGAACGACGCGGTCTTCTCGGTGTGGAACGGACAGAGGCCCTTCCAGTTCTCGCCCGCGCGCTTGAGCTTCACCACCTGGCCGACGATCTCGAGAATGTCGACGCGAGAGCGGATCTCGTCGAGGTGCTGCTGGGTGAATCCGCCCGGCATCGCGTGAGGCCTCAGCCCTGGGCCAGGGTCGCCACCGTCGCGCCCCCGCCGCCTTCGGAGGCGGCGCCCGGCCGATGCTCGACGATCAGGGGATGGCCGCCCAGCACGTCCTCCACCGCGCGCCGGAGCGCGCCGGTGCCCTTGCCGTGGATGATCCGGACGGTGGGGAGGCCGGCCAGGAAGGCATCGTCGAGGTATTTCTCGAGGAGGTCCCGCGCTTCGTCGGTCGTCCGCCCGATGAGGTGCAGCTCGCCGGGGACGCCGCTCTTGCCCGGCACCGCCACCGCCCCTCGAGCTCCGGCCTTCGCGCCCCGTCCCGTCCCCATCCGGGGGCGAGAGTACATGACTCCATCGCCGGGCGCCACCGCGCCGAGGCCGCCGGTGCCGCGGGCGACCACCGTGAGCGCCTGCATCGGCACCTTCACGGTGACCGCGCCGGCCTGCACGGTGGCGGTCTCCCCGTCGACCGCGAGCACCTGGCCCTTGAGACCGAGGTGCGAGACCTCGACGCGATCTCCGGGCGCCGGGGCGCCCGACCCCGCGGCCTCCGGCGCGGCCGCGCCCGCGACCTGCTCCACGCGCTGCGCGGTCTCGACCAGGCGCTTGCGCGTGCGCTCGAGCTCCGGGCGGCTCTTCTCGGCGCGCTTCAGCCGGTCCCACTCGTCGTTCACGTGCCGGCGCACCTCGGTGACCAGCCGCTGGGCTTCGGCCTTCGCCCGGGCCACCGCCTCCCGCGCGGTGGCGCGCGCCGCCTCCAGCTCGGCCTGGGCCCGCGCGAGCAGGCCCGCGCTCTCCGCCTCGCGGCGATCGAGCGCGGCGGTGCGCTCGGCGTCCCGCCGGTCGCGGTCGTCGAGGCGCGCGAGCAGCTCCTGGAGCTGGCGCTGCTGGGTCGAGCGATGCGCGTGGGCGCGCTCGATGAGGGCGGGCGGCAGGCCGAGCCGCGCGCCGATCGACAGGGCGTAACTCTGGCCGGGCCGGTCGTAGACGAGCCGGAAGGTGGGCGCGAGGCGCTCGGGGTCGAACTCGACCGAGGCGTTGCGGGCCCGCGGGTGGGTGGAGGCGAAGCCCTTCAGCGGCTCGAGATGCGTCGAGGCCGCCACCACCGCGCCGCGCTCGGCGAGCGCCTCGAGGACGGCCTGGGCCAGCGCGGCTCCATCGTCGGGGTCGGTGCCCGCGCCCAGCTCGTCGAGCAGCACGAGCGAGCGGCCGTCCACCCGCTCCAGCACGTCGCGGAGCTGCTTGACGAACGCGGAGAAGGTCGAGAGGTTCTCGGCCACGCTCTGGTCGTCGCCCACGATGGCGAAGACCTGGGAGAAGACGGGCAGGCGCGCCCCCGCGCGCGCGGGCACGTGGCAGCCGGCCTGCGCCATCAGGGCGAGCAGGCCCAGGGTCTTGAGCGCCACCGTCTTGCCGCCCGCGTTGGGGCCGGTGATGACGAGCAGCGGGCGATCCGCGTGGATCTCGATGTCCATGGGGATGATTACTAATCCGCTCGGCTCGCCTTCGGCTGCACCTCGCCCAGCCATTGATCCGCTCGGCTCGCCTTCGGCTGCACCTCGCCCAGCCATTGATCCGCTCGGCTCGCCTTCGGCTGCACCTCGCCCAG
>Ga0137392_10002549_pt1 | contig 10981 bp, 10 predicted proteins | sample 15con2h34AmetaG_FD_101394 | JGI IMG/M metagenome (GOLD analysis project Ga0137392, IMG submission 101394) | Vadose zone soil microbial communities from Angelo Coast Range Reserve, California, USA - 15con2h3.4A metaG | ecosystem: Environmental > Terrestrial > Soil > Vadose zone > Saprolite... | reverse complement strand
TGCCCGCGCCGACGTCTATTGGCCCACGCTGCTGGCAAAATTCCGCGGCCGGCCGCTCCGTGTATACCGCTACGTAACTTTCGTTGTCCGTAGTCCCCTTGCCGGCTCGGAAAGCTTTATGAACCAGATTCGTCAGGCAGTTTGGTCCGTCGACGCCAAGCTACCGCTCGCGAGCGTTTACACGATGAACTATTTCTATACCAGATCCATGGGGCACACTTCGTTCACTCTGGCGATGCTGGGTATCGCCGGAGCCATGGCGCTGCTCTTGAGCACATTGGGCCTCTACGGCGTCATCGCCTATTCGGTTTCGCAACGCACTCGCGAAATCGGCATTCGCATGGCCCTCGGCGCTCAACGAGGGGACATGATGAGACTGGTTCTAGGCGGGGGAATGTTGGTGATTCTGATCGGGCTGGGGATTGGTTTGGCAGGATCTCTGGCCTGTACCAGATTTCTGTCGAGCTTGCTGTTCGGCGTGACCGCAACCGACCCGCTCACCTTTGCTGGCGTCATCATCCTGCTCGCGCTCGTCGCGCTCGCCGCCTGCTACATCCCTGCACGCCGCGCCGTGCGCGTGGACCCCATGGTTGCTTTGAGATACGAATAGTCCTTCGCGCAGGTAAACGACAATCATTCCTTGTCCCAGGCCGAGCCTGACACGCCAAAATTCCATGTCTGAACAAGTTGGATCGGCACTAGAATGCCGCATGCCTTGCGCCACTGCGTCGATCGCCTCGAACGTTTAGCGCGTTCAGCAGCGCATCGCTCGCGCCCCGGCGCGCTCCGATCGCCGCCCTAAAGAAATCGTGCTCGTCGCCGCTTCGAAAACATTTCCAGACGAAGCTATTCGCGCCGCTTACGACGCCGGCATTCGCGCCTTCGGCGAAGATCGAAATCGTCTTTAAGCACGGCATTGGTAACGATTCCTCGAAACTCATTGCGTTTGCCCTCCCAACTTGCACTATTATTGCCCTTTCCAGGAGACCACAAATCATGTCGCGCCTTTGTTCTTGGCTAACTTTCCTTTGCCTCGTGCTGCCCGCCGGTGCTCAAACGGCACCGGCGTCTCAATCGCCATCCCCAGATCGGGTCATGCAACTCCTCAAAGAACTCACCGAAGCTCCCGGCCCTCCCGGCTTCGAAGAGCCCGTCCGCAAACTCATGACGGACCGCATGAAGCCCTACGCCGACAGCATCACCTACGACGGCCTCGGCTCGGTTATCGCTCAGCAAGGCAACTCCGGTCCGCGCATTATGCTCGATGCACACATGGACGAACTTGGCGGTATGGTTCGCCGCATTCGTCCCGATGGATTCATCTCTATGCAGATGCTCGGTTACTGGCTGAGCGCTGCGCTTCCCGATCAGCGCTGGGTCATCCTTGGCTCCAAAGGTCCTGTCCTTGCCGTCACCGACATCTGGGACGCACATATCGCTCCGCACGATGCGCAGGGTCATCCCCAGCAGCAGGACCTCTTCCTCGACACCGGTGCCCGCTCCGCCGCCGACGTCGCTGCTCTCGGCATCTCGCCCGGCGATCCTGTTGCTCCCGTTTCCGACTTCGCCATTCTCGCCAACAATCGCTACGTAGCCAAAGCTTGGGACGACCGCATCGGCTGCGCCGTCATGTTGGAGGTCATGCGTCGCCTCGCCAAAACCCCTCATCCCAATCAGGTCTTCTATGCCGCCACTGTTCAGGAAGAAGGCAGCATCGAGATGCGCGGCGCGCAGACTTCTGCCCGCATAATTAATCCCGACCTTGGTTTCAGTTTGGAGGTAGGCATTTCCAACGACGTTCCTGGTCCTGGTCCCGACGCCGCCCAGGAGGTTCTCGGCGGTGGCCCAGGCATGATGCTCTACAGCTTCAGCGAACTCCCTAATCGGATGCTCGTCGCCCACGTCAAGAAAATCGCGGCCACGCGGCACATTCCTCTGCAATTCGATTTCGTTCCAGGTTTCGGCGACGATGCCGGCGCCATCAAACTCAACAATATCGGTGTTCCCGTCACCACGGTTCTGGTCCCGGCTCGCTCCACGCACGCCCATAACGGGATCATCGACCGCGTCGACTTCGATCACACCGTGGACCTCATGGTCGCCATCATCGAATCCCTCGACGCCGCCACCGTCTCGCGGCTCAAGGCCTTCGTCCCCTAACAGGCTAGTGAAGCACTCTGGGCGCGTCATTCCGAAAGGTGAGGAGACGAGCGGACCTGCCCTGTGTCGCCATCGATCATGCGGGCATCCCAGTCCCGAAAACGGAGAAGTTGCTTTGCCTGATTCGAATGGGTTTTCTCCCTTGCATCAAACGAAGCGACACCTGTCTCAGGCAGAGTGCGCCTTCAGGTAAGCCGAAAGCGCCTCCGCGATGATTTTGCCTTCGCCAGGGCGCAGCATGAACGAGTTCATGGACAAAACCTCTCCGTTCTCGCCAGAGGACAACGCAATCGCTGGTTTTCCTTTGCGCAGCGCTGTCACTACCTCGTGCGGCGTCACCCTGATCTGTTTGTCCCAATGAACTTGCATGTGGGGAACGTGATTCGCAACGTCGGGAACCGAGTAGGCCGTCGTCACTCCGGGAATCTTCACCAGTTCGCTAGAGATCAATTCCAACTGGCGCTGCCATTCCTCGTTCAAGGCCTCGTGATCTTCCCTTAAGTAGCACTCCAGCGCCTTAACCATCCCCACGATTTCTTCTTTGCCCACCTTCTGGCTCCGACCCAGCGTGTCCTCGTGGGGCGAGTTGTTCAGCAGGGCGTTGGCCACCATCTCCGTTCTGCCTAGCAGCAGTCCAGCGCACTGCGGGCCGCGAATCGCTTTCCCCCCACTGAAAGCCACCATGTCATAGCCCATGTTCACGTAATCCCACAGGTGCGAGACCGGGGGAGTATCAGCGGCCGCGTCAATAAATGTGGGAATCTTGTACTCCTGTGCCAGCTTGGGCCACTCGTCTACCTTGATTTGTCCTGCGGCATTCGCAAAATTGGTGAAATGCATCATCGCCGTATTCGGCCCGGCCGCTTTTCGCAAATCTTCCCGCGATTCGATCACGATAAGCTTGATCCCGGTTGCACGCAACTGATGATCGAACGGGTTCCGGTGCGACTTCTGAATGATTACTTCGGATTTCATGCCCGTCAGGTCTGGAAGCTGCTCGATGAGCTTCGGATTGTTTCCGGTGAGAATTCCAGCGAGCCCCGACTGCATCGCGGCAGCTGCGCCGGAAGTCACTAGTGCCGTGTAGCCCGGCGGGAGCTTCAACATCTGTGCGATACGCTTCCCGGCCGCGACTTCCAGCTCCGGGATGCTCACGAAATGCTGACCGGCCAGATCCATCACGGCGTCGACCTCCGGCCGCATCAGGGAACCTCCCAGCATTGTCATTGTGCCTTGGCCGTTGATCAGAGTGGTGACGCCGAGTTCTTCATAGACGTTTCCCGTCGCGCCGAAGCCCGTTATCGCGGCTTGAGCTGCGGGGCTCGCGGCAGCCGGCGCCGCGAGCAGCTTCCGTGCGTTTAGCAGCGCTGCCGCAAATGCGCTAACTCCACCGACGAACATCCGCCGCGTCCACTTCGTGTTGAGATCCATAGGCGTTTCTCCTCTTTCGCTACTTGCGAACGACTGCTGCAGTGCAGTTAATTTCCACCAGCGATTGGCCTGGAAGAGCAGCGACCGCAACCGTCGTTCGCGCAGGACCGCCGTGCGGGAAATATGTTTTGAAAACTTTGTTCATGCCGTCGTAATCGTCAATCTTCGTCAGGTACACCGTGAGCTGAAGAATGCTGTCGAGTGATCCGCCGCCGGCCTCGACCAATGTCTTCACATTGTCCATTACTTTTTTTGAATGGGTCTCAATGTCCATCGGGAATTCTCCTTTCGGATCGTGAGAGTGCGCGCCCTGGCCGGCAATATAGATCACTCCGTTGTGAATGATTAGCGGCGTTATGAATCCGGTTCCCGCCGGCTTTCCTTCATAGTCCAGTTTCTGGACCCCACTCGGCGCTTGTGCAAGAGCAGGCTCCGAACTGGACAGCAGGCTGGCAGCACCGACTCCAGTGAAGAGGGACGCCAAACGTGCCGCAAAGCTTCTGCGAGTACTAAGTGTGGAAAACATCGTGTATTTCTCCTTTAGAGTGACCGTTCCGAAACTCTTTTTCTCAGGGCAAACGGAAACAGAAAACATCGCTTCCGGCCGCAATTGCCACATGCTGAATTCCGTTCAGCGCGTAACTCATTGGCGACGCATGAATGCTTTGCCCCGCCTGAAAATGCCACAGCGGTGCGCCTGTCCGGGCGTCGACTGCTTCGATGGAGTTAGATTCGTCGCCAAAAAACACTAGCCCTCCCGCCGTCGTCATCGTTCCCCCACTGGAGTGGTCCGGACCCACCTGCGGATACCGCCACGCGGGCGCGGCTGACCCCAGTTCGTAGGCCATCAGAATCTTCCTCCCGCTGTCTCCCGGGATCCTCTTCACGCCTGTCGAATAGTAGGTCCGCCCTTCGGAAAATTCTTCCGGTTTCAGGAAGTACAAATCGCAGTTTTCCGAGGCGAGAAAATAGAACAAATGCGTCGACGGATTATAGGATGGCGCATACCAGTTGGTAGCGCCTCCAAATCCCGGGCAGATGCGGGTTCCTTTCGCAGATGGCATCACATCCGTGCGAATTGGCCGTCCTCTTTCGTCAATACCTTTCGCCCAGTTCAGCTTTTCCACAAACGGCACCGCAGAAAGGAAAGCACCGTTCGTGCGGTCGAGAACATACAGAAATCCGTTTCGATTCGCTTCCACCAGCAACTTCCGAGGCTCTCCTTCAAAGACGGCGTCAATCAGCACCGGCGTTTCCGTGGCGTCGTAGTCGAATAGGTCGTGCGGCGTAAACTGGAAATGCCACTTCAACTTGCCTGTATCTGGATCCAATGCCAGCACGCAATCCGTGTACAGATCGTCGCCCGGCCTCGGCCTGCCATCGAAATCCGGGGAGGGATTACTGGTGCCCCAATACAATAGGTTCAGCTCGGGGTCGAACGTTCCCGGCATCCATGTAGTCCCGCCGCCATGCTTATACAAATCGCCAGGCCAACTCGATGACCCGGGTTCGCCTGGTCCCGGAATCGTCCAGAATCGCCACGCAAGTTTCCCTGTATCCGCGTCGATCGCGGCGACGAACCCGCGCACTCCATCGTCGCCCCCCGACGTACCGACGATTAGCTTGTCCCTAACAACGAGCGGCGCACTCGTCGCGCCGTAATTCCTATTCCCGTCTGCGTACGCCACATCCCACAACAAATGCCCCGATCGCGAATCCAGGCAAAGCAAATGCGCATTGTCCGTCAACATGTACACGCGCGAATGCCACACGGCGACGCCGCGATTGTGATGCTGCGAAGCGTCATCAATCAAGCCTTCCGTCACCGGCCGCCCATAGTGCCAGATGGTTCTCCCGGTCTGAGCATCGAGCGCGTACGCGTCGTTGGCAGCAGTCACGAACATCAATCCGTCGACGACCACTGGCGTAACCTCGAGTGCACCAGAGTTCGGCACGTGAAAAACCCATTCCGCCCGCAGTCCGGCCACACTTTTCGCATTGATCTGATCGAGTGCGCTGTATCGTCGGCCCGTGTAGTCTCCGTTATACGATAACCAGTTCTTGCCGACCGGCTGCGCGGCAAGCTCCTCTCCTTGCACGTCGACCTTTACGGAAACAGAACTCTTCTCTTGCACTTGAGCCACACATGAAGTGGCGATGCCGCCAAACAGCAAGAATCCATGTGCCACGCAGTTTCCCAGCCGCATTATCTACGAACTCCCCAACTTCGGCTGCACGCTGGCGGTTCCCAGCGCGCCGCGATCCACGCCATGCAAATCCACCAGGTGAAGCGTTACGTGCTCGGCTGCCTCTGGAGCTGCAATCTCTTTTCCCAGTGTGATGAATTCTCTTGGATCTACATGCCCCAAGTCCACAGTGGCGAGCAGTGTCTTTCGGCGATCACAGAGCTGCGCCTTCAGCGTCCCCGCGAAGAACACGCCAATCGTTCCCCTAAGTTGAATCCCGTTCGCCGTACGCTGGGCCACAAGCGTCGTCCCCGCAACTCCGGACTTCGTAACGCCGGAAAGCTCTTTTCCCGCCCGCACCGGAAACCATTCCGTATCCATCGCGTAAGTCTGGCCCGGCTCTAAAGCCACCATCGGGCTGTTTAGTTCCGCCTCCATGTAGCGCGGAGCCGAGTCCGGCTGATGGGAAGTCAGGGCCGGCTGCCCTTGCTGATCAATTTCCAGTGTCGCGCCGTTCTTGTAGAAGATTACGCTGGCTTTGCCGGGATATTCCGCGCCCGGATGAAACGTAAATCGCTCCACCATCGCATACCGGGAAATTCCGTCGACCACGGCAATCCAACCTTCACGCGAGTCCAGCCATACCTCATTCATCAGCGGTAGCCAGTGCAGCCGGAACCACCCTGCACTGACCGAGAAGGATGGATCGTTCGCGAGTCCCGACCTGACGTGATACTTCTCCAGGTACGCGCTGTGTGGATTCGCTGGCGCAAACGCCCAGAACTCCCGGTTATATCCCGCTGGCTTACTCGCATCCTCTGTGTCGTACTGAGTGACGCTCTGCATCGACCACTCGATTCGGCGATGACTGCTGTTTTTCATCACCGCGTGAAACTTGACTGCCGGAGAATCGCTTAGTAACGTGATCTCCCGCGAGTATTGCAGCCCAGTTCTTGCATCAGCCACCCCCTCGAGTTTTACCGCGCAGCGAGAACCTTCCGACAAAACCTGAAATTTGTATTCACCGTCATCCAGAACATCCGACAGCGGACCAGGCCAGTGATGTTCGTCCTCTGTTCCTTCCGGTAATGGCCAAATCTTGTCGCCGCCGTAGTTGAACCATTTGCCCTTCTCGGCCCCCTCCGAAGGCGGGAAATATTGCCCTTTGTATTTAGGGTTCACGAACAGATACGCGTGCCCGTCGAATACTACCTGCATGAGGCGTCCGCCCAGTTGCGGCACAATCACCAGCTTCACCCATGCATTAGAAATTTCCCTCGCCTGCCATCCTTCGAACATCGCGGACTCGATTTTGCACGGAACTGGCGAGGCAATTGCCGTTTGTCCAGACGCGGGCGACGAAAAAGAGCCAGCTAACAAGAAGAGTGGCATCGTATGAACGGCAGAGTAGCCAATGCGCCGGCAGCCTATTATCCGTACGCTCCTTCGATCACTCATTTCAAGGCTGCCTGGGCAAGCGACGCTGTCCGTCTATTCGGCCGTGACGCACGGCGTTTTCCGACGAAAGCCATGTCGGCGAGAGATGCGCTCACTCCGTGTCCGAGTTCGCGAGAGATATTTATCCCCGCTTTCCGGATATGCGGAGCGATCTCACGAATCCGCAAGGTCGCCATCCGCGCGGCAGGCCGAGTCACGCTCAGGCTCCCGTTTACAGTTCCGGTGTGATCCCAAATCGGGGCGGCGATGCACCGGATGTGCAATTCGTGCTCTTCGAGATCGCACGTGTACCCTTCCCTGCGAACTTTCTAGAGCTGCCCATGCAATTCTTGAATGTTCCCTACAGTATTCGCTGTTCACCCGGAAAGCTCCATGTTGTTCAGAACCTTTTCCCGCTCAGCCTCATCCATATACGTCAGAAGAATCTTCCCTACGGCCGTGCAATAGAGCGGAACCGAGTCACCTTAGAGTCGCCCAAACTTCTTGACGGTTTCTTCAATCGATTTGAGTTTTTCAATGTAGGCATACATGGAATGTTCTCTGAAGTCCATTTCTTGCGCTAATGCCAGCACCTTCCCCGCCTCCGCGCGTGGTACGACGACCACTCCATCGGCGTCAGCTACAACGATGTCTGCTGGCTTTACTTCCACACCGTCGCACACCACCGGAATATTTGCTCCCCCAAAACGGTAATGATATACCGAGGTCGATGGCACGATTCCCAGTGCATATACCGGGAAGCCGATTTTGTGCAGATATGCAACGTCACGCACGCCTCCGTCGATCACCGCGCCCGCAAAATTCCGCGCGGACATGGCTGTCCCCATCAAGCCCCCCATCCCTGCAATGTCTATTCCCTCTTCTAACACCATCACGTACACGGAGTCGGGTGCTCCCTGATCGATCGTGGAAAGCATGCCTTTTAGTGCCTCTGGATCGTTATTCGCTTCCTTCTTCAGCCGCACCGTCAGCGCATAGCCCGCGAACTTCGTCGGGAAAATCGGGCGCATCCGGTGCGTCATGTACATTTTTTTTCCGGTGAGCTGCTCGAGTGCGTCGGAAACCGATGCCACCTCCACATGCCGGTAGCCATCTAGCAAGGAATTACCTGTGTGTTTCGCAGGTGCATCCTGCTGTGGTCCTCTAGCGCGAGCCCAGGCGAATCCTGCGATGACGGTCATGAGCATCAAGCTGACAATTACGATTTCGTACTTGAACCAGCGCTTAGAGGAAAGGTGGCGTATGTTCATGGTCTCCTCCGACTTTGGCAGTTGCGGACTCTATCATTTCCCACCTCGCTCGCAAAACTCTTTTACGGCCTCCCCAAAAATAAATTCCATGGAATCCATTTAAGAAAAAATCATCGCCGTTTTGAGAAAGCAATTGACACGGTTTAATTCTTGCGATATCAGAGACGCTTTCAGTAGTCGGGGATTCTTAGGAGCCGGCTATCCTCTCGCGCCCGGGGCCGGGACTTTTCCCGGTATCCGTTTCGCGAGAGCGACCGCCTGACGATCAGGTCGGAGTGTTTTGTTAGTATCACGCAACATATTTATGGAACGCCTCGCGCTCACCTTTGCGTTCGCTCTTGTCTGGGGTGTCTCTCCGCATGCGCAGAACACTCATCGCTCCGATCCCTCTCGCCAGCAACAATCTTCCTCACCCGCACGCGCTACCTTCGAATCGACCTGCGCTGCTTGTCACGGCCTCGACGGTCAAGGAGGCGAACGCGGCCCCAACATCGCAACTCGTCCGGATGTTGTGCGGCTCTCCGACAAGGATATTCTGAAGATTCTCCGCAACGGCGTTCCATCTGCCGGAATGCCTGCGTTTGCTTCCCTAGGCCCTGTAAAACTCTCCGCCCTGCTCGGCTATCTCCGCACACTGCAGGGGAAGGGAAGCACTGCGGCAATCCCTGGCACTCCGGAAAAAGGCAAGGTCCTCTTCTTCGGTTCGGCCCGATGTTCGAAATGTCACATGGTTCAGGGCAACGGTGGCTTTCTCGCCGCGGATCTTTCTATTTATGCCACGAATCTATCGGCGTCCGAAATCCGCAGCGCCATCACTAATCCCGGCGGTGACTCCTCCCAGTCCCGCAGCCTCGTCACAGTGACCTTTCGCGACGGTCGAGTGATAGAGGGCATCGTACGCAACGAGGACAACTTCTCGCTCCAGCTTCAGTCACTCGATGGAGCCTTCCAGCTCGTCCAGAGACCCGAAGTCGCAAAAATCGATCTGCACGCGCAACCTTTAATGCCCGCATATTCCCCCTCCACGCTAACCCCGGCCGAGCTCGACGATTTGGTCGGCTATCTGATGACCGCTGCTAGGCAAACAAAGCGTTTCTCCCCCGCTGATTCGAAACGGGAGGACGACGACGATTGATGCCTTCGATGGACATCCACTCGTTCCAGCAAGCTTCTCTATCATGTTTGGTCTCGTCCAAATCCATCACAAGGGGACAATACGATGAAAAAACTCTGCCTCAGCCTCGGCGGGCTGTTTCTGATGGCCACTTCTCTCCCCAGACAGCAAGCGAGCGCTCCCAAAAGACAATTCCAGTTGAAGGCGGAATCTCCGCAATTCTGGAAACTGATTTCGCCCGATGCAAAGCTTGAAGTCATGGCTAGTGGATTTGGTTTCACGGAAGGGCCAGTTTGGGATCCCGCCGGATTCCTATACGTCAGCGATGAGGAACTCAACAAGATTTTTCGCGTTTATCCTGACGGTCACAAGGAAATTCTCATCTCTCTCGGTGATCCGGACGGCAACACCTACGACCAACAGCATCGGCTCCTCGATTGTGCCAGTGTTCTGCGCGCCATCATCCGCATTGCTTCCGATGGCAAATACACGGTCCTTGCCGATCGCTTCGAAGGGAAAAAATTCAACAGTCCCAACGATGTCGTTCTCGGCCCTGATAGTGCCGTCTACTTCACCGATCCTACGCTCGACTTGCCGCAGGGAGAGAAACGGGAGTTACCATTCCAGGGAGTCTTCCGTCTCGACGCCAGCGGCAGAGTCACGCTTCTCACGAAAGAACTCGCCCAGCCCAATGGCCTGGCCTTTTCTCCTGACGGCAAGAGTTTCTACGTGGACGACAGCCAGCAACGAAACATTCGTGTCTATGATTTTCGCCCAGACGGCACGCTCGGCAACGGGCGCATCTTTGGAGAAGAACCCGGAGGCAAAGGCGACGGAGTTCCCGACGGGATCAAAGTCGATCGCGACGGAAATGTTTAGGTTACAGGACCCCAAGGAATCTGGGTGTGGGACGCTCAAGGACATCATCTCGGCACCTTGTACATAACAGCGACGACATCGGTCTACAAACTTCAAACCCGTGCACGAGGACTTGTGCCGTACTGGTCTGCCAATCCCTAACTCCGAGTCCAGCCGGATTATACGGAGTTCAACGGCTACACGTATGGTTCGCCAAAACTCTGGCCGAGTTTGAAATCATTGATTTAGCCGCCCACCCGCCACTGTTCTGTTATAACTCCTAGCCATGTTTCGATTCATCGGTCTGTGCTTCAGAACGCTGGTTCGCCTCTTGCGCGCGCGTCGGAGCCTCTTACTCGAGAATCTGGTGCTGCGTCAACAACTCGCCGTCTTGAAACGTCGGCATCCGTGGCCAAGACTAGACCTGCTCGACAAGCTCCTCTGGGTCGCCGTCCGCCGATTCTGGTCCGGATGGCAACAATCCCTCATTGCGGTCAGGCCCGAAACGGTGGTGCGTTGGCACT
>Ga0137392_10002547_pt1 | contig 10986 bp, 7 predicted proteins | sample 15con2h34AmetaG_FD_101394 | JGI IMG/M metagenome (GOLD analysis project Ga0137392, IMG submission 101394) | Vadose zone soil microbial communities from Angelo Coast Range Reserve, California, USA - 15con2h3.4A metaG | ecosystem: Environmental > Terrestrial > Soil > Vadose zone > Saprolite... | reverse complement strand
TCGAATCGCGCCAGAATGAACCGGCCTTCGTCCGCTTAGAGACGGTGTCCCAGCATAGCTCCATCTCCAGAATATTTTCATGGTTCGCTTGTGGCTCGAAAGAGCCATGACCTATTCGTAGCGGAGACAGGCAATGGGGTCAAGGTTCGCCGCGAGGTTCGCGGGATAGTAGCCGAAGAACAGACCGACACCGACGGAGATGGCGAACCCGATGGTGACCCAGAGATAAGAGAGCGTTGCGGGAATCGAGGGGATGAGCGCGCGCACGGTCGCGGATACTCCGGCGCCGATCAGAATGCCGATGGTGCCGCCGACCAGCGTGAGCACCACGGCTTCCAGCAGGAATTGCAATCGCACATCCGCGCGGCTCGCGCCGATGGCTGTGCGCACGCCAAACCCCTGGGTGGGCTCCGTTACAGAGATGAGCCTGATGTTCATCACGCCGATGCCGCCCACGAGCAGGCCGATCGAACTGATCACGGTAGTGAGAATCACGAGCGCGCCCGTCAATTGATTCCACAAATTGCTGATGAAATCCGGAGAGGTGAGCTCAAAATCGTTCTCGACGCCGGCGGGAATGCGACGGAGGCGCCGCATCGCCTGAATGACTTCGCCCTGCGCCTTGTCGAGGTTGACGTTCTCCGGGACGGTGAACGCCATGATCAGCTCTTTTGCCTCCGGGTACTCTTTCTTGAAAGTGCTGAGCGGAATGATGGCAAAAATATCCACGCCGGGACCGACGAACAAACCTTGATCGTGCGCGAACACGCCGACGACTTCGTAAGGGCTGCCATTGATGCGCACAGTTTTGCCGAGGGCATCCGTGTTGGGGAAAAGGGATTCGCTGATGGCCGCGCCAAGGACGACCACGGGGCTGGCGTGCTCCTGGTCAAAGGCGCTGATGAAGCGGCCGCGCTCGACGCTGAACAGCGGTATGGCATCGATGTATTGCGGCTCGGCGCCGCGCACAATGACGCGTTCGACGCTGAAGTGTCCGCTGGTGATGAGATTGGAATCGCCGAAGAAAAAAGCGCGCGTACCGATGGTGGTCAAGGCCTGCACGTCCGGCGCGGCGTCGCGGATGTAGCTGGCGTAGTTGTACTCGAAATACTTGCGCGTGCGAATGCGCTCCGGCCAGCGGGAGGGATCTGAGCCCGGCGGAAATCGCGAAACGAAGTACGTGCGCGAGCCGAGAGAATCCACTCGATCCTGAACGAACTTGTTCAGCCCCTGAATGATCGCCGCCATGGAAATCACGGAAGAAACTCCGATGACAATGCCGAGCACGGTCAGCGCCGAACGCACTTTGGAGGAGCGCAGCGTCTCCATGGCCGCAAAGAAATTTTCCCGGGCTTGTGCAAGTGTCATAAGAGCCATCAGTCTGACCTCAAAGCGACAACCGGATCCAGCCGCGATGCGCGTATGGCCGGATAAATCCCGAAAAATAATCCGACTCCGGAACTGAGAAATACTCCCAGCACCGCTACCCATGTTTGGACGGAAGCCGGGAAGGGCGTATAGGTTCGCAGGACTAATGCGACCAGGAACCCTATGGAGATGCCTGCGATTCCCCCAGCGATACATTGCATGACGCTTTCGAGCATGAACTGGCGCAGGATGTCGCGCTGCGTTGCGCCGACGGCGCGCCGCACGCCGATCTCCCTGCGCCTCAAGGTCACGCTCACCAGCATGACATTCATGATAACGATGCCGCCGATGACCACGGAGATGGCGCTGACCATGATGAACACGGAGAAAAACGCCGTGCTGATGCTGCGCCACAACGCCATATAGCTTTCCTTAGTGCCGATGAAGAAGTCGTCTTCCATTTTGCCGCTCAGGTGCCGCCGGGAGCGCAACACAAGATGCGCCTGATCCTGGGCCAGCTCAAAGTTCTCCGTGCTCGTCTTCACGTTGATGATCAGGCTTGTATGTATGCCCTGCATGCGCAAGAAGACAGGAAGGGGCGCCATGACAAAGTTGTCCTGGTCCTGGCCGAGGACGCTGCCGATTTTCTCCATCACGCCGATGACCATGAATTCATCGTTGCCGACACGAATGGACTTGCCAATGGGATCCATCCCAAGAAATAGCTGCTGCACCAGGGTGTCGCCGATGAGGCAGACATTAGTGCGATGCTCCGCTTCGGAGGGAGTGAAGTAGCGGCCGAGCTCCACCGCACGCGTGTCAATATCCGCCATGTTTGCGGTTTGGCCGGAGAAGCTGACGTCCGGCACTTCTTTGTTGCCGTATCGTGCCCGGACGGTGGTACTCGCGGTGGCGCCAACTTCCTCACAGGCGCGGCATCCATTCGCAATGGCGCGCATATCGTCGACGTCTATTTTTTTGAACTTGAGGGCTTTGATGATGATGTTGAAATCGGTGACGGCGAAGGGCGTGCGCGCAATCTGGAAGACATTGGTGCCGAGGTTGGCGATCTTTTGTTCGACGTAGAGGTTGGCCCCCTGGACGAGGGTCATGACGGTGATCAGCGTGGCCACACCCATCGTTAGGCCAAGCATGGTGAGCGAGGCGCGGAGCTTGTGGGAGCGCAGAGCGCTGAAGCACTGAGCTAGATTGTCGCGGACGGCAAGCATCAGTTCGGAACGAGCCCCCACTCACTTTACCAAATCCCTGGCGGGCGAACCGCCAGCCGGCGGACGACCACGAAATCGTCTCCATGTGAATACGAAGGGAGGAGTGCGGGAGTTACAGGGCCCGGATAGACGTTCAGCGGGTGCCGGACCCCTTGCAGACGGCTAATGACCCGCCTGTTCTTCCGTCCAGCGTTTCATGTGAGCTTCCAGCACGTTCAGCGGCACGGCGCCGTTTTCCAGCACGGCATCGTGAAATTTGCGGACATCAAATTTTGCGCCGAGGTTGCGCTCCGCTTCCGTGCGCAACTGACGAATCTTCAATTGTCCCAGTTTGTAGGCGAGCGCCTGGCCCGGCCAGACGATGTAGCGATCCACTTCCACGGTGATGTCCTGATCGGTCTTGCCGGTGTGGTCCTTGAAAAATTGAATGGCCTGGTCGCGCGTCCAACCCATCGAGTGCATTCCCGTGTCCACCACGAGCCGCACGGCACGCCACATTTCGTAGCTGAGCTGACCGAACTTGGAATAAGGGTCCTTGTATAGGCCAAGCTCTTCGCCAAGGCTCTCGCCGTAAAGTGCCCAGCCCTCCACAAACGCCGAATAGCCGACGTGTTTACGAAATTCCGGCACGTTTTCGAGTTCCTGCGCGAGAGAAATCTGCAGATGATGCCCCGGCACGGATTCGTGCAGCGAGAGCGCTTCCATTTCCCATTTCGGCCGCGCGTGCAAGTTGTAGGTATTCACGAAATAGCAGCCAGGCCGGCCCGCGCTAGGAGCGCCCTGCTGGTAGTACGCGGTAGTTTGCGAAGGCGCTTTGAATTCCGGAATCACGCAAACTCCGTAGGGGAGCCGCGGCAATTTTCCGAAGAGATGCGCGAGCTCCGGATCGATTTTCTTGGCCACGATGCGGTAGCCGTTTACCAGATCCTGCGGCTGCTCGTAGAAAAAACGCGGATCGGTGCGCAGAAATTCCGTGAAGTCGTGAAAGCTGCCTTTAAACCCTGTGGATGCGATGACTTTGTCCATCTCCGCGCGAATTCGCTTCACTTCGGAGAGGCCGGTTTCGTGAATCTGCTGCGGCGACAGGTTCGTTGTCGTTTGCCAGCGAACATGGAACGCGTAGGCCGCTGCGCCATTCGGCAGCGCCGTGGCTGCGATGGATTCGCGGCACGCCGGCAAATAAGTGGACGTGAAATAGTCGTGCAGCTTCTGGAATGCGGGTTGGACGGAGTCTGCGTAAATCCTTTTCGCGCGTTGGGTCAGCCGGGCGCGATCCGCCTCGGAGAATCCCGCGGGAAATTCGGTGAAGGGCTGCAGCAGCGGGCTTGCCATGGGATCGGCTGGAATGAGATCGGCAATCTGTTTAGGCACATCGCGCAGCATCAGCCTCGGCGGCGTATAGCCTTTCTTCAGGCCTTCCTGAAGGAATACGAGATTCTGTTCGACGTTTTTCGGCACTGCTTCAAGCCGGGCAAGTACGTCTTCGTATTCCGGGACAGACTTGTGCGGCATGGTCGCCAGAGTGGAAGCGATTCCCTGCTGGATGCCACCCATTTGTGTAATGGGCATCCAAATGTTGGCAGGAACGACGCTGCGGAATGGTAGCGGGTCGTCGCCATATTGCAGACCTTCGGCCGCAGTTTCCAGCAGCTCGCGGTAGAGGTCGTAGTTGAATTGCTCCCCGGCAGGAAGCGCATCGCGCGAGATGGCTTTTAATCCGGACAAACTTTCGTGCAGATGTTTGATGCGCGCCTCGAGGCCCTCCCGCGAATCGTCGCTCCAGCGGCGATTTTGTCCGGGAAAGCCGACGGAGGTCGCGGTTTCCGGATACTGCTCCATCCACCGTTTCCAATCGTTGTCGAGATACGCCCGGAACTTTCGTGCGGCTTCGGCTTGTTCGCCGTTCCGGCCCGCTGCGGACTGAGCGAGCGCCAGCATCGGCAAGACGAACAGCCCGCTAAAAATGCCAACCGCCAGCATCGCGAACAAACGCATCATCCCGGCCTCCCGGCTTTTGCCAATTCCCTTTCGCGTTCCTGCGCAAGCATCACGATGAGGCGCGCGGTCTCCTCGATGCCCATGGCCGTGTTGTCCACCAGCACCGCGTCGGTGGCACGCACGAGCGGAGACACTTTGCGCTCGCGATCGCGTTTGTCCCGCTCGATCACTTCATCGAACACTTCCGCGAGGGTCAACTTGTCGCCTTTTTCCCGGTGCTCTTTCCAGCGGCGCTCCGCGCGCGTTTCCGGCGCAGCGTCCAGAAAAATCTTCAGCTCCGAGCCCGGGAACACGACGGTCCCGATATCGCGTCCCTCCATCACGACACCGCCGCCTGCGCCGGCGCGCTGCTGCTCCGCAACCAGCACCTCGCGTACTTTCTGAAATGCGGCGACGCGCGACGCCGCTTGTGCGGCTTCCGGGGTGCGAATCTCCCGCGTCACGTCCGCGCCGTCGAGCAAGACGCAGTTCATCGCCCCGGCAGCTTCGTGCTCGGGTGTGGGCGGCTTCAGTTCGATGCGCGTTTCTCTTGCGAGTCTTTCGAGGCCGGATTCGTCGTTTAGCGGAATGCCGCGCTTTAGAGCTTTCAACGCCAGCGCGCGGTACATCGCGCCACTGTCGAGATACAGATATTGCAAGAGCTCGGCAACGCGGCGTGCCACGCTGCTTTTCCCTGAACCAGCCGGGCCGTCAATGGCAATCGTGAGTTTGGGCATCAATGCGCTGCGTGATTGCTTTCCAATGAGGTCAGAAACCCATGATGTTGTAGCCGCAATCGACGTAAATCGTTTCGCCGGTGATGCCCGAACCCGCGTCGGAAAGCAGGAACGCAGCGGTTCCGCCAACTTCGCCCGGGTCCACATTGCGCTTCAGGGGTGCGCGATCGGCATGCGCCTTGAGCATGTCGCCCAGCCCTGCGACGGCACGCGCGGCAAGCGTCTTGATGGGCCCTGCGGAAATGGCATTGACGCGAATGCCTTTCGGCCCCAGGTCGTATGCCAAATAGCGCACGCTCGCTTCCAGCGCCGCCTTGGCCACGCCCATCACGTTGTACCTTGGCACGACTTTTTCCGCACCATAGTAAGTCATCGTGACGATGCCGCCGCCGGAAGTCATCAGCGGAGCGGCCGCGCGCGACACGGCGACGAGCGAATACACGCTGATGTCGTGAGCGACGCGAAATCCTTCGCGCGTGGTATTGAGAAACTCGCCTTTCAATTCCTCCGCTGGCGCGAAGGCCACGCTGTGCACGATGCCGTGCAACACGCCGTATCGCGATTTCAGTTCTTCAAAGAATTTGGCGATTTGCTCATCCGACGAAACATCGCACATGAAACCCGCGGCGCCCGGCAAATCGGTGATCAGATCCTTCGCTTCCTGCTCGAGCCGCTCGTTCTGATAGGTAATCGCCAGCCTCCAGCCGGCTTCGTGCAGTTTCTGCGCAATGGCCCACGCGATGCTTCGCTTGTTGGCCAGCCCAAAGATCACTGCCGTCTTTTGCGAATCGCTCATTCGGTGAGTCTCCCGATGGCCCGGCTAAAGCCCGGCGCCTACACAAATCAAATTCGATGAAACGCTTTCTCAATTTCCCTGATGGAATATCGTAAAACCACCGGGCGCCCGTGCGGGCAGCTCATCGGACAATCGGTCTTGGCCAGGGCATCGAGCAGCCATTCCATTTTCGACTGTTCGAGCGGCATGTTGACCTTGATCGCCGCGTGGCACGCCGTGGATGCTGCGATTTTCGCCTGCAACGTTTCGATGGAAATCGCCGCGTTTTCTCGGTCCAGACCATCGAGAATTTCGGTGAGCAATTTTTCTGCATCTGGCGCGATGACGCCGGCGGGCACGGCCTGAATCGCCACGCTCTTTGGCCCCATCGGTTCAACTTCGAAACCATTCGCGGCGAGTTCTTCCGCGATTTTTTCGAAGGTGACGATTTGCCGGGGTGAAAGTTCGATCACCAGGGGCATGAGCATGCGCTGCGCTTCGATCTTTCCGGCGCGACGCGCTTCGAGGTGCTGTTCGAAGAGCACGCGCTCGTGCGCCACGTGCTGGTCCACAATCCAGAGTCCTTCGCCGTTCACGGCAATGATGAAACTTGCGCTGACCTGGCCGAGCGGTTTGAGATCTGCGATTTGTTCCGGACGCGGCAGCGTGGCAGGAGCGTCCGCGCTTGGAGCGGCAAGATTCGCGGCCCAATTCGCCGCATCGGAAATTCGTGCCGGTGCGAGCGCTGTTCCAAACGCGGTTCCGGAGGTAAAAGGAATTCGCTGCTCCACGGGCTGCATCGGGCCGGAAGTCAGATCGAAACCGCCGTCCGAACCGACGCCCGAGCCGAGACCGATCTCTTCCATGGGTGGGATGATCGCGCGCGGCACTCCGGATTCCGCGGATGGTGGGGTGATTCCGCCGGAGAAGCCTCCATTGCCGGAGCCGATGGTCTGCGGCGCTGCGCCCGCGGCAGTGGCAAAACTTGCGATCGGCCGCGTGCCCATGAGCGCCTGGCGGATCGTGTCGCGCGTGAAATCGTGGACAAATTGCGAACGCCGGAAGCGCACTTCGATTTTTGCGGGATGGACGTTGACGTCCACTTCGTCGTACGGCATTTCCAGAAAAAGGAGCGTCGCGGGGAAAACCGCTGGCGGCAAAATATTGCGATAGGCCTCGTGAATGGCGTGCAGGATCAGCCGGTCGCGCACCAGGCGGCGATTCACGAAAATATAGATGCCGTTGCGGTTCAGACGCTGCACGTCGGGTCGCGACGTGAAGCCGCTCACGGTCAGCGACGATTTTTCTTCCTCGGCTTCCAGTTCCGGCTCCGCGATCGCCGCCCGAAAGGCCGCTGACGCTGCGGGGATTTCGACAAGTTCTTCCAGGGATTGCCGGCCAAAAAGCTGATAGATGCGGTCGGCCAGTTTTTCCGCGGGCGGGCAGTTGATGATTTCTTGCGTCGGCGTCGTCAGAAGGAATTGTTTCGCGGGATTCGCCAGCGCGTAATGCGTGACCAGCGAGGCGATGTGGCCCAGCTCCGTCGTGTCTGATTTCAGGAATTTTCTGCGCGCAGGGACGCAGTAGAAAATATCGGCGACGCTGACGGTTGTTCCCGCGGGCAGGCCTGCGGGTTTCACGTTGATCAGCTTGCCTCCCGCGAATTCGATGCGCGTGCCTTCCGCTTCCGCTTCGTCGCGCGTTTCGAGCAGCAAACGCGAGACGGCGGCAATGGTGGGCAGCGCCTCGCCGCGAAAACCCAGCGTGGAGATGGACAGCAAATCGTCGGCGGAGCGCAGCTTGCTGGTGGCGTGGCGTTCGAACGCCAGCAGCGCATCGTCGTGCGTCATGCCGTGACCATCGTCGATCACGCGGATCATGCGCTTGCCGCCGACTTCCACTTCGATGCGAACGGTGCTCGCACCGGCGTCCAGCGCGTTTTCAAGCAACTCTTTCACCACTGACGCGGGCCGCTCGACAACTTCGCCCGCAGCGATTTTATTCGCCACCGCTTCCGGCAATATGCGTATGCGGCTCATGCAGCCTTTGTCTTTCCTTGCATGGTGAACCGATGGACCGAACGGGCAATCTGGCTGCCCCGAAATATAAACCAGGCTATCAAAGGCACCGCAAAAAAGATCGCGGCTAGCATCTGAACAGAAGTTGGGCCGACGTTCCAGCCTGTGTAAAAAAACAGAATGCAAGCAACGAATGCGAGCAATATCCAACCATCTACAACCATTGGAAATAGGAACAAAATTCGCTCCACAAAGGAGATCATGGGCCATTCCATCGATCTATCCCGAAACTCTTTTTGGCATTTCGAGCAAGTTCTATGACCCTCCCCCAGAAAAACATCGCCGGGGCCAAGAATGAATCTATATATCGACCGACAATTCGGGCACCGATAAATTGTTGGACAAAGGATGCCTGTAAAAAAAGAACCTGAAGCTAGAAGACTAGAACCTATAGTTTCCTGTTCTTTGATGGCCAAAGGTAAGTCCATCGTGTCTACCTTGCAGCCTTCTTGTCTTCCTTAATTGCGATTCCGAGCTGGTCGAGCTGGTCTTTGTCCACGGGCGAAGGCGAATCGGCCATTAAATCCTGACCGGCGGTGGTTTTCGCGAAGGCGATGACTTCGCGGATGGATTTTTCGCCGGAGAGGAGCATAACGACGCGATCGATGCCGAGCGCGATTCCGCCGTGGGGCGGCGTGCCGTAGGTCAGGGCATCGAGGAAAAAGCCGAAGCGGCGGCGCAACTGCTCTTCGGTGAGGCCGAGGGCTTTGAACAAGCGCTCCTGAATGTCCTGGCGATGAATTCGAATGCTGCCGGAGCCGAGTTCGTAGCCGTTGAGAACGAGGTCGTAACCTTTCGAACGTACCTCCCACGGCGCGGATTCGAGTTTCTCCAGATCTTCATCGACGATTCCGGTAAACGGATGCTGGGCGCTGGCCCAAGTTTTGTCGGCCTCGCTCCATTCGAAAAGCGGGAAGCCCGTGAGCCACAGGAATTTCCACTGTGATTTGTCGATGACGCCGAGCGCTTCACCAAGGTGCAAACGTAATTGGCCCGCGACCAACGCAGGCGCTTCTGTGCCCTTGATCTGTTCCTTGGCGGAAACGGCGACGACGAGGTCGCCAGGTTTCGCGCCGCAAGCTTCGGCGAGTTTCTTCACGTTTTCCGGGCCGATTAGTTTTTCGACCGTCGAAGTCATTCCTTCCGGCGCCACTTTCACGAAGTAGGCGCCGCGCGCGTGCAGCGATTTCGCCTTTTCTGTTAGTTCGTCAAGCTGCTTGCGCGAATACCCGGCCGCACCCGGCGCCGCGAGCGCAAAGACATTCCCTTCGATTTGCAGCTTTTGCTTCGCTTCTTCCGGAAAGCAATACGTCACTTCGTGGAGCTCCATGCCAAAACGCATGTCCGGCTTGTCGCTGCCGTACTTTCGAATGACATCTTTGTACTGCATGTGCGGGAACGGCGCTTCGGCCTTGACGCCGGCGACGGCGCAGGCGCGCACCATCACTTGCTCGATGACGTGAAAAATGTCTTCCTGGCGCGGGAAGGACATCTCCAGGTCCAGCTGCGTAAATTCGAGCTGGCGGTCGGCGCGCAAATCTTCGTCGCGGAAGCATTTTACGATCTGGAAATATTTATCCAGCCCGGCGATCATCAGAATCTGCTTGAAGATTTGCGGCGATTGCGGCAGCGCGTAAAACTGGCCGTGATGGATGCGGCTCGGCACAAGAAAATCCCGCGCGCCCTCGGGCGTCGAGCGCGTGAGCATGGGCGTTTCGACTTCGAGGAAACCCATTTCGTCCATCACCTTGCGGATTTCGAGAATGATTCTGTGGCGCAACGCGAGGTTGTAGTGCGGCTTCGGGCGGCGCAAGTCGAGATAGCGGAAACGCAGGCGCGTTTCTTCCGCTGCGTTGATTTCGTCTTCGATCGGGAACGGCGGCGTTTTCGCGTTGTTGAGAATGTGCAGCTTCGACGCGACCAGCTCGACTTCGCCGCTGGCCAGCTCGGGATTGGCTTTCTGACGCTTGATGACTTTGCCTTCCACGGCAACGACAAATTCGCTGCGGGCCTGCTCGGCTTTGGCGTGCGCCGCAGGCTGCGTCTCTTTGTTGAAGACCACCTGAACGATGCCGGTGCGGTCGCGGATATCGAGAAAGAGCAAATTGCCGAGGTCGCGCCGGCGCGCCACCCAGCCCATTACAACAGCATCGCGCCCTTCGTCCTTGGCGCGGAGCTCTCCGCAGTAGTGTGTGCGTTTCAGATTGCCGAGAAAATCCAACACGTACTCTTCCCCCAGGGAAAGCACGGGCTGAAGCCCGTGCACTACATTTTCTTCAATTCCGCAATCAACTGTTGCTCGGAGACTTTTCGCTGCGTGCCGTCCGCAAGCGTTTTCAGCGTCCACTCGCCGGTCGTCACTTCATTATCGCCGAGAATGAGCGCATATTTCGCGCCGAGTTTGTCCGCCTGGCCGAGGGCTTTGCCGAATTTCTGCTCGACGGGCGGCAGTTCGACGCTGAATCCCGCGTTGCGCAAAGTTTTCGCGGCGCGCACGGCGGTGGCACGGGCATTTTCACCCATCCAGGCGATGTAAACGTCGCGGCCTCGTGCGACCGGGGCTTTGCCGCTCTCCTGCAGCGACAAAATCAAGCGGTCCTCACCAATCGCGAAGCCGATGCCTTTCGTGGGAGGGCCGCCGAGGAGTTCCACCAGGCCGTCGTAGCGCCCGCCGCCGCAGACGGCGTCCTGCGAACCCAGTCCCTGCGCGGTGATTTCGAACGTAGTGCGCATGTAGTAGTCGAGCCCCCGCACGAGCCGCCAGTTTTCGCGATACTTCACGCCGCGAAGATCGAGCTCGCGTTTCACCGCCGCGTAGTGAT
>Ga0137392_10002545_pt1 | contig 10988 bp, 19 predicted proteins | sample 15con2h34AmetaG_FD_101394 | JGI IMG/M metagenome (GOLD analysis project Ga0137392, IMG submission 101394) | Vadose zone soil microbial communities from Angelo Coast Range Reserve, California, USA - 15con2h3.4A metaG | ecosystem: Environmental > Terrestrial > Soil > Vadose zone > Saprolite... | reverse complement strand
CTTTTCGTGATGGATCCCTTTCCGCGTCAATTTTGACTGTAAAATTTGCAAGATTTGGTTCTCTTTCACCCTCCGATTCCGATCGCTCTCCGCCGTCCCTGTGGACGATCCCCCCTACGCTCCCCCTGTGGACGTGTGGATTGTTCATTTTCGATGAACAATCGATTGAACCGCCGATCACTCTGACCGCCGCCGATAGTACTTGAGCTCGAGATAATCGTTGGCCCACGCGGGCGTATAGATCTCGACTCTAAAACCCGCCTGCTCCGCCCTCTGCCGAATTAGCGGATTATCTACGGCGAAAAGCAGCACGCCCTGGACGCGCTTGCCCGCGTGCATCTGCATGAGCGGCGTGAGCGGCATGAGGTCGATGTAGTGCTGCAACTGACTAATCGCCCCCGGCTCCGGTACCATCTTTGCCTCAATGACCAGGATTTCGTTCCCGATGACCCCGACCAGGTCCGCGTAGTTATTGAAGACGCGCAGCATCGCTTCGATTTTAGGCGTGAGCACCGGCGCGTTCGGCGTCAGCCTGGTTGGCCCAAGTCTCAGCTCGTAGATCGGATTCACGTCCCACGGCTGAATCGACGCCCACTCGTGCAGCAGGCGCGTACTTTGCAGCGTGAGCCGGCGCGGCCCCTCGCCGATCGGCGTCGCCTTCATCTCCGCCATCGCCACCACCCCTCGAGAGGCTCAAAGACGTAAATGAAAAATAGATGCCCGAGGACGCCGCCGACGAGCCCACCGGCGATCGCTGCTCCCAGCACCGACACCAGCAGTATTGACGTATGGATGATCACGTGAGACACCTAGCACCGTCTCAGGCCGCCGTCACGGCTCGCGAGGAGCGATGCGTGACGGCGTTTCTCATTCTCGCGAGTCCGTGACCACTCAATCGAGGAGCGTGCACGGATGGCGACGATTACCCCAACCAATCAGATCAATGCGGCGCGGATGGCTACGAACTGGGGTCCAGGCGTTACCAACAACGCCCAGAAGTGGAAGAATAAGACCCTCGCTCCGCGCCAGTTTTTCAACCACGACCCGGTCGGTGCACAGGCAAACTGGTCCGCCGGCGTCAATCGAGCGCTCTCCGCGGGCACCTATGCCTCGAAAATCGGCTCGGTCGATATGAACCTTATGGCGAACGCGATCGACACCTACGGAGCCCAGAACTACGGCAACTCCGGTACCCAAAAGGCCGCGAAGTACGCCGCCAAGACCAATGCCCTCGCCGCCGCAGAGACCGCGGTCCTCGCGACCGTTATCTCGATGCCGAAGGGCAAGGGTGCCAACAACGAGCAGCGCATGCTCGCCTGGTCGCGCGGGATGGCTGCTTACAAGGGCAAGATCTAGCGCCTCGACGCACACGGAGTGACCGATGTTCCACACTGAGTTATTCTCTTCGTCGATCGCCAGCGGCGCCAACACCTTCGCCCAGGTCAACTACGTCTCCACCAACGCGGTCCTCGCGGCCCTGGTCAACGGGATGCAGGTCTCCGCGGATTTTCCGTTCCTCGCGATGGTCGCCGGCGTCAGCGCCAACCTGGTCCATATCCGCGCGCAAGCGCCGTCGATGCAGCAATTCCCGTACATCACGATCGGCCCCAACAATCGCGGCACCGCCTTCGAGAGTCCGCCGCGCATCATGGATCTCTTCAACCAGCCGCTCGCCCTGCGGGTCACCGAGGAATTCGATATCTTCGCGACCCAGAACGCGGGTGCCGCGCAGACCCCCTTCATCGGATGTAGTTTCTCCAACGGCCATATCGATCGGCTGCCGATCCAGATCAATCCCCCGACCATCCAGCAGAACCCGATCACCCCGGGCCGTTTCTTTACCGCGCACGCCACCGCGACCACGACCCTCACCGCGTCGGCCTGGACGCAATGCATTCTCAATTTCGATCAGGCGCTCTTCGCCGGCTACTATTCGATCGTCGGTGTGCGCGCGTTCTCCGCGTCCGCAATGTTCTTCCGCCTGTTCCCAGCGATGACTATCCGCAACCGCCCCGGCGGCATCGCGGTCCAGGCCTACGACCAGCTCGATCCCGCGGGTCAGCGCGCGATCCCGTACACCGGCGGCATCCTCACGCCCTGGGGCGTCTGGCTCAATTTCTACCAGAACGTCCCGCCGAAGATTGAGATGTTCGCGACCGCGGCCGACACCGCCGAGGAATTCTGGCTCGACCTGGTCTATCTCGGCCCGCAGATCCTGCCGGCCGTGCAATAATCGCGCGGTCGTTGACGAGGAGTTAGCCCGATGGCAGATGAAGCTGAAGCGGCCGCCGCGGCCGAACTAACCCTCACCCAGAAGCTCGAGGCCGCCCTCGCCGAGATCGCCGCGCTCAAGGCCGCGGCCGCCGGCCCGCCGCCCCCGCCGCCGCTCAATACGCTCGCCGACAACCTGCTGATGGCGAAATTCCTCGAGGGCGTCCATATCCTGCTCGGCTCGCACCCGCTGCTCGACGAGGTCTGGAACGAGCTCCACGGCCGCCTCGTACCTAAACCGGCTGAGGCACCGAAGCCGTAACATGATCGTCGGTACCCAGGGCTTTTACGGCCTCCCTGTGATGCTCACGGCCCAGGGCGGCGCCGACGTCGTCGCCGGCGCCGGCGCGACGACGACCTCACTTTCGATCGGCGGCGTGACTTCCGCTTTCATTCAGCCGCATCCCGGTCTCGTCGTGCCCGTCCTGTACGGCGTGCTCGTCGTCGCCTACGGCGCGACCGCGCCGGCCTCGATGAACATCACGTTCGCGACCACCGCCGGCACCGCGATCGATACCCAGACCTTCAACGTCTCATCGATCCTCGCGAACGCTACCGCCGAAATCCCGATCGTGATGCTCGGTGTGGCTTCCGCCTCTGCCTGGCTCGGCGCCGGCCTCACGCCGATGATTCAGGTCGCGCCCGTCACCAACGGCGTTACCGTGCGTCTGACCGGCTCGCGCGTCCTCTTCGGCTTGATCCCCGGGGGCGCCTGATGGGCGCGGCTCTCGACGCCGGCTTTCTGCAGCTCTCCGCGCTCACCCACTGGTCCGGCAAATTCCCGCCCTGGATGAATCCGCATCGATGCGCCCGGATCTCCGGCACCGTGCTCGCCAGCGTCGGCAACTTTTCTCAGATGTCACTGTTTTCAAAGGACGATCGGATGATCGTCGTGTGGGGCTACTCCTTCGTGCAGCCCGCCGCCGGCACCGTCAACGTGTTCGATTCCGGCGGCGCGATCTCCGCCACGGTGGTCGGCTCGCCCGCCGCGGTGGTCCAGGGCGACACGCCACCGGGCGTCCAGATGCTCTCCGCGACCCCGGCGGCCGCGCCCGCAACCAACTGGACGATCGGCATCGGTGGCAACGTCTCGAGCCTCTGGCTTGGCCCGTTCGCCTTCTCGATCATCCAGAAAGGTAACGGCCTCACCTTCACCACCGGCGTCGTCAATCAGAACCTGATCGGCTCGCTGATGGTCTCCGTCATCGAGCCCGACGAGCTCCCTATCCAGTTTCGCTGAGCGGAGCAACCCGTGCTCCGCGACAAGCGCGCCTCCCGCTACCTGGAGCTCGATCCGCAAGAATACTACTCCGATCGTTGGATGGCCGGGTTCGCGGCCGTCGCGAGCGGCGGCACGGCCGCGTGCACGATCGACCTATTCAACGATGGTAAACTGGGGAGCCCGCTCTTACTTTACGATTTTACCATCTCGGTGCCGGCCGCCGTGGGCATCTTGGTTGCGCCTTTCAAGGGCCATACGACCGGCGCACTCGTGGCAGGAATTCCGCTCAATCCCCTACAGACACAGCGCGAAGGCGCAACCAGCGCTCAGGGCGGCTTGGTCGGCTTGACCTTCGGCTACAAAATCTTCGTCGGAACGAATCTGATCTACCAGTGGAATCACGAATGGCCGATCGCCGAAATCGCGGCCGGCTACTCACTCCGCTTCTCAACCGATGCGATAACCGGCAACTTTTCAATGAGCTTCCTCTGGCTGATCGAACCGGATAGCTAGATGGCTTCCACCGCACCACCGCGACCGCCCGGCATCCCGATTCCCACCGGGACCAAGGAGCTCCAGCTCACCCTGACAATGTGTGGTGAGTTTCCCTGCATCGTCGCCCAGGTGAATTGGATCCAGATCTTCACCGACATCATCGAAGGTCTCATCGAACTTTTTACCGGCCGCCCCAAGGACGAAGCGACCCAGCAGAGCGCTAAAGCCGCGATGGGCGCGCGCAATCCCGCGTATCGCCTCTACGGAATGCAGCTCCAGCGGATGATGTCGCAGTGGGGCATCGTGACGTCCGACTCGAACCCCGGTCGCCGTAAAATCCTCGACGCGGCCTATTCGCAGGCCGTCGATAACGGCCTTGCGATGGGCTTTGGGCGCCGTGAGATCGAGGACGGCCTGCTCTGGATACTCAGTCGCGAGGGTCAAGCTGGCACGAATGTTCCAGCGATCGTCAACAAGACGCCCGTGACCCCGATGGTCCTCTGGGGTCAACCGACCATCGAGGAGACTTTCCTCAAGGCTCAGGGTATCGCGACCTCGCGCGGCCTGGTCCTCGGCGATTTCGACCGCTGGGTCGAGCGCTACACCTGGCAGCACGCGAAGCTCACCGGCCTCTTTCACGTCGTTTTCGTCAAGCAGGGTGACATTCCTCCGCTCAAATGCTCGAAAGGCTACGAGTGGAATTACTCAGTCGAGGAGTGCACGCCAACAGCCTCCCACCAGAAGTGCCCGAGCGGCTTTACCTACAACGAAGTAACCGGCAACTGCGATCCGATCATCCCGCCCGGCCCGCAAAATTGTCCCGCCGGCACCGTCTGGAACGCGACCTTCAGCGCGTGCGTCCCCGTCCCGGTCCACGGCAAATGCCCGGACGGCTACCTCTACAACGCGACCACCGATAGCTGCGATCCGAACGTTCCACCGCCGCCGCCGGCGTGTCCCGCGGGCCAGCAATGGAACGAGGAGTATCAGGTCTGCGCGCCGGTCCCGCAAAAGCAGCAGTGCCCGGTCGGCTACGGCTATAACAACTTCACGAATCAGTGCGATCCGCTGACTCCCCCGCAAACCGGCCCCGATGATGCGTGCTGCACGGCCGTGACCGCGCAGCTGCAGGCGATCGCGCAGTCACTCGCCGCGATCGGGCAAAGTACGGCCGCGGGCCCGGACTCCGCCGCGATCCTCCAGGTGGTAGCCGCGATCGGCGACGTCACGCTCGAGCTCACGAACATCCTCAACACCATCACGATCATCGCGAACGCGCCGCAGACGCCGATCGACCTCAAGCCGATCACCGACGCCCTCAACGCTTTTGGCGCCTGTCTCTGTGAGCTCCCCGGCCTTGCGGCGGAATCCACCACTCAATTGAGTGGCGCCATCGCGCAAATCGCCGACGCGATCCGCGGCATTGGCGGCGCCGATCTCACCGGCGTCGTCGATCAACTCGCGAAGATTTTCACCACGATCGACCCCAAGCCTGAGATCTACTCGCTGCTCACGACGCAAGGATTCATCGCGGGCGACGTCGCTCAGCTCGCCGGCGCCGGCGATCTCGGCACCGGCCTGGTCGGCATCCTCGGAACGCTCCTCTGGCGCGGCGTCGTTCAGTACGTGAAATTCTGGCTCGGCATCGATATCTCGAGTGCGCTCCCGAAACTCGGCGCCGGCACTTCGGCCGAAGCGCTTCTCACCGACGCGATCGGCCGCACGCTCTCGAGCGAAGAGAAGATCGTAACGCCGGTTCTCACGCCGCTGCTCGACTCGATCAAGAATCTCCTGGTCCCGACCGCTACGCCGAAACTCGGCAACGTCAACGTCGATCCGGACCGGCCGATCGCGGCCGCTACCGGCGTCGCGCTGACCGCGGGCCTGGTCGCGTATCTCGCCAGCTTCGCCGGCATCGATGAGGGTGAGCCCCTCGCGCATCTCGCCGAGCTCATCGCCGGCGCCATCGGATGGGAAGAATTACGCGACGTCCAGATCGGCCCGCTAGTCCGGCATGGCATCCAGCGCGTCGCGGAAATGAAAGCAAAAGCGGCGTTTCGGCAGGAGTTGCCAGGTACCAGCGCCGTCGCCGCGCTCCTCGCGCGCGATCTCGTGGATCGCACCACCTACGATCTCGTAGCAGGTTATGACGGTCTCGCCGTAGAGCTCACCGAGCCGACGCGCCTCGGCGCATACGAGGGGCTCAACCCGCGGATCCTGATGCGCCTCGTCGATACCGGGCTTTTCGCCGACGCCGATATCGCTGACGAGCTCACGTTCAGCGGGATGCGTCCCGCGTCGCAACATCGCTTCCTCCTGGCCGCGGCCTTCATGGCGACGGATCCGCAGCGCAAGGGTCTCATCGCGCAGATCGAAGCGGCCTACCAGGCCGGACTACTCAGTGACGACCAATTACTCAGTAACGTCGATTCAGCGGAGCACAACACCGACAAGGCGAACCTGATTCTCGCGGCCGCCAAGTGGAAGCTGCTCATCGCCGAGACCAAACTCCTCGAGACCGAGTATGCGACCTTGTTCCGCGGCGGCCTAATCGACGACGCCACCTATCGTAGCTACCTAGCAGGACTCCAATTACAGCCTGGTCTGATAGACATAAGGGCCGGCCTGGTTGAAGCTCAAGCCAACGCATCATTACATAGAAAGTCGCTGGCCGAAGCCGCAAAGCTGGAGGACCAAACGAAACGCGACGCACGACGCACCGCTATGAAGAGCTTCGCCGACGGTTTAATAAACGAACTAACACTTGGAGCTCAATTAATCGCGACCGGTCTATCTCCGCAACAAGTACTAGCCTGGGTCGCTCTGGCGACCCTAGAAAAGGCGGGATCAGCGAAATGGCTATTTGGCCTTCAGCTCCAGCCAGAACGTGCGTCATTACTGCGTGAGCGAGTGCTCGCGCTGACGGATCAGCGGAAGCGTCAATTGATAACAGATGCTCAATTTGTGGAAGCTCTGAAGGCCCTGGGGATTCCGGCGAAGTACCTGAACGCGATGAGGGCCGCCGCGGACGCCCTGGTCTCTCCAAAAACGGCAGCAACCAGAGTAATCGTCGAAACCACCTGAGCATCGCTAGGCCGATCCCGTCGGCAGCCCGAGGAGGTGTTTCGTGAAGTCCTCATCGTAGCCCTTCGCCCACCTGCCCTCCTTGACCGCCGCGACGCCGAGATGGAACTCCATCGCGATCTGATTCTCGCTTCGTCCCGCGGCCCCCCGGCTCATCCAGAAGTTGAAGAGCGTGTGCTTGAACACGGTATTCCATGAATCGAGCACCTGGACTTGCGCGGGCCCGAATTCCCAGACGAACGCCGGATGCATCTGCCAGCGCCCGCACGCCAGATAGTTCACGCCATGGCCGCCGTCGTCGCCCCAGGCCCGCTCGTTATCGTCCGACTCGGTCAGCGCGAGCGCCAACGCGAACTTCTCAAAATTGCTAGTCAGCGTACTCATTGCGGCCCCCCAAAGTTCATCACGCCCGGCGCCATCATCGCGGCCTTGCGCATCTCCGACGTCGCGACCAGCACCGCCGTGCAGTGCATCTCGGTACCGGTCCAGGTGAACGTCAGCGAGTTAATCACGTAGTTCTCCCACTCCTTGTTGAGCTCGTGCTCGACGACCGCGGTCGGCCCCGTCACGATCCGCACCTTCGGTCCCGTCATTCTCTTTCCTCCGCAAACTCCAACTGTTTGAGCGTGATCTCGCCGAAGGTCCGCCCGTCCTTCATCACCACGTGCGCCAGGAACGCTTCGTCGAAACTCTCGATCCCCGTCTTCACTGATTCGAGCTTGGCCCGGATCGCCAGCATCAGCGATCGCCAGCGGCTGCGGAGCTGCTGTGCGTGCTGTTCCTCGGGCATCTGCATCCCGAAACGGATCCGCCGATTACTGATGACGAATTCGATTTGGGCCCGCCGGCTTGTGTCGTCCCAGGCGCTCGCAAAGCTTGTTGCGCCGTGCCGGCGTACCAGCTCCTCGATCTCAGCCCGGGTCCGCTCCGCCGGCACCCTGGTTTTCGCCGCGTAGGGCATCGCGTCACGCCGGCCGCCACACGTGATCGCTCTCGTGCGCGAGCGCCTCGGCACAGTGGTTCGGCGAGAGTGCGTTCAGCTTCCCGCAAAACCATTGCGCCTGTGGATCGCCGCCGGCGGCCGCCTTCGCGATGTTGTAGCTCATCGTATGCGTCGGATCGCCGATCAGGATGCCGTCCATCGCCTTATCCATCAGCACGAGCTGCTCGAGCAGGTGCGGATGGTTGTCCTTGAGGAACTCCACGATATTCATTGGCGTGCCGCGACCTCCATCGCGAGTAGGTGAGAGGCCAGTGTCTGAGCATGAAGCACGCAAGCGAGGATGCGGACACCGACCTTAGCGTCCTCGCCGCCGGCGTCGATCCATTCGCGGAGCGCAAGCATCGACTTCACCGCGTTTTCGAGCTCGTAACTGGCCGCGATGAATTTCTCGAGCACGCGGCCCGAGACCCGCGGCGCATCCGCGATCGCTTGTTCCTTACTCATATCGATTTCCCCAACTCACCGGCGATAACTAGGTGGCTCGATTTGAGCCCAGTTATAAGCTCATCGAGAGACTTGAGCGTCTCGGGCAATTGATTCGCACCGAGTAAATACGTGATATGCGCCAGGTGCGCGGCGTGCTCGCCAAATACCCACATCGCACCTTCTAACGGATTATCCATCTCACCCATCTCCGAACATTTTCTTTTTCAGCCGCTCGAGCTGATCGAGCACCGCCTGCTTGGCGCGTGAATTCGCCTCGCGCGCGCGCTCCGGCGCGGCCGCGGCGTCGGCGCGGATACTCTCGTGCACGAGCGCGCGTTCCGCGACCGTCAAACTCTCCCACGGCTGCTCTTTGAGCCGCGCCACCTTCTCGCGCCGACTCCGACCGTCCATTTCGAGCTGACGGTCGAAGTCGGTTCGCGTCGGATCGGGGGGCGGCACTCCCGAAGAATGTCCAGAACTTACGTAACCCCCCGCCTCGGAAGCGGGGGTATATGATCCAGAAGCAGGCAACGCGGTACTTTTCTCAGCCTTCCGAGCAGCATTGCGCGCATACCACGCCTGCACCGCCTCAGCGCTCAAACGGCCTTCGGCCGCGCGATTGGATGAAGATTGCAGGCTTCGTGCCGATCCGACGTTGGCTGCCAATTCCATGATGGCGGCAACAGCCTCCGGAGATGCGGCGCGAGCGAGGAGCCCGCGCAGATCGCGTCGAGAAGCACGCGGCAATCGCCACACTTCGGGAGGCACGAGCACGACTCGTTCACCAGCCCAAACTCGTGGTCCACTACGTCTTCCGTGCGGACTATGCGCTCCAAGTTTGATCACCTCCCATTTCTCACGTTCCGCCGGCGGCAGTCCGCGCACGTACCATCGATTCACCTGCTCGCCATACACCGATCGCACGACGACCAGGCCCGCGGTGATCGCGCGCCAGGCGCGACGCCGGCGCGCTAAGCGAATCGGCTCGACACGCGCCGTCAGCCCGCGGCCCTCGCCGAAAAGGGGGGTAAACGGTTTGGATCTCGCGATCAGACCGAACGACGTCAGGCCGAGCCGAAAGAATCCCGGCTCGAGCTTTAGGCTCCGCCGGCGATGCAATTTGTGACTCAACACCGCGTGCTCGCTCAGCGGTGCATAAACTCGAAGTAGGAAAAGTCGCCTTTTGCGATCGGGATATTTGGCGATCAAGCGATCGGCCAGGCGCCGCCGCTCGAACTCGATACATCCGCGGCATTCGCGGCACCGGGCCACGATCGTCCAGTCCCCACGCCCGAGTCGCAGGATATTCGGCCCACGCGGCGCCTCGCACATGGTCCCGCCGTACGTCGTCCCGACGATCTCGCCCTGGGGATCGCGCCAGGTCGCCGCGAATGCTGTATTCGGATGCGTCTCCGCCACCGCCTCCACACCTCACGGCATGGATCGCATAGCGGTGATTGACTCTAAATAGATCCATCGCGCCCCCTATCCCCGAAGTTGTCCACACCGCGTCAACAGGGCGCTAGTTGGTGAGTCGGAGGAGCTCCGTCAATTGATGGAGCAGCATCTCAGCGCCGTGCGGCATCAGCACGAATGCGAACGTGTACTCGCAGCCGGACACGCTCACCAAAATGTCGCGACCGCCATCCTGCGTGAATCGCAATTGGGTTTCGACGTCCCAGGTCGGGTTTTTGGCTCTTGGCTCACTCATCGATCAGGCCGCCTTGCGCGGTTCGCGCGCGAAATAGTCGTCGTAGGCCTTAACGCTCGGTAGCGTCCTCAGGCTTACCGCGATGTCCTCTAGGACGTTTAGCAGGCGGTTGATCTTCCAGTACCACGTCACGAACTCCCTCAGCGCCAGGAAGATCGCCATGATCACTAGTGGGACGGTCAGCTCGAGATGGTTCATCGATAACCCCCTTCGATGGCGCCGGTTCATCGGTCGCCCTTGTAGCTTCGACAATTGCGAAAGCGCACCGCCGGCAGAGCGGCGTCGGTTGCGGCGTCCCTATCATCGCGTGTGGAAGCTTCACGAAAACGACGGCCGACGGATCCTCGGCCTGTAAGCACAACTGGCAAGTAGTAGCGATCGCGGCCGCCATTTCTCAGCCCTCCTCTTCGTCCTGAGGCGTCGATCCCTCAACCTGCGCAGCTTCCCTAGGCGCGGCCGGATCGGTGTCTCCTGGTGCGGTCGGCAGCCGGTGACGCTCGAAATATCGCGCGTAGGCCCCGGCGCCTTTATTCTGGATCCGCACGATCGTCGTGTTGGCTCTCACGAGGAGCTGGACCGCCGCGTCCTGGTACGACGGCCGATTCCGCTTGATCAGCTCGGCAACCGCGGCGAGATCCTCGGAAGCCACGTTCAGATCGCTAACGTCCTGCATCGACAATCGCGCTCCACGGGCCGTCATACCCATATCGACACCTTAGGACCCATTTGGTGACACCGCAAGCCCACTCCCTCTCAAAAAGGCTCCGCCTTTTCGT
>Ga0137392_10002543_pt1 | contig 10991 bp, 8 predicted proteins | sample 15con2h34AmetaG_FD_101394 | JGI IMG/M metagenome (GOLD analysis project Ga0137392, IMG submission 101394) | Vadose zone soil microbial communities from Angelo Coast Range Reserve, California, USA - 15con2h3.4A metaG | ecosystem: Environmental > Terrestrial > Soil > Vadose zone > Saprolite... | reverse complement strand
TATCTTCAATATCCCTAACAATTGCTTTTGTCCTGGCTATATTATTTGCTGTATGTCGAAGGCTGCCCGACTCGCCTTACTAATCGTATTTCAAGCTTCACTGGCGGATGCCAGCGGGTCTTGCCCGGTTACGCTGGTGAGCGGCACGCGCGGCCTGAACTCAATCGCCATCACCTTTAGGAATGCCAGCAAACAGCCGATTCGGCGGCTGGAATTCAACTGCACGCTGGCCAATGCTAAAGCCAACAAAAACCAACGTACTCCCTGTTATGAGAAGAACGCCCTCTTCTTCCCTGGTACCGAGTATACGGTTATCTATGCCTACCCAAGCGGCGTACGCGGGCCGGCACGGGTATCTTTGAAAAGCGTCACCTTTGCCGACGGACCTGCCTGGAAGCCATCGAAGCGCGACTCTTGCCGAGTGCTGAACATCTATCTTGCAAAAATCAAAAGATAGCGCAGCGGTGGTCTTCCCTTGAAATCATCAACGAGGGCCAGCTTCGAACTGAGCAGCTGTCAAATACACCACCACCAATGCCAACAAGAACACCGCGATCTCCAGTCGCGTTGACCAGCGGTGCAGCGCGTTGAATTGGACGCGGGTGAGGTCCGACGCTGGCACGTTATCAATCTCGCCCAGCGAGGCACGCAAAGCGGCCATCTTCGGCGAAATCCCAAACTGAGAAACCGCCGTCAATACCAGCATAGCTACGATCAGGAGATGGCGCACTGCGAGTGGATGTGCCGAGCCGGAGCTCAGACGCGCATAGAGCATGGAAGTAGCGAGGAAGACGAGACCTGAAACAAGACCCATCCAGTGCAGGACCGTCAAAGACCGGCTGACCACCGAGCCCGCAAGATGGCGGGAGGGCAACACAGAGAAGGCTGTGGGCGCGACGACGAACGAAAAGAAGATCAGGCCACCGAGCCAGACGATCAGCGAGAGCAGCATCAGGTAACGAAGAAAGGGCATGTCGCTACATTATGCTCGTCGGGACTAGGTCCGCCAGTGTTGGCGGCAATCAAGGAAGCTGCTATTACCAATTCCCAAAGCCAAATGACGACTGCCTATACCGGGACCGGAACGCTCTCCAATATATCGCGAACGACCTGCTCGGTTTGCTCTGACTTCTTCAGCGTGGATGAATAGAGACTGTTCACGGCAACGCGGTGGGCGAATACCGGAATGACCAGAGGCTTGAAATCTTCTGGCGTGCAGAAATTGCGGCCATCGAGAAAAGCGCTGGCCTGGGCTGCGCGGTAGAGCATCTGCGCGCCTCGTGGTGAGACGCCCAATGATAAGTGCTCCGACTCGCGTGTTTTGCGGACTATTTTCAGCGTGTAGCTCACCAGCGATTCGTCCACCCGAACCTCGGTGACAGCCTGCTGCATTTCAAGGACGTCGCCGCCAGAGAGCACTGGCCGCAGATTTTCCAGTTGCGCGGCGCCCGCCTGGGAACGAAGAATCTCGCGCTCCGCGTCCCCTTCCGGATAACCCATTCGCACCCGCATCAAGAATCGGTCAAGTTGTGACTCCGGCAGAGGATAGGTCCCATGATGTTCCACTGGGTTCTGGGTGGCAATAACCAAGAATGGTTGCGGCAGGGGATAGGAGCGAGCATCTACCGTGACTTGACCTTCATTCATGGCCTCGAGCAGCGCAGACTGTGTCTTCGGGGTAGTGCGGTTGATTTCGTCCGCGAGCAGGACGTTGGTGAACACCGGGCCGCGCTTGAACTCGAACTGCTGCTCAATCGCAGAATAAATCGAGATGCCGAGAACGTCGCTGGGCAGCATGTCGCTGGTGAACTGCACCCGCTGAAAACTGCAATCGATCGCACGAGCCAGCGCCTGCCCTAGTGTCGTCTTGCCAACCCCGGGAACCCCTTCGATCAAAAGATGTCCACGCGCAAAGATCGAAACCAGGGCGAAACGGAGGACGTCATCTGCCCCGCGGATGACCTTCTGCAGGCTGGCTTCAAGTTGCGAGGCGCGCTGGGAAACCGCCATGGCTGTTTCGGGAGACATTAAATTTAATTCTACTATGCGAGGAGATTTGGATTGGGACGAGTTGAGAGGATCTGAGTTACGAACGTCACGCAGCAATTAGCAGCTAGGTGCTTAATTCTAAACTCCAGAATCGCTACTGCATGAACTCTGCTGGTCGTCCCGTTAGACGCTCGATGCGTTTCGCAATCGGCGGGTGAGTGGAGAACAAACTGCCAAAGTTAACTCCGAGCAGCGGCTGAACTATGAACAAGTGCGCAGTCGAGGGATTTGCCATCATCGGTATGCGGCGAGAATAGGCGTCCAGTTTAGCGAGCGCGCTGGCCAGAGCGTAGGGATTTCCGGTGTAGTGAGCGCCGCTGGCGTCCGCTTCATATTCGCGCGAACGCGACACAGCTAACTGGATCAGCATGGCGGCAATAGGCGCCAGAATCAGCATGAGGAGCGCGGCAAATCCTCCGCCCCGATCGCGATTGTCACGATCCATACCGCCGAAAATCATGGCGAATCTGCCCATCTGTGCGAGGTAAGTGATGGCACCCGCAATCGTCGCCGCAATGGAACTAATGAGGATGTCGCGGTTGCGCACATGTCCCAACTCGTGGGCCAGCACACCTTCCAGTTCTTCGTCATTGAGGAGGTTGAGAATGCCTTGGGTTACGGCGACAGAAGCGTGCGAGGGGTTACGGCCGGTGGCAAAGGCGTTGGGGGAATCAGTCGGGATTACATAAATCCTCGGCGTCGGAATGCCGATCTTTTGCGCCAGGCGTTCCACAACACCATAGACGCGGGGCAATTCCTCGCGTGTAACCGGCTGGGCCCGATACATACTGAGGGCGATCTTGTCCGAGAAGAAGTAAGAGGCAAAATTCAACACGGCAGCAAAGATCAGCGCAAACAGCATGCCGCGTTGTCCACCGAAAGCCCTCCCGATGAACAGGAGCAGCAGCGTCAGTCCAGTCAAAAGTAGCGCGGTCTTGAACGTATTGCCCATTGCTACGTATTGGATGTCATGGCTTCGGGCAGGATTCAGCCAAAGAATACAATGGCTTGTAAGCCTTCGGGACCATCAAACTTTCTGCGTTTCACGCTTGAGAGCACGCTCCAGGGTCTGGTCCAGGGCGGCCTTAGCCTTCTCGTATTCTTCCGCGGAGACGCGCCCCAGTTTGCGGTCGACTTCGAGCTGAAAAATTTCTTCTTTCAGCGCTTCCAGCAGCATAGCCGAGCGGGGGGCTAACGCTCCGCGTGAGCTATCAGACGGCGTAATTTGTAAGTTGGCTGCCGGTGCGGGCCCAAGTCTCGCCACGGCGACTTGCTGGCGCGTCGTCACGTAAAAAGCGCCCAGGGCCAGCAGCGCCGCGCAGCCCCCCAAAATGTACCAGCGGTATTTCTGCAACGGGTCGGGAGCATCGATGGGCGGTCCGAGCCCTCCTCCGGGACGGGAATCCCGGCCGCCCCGGGCGTCGCTACCGACTTGGGCTTCGGCCGAACTTTCAGCCCCGCCAGCAGCTTTCTCATCCGATTGCAAGGTCCCGGTGCCGCTGAGCTTGAAGGCTAGCGACTGTCCGGGCCTGCTATTGCTGGCAACCTCCGCCAGGGTGTCGGGCTGGTTTGGATAAGGCTTGACCTGGAATGGAGCTCCATTCGATGCCGAGAACTGCATAGACTTGGGCAGCATCACCACGAAATGCTCGAGCGGGTAAAGCGATTTAGGATCGAGAATCGCCTGGCCAGAATAAGGCAGACGGTAAGCGAGTTGTAGCTGAGTCTCGCCGGGCCGCAAGGGAAAAATAAAAGCGTAGCGATTCTTTTCGCTCTGAGGTACTGGCGCCGAGTTTACTGGCTGGCCGCCAGCGGTCATTGCGATGGACTCCTCGATCTTCGCGCCTTCCGGCAGATAAAACTCAAAGTTGTGGTCATTCATCTGGGTGCGCGGAGGGCTGGACTGGTTATTCACCGCGAACAGCCGGATGATTTCCAGTTGGTTCTCTTCAGCCTGCACGCGCATGACGTCAGCCGTAACTGTGAGACCGTCGATTTTCTTGGCCACGTCGAAGACTTCGAAATCAACAGAGGTTGTTCCCGGAGGCGCCATCCGGTGATAGGTCACTCCTTGATGGATGGCGCGAATTAAGTGCGGTGAGCCAGTATCGTCTACGTTGAAGCTGAAGTTTCCCTTGGCATCGCTCTTGGTACGGCCCGCTTCCTCCATACCTTGAGCGAGCTTAAGCAGCACCACATCGTCGCTAGCCGCCGGCTTACCGGTGGTGCCGTTCTTGAGAGTGCCGGTTAGAGTTGGTGAACCAAAAGCTAAGCTAGTGAAAAGCAGCACCAGAGACGGTACGAGAAATCTAAGCGGAATTTTCAAACTCGCATTCCTTTTCTTTCAGCGGGTGGTGAAGATGCAGGAATTCGTTCCAAACGAGAAATCTCAGCCAGGATAGAGGCGGCTTCCTCCTCCAAAGAAGCTTTCATCGATTGATAATCAACTTCGGGAAACTTGCCCGCTTTGTATTCAAAATTCAAGTCGCGGAGATTTTCGTAAACCACATCCTTACGCTCACGCAGATAGGCCACTCGCGTCTTCTCCGGAGCACTCAGCAATTCGCCGGGCATATAGAAGATGTAAAAGAGGACGGCGACGGTGAAAAGAGCACAGATAAAGAGGATCATGTTTCAGTTTCCTTCTGTGCTTGCTCGCGGAAATGTTCCAGCTGAGATCCACTTACAGGAGGAACACCACCGGCGGGAAGCGGCGCCGGGCGCATCTTCCACGTCCGTACCACGGCGACAACCGTTGCCAGGCCGAGCACCAGCACAAGATACGGCATCACCCAGGCTACGCGGTTAAAACCAGTCGTGGTGGGCGCAATCAAAACCGTTGGGCCGTATTTCTGGACGAAGGCCTGCAAGGTCAGATCGTCACTCTCCCCACGATCCACCGAAGCCGCCAGTTCCGCCCGCATATGGGCGGAATAAGTACAGCCAACGTGGTTGCACTCCAGCAATACCTGGTTGCAACCTCCACAAATGCACTTGACCTTGTGACCAAGGCTTTGAAAGCGAGCGTCCTGGTCGCTGCCCAATAACAAGAACAAGGCAGAGATAAGCAGAGCCAGATGTAGTGCGCGTTTTAAGAAATATCGCGGCACTAATCACCTGCCTCTGCCGGCGCTGCTTGGACACGAACGGGCGCGGGCACGCGGACTGGAACAGCATTAGGAATCAGCGCAATCACCGTACCGAAAATCATGATCCACACACCAACCCAGATCCACATCACCAGCGGATTCAGGTGGACCTTAATGATTGGACGGCCCGTGTCCTGATTCAGGCCTTCGTAGACCAGATACAAGTCCTCTTTGAAAGTGGAACGATTGGCCACAATGGTCGATGTCTGCTGGCTGGCGTTGTAGAAGCGGCGCTCGGGATAAAGTGTGTCGATCTGTCTTCCGCCCTTAAAAACGTCGATGATGGCCCATTCGCTGGAATAGTTCGGCTTGTATTCCTGAGTATACGAACGGCAAACCAGCGTGTAGCCACCTAGTGCCATCTTGTCGCCGTAACCCATTTCCTGTTCTTTGTCTTGATTAAAAGCGGCACCGGCGAAGCCGATCATAATGACGACCACACCAAAGTGCACGACGTATCCGCCATATCGCCGGGTATTACGGTGCGCCAGTTGAACCATGGATGCGAACAGGTTCTGGCCGGTGTGGCGAGCTATGACGCGCCCGCCGCGGATGAATTCCGATATCACCGTCAGCGCGACGAGCACAGAAAGGGCAATGGTCATCAACGAGTAAAAATAAGAAACGTCTTTCCACGGGCGCATGCCGAAAGCGATCAGCAAGACCACCGTCGCGAGCGCCCCGATCGCTGGCCACAAGAAGTTGTGTTTCAAGCTCTCGACCGAAGTCCTGCGCCACGCTAGCAGCGGCCCCAACGCCGTCAGCAGCAATAGCAGCATAGCGATCGGAATCAGCACGCGGTTGAAAAAGGGCGGTCCCACCGTGATCTTGTGATCCTGAACCCATTCCGACAGCACCGGGAACAAAGTTCCCCAGAGCACCGTAAAGCAGGCCACCAGCAACAAGAGATTGTTGAACAGAAAGCTCGACTCGCGCGACACCAGCGACTCCAGCCTGTGCTCGCTGCGGAGATAGGTGTGATTCTTTACGAAGAAGACGAGGCAAACAACGAAGATGACAGCAAGAAACGCGACAAACCAGTTTCCAATTGAGGACTGCGCAAATGCGTGCACCGAGCTAACCACGCCGCTGCGCGTCAGGAATGTGCCAAAGATGGAAAGCAGGAACGTCGCGAAGATTAGCCACACATTCCAAACTTTAAGCATGCCGCGTTTTTCCTGCATCATCACCGAATGCAGAAACGCAGTGCCGGTCAACCAGGGGAGAAACGAGGCGTTCTCCACCGGGTCCCAGCCCCAGTAGCCGCCCCAGCCCAGCACGGAATAGGCCCAGTGCGCGCCTAGAAAAATGCCACAGGTCAGGAATCCCCAGGTCACCATGGTCCAGCGGCGAGTGATGTGAATCCACTTTTCGCCCGGGTATCGCATGATCAGCGCTCCCAGTGCAAAAGCGAATGGCACGGTGAATCCCACGTAGCCCAGGTAAAGCATGGGTGGGTGAATCACCATTTCGGGATATTGCAGAAGTGGGTTGAGGCCGTTACCATCGCGAGGCAGCGAACCTTGCATTATGGCAAAAGGGTGCGCAGCAAAGTTCAGCAACAGGAGAAAAAACACCTGGACGGCTGCGATGATGACCGAGGCATGGGCAAACAATCGCGCATCGGTGCTATGCCGCAGCCGCAGCACCAGACCGTAAGTGGCCAGCAGCAAGGACCAGAACAGCAGTGAACCTTCCTGGCCCGACCATAACGTAGCGAATTTGTAAGGTCCCGGCAGGTCACGATTACTGTGATGGAAGATGTAGGCGATGGAAAAATCGTCGCTGAAAGCCGCCGTAACCAGGACAATGGCTGCCAACACGACTGCCGCGAAGGTCGCGATTCCAGCGCGCCGGGCCGTCTCACTCAGACGAGCGGAGCCGGTACCACCGCGCACCAGAGCAATCAGCCCCGCTACCAGCGAATAGCTACTAAGAGCCAGGGCCAGCAACAGCGCATAGCTGCCTATTTGTGGCATGAAGGACCTTTATATTTTTTCAGAAAGAGCCTGGAGAGGCAACTTTGGGCCAAGAGTCACACGCAATGATTATACGCATGAGGCACTGCAAAGCCGAACCGCAGACGGGGAGTCCTGATTGAATCAGCCGAGATATAAACGGCTGCTGAAATCAGGACTCCGGAACTGCTAGGCGCTCTGCTGCTGACTGTAGCGTGCCAGGATCTCGCGCTCCGCGATCAGCCAGTCTTCATGCTCATGTCCGGATTGACCTCCGCGCTGTTCATAAAGTTCATAAGCGCGACGGCGGATTTCGTCTTCCAGGTTGATGGGCACGACATTCTTCTTCACGTCAGGCGTGAATTGTATTTCCGTAGATGCGGAGGTTTGCTTGTTGCCGTTAATCGGGTTACTGCGTGGGGTCTTAGCTCTCGCCATATTAGGGTACTCCTTGCAAATACCTAAATTAAGTAATGGGTCGAATTGATGAATGAGCCACATACACGCTGCCCTCAGATTTACGTTGGGCCCAAGTAATTTTTAGCGGATATAAATAATATAAACCGAATCGCTGTGATTGTGTGGGATTGTAGATTATTTTTTTAAAAACTGCGGCAGGGGGAATTAGTGAAAATCATGGGAAGTGGTTTCAGCGCCCGTGACTGAGAGGGGCAGCACACCTTCAGCTTTTACCGAAATAACGTTGTCCTGATTTTGCAAAATGCCTTCAATCATCAAGAATCGCTCTGAAGTCAACAGCATACGATTCTTCTGCAGCAAGTCGGGCTTAATGATGGCGTTCGCAATGCCAGTTTCGTCCTCCAGACTTAGAAACACGAATCCATGAGCGGTTCCTGGACGCTGCCTGGCAATTACACATCCGCCGATGCGCACGTGCTTTCCATCCGGAATGTGGCTGAGTTCAGACGCTGATCGGATCCCCAGTGTTTTCATCTCAGTGCGGCGGTAAGCCATGGGATGCGGGCCCACAGTTAATCCCGTACCGTGGAAGTCGGCGATAAGTCGCTCTTCGTGGTTCATGGGAAGAAGCGGCGAGGAGAAGTCGGGTTCAGGTAATTCTTCCAGCAAGGGGCCGGAGCGCCGCACGGCACGCTCGACTTGCCAGAGAGCATCGCGGCGGTGAAGTTTAGTGGAGGCGGAGCCAGCTACGTCTCTATCAATACTTTGAATATGGTTTAACGCGCCGATTTCTGCCAGCGTTACCAGTTCATCTTTTCGCAATTCGGGCACTCGTCGAACCAGATCGTGGATGGAGACGAACTGGGCAATATTTCGCTCGCGGACCAGTGCCTGCCCAACCTCTTCTCGCAGACCGCGAACGTAACGCAGGCCAAGGCGCAAGGCAAAAGAGTTTGGGACTTTTTCTTCTGCTTCCAGATTGCACAGCCAATCGGATTTAGTGATGTCAATTGGCAACACTTTCAAGCCGTGCCGCTGGGCATCGGTCACGATCGTTGCCGGGTGGTAAAACCCCATAGGCTGATTGTTCAGCAGCGCGGCAGTGAACGCGGCCAGGTAGTGACACTTCAAGTAAGCACTGGCATAAGCGATCAAAGCAAAACTGGCGGCATGGGATTCGGGAAATCCGTAAAGCGCAAACGAAGTGATCGAGAGGACGATTTCTTCCTGTGCTTCGTGCGAGATGCCATTGCGTTGCATTCCGGCGCGCAGCTTGGCTTCGATCTCCTTCATCCGCTGTTCGGAGCGTTTGAATCCCATAGCCCGGCGTAATTCTTCTGCTTCGCCTCCGCTGAAATTGGCGGCAATCATTGCCATGCGCAGCAACTGCTCCTGAAAAAGCGGCACACCTAGAGTGCGTTTCAGCACGGGTTGGAGCGAAGGATGCGGATAAGTGATAGTCTCTCGCCCCTGGCGGCGCTTTAAAAAAGGATTTACCATCTGTCCGACAATGGGACCGGGACGGATGATGGCGACCTGCACCACAATGTCGTAAAAGTGTTTCGGGCGCAGTCGCGGCAGACAGGACATCTGGGCCCGGCTTTCGATCTGGAACATGCCGACGGTGTTGGCCTTCTGAAGAGCGGAGTAGACGGCGAGATCATCCTGCGGAAGTTGCGCAAGGTCTACCTCCTCTTTGTAGTTATTGTGTATGAACTGGAGAGAGTCCTCCAGCACGGCCATCATACCGAGGCCGAGCAAATCCACCTTGATGATCTTCATGTCTGTGCAGTCGTCTTTGTCCCATTGCACGACTACGCGCCCAGGCATGGATGCGGGTTCGAGTGGCACCACAGAGTCGAGTTGTCCCTGGCAAATGACCATCCCGCCGGAGTGCTGGCCGAGATGGCGTGGCAGATCCAGCGTGGCCAGGCAAAGCTCGAAATATTTGCGCAGCCGGGGATGCCTGAGGTCGAGTCCAGCGTCGCGGAAGCGATGGTCGAGCGCATCGTTGGCGTCTTTGTATTCCCAGGTAGCGACGGCAGCTGAAATTGTGTTTAGTGTTTCGGGATCGAAACCGAGGGCTTTACCCATTTCGCGCGCAGCCATGCGATTGCGATAAGTAATCACATTGGCAGTCATGGCTGCGCCACGCTCGCCGTAACGCTGGTAGACGTACTGGATGGCGCGCTCGCGCTGATCGCCGCTAGGTAAATCGATATCGATGTCCGGCCACTCACCGCGTTCCTCAGAAAGAAAACGCTCGAACAACAGATCCATGCCCACGGGATCCACCGCGGTGATGCCGAGCGCATAACAGACAGCACTATTGGCCGCAGAGCCGCGGCCCTGGGCCAAAATGCCTTGCTCGCGGCAGAAGCGGATAATGTCCCACACAATCAGGAAGTATCCCGCGAGCGCAAGTTTCTCAATCAGCGCCAGTTCGCGCTCAATCTGGCGACGGGCACGGCCTTGCAGATCGCTCGTAACCCGGCCATAGCGCTGCTGGAAGCCTTCCCGCGTGCGTTCCCGCAAGAACGACATCATGGTTTCGCCCTCGGGCACTGGATATTGGGGAAATTCATATCCCAAATCGCTAAGCTCGAACTCAAGCCGGGAAGAAAGTTCGGTAGTGTTGACGAGGGCCTCCGGTAAATCGGCGAAGAGCTGTTCCATTTGCTGCGGAGATTTCAGGTAACGCTCGGAATTCCGCGACAACAGGCGTCCAGCGGTGGCTAACGTGCAGTGATTGCGAAGGGCGGTAAAGACATCGCACAGTTCGCGTCCCTTCGTAGTGGCATAGCAGACACCATTTGTGGCCAGCAATGGAAGATGCAGCGAACGCGCGATTTCGATTGCCGCACGATTGCGTGCTTCCTCATCACGATGCAAATGCCGCTGAAGTTCGACGTAGACATGGTTTTGTCCGAAAATTTGAGTAAGGCGCTTGACCTGGCGAAGAGCGTCTTCGAATCCACCACGAGCGAGAGTTGCGGCTAGTGGACCATCGTTGCCACCGGTTAAGCAGATAAGGCCGGTGGCATGCTCTTCCAGTTCCTCCGCGCGCACGGCGCCTTCGTCCTTTTTGGCGCGCAGCTTCATCTTGGTGATGAGGCGGCAAAGGTTCTGGTAGCCGGCGCGAGAGGAGACGAGCAGAGGAAGGCGGGAGATATTGCAGATTGTAGATTTCAGATTGCAGATTGATCCAGATTTTCGTGCATTTATTTCTGGAATCTGAAATCTACAATCTGTAATATCTCTATCCATATCTCCTGGAGAAATCTCACATGTGACTTCTGCCCCAATGTGTGCCTTGATCCCCGCTTTCTTCGCCGCCATGTGGAAACGTGGTGCGCCATAAACTCCATCGCGATCGAGGAGGGCCATGGCGGGCATGTTTAAGCCAGCGCAAGCT
>Ga0137392_10002537_pt1 | contig 11002 bp, 12 predicted proteins | sample 15con2h34AmetaG_FD_101394 | JGI IMG/M metagenome (GOLD analysis project Ga0137392, IMG submission 101394) | Vadose zone soil microbial communities from Angelo Coast Range Reserve, California, USA - 15con2h3.4A metaG | ecosystem: Environmental > Terrestrial > Soil > Vadose zone > Saprolite... | reverse complement strand
CGACCTTGGCGATGTCGAAGCCGTAAAAGGCCCTCCGGAACGCGTCCCGCTTTCCGAACACGATCGACCAGCTGAGCCCAACCTCGAACACGCCCAGGGTCAGCGCCTCGAACATCGCCGGCTCGTCGTAGGTGCGCTTACCCCAGACCTCATCGTGGTAGCGGCCGAGCGCGGTATCGGTAGCTCCGGCCCAGGGACACCGGGGCTTCCCGTCGTAACCAATGATCACGTCGTTGCCCATCTGGCCCTCCAAGGCGAACTCGGAATCGAATTGGGTAGCGCCACGAAGCTCCTCTTGAAGCACCACCACAGGAGCACCTGAGCGGGGATTCGTTCGAGGCTGGCGCGCTGATAGTCACTCCGCCATTCCGTCGGCGATCCAGTGCTCGAACAGGTCTATGTCTTCGGAGCGCCACTTCCCGTCGCAGGGCATGGTCCCGGCCCGTCGGACCGCGAGAATGGTTGAGGCATGGTCGCGGACGTCCTGGTGAGACCAGAGGTCGAACCGGCCGATCATCGAGTTGCGGGCCTTCTCGCGGAAGAGCGGTTTGATGTCTGGCGCTGCGTTTACGGAAGCCACAGAAGCTGGGGCGCCGGCCGGCAGCTTCCAGGCGAGCCGACCGTGGGTGTGATCGTTCCCGAGCACACCCCGCGGGCTCTGGGCGTCGGCCAAGATAGATATCGTCCACCTTGGGAGCCTGCGACCTAGCGGGCGAGGTCACATCCCCTGAGCGCGTGATTTCTTTCCGCCCAGCGGTGGAGCCGGAGTTCGGCGCAGCATCTGGACCCGCTGGCGCCGAAAGCGGGCCGTTTACAGGTCAATCGGAGCTGCCGCACGGGAACAGGCGGCACTGTGATCGTCTCGCTCGTCGATGGAGCCCGAGGGCGACCACGCTGATGTTCTCTAACGCTACTTGGTCGCCGCACGCTGGTAGCGTCCGGTTAGGCGCGTGCCGAACGTCGTACACGCGCAGAACGAGGTCTCGATGTCTCATCTGTACCCGATGCGCGGCCGAGACGGCGGCATAGAGGCTATCCACGCCGCGCTCGATCGGGTGAGACGGGGCGTCGGCGACGTGACCCTGATCGAGGGCCAGCCGGGAATCGGCAAGACCCGGCTTCTGACGGAGGCGCGGTCGATAGCGGAACGACTGGGTTTTCGAACCGGGTTCGGCGCAGGCCGGCAGGGCGAGGAAATCGTCGAACTCTCCGCGCTGATGGATGCGATCTGCGGCGGAAATGTGCCCCTCGTGGACTTTGCGAAGCTCTCGAAGCTCGTCGGCTCGCCCGAGCAGCGCTACTGGGTCCTCCACGACGTCCAATCGCTCCTCGAGCGGGCCGCGATGGAAACGCCGCTCATGGTCTGCCTCGACGACCTCCAGTGGGCCGACAGCGGCACCGCCGCGGCCCTTCGGACGCTCCCACAGTGCCTTAGCACGCTGCCGATCTCCTGGGTGCTTGCAATACGTCCGCGCGAAGGATCCGTGCCGATGGTGAGCGCCCTCACCGAGCTCGCTGATGGCGGCGCCCATCTGATCTCACTAGGGCCCATCGACAGGGAAGCTGTGACCCAGATCGCAGCCGACGTGCTCGGGGCCAAACCGGGGGAGGGCGTGCTCCAGGCAGCCGAGCGCGCCGCGGGTAACCCGTTCTTGCTCGTGGAGCTTCTCCTCGGCTTGAAAGAGGAGAACCTCGTCAGCAGCAACGGCCGCGTTGTCAATCTGACCGCCGATCGGCTACCAGGCCGGGTTGGCAACACGATGAGTCAACGAATCAAGATGCTGTCGCCGTCCGCAGGGCGGATCATCATCGCGGCAGCTTCGCTGGGACAGCGGTTCTCCATGGAAGAGCTGTCACAGATAGCGGACATGCCTGTCGGAGAATTGCTGGGTCCGGTCGACGACTTGATTCGAGCTGATCTTCTCAGCGACGAGCAGGGCCGGTTGACTTTCCGACATGACCTCATCAGAGACGGCGTGAGGGCTGCTTGTTCGAATTCGGTCCGCCGCGCCCTCGACCGCCGGGCGGCCGGGGTGCTCCTTGAACGGGGGGCCTTTCCTGTAGAGGTCGCGTCGCAACTGGCCCAGAGCGCGGAACCGGGCGACGATGACGCCATCGCCACGCTCCTGGAGGCAGCAGAAGCGCTCGCTATGACCGACCCCGCCGCGTCCGCTGACCTCGCGCAGAAGGCGCTCGACCTCGCCCCGCCTCGACATCCGCTCCGCGGCCCGTTGGTGTCCCGTACCGCGGTGTCGTTGTTCGCTGCCGGTCGGACGGCCGAGGCGAAGGCGTTCGCAGATGTCGCACTCCGTCAGGCACTCCCACCTGAACAGGAGGCTCAGGTCCGACTCGGCATCTGCCGAATGTTCCACGTATCCCCCGACGTGCGGACCTACAACGCGCGCAAGGCTCTCGCCCTGCCTGCCCTGTCGATCGACATGCGAGCATGGCTGTGGTCGCACCTGTTCCATAATCTCGTTGTCGCAGGCCGCACGTCAGAAGCTCTGGAGATCGAGGCGGAAGTGGCAGAGGCGGTCTACGCCAGTAGCTCGCGGGCCGGCTGGTTTCCCTACGAGCTTGCGAAGGCAGCCGCCGAATATCAGGCGTCGAACTTCGATAGGGCGCTCGCGCTGCTCGGCGAGGCCGAGACCCATCGCGTCGAGGGAAGTGACGATGCCCGTGACCGTCTTGCTGTTGCCTTCAGATGCTGCGTGTTCACAGCGACGGACCGTCCAGATGAGGCCTTGGACGTGGCAGACCAAGCGATCGTGGCCGCTCAACGGGATCGCCAGAACTGGGCCTTGAACCTCTTCGAGACGTGGAAAGGCCAGCAGCTGTTCCAGATGGGACGACTTGCGGAGGCGGCCACCTTGCTGCAGGGTCGGTATACAGTCCGTGACGCCCACATGGTCGCCGGGGTCCCGGACGCGTCTGCGCTCGTGGCCTTCGCCAGAGTTCGACAGCACATGGGCGACACTGCGGCGCCGGCGGAAGCGGCAAAGATTGCCAAGGTGCTTCTCGAGATCGGTGTTCCGATGATCCAGCGTCACGGCGCTTGGTTGCTCGCCCTGCACTCGGCGAGCCTTCAGCAACCGACTCAGGCATACGACTGGATCTGCAAGTCCGGTGAAGACGCCGCGCTGGAGTTCCTCCCGCTCTTCCCTTTCGAGGCGACCGACGACGTAGAACTCGTGCGTATCGCGGTGAACGCGCGGCAGCCACAACTCGCCAAGCGCGCCACCCAAGCGGCGCAAGTCCGAGCGGAAGTCAACCCCACCGTGCGGACGTTGCGAGCTGTCGCCGCCCACTGCGCCGGACTGACGGAAGGCTCGAGCGATCGACTCTCGGATGCTGTGAGGCTTTACGATGGGACGTCCCGGCCGCTGTGGCAAGCCTCCGCGTTCGAGGACCTGGGCGATGCCCTCGTCGACGAGGGAGCGACAACCGAGGCCGTGGAGGCATACGACCAATCGCTCAGAGTCGCGCTTGCGTGCGGCGCCGCGTCTGATGCCGCGCGCGTTCGGCAACGACTCGCCAGGCTCGGGGTCCGCCGACGCGTCGTCCAGTCCCGTCGGCCTCGGTTCGGGTGGGAAGCCCTCACAGAGTCGGAGGTGAGGATCGCTGAACTAGTGACCGCTGGCCTCTCTAACAGAGAGATCGGCGAGCGCCTGTTCATCTCGCCGAACACAGTAGGAACCCACGTGCGCCACATCTTCGAGAAGCTCGGGGTGAACTCTCGGGTCGCGCTGACGAAGGCAATTCAGCCAGGCCAGCTAAACGCCGGACAGCTTTGAAGCGATAAGAACGCAGAGACACGTCCTCCCGCCCCGTCATGACGACAAGCCAGCCGCACGACTGTGTGATGTCAGCCAGCTGCCGATCTGATCGCCGAGCGTCTGGCTGCGATCGGCGGCTCGCCTGAGGGCCGTCCTTCGACGATCGCGGACACCACGACGCTGGCTCCCTTCCCGGCGCACACAATTGGCGCCGGTGAGGCCCTCCGCGCTCTGGAGGCCGAGTCGAGCCATGTGATCGACGCGCTCAGCGCCGACATCGCCGCCCTCTCTGACGTCGTCACCGTGGACTTGTACACCACGGTGCTCGAGCATCTGGACAAGCACCGGTGGTTCATCCGCTCGCATGAATGAGACGAGGCAAACCCGGTGGACCAGTGCGTTCGCCGATGCAACGGATGCGGTGTTCACGGCGATCGCGGCGCCTGAGATTGCCCTGGCGGGATCCGCCTTCGAGCGACCGGCCGGAGGTGTCGACTCGGTGTGGGACGACGTTGCGAACATCGAGCGGCCCCTACGACTTCCTCGGAATCACCGACAGAAGTTCTTCGAGGGCATCCCAGAGGGGCTCGTGGACCGGTGGCGGGCGCTCACGCTTGTATGCGTGGCCTTCTTCAAACGCGAAGATCGCGCGGTATCCGAACCACCTTGGCGGACGGAGCTGCGGTCGGGTGCCAGCGCTCTAAGGCGTGCGCGAGCACCCCGAGCAGGATGTCGGGCAGATCATCGCGGCCGGCTGGCTCTGAGGCCCGATCGCCACGACGGATTGCTGCGCGCCCTTATCACCAGCTCGACCGGTTGACGGCGAGCTGCTACTTGGTCAGCGGTTGTTGAAGGTGGCGTGGCCCAGGCCGTAGCGCTGTAGGCTCGCGATGCCGTCCTGCAGGTCCTGGCTGAGCATCACGGCTGGTCCTTCGGCGTGGGTTACGCGGTCGGCCGCGGCCACTCCGCCCGAGCGCCAGGCGTGGAGGATGCGCTTGGTCGCGGCATGAGCACGTGTGGGACCGCTCGCGAGGCTCTGAGCAAAAGTACGGCCCTCCCCGGTGAGGCGGTCCGCTGGTACCACTTGGTTGATGAGGCCCCAGGACGCAAGCGTCTCCGGCGGCAGGATGGCGGCTGTAAACACCATCTCCGCGGCGCGTCCTGCACCGATCCGCGACGCAATGCGCTGGGTCCCGCCTGCGTATGGGATGCCGCCGGCCAGTGCCTCGATCTGTCCGATCTGACTGCCCTCCGCGGCCCAGATCAGATCGCACGCGAGACAAACCTCCAGCGCGCCCGCGTAGCACTGGCCGTGGATGAGTGCGAGGGTCGGGACCGGGAGATCCTCGATCGCTCCGATCAGTGAGAGGACTGTCGTCTCCAGCTCCGTAGCCTGGGCCTCGTCAAGCCCAATGAAGACCGTGACCTCCGCTCCTGCGGAGAAATCACTGCCCTCGGCTCGCAGCAGCAGGGCCCGGATGTCACTGTCGGCCGCCTCGTTGACGGCGGCGCGCAAGTCGGCGAGCAGTTCCCCGCTGAAGAGGTTCAGCGGAGGGCTATCGATCACGATCTCGCCGAGCTGATCGTTTCGTTGGAAGGTGGCGAGCGGCATCTGTAACCTCAGTGGCCAGAGTAGGCGGGGTAGTTCTTCGAGTTCTCGGATTCGAACCAGTCGCGACGCGAATCGGGGTCCACGGCGAGGAAGGTCTTGAGCGCGAGCTGCGCGTCGTCGGACTGCATGACCTCGGTCCATTGCATGTTCTCTACCTCGAACGCGGCCTGTAGGTTGGTGTCGGCCCCGAGGTAGAGCGCCCTCTTCGCGTTCGCCACCGACATCGGCGGGAGCGACGCGATCTCCCTGGCAAGCTCCAGCGCACGGGCAGGCGCGTCGTCGACGACCTCGTGGACGAGGCCGAGCTCCAACGCGACCTCGGGCCTGACGATGCGGCCGCGCAACACCCAGTCGAGCGCGCGTGCCAAACCCACGAGCCGGGTCACGCGCTGCGTCCCGCCCGCCCCGGGAATGACGCCGGCGCGCACCTCAGGGTTTCCGTAGCGGAAGTCGCCGTTCTGGCCGATCCGCAGGTCGCAGGCGAGGGTGAGCTCGAATCCGCCTCCCATCGCGTCCCCGTTCATCGCCGCGATTATCACCTTGGGCAGCGCCATCATCTGATCGAAGATCGCCTTGTAGCCGCGCACGATCGCTCCGGAGTATCGGGACGTGGCCGGGTCACTGGCTAGCCCGTACAACTCCTCGACGCTGTATTGACTGAAACCGCCGGCGTCCTCCGCACGTGACTGGATCACGACCGCCCGGATCGACGGATCCCGCCACTGCACGACCAGCTGCTCGAGCTCGTCGATCACCGGCTTGTTGAGATAGTTGTGCGGCGGATTCGAGAACGTCGCGATCTCCACGGCGCCACGCCGATCAGTGGTCCAGAATTGCACCGCCTGGTCCCTTCTTCGTCGCTGATGCAAGCGAACCTAGGCGCAGCTCGAGCAGGTCTCATCGCTCGATCGCGTGATCTTTTAGTCCACAGACAGTCGACGGGCACAGGAGCTAGCTTCAACAGGCCAACGACAACATCACCCCAGACCTGGCCGTCGTTCCGGAATGAAACCTGCCGGCACGGGCCGACCCGCCCGGTGAGGGGATCACAGGGGGGATCACTGCTGCGGCCGCAGTGGTCGTGGCTCAGTCGGTGCCAGCGCGTGTAGCAGAAGCCGATCTTGCGCTTTACAGGGACCATCATCGCCGCATGCTCACACCAACTGCCCGACGCACCAGATTGACTTGTTCTGCACAGCCTTCGCGATCATGCTGCATGGGCTGCTGCCCGCGCCGAACGGCGGATCTCGCACGGCGGCAGTGACCAGTAATCGTAACGCAGTGTGATGGACACTCCGGAGCGTGAGTGACCTGCCGAATCTGGCGCGACTATCGAGCTGGAATCGCAGCAGCCGACCTAGCGCATAATGGTCGGATCTGGACCTAAGCGCGCTGACCCCTTAGAACCGATGTGCTCCTGACGGCCTGCCAGCTAGCCGGGATCGCCGTGCAGGACGGCGGCTCCGGGGCGTCAAGCTTACGAGCGGTGGGTTACGAGCCGTCAGGGCCGCTGCTCCGGACTACGCCGCAGGCTTGCGGTGCCTTGGGCTCGACTCTCACCTTTTGATTGCCGTCGCCGTCCGCCCCGGCGTTCCGGGCCGCCCCGGTGGCTGCTTGGACATGTGGCGCTGGGCTGGACTCGCCGCATCGCGCCGCTCAGCGGCTGCGCCGGACCCTCATGAACTCGTCGATCTGGCAGCGAGTCTCGGCCACGTAGTCGCCGGTCAGCATACAGGTCTTCCCAAACTCGGTCCTGGTGGCGTTGCCGGGCGCTACCCAAGATCCCGAGTAGGGATGGAAGCCTGTGTAGAAACCCGTTTGGCGGCTTGACGACCTGCTGACGGACGACGACCATTTGGGTCCGGCAGGTTGACCCGAAGGAGGTCCGGCGGCGACGACCAGGTTGGTCACCGATTCCACGAACGGCGTCGGCCCGCAGACGTAGCAGGTCGGATTGGCATCCGCGGGCCACCCGTGTTCGCTCAGGTCGGTCACGCTGATGCGATGTGGCGGGCGATCGTCGCCGGGCGGTGCCGCACGGGTGTAGAGGATGGCGATGTCGTCGCGGTGGTCTGACAGCTCGGTTGCGAAGTAGAGCTGGTCTGGGCTCCGGGTCGAGTAGATCAACCGCATCGGTGAGGCTGAACGGCTGCGGGCGTGCTCGCGCAGCATCGCGATGAGCGGAGCGACGCCGGAGCCGCCCCCGATGAGCAAGGTCGGCTGAGGCGGTTGCGGGCGCTAGACGAACCAGCCGCCGAGCGGGCCCAAGACCTCGACCGCGTCGCCGATGGTGATCTCTTTGACCAGGTACGGGGACACTTCGCCGTCGGGCACGAGCTGAACGGTCACCTCGACGAACTCGCCGTCCTCGGGCGCGGACATTGAGTAGCTGCGCTGAGCCATGTATCCGTCCTCCGCGGTGAGGCGGAGGTCGACGTGCTGCCCGGCGAGGTGGCCTGGCCAGTCGGGCACCTTGAATCGCAACGTGCGCGCCGTCGGGATCTCCTCCCAGGCGTCGACGAGTTGCGCGGGCCGCCACATAGCTTTCAGTCCCCGTCGTAGCGCTGCTCGCGCCATGGGTCTCCGTACATGTGATAGCCGAGGCTCTCCCAGAAACCGGGTTCGTCCTGGAGCATCAACTCGATGCCGCGCACCCATTTGGCTGACTTCCAGAAGTACAGATGCGGGACGAGAAGGCGGGCCGGCCCGCCGTGGACTGGTTGCAGCGGCTCGCCCTCGCGCTCGTAGGCGATCCAGGATTTGCCGTCGAGGAGATCCTCGAGCGGAATGTTCGTGGTGTAGCCGCCGTAGCTGTGTACCATGGCGAAGTCGGCGGCGGTGTCGATGTCGGCGAACAGGGTGTCGAGAGAAACGCCGCGCCAGGCCGTGCAGAGCTTGGACCAGCGGGTGACGCAGTGGATGTCGACGGTGGGTTCTTCGCTCGGGAGGGCGATGAACTGTGCCCAGTTCCAGGCCTGGTGTGCGCCTGTCTCGGTGGTGATCGTTAAGGTCCACTTGTCGTGCGGAATCAATGGCGTGGGGCCCGCCGACAGCACGGGGAAGTCGCGGGTCAGGTACTGCCCCGGGGGCAGCGCGTCGTCGTGGTCGCGGCGACCGTGGAATCCACGACTGAAGACGGCCACGTGCGTCTCAGATGCGCTCGATGATGGCCGCGTTAGCCAGCCCGCCGGCCTCGCACATGGTCTGTAGGCCCCAACGGCCGTCGGCCTGTTCCAGGACGCTCAGCAGGGTCGCCATGAGCCGCGCGCCACTGGCGCCGAGGGGATGGCCGACGGCCGTCGCGCCACCGTTGATGTTGACCTTGGCCGGATCGGCTCCGATATCGGCGAGCCAGGCGAGCACGACGCTGGCGAAGGCCTCGTTGACTTCGAAGGCGTCGATGTCGTTCATCCCGAGGTTGGCGCGCTCGAGGACCTTTCGGGTTGCCGGGATGATGCCGGTGAGCATCTAGATCGGGTCGTCGCCGACGACGGTCGCCGTGTGCAGGCGTGCGCGCGGTTTGAGGCCGAGCCGTGCCGCCGTGTCGCTGCTGGTGATCAGAACCGCGGCGGACCCGTCGTTGACGGGGGAGGAGTTCCCGGCCGTGACGTTCCATTCGATCTGGGGGAAGCGCTTCTCCCAGACGTCGGCACGGAAGGCCGGACGCAGCCCGGCCAGGATTTCCACGGTCGTGCCCGGTCGGACCGATTCGTCGCGCCTCACGTCGGTCAGTGCCCCGTCCGAAGTCGGTGCTTTGATCGGTGCGAGCTCCCGGTCGAAGCGGCCCTCGTTCCACGCCGCCGCCGCCCTTCGGTGGCTCTCGGCCGCGAAGCTGTCGAGCTGCTCGCGAGTGAGCTTCCAGCGGGCGGCGATGAGCTCGGCACTGATGCCCTGCGGAACGAGCCTGTCGGGGTAACGGGCCGCGACTCCCGCGCCGAACGGGTCCCGCCCAGCGACCTGGCTGCCGATCGGGACGCGGCTCATCGACTCGATGCCGGAGGCGACGACCACGTCGTAGGCGCCGCTCTTCACGCCTTGGGCGGCGAACGAAATCGCCTGCTGGCTGCTACCGCATCGGCGGTCGATCGTGACGGCGGGAACGGATTCCGGCAGTCCGGCCGCGAGGACGGCCGATCGCGCCGTGTTGAGGCTCTGCTCGCCGATCTGGCCGACCGCGCCGCTGATGACGTCGTCGATCAGTTTGGGATCTATCCGACCCGGTCGATGAGGGCGCGAATGGCGTGAGCGTGGAGATCGACCGGATGAATGGCGGGCAAGGCGCCACCGGGTTTGCCCTTGCCGATAGGGGTGCGGACGGCATCGATGATCACGGCGTCGCGCATTGCGGTGCTCCGTTCTGTAGCCGTTGTCTGGCCCTTGGGTCGGGTCGGGTCGAGCGGCGGCGTGGTTAGGCGGCGGCGACGGCTTTGAGGATCAGGCCGGCTGCGACGTCGGGGTGTGCGATGAACGCGACGTGGGAGCTGTCGACCGACTCGGTGACCGCGCCGGCGCGCTGTGCCATGAATCGCTCACAGTCCGGCGGGATCGCGTTGTCGCGCTCGGAGACCAGGTACCAGCTCGGTAGCGACTTCCAGCCCGCCGCGGTGGCGTTTTCCGTCAAGGCGGCAGCGCTAAGTGGGCGCTGGCTGACGGCCATCGGACCGGCGACTTCCTCGGGAAGATCTGCACAGAACGTATCGCGGAAGTCCGGGATGTTGATGAACAAGTCGGGGCCGCCGACCGCGCCAGGGGCGTCATAGGGCGTAGGCACATTTGTGGTAGCGAGCTTCGACGGCGGGAATGGGCCCTGCACGCTGGCGCAGCTTTCACCCGCGTCGATCGCGAACGCGGCTAGGTACACGAGTGCGCGCGCGTTGGCCACGGACTGCCCGGCCTGGGTGATGACGGCACCGCCGTAGGAATGACCAACGAGCACGATCGGTCCCTCGATGGTGCTGGTGTAGCGCACAAGCGCGTCTGCGTCCGAGGCAAGACCCCGCAGCGGATTCCAGGGCGCGCGCACCGGCACCCCTTGTGCCTGGACTTCGCGAATGACACCCGCATAGCCGGACGCATCGGCGAAGGCACCGTGGACCAGCACAACGGTGGGGCTCGTACTCATGATCGACTCCCATCACTCTCGGCCGTGACTCGAGTCTTCGAGTCGTCTTCCCAGGTGACATCACTCAATCGGGTGATGCGTATCCCGAGCGCCGGTTCGCCCGCTGCACCCCGCCGGCGACGCCGGAACGGCTCACGCGAACGAGTGATGTCGGCGGCGGGCCCGGGCCGCCACGGTGGAGAACGCCCCACTGTGAACGCGATCGGCTGCGTGCCGACCACCGCGGTTGGGACGGGGTCTTCTGAAGGGAGCAGGTCCATGATCGCCACACGTCGATTCCTCACGAAGTACCGCACTGCCGCCGCGGTAATGCTGGCGGTCCTGGCCGTTGTCTTCGTCCCACGGCTGGCCCAGGCGCAAGGATCCCCGCAGGCCGCTGGTCCTCGCCCGACCGTCGTCCTGGTCCACGGCGCATGGGCCGACGCCTCGAGCTGGGATGACGTGATCCCGTTGCTCCAGCACGACGGACTCACCGTCGTCGCGCCCCCCAAT
>Ga0137392_10002533_pt1 | contig 11006 bp, 4 predicted proteins | sample 15con2h34AmetaG_FD_101394 | JGI IMG/M metagenome (GOLD analysis project Ga0137392, IMG submission 101394) | Vadose zone soil microbial communities from Angelo Coast Range Reserve, California, USA - 15con2h3.4A metaG | ecosystem: Environmental > Terrestrial > Soil > Vadose zone > Saprolite... | reverse complement strand
TTCCTCCCGTGTAGATCTGGCCGTTCGAGACGCTTGGCGCCGCGTAGAGATACCCACCCGTTGTATAGCTGTACAGGCGCGTTCCACTCGAGGCGTCGAGTACCTCTAGCGTGGCCCCTGTTCCATCGATGACCAGGCCATTGGAGTAGGCCAGGGCAGGGATGATCGGGCCGGTTACGCCATGCTGCCACAGGAAATTGCCGCTGGCCGGGTCCAGCGCGCGCACCGCTCCTCTATACCCTTTCCCATTGATGACTGTACTTCCTCCAGCCAGGAACAGCGTGCCGTTACCAAAGGCTCCTGAAGAGGCGCTGCCATCCCCGCACTGCGGGCACGAACCGGGAAGGGTGACCGTCTGCGTCCACACCGGCCCGGCCGCCAGGTTGTTGCGACTCCAGGCATAGGCATAGCCATTCTTGTTGATCGGCGCCACCAGTGGATTACTCTGGGCATCACTGAACAGGATTGGCGTGTTCCCAAAGTCGGAATCGACCGTCTCTTGCGAGTTCGGAACCGCCCAGAAGGACTTGACAGCGAGTGTGCTTGCATCCAGAGCGACAACTGCCTCGGTAAGCATTTGAGTGGTTTGATTGCGCGTCCCGGTGGTGACAAAGATCGTGTTGGTCGATGTGTCTAGGCTCGGACTGGTCCAGATACCCCCTCCATATTGCCCTTGCGGGACGGCGTTAAAGGTGTTCACAATCAGATGCGTGCTCAAGCTCACCTGCAGCAGCTGGCCCGGTACTAATGGGCAATCCCCGACACTGGACGTACCAATGTAAGCGTAGCCGTTGTAGATCAGCGGGCTGGCCCAGTTATACCAGCCTTTGGTGTTATCCCCTATGAAGACCTTCCACAAGACAGTCCCACTTGTCGCGTCCAGGGCATACCAGTTGGAATCGCCACCACCAACGTAGACCACCCCATTCTCCACGTCTGCCGCTGAAGAAACCCCCGCCAGTTGCGGGTAGCAAGGCGCGGTGGTTTGTCCCAGGAAGGTCTTCCACTTCATGGTACCGGTTACCGCGTCCAGCGCATACTCATAGCCATCCCAGGAACCCACATACACCGTACCGCCAACCACGGTGGGGGAAGCGGCAATCGGGCCACCTGTCGGGAATGCCCATTTGAGCCCCAATTGCCCTGCGTTAGAGGTCGAGAGGATCGTATCGCCACCGGCAGCCGTGCGTTGGGGATCGTGCAAATAGGTGGGCCAGTCCCCTGAGTCGGCTCGTGCCGGAATGAGCTGATGGATCACCCCTCCTGCCACGCTTGCCATGCTGATCGCCAGGAGCAGCAGCACGGCCAGCAGCCTCATACTGCGCCATTTTGGTCGGGCAGTGTTTGCAGTTTCTCGCGGTAAGACGGTTTGTTGCGGTAAAACAGGTATCATTTGAGTGCCTCCTGAGATTGGTTTGATTTCGTCAATCACCCCTTGCTCACGCTCGTACTTTTCTTGTATGTGTTGTCCGTAGCAATATAGACAGTTTGCTGTTCTTCCTTGCGCCACTTTTCAGCATACAGAAACAATTCTCCAAGGGCGCGTAGAATTACACGAAGTTTGGCTCCTGTTGCCTTCCCGGCCCGCCGGGGCAGATGTTGTACACCCAATTCGGTATAGGTGTACCCTGCACGGGCGAGTTTATACAATATCTCGGCGTTAATCATAGCGCCGCGTGTTTCTAACCGGTGCGTGCGAAAGAATTCTGCTCGGAAGAGCTTAAATGCGCAATCGATGTCGCGTGCATGTACGCCAAAGACAAAACCCACCAATTTTTTCCAGCCCCAGGCGTTGAGTTTCCTCATCCAGGTATCCTGTCGATGTATCCGATACCCTAAAACGGCGCCATACTCTTCAATGAAAGGGAAAAAGCGGGCCAGGTCACGAATGTCAAACTGCCCATCGGAATCCATAAAGAAGGCTAGCTCCTTGGTCACAGACTCAAATCCGGTTACCAGGGCCGCGCCATAACCCTTGTTCACAGGATGATTGACGAGACGTATACGCCGATCATAGGTTGCCAGGTCGGCAACAATTTCCCCTGTGCGATCTTTACTGCCATCGTTGACCACAATGACCTCGAAATTCTGCATCCACGAGCTAAGTGTCGACATCACATGTGAGATGGTATCAGTGATGAGAGCCTCTTCGTTATAGGCTGGCAATATTACAGACAAGCTGCGCGGAGTGCCAATAAGCCGTGGCCTGGAAGGTGGGAGCGACATATCGACCTCCTCCTTTTTAGTAAACACGCCGAAGCGCATCCCTATATAGGAAACTGTCACCGAGCCAGCAATAGCAGAGACCTTAGCCACATTGACCCACAGAATGCTCGTGAGCGAGAGCGATGTGAGGATGTTTGTTGCCAGCCAGAGAAAAGCGTCATTGCAAATAATGCCCAGGCTGGTGATAAGTGCGAAGCGGACAATCTGATCGTTTGTGGTCTCCGAGCGCTGTCGAAACGTCCAGAGCTTATTCCAGCAGAAGCTATTGACTGCACCAATCAGGTACGCCAGAGAATTAAAGATGACGAGGAGTCCGCTGTCCTGCGTTGGGAACACCCATATGAGCAGGTTGAAGGCAAACACGTCTACAAAGGTGTTCAGCCCTCCGACAGCACAAAAGCGCAGAAATTGCACTACGATCCTTGCCGAGCTTCGTTTTGGTGAAACGAATGGCATCTCGATTCCCGATGTTTGTGACATATTTCAGTGATTCCCCCAATTCACAAACGCTAAATGACAATTCCTAGATTATGAACACGAATGGTGATCTCCGTTCCATATAGGCGGAGCAGGCCGTGTCGGCAAAGGTGGCTTTCCCGCGATATGGTAGAGGAGAATGCCATTCGTTTGCGTTACGACGAGCGAATAGTGTGACAAGAAAGACGGATCCTGGTTGATGTGCCGGGACACGAGATCGAGTGGGTCAGCAGGCCTGATGACAATCCAGTCTACCATGCTTGTTGGATCTTGCAGCGCCTGTGTCCAGTAATCACCCGAACCTTCATAGATGACATTTTTGAAATCCATTCCGGCATCGGATACATCGAATTGCGAAGCGTAGACGTCCTGTAAAACTCTCCCACCGTTATAGTGTTGAGCAAGGTACATTGCGATGGTTTTTTGCGGTCCGCAGGCAAAGTTAAACTGGCCGTCTTGTACGGTAATGATTCCCTGTGAAATGATCAGCACTGTTTGAGCAAGAATCACTCCGACAAGAACAACCCGGTCGATCGCAAGTAAGCGGCCTTTCGTGATGCTGCCTATTCTGTCTACCAGAAGAGCGACAAAGAGGGCGGCTGGTACCACCATTTGGGCTCCGTAGCGCACATTGTACATAAATACATGAGTATCGGAAGGGTTGGCTCCCGGTATCCAGATAATAGCCTGTCCTGAGTAAAGCGCCGCGATGTAAAAAGGAAAAGGTATTGCAAAGAGTAAGGCGGCAAGGGTCACGGGCGTGAATTTATGCTTGCTCACAAACCAGATAATCCCGACAAGAGCCAGTACAAAGAGCACCACTCCTATCGTTTGAACGGAAACAATGGTGTAGTAGCGAAAAGCCTGGTAGAGGTTATGATAGTTGTATAACTGACCTGCCGTAAGCTCCTGAGACTGCTGGGCCTGAGACGAATACAACCCCTTTTGAAAGTACAGGGGATCCCCAAATATGAGCTTGTTCCAGAGGAACCATAGCCCTATTCCCAGGCCACCGAGGAAACCGAATATAACCAGATTCGCGCGAATTTGATGCCAGTTGTGGTGCTTCATCCAGCCAACAAGGACGGTACAACAAAACACTGCCACAAAGAGTGCCCAACCATCATATCTGGCAAGAGTTGCTAAAAAAGCGCATGCTGCCACAAGAATTAATGGTTGAAGCTTTCCATCCTGTACCCAGCATAAAAAGAAGTAGGCTGTCAGAGCGGAGGTAGCGATACATACCGTCTCGCTTAAAGGGATGGATTGCAAATACAGCACGTTGGGATTCAGTATAAAGACCAGTGTGCCAATGAAGCTTGCACTGCTGCTATGCGTCAATCTACGCGCGGAGAGAAAGATACAAATCGCAGCAATAACAAAACATGGCATTGAGACAAAGCTCCCGGCGAGCCCACTGTGCCACAGGTAGTCATTCCAGATGAACGGCCACATGAGAACATGTGGTAGCGGTAGCCAGACCGATCCCAACTGCGCCAGTCCAGGTGTGAGGTTATCGAAAACGCTTCTGGAAATTCTCATGTGCGACAGAGCATCTTGATAGAGCAATATCTCGTGCTGCTGGAAGTAGTACCAACAGGCAACAATGCTCGCAACGCAAGCAGCGATGATCGTTGCAACGAGCCAGAGATCGCGCACTTTCGAGCGCTTTGCCACAGTTTCTGCCCGCTTCTGCTTGGGAGAAATTGCTGGCATGAGTAGCGTTCGTATCGCTTTGAGAGACATCGATACCGATGGGACATTGCCGGCATGATCGACATTTCTGGGAATCACCGGTACCGACATGTCCGTTTCTTCTACCACAGGTGATACAGCCGACTGTGATGGAACCACAGGAGAGCCTTGTTTTCCTTTCAGGTGCAGCCCATGTACTGTCTTTTGCCAGTAATGCGGTTTCACCATCAACTCAAAGAGCGCAAGCATTGCGGCAATGCTCATAAGGAGCCAGTAGCCTGGAATGAAGAGTATCCACGGTAAGAGGTGGTACTGTTTCCGTTTCATGCATGCCACCAGGTTGAGGTAGATGTAGAAGAAGTTTCCGAAGAGCAGGCAGATCGCTCCCAGATAAAGAATCGGCCCGGGGAATAGCTCGTGATAGACGTTCACCACCGATTGACCAAAGATTATGTATAACCCCAATAAAATCCACATGAGAGGATTGAGGAACAATACAGCCATTCCGCTGCCGATCACGAATTGGAAGGAGAACAGATCGTACAAACGTCCCCTTCGAAAGTCTTCAACAGGGTGTCGCATGTGTACGAGATAAGTCTGCATGTATCCCTTGATCCAGCGCGAGCGCTGGCGTATCCAGTTCTTCAACTGCGGGTTGGCCTCTTCGAGCGTTGTCGAGTCGAGGATGACCGTATTCATACGGTAGCGTTTCAGACGCAGGCCGAGGTCGCAATCCTCGGTTACATTGTAGGCATCCCAGCCACCTAAAGCCCTCAACGATCCCGTGCGAAAATGATTCGATGTGCCACCCAGGGGCAGGGAGAAATTCGCCAGTTGCAATCCCGGCAAAATCAGGTCAAACCAGGTGGAGTACTCAGCGGTGAACCAGCGTGTGAGCAGGTTCTGGCGAATATTGTAAAAGTTGAGCTTGGCCTGCACGCAGACGACGTCGGTTCCATGATTGGCGAAAGCGAGCAAGGCCTTCTTCAATTGCAGGGGATCGGGTATGTCTTCGGCATCATAGATGACGACGTATTGTCCTTTCGCCAGCATCAATCCATAATTACACGCGCGGGGCTTCGTGCGGGGTTTACCATCCGGTACGACCACGATCTTGAAGTGCGGGGGAAGGGATAATGCACGGATGGCGTCGCGCGTACCGGCATCGTCTACTTCGGTGAGAAACAGGATATGCAGTTTCTCCGCGGGGTAGTCCAACGCACTCATCGCTTTCACGAATTGCGGCACCACTTGCGCTTCCTTATAGAGAGGACAGAGGATAGTATACTCGGGCCACTCCGCATCTTTCAAAGCGTTGACGATATCGTCGCTGATATGTTCTTCCGGTGGATTCCTGAATGCTCTGGTAGCCAGGCTGAAATTGATGATCAGATTCAAGAAATACAAGATGGTGACGGTCGCTACCACAACCGCCAGAAACTGCAGCCGCAATAGCAGTATCCCAGCAATCCAAAGCAGCCCAATCAGAGCGAAAGCGACAACCTGCCCGGTCGTGAAGGTTTGCAAGGCGGAAAGTTTCGGTCGAAAAGGAGCGAAAATTGCGACCTCGTGCTCACCCACTTTCACGATCTTTGCCGCCTCTTGTATATAGTCGTTGATCTCTTGTGCATTATCATGGTGTCGATCGTGCTCAGCTTGCTTGTCAAGCCATGCGGCATAAAATTTTATGCGTTCCTGGTCCTGGACACGTGGGATCACAGTGGCAGGTTTTACAGTTGGTCGGCGAGTAGCAGGTGCAACAGTAATTTGCTTCGTCTTTGCAGTGTGTACGGAAGTCGCAGTTAACCGCACGTGGTTAAAAGGTCTTGCCGGTGCGCTCAATTTCTGAGTTTCATTGAGTGGAGGTATCTGGGGAGTTGCATGGTGCCCATTATTCTGTTTCCGCTTAAGAAACCGTCGTGGGTAAAGAACGCGTGATTGTTCTAACTTAGCGGTCGTTTGGTGCTCATTGTGCTCAACCGGCTCAGCAGCTTCTTGTGAGTCAACAACGTGTGGTTGTTCTAGCTTAGCGGTCATTTGGTGCTCATTGTTCTGTTTCCGCTTAAGAGACCGTCGTGGGTAAAGAACGTGTGGTTGTTCTAGCTTAGCGGTCATTTGGTGCTCATTGTGCTCAACCGGCTCAACAGCTCCCTGTGAGTCAACAACGTGTGGTTGTTCTAGCTTAGCAGTCATTTGGTACTCATTGTGCTCTTCCCACTCAGCAAGTCCATGTGAATCAACAACGCTCGGTTCCTCTTCTTCGACATTTGCATGTTGTCCATTTCGATCTACCGGCTCAGCAACTCCTTGTAAGGAAACAACGCCTGGTTGTTCTAGCTTAGCAGTCATTTGGTGCTCATTGTGCTCTTCCTGCTCATCTTGCTGCTGCGAATCAAGAACTTCCAGTTGCTCTCCCTCGGCAGATGTATGATGCCCATTTCCATTGTGTTCTTCCTGCTCAACAGGTTCTTGTGGGTCAAGAACTTCCAGTTGCTCTACATCAACAGTTGTATGGTCCTCATGTTGCTCTATCTGCTCATCCTGCCGCATGTTGTTCAAGGATGTGAAACGCACTTTAGAAAATTTTGGCGTGACTACGTCAGAAAACTCTAGCATGATATCTTCAGAAAATTCTGGCATTATTTCTTCTTTCAACCCCTATGTTACGATTGCAGAGATTTGTAGTATTTCAGTATGACTGTAGCGGCCTGTACACTATGCAGATCGAAATCTCCGGTATTATCCCAACCCCAGAAGAAGGTGCCAAGAACATGCTGATCGGGAATGATGTTTGCCAGGGCCGCATCAAGCGCAGCTGCCTGTTCTACTGGATCTGCTGGCGCAGTACTGTTCGATTCCCAGGGATGGTAGAGGGCTTCAGTGCTATTAGGGTACCCAATTTCTGTGAGTAAAATAGGTTCGCCTAGCTCTTTAGAAAAGTTGTCAATAGCTTGTTTTACTATTTGTTTCCAAAGGCCGAAGATTTGCTTTGGATCCACTGGCTCAGGAGTATTCGTGAGCGGCAAATACGTTGAGACGCCGATCGTTTTCAGGTCGGGATTTCGCATCCAGGAAGGCGGCTGATTTTGCAGTGAGCTCCAGTCCATATCATAGGTGAGCGTTCCAGGAAAGACACTCTTAAGCTCAGCAATTAATTTGTTCCATAACGGGCTCGGAGCATTTTGTTCTAACCACACACATTCGGTCCCTACTGCGAATTGCTCCACTCCTGCTTGCGCGGCTGCCAGTGCATAGGGTTTGAGAGCTTGCCAGTAGCTATCGAACCATTGTTGTTCTTGTTCATAGGTTGAAAAATGAATGACACCTGCCCATCCTTGGGTATCATCCACCCCAAATAACGGTGTTACAAAGATATGGTATCCGAGGGAATGGGCACGTTGTATTCCATACGTGAATGAAGAGAGCGAAGGCGTTTTCGGTCCCGCCATCACCGCAGTAGATGTACGAGTTGCTTGTTCAAAGAGAACCGGCATCTCTATCCAGCACGCGGCAGTCTTAGTCTGCATAACGGGCAGTTCTGTGAGCCATTTTACATCACTCTCGCCATAGCCCGTCGTTCCCCAATCTGGGAAGGCAACTCCCATCTGGAAATTGCGCTGTTTCGAGTTACAAGACTTTACTGCTTGTCCTGTCACCTCTGTAGGGCGTGTCCCCAGCGTCGCTGTTGGCTCCAACGTCGCTGTTGGCTTCGATACCGTGTGTTGTGTCGAAGTATTGCCTATCGTGAACACGTACACCAGGCTAGCGCCCATGACGAGGATGATTCCCACCACGAGTAGAACTCTAAATTTATGATAAGCATTCATACTGTGAACTCCTCAGCATACTTGCGACCGTAGAGCACCCGACTGCGAACACCCCCGAGCGAACTTCAATATTGAAGTATCACTATTTTTCCTATGTTTCCTTGATCTTTAGCAAATAGGTGTGCTCACGATTGAACACTACAAATTTCTGCTAGATCTCAAGTGTATGAGAGATATATCCTTCTCCGACATTCCGCACCATACCGTGAAAAAGGTCTCAGTGGACCCCATTGTCTCAATAGGGAGCATAGTCATCACATATGCCTCCACAAACGATTGTACAGTGGTTACGTACAATGCAGATTGAGAGCTAGTTGAGATATGGTTAAGAATCACGAAGGGAGGTAAAAATATTCCAGTTTTCTCTGATGAACCCATACCATCAACACATATGCTCAACCGCCCGGCAACAGCAGAATGAGGCAAGCATCGTTGATCAGGCGTAAGCGCGTTTGTTAGAGCGTCGCTACGCACTGGGCAGGCTTGCCTCCACCATACGTCACTCAATAACAGGTTCTGAGAGGTCATACGACCCCTCAGAACCAATAGAATCTACGGTTGCGTGAAGCTCACATTATCGAAGGTTGCTGTTCCAAGAGCCGACGCATTATGCGAGCATTCAAAAAGCCCGGCGGTTGCGTTGGTACTCATGTTCAGGGTATTCGATACGACCTTTGTCCAGGTCACGCCATCGGCGGACACATACGCAGTGAACAGGGTCCCAACTCTCGTCAACTTCATCCAGGCGTTGGGGAACGTGTATGTTCCACCGCCGGTGGACCCGTTAAAGTTGTACTGGACCTTAAAGCTGCTAGTTCCAGGAGTGATTGTGATCAAGATATACGGGCTACCCGCGGTAGTCGACTGCTTGAACATAATCCCGGCCTTCGCATTGGAGCTGGTGTTCGTCTGCGATGTGACGCGCGCGATGAGTGTTCCATTGCCGTTCACAGGCTGGTTGACATAATTGAACTGGTCATTAGTTCCGTAGATGTCGGCACCCGCGCCGTTCACCGTAAACACGCCATTTGCAAAGCTTGCAGAGCCGCTGATTGCCGGGGAACCAACATCGGTGTCGACCCAGGGAGTCGGAAGAGGACCGGGCGGAGGGGGCGGTGCTTGAGTTGTGACTTGAACGTTATCAAAGGCTGCGCTGCTATATTGCCCGATATTATGCGAAGTCACGAACAACCCGATGGTTGCATTGCTGTTCATGGTGACGCTCGTCGAACCAATCTGTGTCCACGTGTTTCCGTCCGTGGATTCCCACGAAGTGAAGGTATTGCCAGTTCGCTGCAGCTTGAGCCATTTGTTGGGGGAGCTGAAGCCAGCGAGGTTCGTGGCCGTCTTCGAGCCAGTGAAATTGTATTGCATACGCACACCGTTGCCGACGGCCGGTGTGATCGGCGGGAGTGGACTGGCACAGCCATTGACAGTATACCCCACGCAGTTGATATTAGGCGTGTTGGGACTGACATCTGGCGTGACGAGCGCATCCACGTAAGATGATCCAGCCGTCGTTGACTGCTTGATCATGACCCCTGCCTTGGTCCACGGACTCGATTCCGTCTGGTAGCGCACCCGGGCGACGATGGTTCCGTCACCGTTCAAGGTCTGGTAGACATAGTGGAACTGGTCATTGGTTCCAGCGATATCAGCACCGGCACCATCAATGTAGAAAGTCTTGTTGCTGGCTGCATAATCGGCTGTTCCTGCCATCAGCGGGCTTCCAACGTCAGTGCTCTGCCATGTCGATGGGCATGGTAGGGTACTGGTGGTGCATGGCATGGTACTGGTGACCTGGTCGTAATTAGCAGTGTAGGTCCCGTTTGCACCGCCATTGGTGAACGAATCCGTGAGTGCACTTCCATCGGCCCAACCACTGAAGCGATAGCGATTCCCACCGATCGTTTGCAAAGGTACTCCGCTCAGCACATGCTGAACACCGACGCCATCCTGGGTCGAGTATGGGCTCGTTTGCCAGGTGCCATCAACCACGTAGGCGGCGCCCGGGATATTCGTGTTCACCGCCCAGTTCGTCTGATTCGGATGGATATCTCGCGTCACCACCGTCTGGAGACCCAGCGAATCGACCACCGTCATGGTGATACGGTAGAAGGTTGTGGCAGAATTCGACAGGTCCTTTGGGATCTGGAAGGTGCCACTGGTGACGCCGGTTACCGGTCCGAAGAATGGATGCGGAACTTCAGAGCTATAGAAGGGCTGCGCGACGCCATTGCTGTAGAAGTCAGCCTGCCACGTATAGGCGCTGGCGGGAAGCGTGCCATCTACCGCGTCGGTTGCCGTGCCACTGAACGCGATAGTGTCTCCCGCATTATACGTTGCGCTGACTGCCGGCGACGTGATCGACGCGGTCGGAGGGGTACTGCCGACAACCTCCTGTATCGATGCAGAGGCGTTCTGAGTGCCATTACTTACCGTGAGTGTCGCTGTATACGTTCCGTTCGCCGTGTAGATATGCGATGGGTTGGCGTCTGTGGACAGCGGGGAGCCATCGCCGAAGTCCCAGGAGTAGGTGAGCGGTAATCCATAGGGGTCACTCGAGCCCGCAGACGAGAACTGCACCGTCAGCGGGGCCAAACCGGCGTTCGGGCTGGAAGAGATGGACGCAACCGGCAGGAACGGACCCGTCGTGTAAATTTCAGAGAAGGAATTATTAAAGATGCTTACAAAGTACAGGTTACCGTCCGGTCCTTCCTGCAGGTCTGCAATCGTCCCTGCGGCATTGTCGAAGACGGTATCGGAGATCTGGGTGTTGAA
>Ga0137392_10002532_pt1 | contig 11014 bp, 8 predicted proteins | sample 15con2h34AmetaG_FD_101394 | JGI IMG/M metagenome (GOLD analysis project Ga0137392, IMG submission 101394) | Vadose zone soil microbial communities from Angelo Coast Range Reserve, California, USA - 15con2h3.4A metaG | ecosystem: Environmental > Terrestrial > Soil > Vadose zone > Saprolite... | reverse complement strand
CAACCGCAAGGTCCAGCGCGCGCGTCCCTTGGGCGGCTCGGAACAAGCCAAGGCAATCAGTTTGGCTTCCTTCTCGCCGTCGAAAATCCGCGATACCACCAGTACCAAGACAGTTTCGGGCTCACTCCGTTTGCGATCACCATCATCTTCGCCGCCTATGTGCTGAGCCTGCTGGCGGCGCTGCTCACCGTCGGCTCGCTGTCGGACTTTATCGGACGACGGCCCGCCATTCTCGCGGCGTTGGTCCTGAACATAGTCTCCATGGCGATGTTCATGACGGCTAGCTCGGAAGCGGACCTGATCGCCGCACGCGCGCTGCAAGGCTTTGCTACCGGGCTTGCGACCGCTTCGCTCGGCGCTGCTATCCTCGATAACGATCGCAGCCGCGGACCGATCCTCAACAGCATCACGGCATTCTGCGGCCTGACCGTCGGCAGCCTCGGCGGAGCAATTCTGGTGACTTACGCCCCCGATCCGCGCCAGCTCGTTTTTGTCGTGCTTCTGGCCCTGTCCGCTGTCGAGGCCTTCATCCTCTGGTTTATGCCAGAAACCGCGCAAGTGCGCGCTGGCGCAATCGCGTCGCTGCGGCCGCACGTTAATGTCCCTGCTCAGGCGAGCCAGGCGCTGGTACGGGTCACGCCAGTTACCATCGCATCGTGGACACTCGGCGGCTTCTACTTTTCGCTGATGCCGGCGCTGGTACGCGTAGCGACCGGCGTGACCCTTCCGGTGGTTGGTGGCCTTGTCGTCAGCGCGCTGACATTGAGCGGCGCCATCACTGTGCTATCGCTCCGATCAGCATCGCCGGACTGGATGTTGAGTGGCGGCATCGTCACGCTCGCTACCGGCGTCGCGATCACGCTCGCCGGCGTCCACGAGCAACTGGTGTGGCTGATGCTGATCGGCACGATCGTTTCGGGCACGGGTTTTGCCGCAGCATTCGCCGGCACCATGCGGACTGTGTTGCCTCTCGCGAAGACGGACGAACGTGCCGGACTTTTGGCGGCGTTCTATGTCGAAGGCTACCTGTCGTTCAGTCTGCCTGCGGTTCTCGCCGGCTTCGCAGTGCCGATGGTGGGACTCACAGTCACCGCCTATGCGTACGGCACCGCCGTTATCTTAATGGCATTTGCCTCGATGATCGCAGTCACTTTCTCAAGACATTGAGGCTAGCAGCCTCAGCGCACCTCCAAGTCACAAGAGAAAAACTGCCGGCCTCCAAGACCGGCAGTTACTTTAGGACACGAGCGGCGAGCCGTCCGCAAGTCTGTGCCGCATCAAACCGCCCAGCGCGACTCCCACGTCGACACTGCGGGCCATTTGCGAAATGACTGCAAAAAAATCCCATGAAATTCTGTGAAGGGCGCCCATCGGCGGTCAACTACGCGCGCAGGGAGCAGACCGGACGATAACGCGCGCCTCACCTTGGTTGTGATAACGTTCACAGGTCAGCCAGAAGCTCTGCAGCGAGCTGCAAATCCCTCGTCTGGAACCCCTGCTTGAACTCCTCGTAGACCGGCGCCAGTGCCGCTCGCGCCTTGGATCCTTCGCCCCTTGCCAGGTAGCGACGGGCAAGGGTTGTTGCAATTCGCAAGCGCCACGACAAGGCACCTTGCCTCATTGCAAGAAGGTCCGCTTTACGCAGAAGGCGATCGTCTGTTTCTCCTGTAGTTTGGGCGGGCTGAACCTCGACGGCGACCCTCGTCAGCTCGGGGGAGCACCAGCACGGCCGCCGCAGCGCCCGCTGTCTGATGTCGTGGCCGGCAAACACTGGTGAGAGTGTCGCGAAGATGTCCCGTTGCGAAGGGATCATCCGCCTGACTAATTCGGTCACTGCATGGGCATCCGCAGGCTGATCGAGGAACACACGATACATGTGGGCCCATTCGTTCCAATGGTCGAAGGTCTTTTCCGAATGGGCCATCGCAAGCGAGGTAAGGCGCCTCGCGTTCTTAAGATCGCCGGACCAGATCGCAATCGGACAGAGGTTGAACGTTATCGCCCAGCAGATCGACTGGGCATGATCGACTGCAAGGCCCCGGGCAAGGCACTCTTCGGCGACCGTCTTTGCATCATCGATTGCTCCCGTCACCCACAGAATTCGCGAGCGAATGGCCAAAGCCGCCGTGCCATCTTCAATCGAGTAGGCATCGAGCTGCGCAGGCGCTGCGGGCAGTGGAACCGCGATAACCCGTCCGATCTCCTTCACTGCGGTTCGTTGGTCCCCGACATCGTGGTAGGCCCGCGCCAGCATACGGTGACGTCTCACCTTGGTGCGAGGTTCGCGGAAATGCAAACTCGCCGTGCCGAATTGCTTGGCAAAACGCATCTGGGCAAGATAGTCCCCCCAGTTTCCTGCGATGCCGTATAACATCCATAGAATGTTCAGTTCCTGCGGCTTCAAACCGAGTGTGCGCGCCAACGCAAGCGCATGCTTAAGGCGATCGACAATGTGGGGGGTCTGCCCACCACTGAAATAGCGCGACAAGCCGATGGCTATCTCGATCGCCAATTCGTCTTGGCGGCGACGCGGGCGCCATGTGAGGAGATGCGCAAGTGCGGGTTCAAGATACGCGCGGTGCTCAATGAGGTGTGACGTTGTCATCCAGAATGGAAGCGCCTTCGAAATCAGGTTGACGCCCACTGTCAAATCCTGGCCGTCCCGTATCGCCCAGTCCAGGCAGGCACGAGCGTTCTCCATGTGGTGCGCACAGCGCGCGAGCCAGCTGGACCGCGCGGCTCCATCGGCTGTCGGATCGAGCGTCAGCGCTTCGGTGACGTGCGCCGCCAAAGCCCGGAACGCATCGTTCGTCTCCCCGGCGCGCTCCAGCTTCGTTCGGCCGAAGGCGCGCACCGTCTCCTGAAGACGGTATCGTGCGCCTTCGGCGGTAATGCGCGCCATCACAATCGATTTGGTGACGAGGTTGCTGACACACCCGGAAACTGCCGTGGCAGTCATCCCAAAACGGATTCCGAGCTGGATGACATCGGCCATCCCGAACCATGTCGGGAAAACAGAAAGACGGCCCACCATGGAGCGTTCGTCGGAGCTGAGAACCTGACAGCTCCAGTCCAGCATTGCGTAGAGGCTCTGATGGCGGAGGGGGCTCCCGCGCCGTCCCTTGGAGAGAAACTCGAACCGGTTCCGAAGACCCTCTGCGAGCTCTTGCATGCTGAACGCTTCGGCTTGCGCCGCTGCCAATTCCAAGGCGAGCGGATTTCCGTCGAGGCTCCGGCAGATTTCGGCGGCGAAAGGTGCATCGTGATCGTTCAGCTCGTATCCGCCGACGACTGCCGCGATTCGCTCCGCAAGGAGTTCAATGGCGGAGTACCTGATGGCATCCTGCGCGGTGACACTCACGTCTCGATCGGGAGAGTCGAGCGGCGCCAGACGGTGCACCCATTCGTCCTGGACCCGTAAAGGTTCGCGGCTTGTCGCAAGCACACGTACGCCGGCACGCGACTTCAGCACGGTCGCGGAAAACTCCGCTGCTGCGGCGACGATGTGTTCGCAATTGTCGAGGACAATAAGGTGTTCATGTGACCGAACTGATCGGACGACCTGCGACTGAGGGTTCGGCGTCGACTCCACTCCGAGAGCTCTCGCGGCGGCGGTCCACAAGTGAGCGACGTCCTTCACGGTCGTGAGGTCAATGAGGACTATTAGGTTGCTGTGTGACTCCGCCCATTTTTCAGCGACCGCCAAAGCTAGGCTCGTTTTGCCTATCCCGCCGGAGCCGGTGATCGTCACCAAACGGTGTTTCGCAAGCTGCGCCGTAACCTCTCGTAGGGTTGCCGAGCGCCCGATCAGTCTTGGAGCGATCGAAAGTGTCCGCTCGTGAGAGCCGCTCTTGCCATTCGGTCGAGGCGTGACCGGTCTCTGTCCGGAAACTACCGGTTCGACGAAACGGTAGCCGCGCCCGGGCACGTTCACGATATAGCGGCGGCCATCCCGGCCATCACTCAACACTTTCCGGAGTGCGCCGATGTTTGCCCGGAGGTTGGCCTCATCGACCCAGGTGCCATTCCAGACCGCCGCCATGAGCCGCTGCTTCGTGACGACTTCGCCCGCGTTCTCGACCAGCAACTCAAGTAGCCCCAATGCGCGGCTGCCGACGCGCAGAGGATGATCGCCCTCCAGAAGCTGATGGCGTGATGGCACCAAATGGAAGGCGCCAAACGAGAAAACCTTTTCTTGACTGCCCATACGTCTCCGTTGGCGAGCTATCCCGGATCACCGACTTACATCTTTTACAACTTTTCACACCTTTTGTTTTGCCAGGGATTTCGCAAGCAGGGACGATCGGGAGGTGCAAACGTCACTGCGTCGCCGCTGAATTCGCTGCCGGTGTCCCAGGCCCACTTAGCGCGATTCAGCGCACGCTCCAAGCCCCAATAGGACGTGTCTCATGAACTGCTTCCAACGCATTGCCATCATCGCGTTGATCGCTTGCTCAAGCCTCGGAGCCTGGAAAGCCTCTGCTGCAGAAGCAGCCGCAAAGAGCGTCGTCTTGGTTCATGGTGCTTTTGCCGATGGCTCCAGTTGGGCCAAGGTCATCCCTCTTCTGCAAGCCAAGGGCCTCAATGTCATTGCGGTCCAGAATCCTCTTTCGTCCCTTGCGGCCGATGTCGATGCGGCAAGGCGAGCGATCGAAGCGCAGACCGGACCGGTCATACTCGTAGGGCATTCCTATGGCGGGGTAGTCATCACCCAGGCTGGCGTCCACCCGAAAGTGGCAGCACTGGTCTATATCGCGGCCTTCGCGCCGCCGAAGGGCGAGTCCGTCAATGGACTTGGCAAAGGTCAGCCTGCGCCGCCCTGGTCGGGCAGCATCAAAGCTGACAGTGGAGGCTATCTCTCCTTGATGCCCGAGGGCATAGCCAAGTTCTTTGCCCAGGATCTCCCCGCCAAGGAGATTGCCATTCTTGCGGCGACGCAGGGCCCCACCTTCGGCGGCGCCTTCGACGATAAGGTCACAGAGACGGCCTATGCGGCAAAACCAAGCTGGTACGTGGTCGCCAAGCAGGATCGTATGATTCCGCCCGATCTGGAGATGGCCATGGCCAAGGCCGCCAACGCCAAAATCACGGCCGTCGAATCAAGCCATGTGGCGATGCTATCAAAGCCTAAAGAGGTCGCCGAAGTCATCTTGGCTGCGGCCGCATCCGTCAAGGAGTAGCGACGTGACCCGTTCTGCTCAAATGAGGAGTTTGTCATGAGCTTCGTCACTGCCGCCGATGGGACGCGAATCTTTTGCAAGGATTGGGGCCCGAAGACTGCGCAGCCGATTGTGTTCTCGCATGGCTGGCCGCTCTGCTCCGACGCGTGGGACGGCCAAATGCTGTTCATGCTGCAGAACGGCTTCCGAGTAGTTGCGCACGACCGCCGCGGCCATGGCCGTTCAGATCAACCTGGCAACGGAAACGACATGGACACCTATGCCGATGATCTCGCGGCCGTGATGGATGCACTCGACCTCAAGAACGCGATCATGGTTGGACACTCGACCGGTGGCGGCGAAGTCGCCCGCTATATCGGCCGGCACCGCAGCGGACGTGTCGCGAAAGCCGTGCTGGTCGGGGCGGTCCCACCCATCATGGCCTCGACCGCCGAGTGGCCAGGCGGCGTCGACCTCTCGGTTTTCGATGCCAACCGTAAGGCGGTCTTCAACAACCGCTCCAACTTCTACCTCGAACTTGCCATCCCGTTCTTTGGCATGAATCGCAAAGGTACGACCGCAAACGAAGGACTCAAGCTGACGTTCTGGAACCAAGGCATGATGGGCTCGATAATCGGCCAGTATGCCTGCATTCACGAGTTCTCGGAGGTCGACTACACCGCAGATTTGAAGAAGATCGACAAGCCGACACTGGTCATTCATGGCGATGACGATCAGATCGTGCCGCTCGCGCATGCGGGCGCTTTGACTGCCAAAATCGTTCCCAACGCGATGCTAAAGGTCTACGAAGGTGCTCCCCATGGACTGGCTTCAACCCATCAGGATAGGCTCAACGCAGATCTTCTCGCGTTCGCCGACCTCAACTGAAGAGGCCGTCCAGCGCCAGATCAGAGGGAAGGATGTCTCTTCGGACAGAAACTCAATCGCCCGGCGCCGACGTGCAGGCTCTCGTCCGCCTACACTGTACCCGATAGTAGCGCTGTTGGAGAACGCGTGGCGAGCGTTGGGGAGCCGGTGGGGCCAGCGAACGCTTTCTGAGACGCTCGTGAGAGCGAGCAGCTGCAAGTAGTTTTTCATCGAAATTGTCAGTGTGAAAGCGACATTTGAAAAAGAAACTATCGCAACTCAGGAGGATGCCGTGAACGCCGATGTTCTGACGACAAGAGTAGCCGATGGAATCGCTGTCGTTACGCTGGGCGGTGCAAGCCGAATTTATTTCGACGAGGAGATGGGCGACGCGCTCACCGAGGCGTTGGAAGGATTCGCCGGCGATCCCGATGTTCGAGTCGTTGTTGTGACGGGCCGCGCACCCGGCTATTTTATTCGTCACTTTTCCATCACGTCTCTCCTGCGCCTCGCGGAGTCCCTGCGCGCTTCCGGCCGCGAGCGGCCCGAGAACGCTACCTACAATGGAGGATTCGACAAGGCCATGGCGCTGTGCGAGAGCATGTCGAAAGCCAGTGATCGCCGCCATTTCCGGAACATGCTTGGCTGGTGGATTCGAGTTCGCGCTATCCTGCGATCTTCGCATAGCCGAGGATGGCGAATACCTGATCGGATTGCCGGAGGCAAACCTTGGACTGCTTCCGGGCGCCGGCGGCACGCAGCGGTTGCCACGCATCATCGGAACGCCAGCGGCGCTCATGCACATCCTCATGGGCGATCCCGTCAACCCACAAGAAGCTGCAAGGCAGGGGCTAGTGCACGAGACCGTCAGCGGCAAGGCTCTCGATCGTGCGATGGAGATCGCGCGCCGCCTGTCATCCCACCCGCCGGAATCGGTTGCCTGTATCAAGCGTCTCGTGCGCAACGCGACCGAGACGCCGCTGGCACAGGGAGTGGCGCTCGAACGAAATCTGTTCTTGAAATTGTGCGTCAGCGAGCCAGCGCTTGCTCGGATGCGGTCCTATGAAGGGGCGAACATCACCTCGCCGTCGCGCTCTATCGAGGTCGAAACAAGGAGTGAAAGTCGTGGCTGAGTCAGCTGAGCCCTTGCGGGTCATTGAGGAAACGCCTGCATACTGGCGGGTTGTGTTCGATTATCCGCCTTTCAACATCATCGACGTCATAGTATTCCAGGCCCTCCAGGATTTGCTTGCGCGCATGGACGCCAGCCCGAGCCTGCGGGTCGTAGTGTTCGAGAGCGCGAATCCTGAGTTCTACCTCGCCCACTTCGATTTGACCGGCAAGACGGGTAACATCACCACCGCAGTCGGGCCTTCAGGTCTCCCGATCCTAACGGATACGTTCGTCCGTATGACCAGATCTCCAGTGGCCAGCATCGCGAAGATCCGAGGCTGTGTCCGAGGCGCGAGCAGCGAGTTCGTGCTCGCTTGCGACATGCGCTTCGCGTCGCGCGAAAACACGCTGCTGGGCCAACCCGAAGTCGGGGTCGGAGTACATCCCGGCGGCGGCGGCACGGAACGTCTCCCACATCTAGTCGGCCGCGGCCGCGCGCTCGAAATCATTCTCGGCGTGAACGACTTCGACGGCGATACCGCGGAGCGATACGGATACGTCAACCGTGCACTTCCAGACGCGGAACTGGACGGCTTCGTCGACACGCTCGCGCGACGGATCGCCTCCTTCGACGGGCGGGCCGTCGCGGCGGCGAAGAGTCTCGTCAACCAGGTCTCGTTGCCATCCGCCGACCAGCTCCTCGACGCTCTCAACTCCTTCCAAACCGCGCTGACGTGGACTGAAACGCAGCAGCGAATCGAAGCTCTGCTAAAGCGCGGTCTCCAACAGGACAGCAGCTTCGAGCGTCGATGGCCCGCAGTGCTCGGCACGCTTCTTGAAACCTAGCCGCGATTCGCCACGATCGCTAATGCCGCCAAGGCGGTCCGCGCGAGCAAAACTGACAGTGCAGGCCTGAATGGAACAGACTAGACACATAGCGGGCGGGGTCGCCATGATCGACTGGTTCGATGACTTGAAAGTTGGCACGCGGTACCGGGGCAGCGAAGCCGAAGTTAGCCGAGACGATATCAAGCGTTTTGCCGCCGAGTTCGATCCGCAACCCTTTCATCTGAACGAAGCTGACGCCGAGAAAACGATCTTCGAAGGTCTCGCCTCCTCAGCGACCCCAGTTGTAGACGGATGGGGCAGCCGCTTTGACCGGCAGGTCTGCCGCCCATGCCATGGTCAGTGGCAGAGCAGATATGAACGCGGCGGCGAGGATCGCTGGCAAACGGTTCAGGCGCGGTCGCGGCCGCAGCCCAGGCATGACCGATCGCCCAGCGATGATGATCTGGGAAATGACAGTCCCCATCGATGACGACAGCCGGCACCCCCGCCCCGTATCCGCGTCGGCGGCCTTGGCGGCCACGTGGCCCGCGGCTCTCGTCCACAAGAATCGCACGAAGGAATGAGTCTTCTGGAGGTAACCATGGCAATCACGATCAAGGTCAACGGCATCGATCGCACTGTCGATGTTGACGGTGACACTCCTCTCTTGTGGGTGTTGCGCGATGTGCTCGGCATGACCGGGACAAAGTTCGGCTGCGGGATGGCGCTCTGCGGAGCCTGCACCGTGCATGTCGACGGCGCCGCTACCCGGTCCTGCGTCACTCCCATCGACAGCATCGGCAAGTCCGAGATCACCACGATCGAGGCCATTGGCGGGACAGCGGTGGGCACCAGGATCCAGAAGGCCTGGCTCGAGCAGGAGGTCGTTCAATGCGGCTACTGCCAGTCGGGCCAGATCATGTCTGCTTCGGCGCTTCTCGCCAGCAACCCGCACCCGACGGATGCTGATATCGATGACGCGATGTCCGGCAACATTTGCCGCTGCGGGACTTACGTTCGCATTCGCGAAGCAATCAAGCACGCCGCGCAATCAAACTGACACGGAGGCGGACAATGATCCTCGATCGTCTCAATTCCGGAGCGGCCGGCCTCAGCCGATCGCCATCAACAAATGATCTCTCCCGGCGCAGCTTCCTGCAGGCCGGGGCGGCTGCAGGTGGAGGCCTGATGGTGAGCCTGTGCTTGCCGTTCGCAAATCGCGGCGAAGCGGCCGAGGGGGATAGCTTCGCCCCCAACGCTTTCATCCGCGTCGGAGGCGACGGGCAGATTGTCCTGACCATGCCCTATGTCGAGATGGGCCAGGGCACGTATACGTCGATCCCGATGCTGATTGCGGAAGAACTGGGAGTCGATCTTTCGCGGATTCGGCTGGAGCACGCTCCACCCAATGAAAGGCTTTACGGCAATCCTTTATTTGGCGGCATACAGGCGACCGGCAATTCGAACGCGGTCCGGGCGTCCTGGGAGCCGCTCCGTCAGGCGGGAGCGACCGCGCGAACGATGCTAGTCGCCGCAGCTGCACGGCGATGGAATGTGGAACCGGCATCCTGCCGAGCGCAAAGTGGCGAGGTGCTGCACGAACCGACAGGACGACACGCCACCTACGGCGAGCTCGCCGCCGATGCCGCCCGCATGCCGGTCCCCGAAAAGGTGGTGCTCAAGCGACCAGAGGATTTCAAGCTCATCGGCACGTCCGCCAAGCGGCTGGATGCACCGTCCAAGGTCAATGGAACGGCAGTCTATGGCATCGACGTTCGTCCACCCGGCGTCAAGATCGCGACGCTTGTGCAATCGCCCGTGTTCGGTGGTCGCGTGAAGAGCGTGAACGATGCGGCGGCCAGATCTGTCAAAGGCGTGCGCCAGATCGTGCGGCTCGACGACGCCGTCGCGGTCGTGGCCGATCACATGGGGGCTGCGAAGAAAGGCCTAGCGGCCCTGGCGATCGAGTGGGACGACGGTCCGCACGCCAAGGTGAACACGCAAGCGATCGTGGCTGAGCTCGAACAGGCAACGCTCAATGCGGGAGCAGTGGCGCAGAACATCGGCGACACTAACAAGGCCATGGCGAGCGCGGTCACCAAGGTCGAGGCAATCTATCAGGTTCCGTTCCTCGCGCACGCGACCATGGAGCCGATGAACTGCACGGTTCATGTCCGCAGGGACGGCTGCGAAGTCTGGGTCGGCAACCAAGTCATCCCGCGCGCCCAAGCGACTGCCGCAAAGATCACGGGCCTGCCGTTGGACAAAGTCATCGTGCACAATCATCTGATCGGGGGTGGATTCGGTCGGCGCCTGGAGATCGATGGCGTCACGCGCGCGGTCGAAATCGCCAAGCATGTCGATGGCCCCGTCAAAGTCGTATGGACCCGCGAGGAAGACATCCAGCACGACATGTACCGGCCTTACTGGTTGGACAGGATATCCGCCGGTCTCGATGCGAACGGGATGCCGGTCGCCTGGGATCATCGCTTCGCGGGCTCTTCTGTCATCGCGAGATGGGCGCCACCCTTCTTTAACAATGGTCTTGACCCCGACACCACCGAGGGCGCGATCGATCTGGTCTATGCCCTCCCGAACATGCACGTCGAGTATGTGCAGGTGGAACCTCCAGGCATTCCGACGGCTTTCTGGCGCAGCGTCGGACCGTCGCACAACGTCTTCGTGACCGAAAGCTTCATGGACGAGCTGGCGGCCGCGGCGAAGCAAGATCCGGTCGCCTATCGGCGGGCTCTGCTTAACAAGTCGCCCCGTGCCAAGGCCGTCCTTGAGCTTGCCGCCGAAAAGGCCGGCTGGGGACAGCCATTGCCGCAAGGTTTTGGGCGCGGCGTCTCCCTCCAGTTCGTCTTTGCGACCTACATGGCGCAAATTGCCGAAGTCGAGGTGTCAAGGGACGGAGCGGTCCGCGTCCACCGGGTCGTCTGCGCGGTCGATTGCGGCATTCCCGTCAATCCCGATACCATCCAGGCTCAGATCCAAAGCGCGATCATGTTCGGCGTCACGGCGGCGCTCTATGGCGAGATCACCCT
>Ga0137392_10002528_pt1 | contig 11022 bp, 8 predicted proteins | sample 15con2h34AmetaG_FD_101394 | JGI IMG/M metagenome (GOLD analysis project Ga0137392, IMG submission 101394) | Vadose zone soil microbial communities from Angelo Coast Range Reserve, California, USA - 15con2h3.4A metaG | ecosystem: Environmental > Terrestrial > Soil > Vadose zone > Saprolite... | reverse complement strand
GCTCCCATCGGCGGCAAATTGCTGCACGCCGGTCAGGTCGACGAAAAAGTCGGGCAAGCGTTCGAACGCCAACACCGCCACCTGGTCCGAACCGAACGGAGCCGTCACCAGGATGTGCTCCTTCGGATCGGTTCCGGGAATCGCCCGCGGCGCTCCGGCGGTCACGACCTGCCGTTCCGAGGCTCGCGCCGGATAGAGCACCGTCAAATTGCCCTCGCTGTCCAGGTCGAGCAGCATCACATAGGCGGGTTTTTGCAATCGAACCTCGAAGACAAAGGTTTCGCATTGCACGTAGGTATTGCCGCGGCTGCCGGGGTCCGTCTCGGCGCGCAGCCCGAGGCCGCCGCTACCCGCCGGCAACACCCGATTGAGCCATGCCTGGGCCGCAATGCGTTTGATCAGGTTGGGATCGCCGGCCGATGTGCTCACGATGGGATCCCCCGCCGGTCCCAGGAGCTGTACCTGGTCGCCGCGTTGCCGCAACGTCATGTCACCTTCCCGCTCGACCACCGCAACGCCGCTCACGCCGGCGATCTTGGTTTTGAGTGCCGCCGAGACCGACTCGAACTTGAGATGCACCGTCGCATCCCGCGCGGCGGGAGCGGCCGGCGCGGCGGCCATCGGGCTTTGTTGGACCGGCAAGTTCATCCCAAGAAAGGGACGGGACCCTATGTCTTGCGGATCTTCGGCGATGGCAGGCAGCAGTTGCGGGTGCTGAGCGAAGTTGCGGTGTTCCAGGAAAGTGTTCAACGCCTCGCGGCCCTGGGCATAGTTGAAAGCCCCGGGCAGCAATTGACCGTCCAGCAGCCGTAGAAACGCATCGGTGAAGGCGCCGTGGAACTTGCCGTCCAAGGTCGGCGCCTGCTGCAAGGCCTGCGCGGTAGAAATGTCCGCCCCGGTCTCACTGTCGCTGGCGCCGGAGAGCAGCACCACATGCAGATACGGATACGGCGGCGGTTGAGGACGCGCGCTCACAACCGCATTGGCATGAGCCACACCCAGGTCGCGCAGGTTCATCGGCAGAAAGCGCGAGCGGCTGAAGGCTTGGCCGAAGGAACGTACGACTTGACCCGAATAGCAGCTGTCGGAGACGACGACGACCCAGCGGCCGCCCTGGTCGAGACGCTTGAGCCGGGGCACGAGGTCACGCCGCCCCACGATCAGGGTGCGCGCGGCGGCTGCCGTCGAGCTGTAATCCAAGTCGTACGGCACCCAGGCTCCGGTCGCATACGGCAGGTCGTAGCTATTGTTGTTGTCGTTCGCGCTCGTGCCGTGCCCGCTGAAATAAATGAGCACGGTATCGCCCGGCGCGCTGCGCTGCTCCAGTGCCGCGATTTGATCGAGAATATGCTCGCGGGTGGCATCTTGATCGCGCAGCGCAACCACGTCGCCGGGCTGGAAACCCCAGCGTTCGGTGAGCGCGCGTTGCATCGAGTCGATATCGATCGACGGCCCCAGAAGTTGGGCCGTCTTCAGCGCCGGGTCGCCGAACTGCCCCACCGCCACGAGCAAGGCCACATTTCGCGCGCCGACGGGGTGGCACATCAATGCGCATAGCAGCACGACTGCCGGCGAAAGCATACGTCCGCAATAGCCCACGCCACATCCCCAAGGGTGATGACTCACTCTGGGCGGATTGTACACCCGGCATCCGTCGGCAATCCGATGTGACGGCCTGGGGTTTTCAGTTCCGTCGCCGACGAGCGAATTGTCAAAACTTGGGGTAAAGTAAAAAGGCTTACACGCGCACCCGTTGCGGCCTACCACGCGTTGCATTATGGCCGCGCTGCATTACGGCGAAGTACAACATGATCGAGCCTGGCATCTTCCAAATGCTCCTGCTGCCCGCCCGCCGAAACGCGACGTTCCTTTGCCTGACGTTGCTCGCCGGCGCCCTTGGGCTGGCAGCTCCGGCGGCGGTCTTGGCTCAGTCGGCCGACCTCCTCCGGGCCTATCAGAGTTTCGAATCCGCCAAGGCCGCCAACAAGGTCTCCGAGGCGCTCAAGGCGGGCGACGTCGCGGTGAAGCTGACTGACGAGGGCATCGACAAGCAAGGCGCGGTCGAACTGCTGCGCAACTTAGGCGATTTTGCGGCACAAGCGGACGAAGACCGGCCGGCCGCCGAGTATTACCAGCGGGCGCTGGCGTTGCAGGAATCCGCGCTCGGCCCCGATCACCCGGACCTCGTGCCGGTGTTGACCGCGCTGGCGAATTTGAAATTGAAGGACAAGCGTTACTCGGACGCCGCGGCGCTCGAGCAGCGGATCCTGAATATCGAGCGCCGGGCATACGGCGAGCATCATGAAAATGTGCTGGCAACGCTCAATAAGCTGCGTGAAATCTACCGCGCCGGCGGCGACGCTGCGGCCGTCGCACGCATCGACGCGCAGGCCTTGGCTCAGGCGCCGCCGCCCCCTGCGCCCCCGGCCGGCGATCGGGGATTGCCGGGAATTCCGGGCGGAATCGCCGGAACCAATCGCCGCTACAAGCAAAGCCAGGGCTTCGCAACGGTTCGAGTCTTTTACGGCACCAATCGCGCGCCCACCGGAGACCTCAAACCCGCGCTGTTCTACGGCAAGGGGCGAGGCGAACTTCAATACGGCTACCTGAATGTCACAATTCCGCAAATCCACAAGGAAGCGGAGCTCGAAACCCAGCCGCGCTGGGCCGAATACACGTTTGTCCTGAGCGAGGCTTCCATGAGGCGCCGCTACGTGCTGCTCGACCAAGTCACGCCGCTGGCGAAGGACGACTTCGTGCGCGCTCTGCGCCAACAAATCAAGGACTCGCCCTCCAAGGACTTGTTCATCTTCGTGCATGGATTCAACAATACCTTCGAGGATGCGGCCCGCCGCGCAGCGCAGATGGCCTACGACTTGGATTTCGACGGCACACCGATTCTGTACAGCTGGCCGTCGCAGGGCTTTGTGGCCGCCTATGCCGCCGACGAAGCCTCAGTGGGTATCAGCGGCCGCAAGATGGCCGACTTCCTCGAAACCGTCGTGTCTCAATCCGGCGCGCAACGTATCCATGTGCTTGCCCACAGCATGGGCAACCGTGCATTGATCGAAGCGATGCAAACCTATCTGGCCAAGAGAGCGCCGAACGAGCGCCAGCACATTTTCGGTCAGATCGTGTTCACCGCACCGGATGTGGATCGCGATTACTTCATCGACGCCATCGACTCGCTGCGCGGCACCGCGGAACGCGTCACTCTGTACGCCTCCGGCAACGACCACGCGCTTCATTATTCGCAGTTCGTGCACGGCGCGCCGCGCGCCGGCACCGCCGGCGATGTCATCATCAAGCTGGCCGGTCTCGACACCATCGACATGTCGGCCGTTCCGGCCGACATCCTCGGTCACAGCTACTTTGCCGCCAATTCAGGCGCGATCTACGATATTTTTCGTATTCTCTGGCGCGGCGATCCGCCGCCGCAGCGCTGCGGAATGAGTAAGCAAAAGGATGGCGGGACGCTCACCGTGTGGTGGTTCAACGCTGACGCCTGCAAGGGCGACGAGATGCTCGAAGCCGGAGTCATGCTGAAGCGATTCGGGGATTTGGCGCGCGAGCGGGTGATGGCCAATATGTCGGCCCTGACCGACCCGTCGCAGAAGCAACAGAAAATAGAGTGGCAGCTCATCTTGGACCGGCTCAATGGGCTGTTGGCGCCCGCGAGCGCTGCACCGGGCGGCGCGGCCAAATGAACGAAGGCGTGGTGCGGAGGGTCGCCGGCGCGCTCTGCCTGTCGTTGCTCCAAATTGAGTCCGCAGGGGCGGCGCAGCCCGCGCAGGATAACGCCGATTTGCGCGCCTACGTGGACGATACCTGCATCATCGCCGACGAGCCCTATTTCCTGCCCGTGAACAAGGACGCCGCGGACCAAACCACCGCCAAATTCTTGCCCTTGCTGGGGCTCGTCGTAGGCAAGCTCGCCGAGCTCTTTATCAATCACGAGATACAGGCGTCGGCCGAGCGGATGAAAACGGGGGCCGCCCGCAAGGACACGCGCTATGCGATGACTCGGCAGATGAATCTCTACCGCGTCGACTTTCGGCCGTCGCCGTCCCTCGGCATCAATGCCAAGCTCGGCTGCATGACGATCGTCGCCGCGAGATTCAAGCCTGAGCCCGCCGACTGTTCTGCTGAATACCTGCCAAAAGAGCTGTCGCGCGATACGAAGGAACTGCCGCAAAGCGAGTGGAAGACGTCGAGAACCGATGATTCGATCGAAAACCAGCTGCGGCGCGCCAACGTGTGCGTGATCGGCAAGGCCAAGGCCGTGTACGAGGCGCGGTTCGAGTTCTCCAAGGACGGCACCGCCTACCGGCTCAAGGATGCCGGCTATCATGTCGAATCCCTCCTGACCACGAGGGATGTAGGTGCCTCGCGCACCACCCTTTACACGCTGAAGATTTCAAACCCAGGGGCAACGGATCAGCAGGAGGTCCTGTCGAGCGCCTGGGTCAATGTCGGCACGGTGGCGGCCGGATCCCGGGCCGACGGTTCGAAGAGCGACGCCGCGCCATGGCTCCGCGTGCCGCCCCTGTCGATCGAGGCTCGGCGAGTCTACGAGGCCAAGACCAAGGTGCATCAGGAAGTCATGGGAGAGATCGAGGCGCTCGAGCGCGCGCTGACGCGCAACCAGCGAGTGCTGGCGAGCCTGGATCAACGGATCGCCGCTGCCGGCGCCGACCTGGTCGACGGCTTGAAGCAAGAACGCATGCGCGTGGCGGTTCAGAATCAAACACAGGGAGCCGAGCTCGATGCGCGCAATGCGGAGTACCAAGACTTACCGCACATGTCTTTGGAGTTCATGCCGGTCACGATCGAAGTAGCGGTCACGGAAACGGAGTCGGAAAAAAAGGCGCGGCTCGCACTGGCCGAGATCATCGGGAAAAATAGCGACATGGTGGGCTCGGCAGTGGGCAGCGCCGCCACCGGCCTCATCTCAAAATCGGCGGCCTTGGCCGACCTCAAGCCCGACGCCGACGGAGCGGATCCTGCGAGCGACCTGGAAAGCGCGCGCGCCCGATATTACGACGCCCTGGTAGAGGTCGAGAGCAGCCCATCCGGCAGAGCCAGCGCGGACTCGCAGCACAACCTTGCCATGTTGAAGGATAAGTACAACGAAGCCCGGCATTTACAGGGCATGGAGCCGATCCAATGATGCGAAACACGTGCGTTTTCATGGCCGCGCTCGCGGTCGCATATCTGCCCATCCTCGCCCAGGCGGCCGATCCGTCGCCGAAGGAGTCAACGGCCGTCTTATCGGGTCAACAGATCGAGCAGGCGCTGCAGCAACCCAAGCCCCGCGGCATCGCGCCGCGCGGCTTGACGCGTCGCGATGCGCCCGAGGCCGAACAGTCGGTCAATCTGAATATACCCTTCGAATACAACTCGAGCGCCCTGAAGCCGCAGGCTGCGGCCCAGCTCAAGCAGCTGGAATTGGCGCTCACGTCGGCGTCCCTGGGCAAGGACCGATTTGTCGTGGCCGGCCATACCGACGCAAAAGGCAGTACGCAATACAACAAGGATCTCTCCTTGCGGCGCGCCGAAGCAGTGAAGCGCTTCTTGGTGGCCAAAGGGATGGACGCCAATCGATTGGACACGATCGGATACGGGTCCGAGCGCCTGCTGGCACCCGACCGGCCCAAAGATCCGAGCAACCGGCGCGTGGAAATCCGGGACTTGGGCAACGCGCCCCAGTAGCCCGGCACCGTCGTTCATCATCATGTATTGGACTCCCCCGAACGCCGCGCTTCTCGATGCGGCCTGCGAGCCCTACCGCAACGCCGGCCGCTTCGCGTATTACTTTGCCCGCGGCAAGCTGCGCGCAGATCCCGTCTACCGGGCGATTCTCGAGCTGGGTCTGCTGCTCGGGCGGGCGCGCGTGCTGGACCTGGGCTGCGGCCAGGGACTGCTGGCCGCGTGGCTACGGGCCGCCGAGCGCTGCTACGAGCGGGGCAGCTGGCCGCGCGCTTGGCCGCCCGCGCCGCAAGCCCTGTCGACGCGCGGTATCGAGCTGATGGCTCGCGATGTGGAGCGCGCGCGCTGCGCGCTGGGAACCTCATCCGAAGTATCGCAAGCCGACATCCGCAACACCGCGTTCGGAACGGTGGACGCCGTCGTCATTCTGGATGTTCTGCACTACATGACGCCGCAGGCGCAATTGGAGGTACTGCAGCGCGTGCGCGCTGCTCTGCCGCCGCGAGGACTGCTGCTGCTGCGCGTCGGCGATGCCGGCGGCGGCTTGCGGTTTCGCTATGGTCAATGGAGCGACAAGCTGGTGATGCTGCTGCGCGGACATTCCATCGTGGCGCAGCACTGCCGCAGCGTTGCGCAATGGCGGCTGTTGTTGCAAGAGTGCGGCTTCGACAGCGAAGCGAAGCCGATGAGTCGGGGAACTCCGTTTGCCAATGTTCTGCTGATCGCGCACGCCACATGAACGCGGCGCAGCACCGGATGCTGGGCAGGGCCCCTAGTTTCCCGGCTGATAGATCGCGAGACTGGTGACGCCATCGTCGCCGGTGATGGACTTGATGCGCCCATCCGCTCCGAAATTGAGGTCGTACTCCCCATGACTCGAGCGCCAAATGCGCCACATGGGCGCTTCCAGTGAGACGTTCTCACTGGTCAGCGGGTAACCGATCGAGGTGATGGCCTGTTCCCGGGTCATGCCCACCATCACCCTCCCCTGTCGGATGGCTTCCTGGACGGGCGGCGGATAGGTGGCAATCCGCGGCCGCGGGTCCTCGTTGACGACGATCTTGCCGACCCAAGCCTCCAGCGATTCCTGGTCGCGCCCGTAGTCATGTCCGAGGCGCATGGGTTTGCCGTCGACTTTGACATAAGCCCGATTGCTGCCGTAGCTCAGGACTTCGATGGGCGTGCCCGCGGGAATCATCGGCAACTCGGCGTAATTCCCGTCGTTGATCCAGTCGTGCTTGTAGTGCAGATCGCAGCACGCAAATCCTTGGCGCGGCAGTGTTTGCGAGCCGGGCGGAGGCGGTGCGGGCTTCGACAAGCCCACCGAGACCATGACGTCGCGCAGGATGCCGGCCTGCGAGCCGGCCGATGCGAACGTCAGCGAAAGAGCCAGCGCCAGCGGAGCGACGACAGAGTACCGAAGGCTGCGCGCATTCAAGTTGCGGCCGTTCATCGTTGGATTCTCCCTGCAAGGCGGGGGAGAGATAATGCCACCAAGCGCCGGCGATTCGCCAGCGGCGAACGCTTCAGCAGTTTTTTTAGCCTCTATACTTCAGGTCAATGGGCTTGATCCGCTTAACTCTCCTGATCCTGACGATTCTCGCGTCGGCTTTGGCGCAGGCGGCAGAGACCAGAATCGCCCTGGTCATCGGCAACAGCGACTATTCCAGCGGCTCCCTGCCCAATCCCGCCAACGACGCGAAATTGATCGGCGATGCATTGACCAGCCTCGGATTCGACGTGATCGCGCGCCGCAACGCGGATCAGATCACCATGAAGCGAGCCATTCAGGAATTCGGCTCGCGATTGGAAAGCGCCGGCCCCGGCGCCGTCGGCCTCTTCTACTACGCCGGCCATGGGCTGCAGCTCAGCGGCCGCAACTATCTGATCCCGACCACGGCGCGTATCGATCGCGAAGGCGACGTCGAGATCGAAGCGGTCAGCGCAGACTGGGTCATCGAACAAATGCGCTACGCGCGCAATCGCCTCAACATCGTGATTCTCGACGCCTGCCGCAACAACCCGTTCACGCGCAGCATGCGATCGGTCGACCATGGGCTGGCCACCATGGATGCGCCCGCGGGAATCCTCATCGCGTATTCCACCGCGCCCGGTGCCGTGGCCGCCGACGGCACCGGGCGCAACAGTCCCTACACCGAGGCGCTCACCCATGCCATGCGCGAGATGCACGAACCCGTGGAGCAGGTATTCAAGCACGTGCGCGTCGGCGTGATGACCGCGACCTCCGGAAAACAGGTCCCCTGGGAATCCTCCTCACTCACGGGCGATTTTTATTTCGCCGCGCCCAACAAGGTCGCGCCGGAAACCTCGAGCGCATTGGCATCAGGAGCTGTCCCCGCGCCGGGAGCGGTCCCTGCGGCGGGAGTGGTCCCTGCGGCGAACCAGCCCGAATCGCGTACCTTCGGCACGTGGATATCCAGCCTCTTCGGATCCGGCAAGCCTGAACCGACCGCTGCCACCAAACTGGCCGCCGTGCCGATCGGTCCTGCCGTCAACGCCTCAGGCCCTCTGCTGTCCGGCGCGCGCGCCGTTCCCTTGCTGCAGTCGCTCGGGATCCAGGCCAGCGATATTGACGGTGGCCACAATTACCCCGAGACGGCCATTCGCCAGCTCATCGAGGGCACCCCGCGGCGCGTGACGCTCGGCAGCACACCGGAGCAGATTCGTGCTGCGTTCGCGCTGTGCCGACAATATTCGTCCGCCTGCCAACTCAGTTGGTACGGAGACGAGGGGCTGCGCAATGTCACCCTGGATCCGTTCGAACTCGATCCGGTGCCCGTGAGCGTGCGGGCGTTTCGGCAATTCGTCGATTCCAGCCACTACAAGACCCAGGCCGAGACGGCTGGTTTCGCCTACGCCGTGGTCGAGGGCAGCCTGAAGCCCGTGAGCGGCGGTTCGTGGCGCAATGCCGTAATGAGGCACGCCGTCGACGACGAATCGCCGGTCGTCGGTGTCAGCTTTCAAGATGCCATCGCTTACTGCAGGTACAAAGGAGAGCGATTGCCGTCCGAGGACGAGTGGGAATACGCCGCGCGCGGTCCGAAACGCCATACCTTTCCCTGGGGCGAAAACATCGATCCCGCAGCGAACGCGCCCGCCGCTCCGCCGGGCATCAACGACGGACCGGCCGAAGGCATCGGCGGCCGCTACAAGGGTCTATCCGGAAATGTCTGGCAGTGGGTGGACACCAAGGTCGGCGGGCGAAAAGTGCTCAAGGGCGGCTCCTGGCTCGAACCCAACCCTGCCAACAAGCGCGCCGCCACCCGCCGCTACGAGCTTTCCAACCGAGCGGATGAAGACAGCGGCTTCCGCTGCGCCAAGTCCGCGACGGTGTGGCCGGATGCGGAGCTATGGCTGGCGCAGCTCAAGTAACGGATTGAAGGTACAGTTTCTCCAGCCTTGCGTGCAGGTACTCGGTGAAGAAACCGTGCATCAAGAATCTTTGCGAGAGATTCCAAGGGCCGACCAGGTAGAGAGGATGTTTGTTGTACGCGAACTCCACCACGCTCGAGTCGCCGATCATTTTCCCGATACGGATGGCGATCGACTGATCGAGATTGAAGCCATTGATGGAGTCCCGGTATTCCTCGGCTGTCAGCAGCAGACAAAACAGACACATGAACAACGAGTGAGAAGTCTCGAAATCCAGCAGCTGGGTGGCGCGCCGCGGCACTGACTGCAGAGTCACGGTCAGCGGCCGCCAGTTCGTCCAGTTGAGTTCGCCGGCCGGTCTTGGCCGCTGTGTATCATCCCATCGACCGATATCGCGCAACACCCTGAATAGCTCTTGATCGTGCCGCACGAAGGTATCTTCGAGCATGTCGTCGATCTTCTGCGGGTAGAGTCGCAACGCAGGGACGCTGCCGGCATCGGAATTGTCACGCAGAAAATTCAGTATGTTGGACTCTGTTGCAAAGTGCCGAAGAATGAGGAGATTGGCCTCCGGACTCACCGCATTGCGGCAGAACCAGCAAATCATACGCTGGAGCAGCCCATGAGCTCGAAACTGCGGTAACGGCAAGCGTTTCAGCGCCCAGGTAATGTGCAGAAGAATCGCAAAGATGAACTGCAGCAGGGGTCGTACGGACCAGCGGAGTGGATTGTCGACGTCTCGCAACCATAAGTCGACCGCTACGGGATCGATCGGTATCGAGTTGTCAATCGCCACTGCCTGCAAATAGGGACTTCGGCTGCGGGGAAATTCACGGCTCAACGTCGATCTCCTCGAGCTGCAAGGCATACAATCGGGCGACGACGCTCGCCGTGCGCACGACATCGTCTGCCGCGTTCTCATGCGTGCACACCCTGTCGATCAATCCGTACAGCTTGTCCATATGCGAATCGTCGTTGTCGGCGTGATAGCGAAGAAAACGCGTGCAACTGCCATCGACGCCGGTCAGTTCCTCAACGCGATCCGCCCAATTGGAAGCCATTTTTTGTCCCAGTCCTTCGATGATCCACATGGCGCCCAAAAGTCCCACGGGATTCGGCTCCCCGGCGCGATGCATCAGGAACGCATTCAGCGCTTCAGAGCCGATGTTTCTGGGCTGCTCGCGAATCGTTTTGAGGTTGCCGCCGGTTGCCACGTAGTCCGTTTCCAGAATCTCGTAGTCGCGGTGCTCATCATGGGCATGACGCAATACGACTGAACGAATATCGGCGTGGTCGCGATCGAAACTCGAGGCACAGCGGCTGATCCACCGTGAACCCTCGACGACTTGCGGGCGAAGATTGAGCAATAGGCGTTGATAGTCGTCGCGGGTAAAAGTGCCCAGATCGAGCCGCCGAACGATGGGCACGACGGCAAGACGGCGTTCAAATTCGAACCACGCACGTGCCAAGCGCCGTAGCGTGCCTTGGCCCAATTCCGTCAGCGCAACCGGCCGTTTGATGTCGATCGTCTCCACCTCAATCTCCCACGGCAGTGAAGTGCATATAGGCCGTATTGAACCGACCGCTTTCCGGAACCATGCACAGGATCTTGTCACCCACCGCCGCGCGGCCGGCGCGCAGAAATTCGTCGAGCATGATGAGAATGGAAGCCGCGCCGGTATTGCCCCTGGTGTAGAGATTCGTGAACCATCTGTCTTCAGGAATGTTCGCGCCGCTCATGACCAACAAATCAGCGATCTTGCCGCGGAAATGATGCGACGAATAGTGGCAAAGAAAATGGTCGATGTCTTGATTCACCAGCACGCCCTCCTCGATCAGACGCAGCGCTCCATCGACGCCCAGTTTGACCATCTGTTCGAGCAGCCTCACGTCCTGCCTGATGAGCAATGCCCCCGCCGC
>Ga0137392_10002519_pt1 | contig 11029 bp, 18 predicted proteins | sample 15con2h34AmetaG_FD_101394 | JGI IMG/M metagenome (GOLD analysis project Ga0137392, IMG submission 101394) | Vadose zone soil microbial communities from Angelo Coast Range Reserve, California, USA - 15con2h3.4A metaG | ecosystem: Environmental > Terrestrial > Soil > Vadose zone > Saprolite... | reverse complement strand
TCGAAGATCCGTTTCGAAGTATGCTGCTGTTTGGTCGGCTGTAACTTCTCCTCATCCAGGATCCGGTCGATGATCCCGAGGAACGGATCCAACTTGGGCCGCGCCGGCGGCCGGCTCCGCCGATACCCTGGCGGGACCGAAAACGCCAGCATCTTCGCCACTGTCCGCGGATCGACGCCAAATCGTCGCGCCGCTTCCCGCCGGCTCACCCCCTCCACGTACACCGCTCGTCGCACCTGCCCGTATAGTTCCACCCGCTTCATCCCTCCGCCCACCTCTGCCGCTCCCTGGCAAATGGGCTATTGCTGCCGGATTTTTAGTCCGGCGCAACCGGTCTATCCGGCCGCTTCAGTGAGGGATTTTCTCTCCGGCGCTTACACTTGGGCGTTATTCCAAGGCACTACAGACCTTCAGCAGGGTTGTCGCGGCTCGGAACAGGCGATTCATTCAGACGAACGGCTCGAAGGAATAAAAAATTCGCCCCGAGGAAAGGCAAGTAGGAGGGCAAGATCGCTGCCAGGTCTATTAGATGGAACGGAGAGCGCGCGAATCGTAGTCGGCCTGAAATGGGCGCTGTGTACTTCTCATCAGATGTGCAACTCCAAAGGCGTAGCAAATACTCCACGGTAAAGAGCAAAACTGAAACGGTTTCGATGACACCAAACAGTCGGCCTGCCGAGCGATACAGTGCCTCTACAGTTCCGAGCGTGAATGCTGCCACGCTCGCGCCGATCAAGCCCACGATCACCGCATTCGTGACCTCTGTTGCCCGGTCAGAATTATTGCCCTCTAAGATTTCATACACGCGCTTCTTTACAGTCATCTTTTTCCCCATCCCGCCGCGTTATGCTTGCGGGGTTTCTTCCGCTAAGAGGCTGCCCGCAAGCGCAGGCCCTCGGCGAGTTCCTAGCCAGTTGTCCTCGGACTCGACCACCATGATGTTCGCTATGAATCTTCGGTAGAGACAACGGTCCCGAGCCTGAATAGCACGAACAGAGATTTTAACGCTTCGATTTGTCGAGGTCGCTCTCGTACTTCTCGGCTGACTCGTATTACGAGCGGGAGCAAGTCCATACGCATCTGCTCGACTTCAGCGCGCAGTTCCCGCATCTCATGCTGGAATTCCGCGCGCAACTCTTCAAGCAGCCCAAGCGCGCGCAATCGGCGCTCTTCTGCGCTGGAAGGGTTTGAACATAGGCTCCAAAATAGCGACGTATCAGAACCCGGAAAACCTCTGGCTTGTGGTTGTGCAAGTCGCCTCGTAGCCGATTCGCGCCATAGGCACGAAGCCTATGCCCGACGGCCGCTTTCTCGATTTCGAAACTTTTGGGTTCGGGATACCAATTCATACCGAAGCTGATGTAAATGGGGGCACAGAATCGAGCACAAAGCCTGATTACAAATTCGAGGGCTGAATCCGTTCGCTTGCTCCAGCATAGCGGTCTGTAGCGGTCCCTATGGCGGATTTGAGACTCAGCTCTTTGGCGGAGGGCTGGGTCGCTGTCAACGCCGGGTGCGGTCCGAATTAGGACACTCAAGGCGGGAAATGGAGCGGAAATCCGCTATTCGCACAGCATCCGAACAGAAGCCCGAATGAAACCCCGCCATGCCGTCGCGTTCGCGTTGGTTGGATGATTGATATATTGGTTCGAGTTATGACTATGTGTTGATCGTCGGATCGTCCAATCGGGAGGGCCGTGAAATGATTTTCAAGGTTACCTTCGTTGACGGCTCGGTCGAGACGGTACATGCGAGCAGCCCTGCAGAAGCTAGACGTTTCGCAATCCAAGAGTTTCGCGAGCGCATCGTTGTCAAAGTGCAACCAGCGGGATTAACAGACATGGTGAATCGGCGCCCACAAACGCAAAAAACGCCCCGTCAAGGAAATTAGGACACCACCCTTTTTTTGGTAGTGCGGGCGGGTTGCAGGAGCGGGACGGCTCACTGGCCACGACGTGCTCGCTTCGCTCGCACGCCGCGCCCCCTGTTACCGACCTCCGCGCGGTCTTTGCCGTCACGAGCACGCCCGTGCGCGCGAGGAGCCCTACTCTCGGACTTCACGCTCAGCCTCATTGATTAGCGTCGAGAGCTTGACTCCGAGTGCTACGGGAAGTCTGTGCGCCACGTCGATTGTCGGCTTTCGTTTGCCGCGTTCCAGCAGGCCGACATACGTGTGATGGATTTCTGCCGCCTCCGCGAGCGCTTCCTGTGAAAGACCCTTTCGTGATCTATGCCTCCTAATAACGTGCGCGAACGCCGTTGATAGCCGCGATCTGCCTCCCATCACGGCTTGTAGTGCGATTTCTTGCCTTTACGTGGCCACAGACTATAGTCTCATCTTTGGTTTCCCATTATGGGCGGAAAATCGTTCCTTCCAGCGCTAAATGTGGCCAAAGTAAACAGCGTCATCTTTGCCGGTCTACTGGTTGTCGCGTGGGCAGGGCTGGCTCTACGCCCGAGGAGGGGGTGGACATGGCGGCGGCCATCATTCTTCTTCGGGAGGAGTCTCTCGCGGGAGTCATTCTTCCGGTGGAAGTCATTCCTTTGGTGAAGGACACAGCGGCAGTCATCATTCCTCTTCGGGAAGAATCTACGGCGGAAGTCATTCCTATAGTGGCCGGTCCCCCTACATCGTTTCAGGCAGCCAAGGCTTCTCGTCGTCTGCTGCACGCGATTCGCATGGGCGGATCGAGCGGAGTTCCACAGCGAAGCGAGATTTCGAGCGGATGACTGGATATCCGCACGGCAGGACAGGGTACGTTATCGATCATGTGGTGCCGCTTGCCAATGGCAGAGCAGATTCACCTTCCAATATGCAATGGCAAACTATCCCCGATGCGGAGGCGAAGGATCGTTGGGAGCGACTACAATGAGGAACCTGTAAATTGCGGTCATCCTGTTCGGTCCGTTGGTTTCTTATACTTGGCGCGCTGACCCTGTGTGCTTGTGCGGCGGGTATGCGGGCGGCTGACAAGTGTAATGCTGACCTTGGCACTAGATGGGCCGGTAATGCGTGCATGGACGCCGTCCAAGATCCGACGAATCAGGCTCTCGTAACATCAATCGCTGATGAAGCCTGCGCCCGCGCAAAGTTGGGCTTCAGCGATTCGGCCGTCGCTAGTGCAGCGTGCGAGGAAGCGCATGTGAAGGCCGAAAAAGCTGCTTGGATTGAGATCGAACGTGCAGCAAAGGATGGCAGACAACCCAATCTAGTTATTGACGATCTCATGCCCGGTCTTCCGACAGGGCGCGCCGCGACTGCCCCGGATGCTTTGGCACAATCGAACAAGGACGAGACAGAGGCGACTGTCGCTAGAAATGACGGTTCAAATCGACCTTCGGATCCTCCATCGGCTTCACCCGCATCTGCCTCAAGCTCTCAAGATTCCGGCATGAACAATTCGACGAACGACGATTCCACCCGTGCCCGCTTGAGGTTCCCACTGCCACGGAACGTGATTCAAAATGAAGGTAAAGCCGAAGTTCCTCATGCCGTTGGCTCGCTCTCCGCGCAAGACACTGCACAGCCGCTCGAAGGTTCACCGCCAAATCCTGAGGCCAATGTGCTTGTCTTACCTCAGGCGAGCCCGGAGTTCATCGGACTTTGGTGCGGGGTGACGAGTCTGACTGATACGAACGCGACGGGATCGGACATTCCGCCACAACTCATGAGTTTCTGTTATACGTTCCGGAGGGAGGGACAACAAATAGTAATTATCGGCGACCTGTTCAAGGGTGAACGAGCCAAAGTTTCGTCATCGCCTCCGCGAATCAGCGTTTTTGGCACCAGCACGAAGTTCAATGTGCAGATAGAGGCACAGGAGGGCTTAGAACACACGCAATACGATTTCGCGCTACTCGACTCCGCGCGGATGAGTTTCAGATTCACTGGAGAAGTTATTAGACTTGGAGGCTTGTTTACGAGGACGAGGCGATTTCGAATGGTCTACGATGGCGATCTGCATCCGGCGTCTCCAAGGGACGCGGATGTCATTCAGCAACAATGGCAAAGACTGCGATTCAGCCCGAATGGCCATGTTGACCAAGCGATCCCGCCGCCCCAGAACACCCAAAATTAATCTTGCCGAAAGGGTTCATAGTCAGGGTCCACGAAAACACTTTGCGAGTCTAATGGGAAATGAAGTTCCCGAAACGATGCGCTCGACTGACGCATTTGAAGAACAAAGCATGAAACTTCGCCACGCTGTCGCGTTCGCTCTGCTCTCGACCTTATTTGTTGGCTGCGCAGTCGAGGGCCACTCCTACGAAAGGGCTGCGGTTGCTCCAGCGAAAAGCGCAGTGTACGTCTACCGGCCTTACAATGTTTTTGGCTCAGTCGTGGAAGATCCCGTAAGCTGCGGGCACCAATCCATGTCGCTTGGGCCAGGCGGCTACCATCGGCTTGTCGTCGATCCGGGGCATTTGCGATGTAGCGCCCACACAGAAGTAACGACCGCAGTCGAGTTCGACGCGAAGGCTGGAGAGAGCTACTACATACGCGAATCTCTCGGGCCCGGAGTGATAGTCCCTCACGTCCACCTCGATCTGACGAGTACTGATGAGGCCGAAGACGAGATTCGCGGGTGTGCTGAACAATAGACGGACGTTGGTTGGCGAAGATCGACATCCGTCCGCCATTGTCGTTCGCGCGGTGTTAGGTCGCGGGGCGTTGTGCGGTCTCGTGAAGTGCCGTTTACTGGTGAGACGGGCGGAGGAACGCGATCTTTTCTGGGGCGGGCTTGAACTGGCCGCAGCGTGGAAATTGACCTATCCAGTTATCGCCGCACTAATAGCCAGCGTCAGCCCAATTGAACGGGATGAACGACGGCGGCCGTTTCCCTGCCCCATCCCGTTATGATCTCCCTTGAGCGCGAAGCGAAAGAACGTGACAGGCCCCAAGGCGGGGACCGGGGGCACGAACTGCCAGACGCATAACGTGTGCTCCCCGGTCGGTCGAAGCGAGACGGAAGATCGGTGTCGCAGCGTGCCCGATCCACTCAGTCTCTTGCGATCACTGTCTTATGGCAGTGGCACTGGACACCACGCCCTGTATGATGTTCCCCACAGCGTTGAAGCTTGTCGTGATGATCTCAATACGTTTACCCGAATCGGAAACCGCCAAGCTTTGTGTGCCGGTGGCCACCAGGGTTGCACCTGCGCTATTGAAGACTACCCCGTTGCAGCCCCCTCCCTGATACTGGCTGAAGCTTTCGGTACCCGACCCGGTCGTCGGATCAAACGAGATCGTGGTGATAACAAAGGTTTGTGGCGGATTCCCTAACGCCGGTGAGTTCGTACCGGAAACTGGTGCGCTTGTGATGTTGATCACTACGCAGGTATTTCCAGCCTTGTCACGAGTGAAGTGCGAAACAAAGGCCGACTCGAATGGCACCAGGTGCGAGGTGCTGAGACTGCAATCGGCTAGAGCCGTAAACCCCGCATTAAAGCATACCGTCTCGAATCCGCTGCCCCTCGCGGCGTACTTACCGGCTAGGCTCGCCAGTGTAACGCCTCCTTCGTCATCCTGAGCTTGGCTTACCCTGACCGGACCGCCGACCATAGTCGCCATCAAGAGTACCAACCCCAATCCTGTCGCAATACGCACCTTCATCATGGTCTTAGCTCCTCCCCGTTTAGAGCGTTGGAACGATTTCAGACAGTCCAAATCGGATGAAACAGAAGAAGCTTTTAGACGATGCGGGAGGCGCGCGAGCGTTCGCTCGTTGAGCCTCGCTCCATCGGAAGTAGTTCGTCAGGCTGGCGGCAGCGCCCATTTCCCCATATCAAGAGTGCTTCAGGCAGCCTCTGGGCTTTATGCACCTTGTAGGGTAAGCACTACCATTAATGATTAGAGCAAAGTCAAATAGATTTTGACATTTAGTTTAGAAGCGCCAGAACGATGTTCGCTGGCGAAAATCGACATCCACATTAATTCCAAAGAGTAGGCTAGTGGCGCGCGAGGTTGTACAATAGGGTTGTGCCCACGCCTCAATTGAAACCCGGACGAAACCGACAGGCGGAGTCCTCACCACGCGGACTTGCGAGCGCCGAGCGACATCGGGAATGGATCGAGCTTCGGCGTCAGGGTGTGCTCGAATCGGAGATAGCCAGCCGCCACGGGGTCACTCAACAGGCGGTCTCAAAGGCGGTTCTCAAGCACGTCCGCAAGCTTCCTGCGTCTGAAGCCGAGTGCTTGCGAGAGACCCAGCTTGCTCTGATTGATTCGATGCGAGAAATGTCACTTCAGGCGTATGAGCAGGCCGGTAGCGACGAGGCACGCTTGGGGGCGCTCAACACAATGGTGAAGCTGGAGGAGCGAACGTCCAAACTCCTAGCAGGTTGCGGAAAAACTAGTGTTGGAACCCAATACTCAGTATTTATAGCTTGATAAAAGCCGTCATAGTGCATCATTGCGTCAGTCGAAAGCGGGTCAAAAACCCTTTTCCACAACCTGCTAGTGCACAGTGCGCAAAGCGCTGCCAGCCTGTGAGGCTGGCGTGCCGGAGCTTCTGTGGCTTTCCCGTCCCGACTCGCTCAAAAGAGAAGGGGGCGAGGCAGAGAGTGCGCGTGAGACTTTAGCAGACCGAATATCAAGTGAGAAAATTGCCAGCCGCCATCCGCCGCCTCACGCCGGCCTTTTCAAAGCGAGCGGCGCCGCTCTTTAGGTTCTACGCTCCTCTTAGCTTTTGCCGCCCGTAAAGGCAAGTGAGCCAAAGACCCACGATTTCGCGAGATGGTAAGTGAGCGCAGAACGTGATACACGTCAAATTACGCAAAAGGCCGTTCAGCGTCGACTTGTCTTCCGCGCCTGTTCAGTCATCGGTTCGCGGCCCTCCGCTGGATGTGACTCGAGCAGTGCGTGGAGGATGGAATCAATGAAAGCCAGGCCGCTTGCAAAAACGCAATTCTCGGACCTTCAACTGTTGGGCCGCCTGAAAGACTTGTCGTGGCTGTCGTCGGTACAACTTAAAGGTATCGACGACTCGATGACGGCAAGGAACGTAAAACACAAGGACATGATCTTCGAGGAACGAGGCGTACTCAGCCTCGATACCCACATCCTGCTAACAGGCGTTGCAGAACTCAGCCATCTCTACGGCGCACGCTCGCGGGTCGTCGCAATTCTGTCGCCCGGTGTGATCTTCAGAATGCCCTGGCTCGTGGCATCGAGCACAATTTCCGATGGACGGCGCTGAGCGACTGTAGGGTCTCGGAACTGGCGACCGAAAGTTTCATCAATATAAGCTTAGGCATACTTCCGGCTCATTATATCAGGGTGGCGAATACAGGGAGCCCCCGAATGGGGTATCTTATGGGGCGCTATTCAGGCTTTCTCGGACTCGGCCTAGTCGAACGCGTGGCTGTGGCGTTGCTCGAGTTGTCTCTTGAGTTTGGAGTACAGAACAGCCGAGGAGTCCTAATCCGAATTACTCTCACCCAAAGCCAACTGGCCGATCTGGTAGGCGCTTCACGAGCAAAGGTTGGCCGAGTGCTCCTCGACCTCGAGCGCCGGAAGATAGTCGTTCGCGAAGGACGCCAACTTGCCGTGCTCGAGCGAAGCCTCGAGGCGCTCGTGAGATCAGAGGCCCAAAGCGAGGCCTGAAGAGTTCCGCCCAGTTACGCCCACCAACCGTTACTCGGTCGCGGGCACCCTTGCCTGCGTGATCCAGCCGTTGTTGCGTCTGGCTTTCTGCTACCGGTGGCGCAAAACCGGCAAAAAAGCCCCAGCCATTTGCGGATTATGATCCTTGGGGATCAAGCATTCCGGCTTTTTCTTCTTGTCTCTCCTCGTTTAAAAATCGGAAAAAAGATCAGTTAATCGCGGACGCCGAGTAATCCAAAAGGAAAGGCTTCTCAAATGCCCTCAGAAGCAACAAAAGGCGGAGCTAGCTGGGATTCGACCGATATTAAACTGATGACCGATCGGACGGTTCTGAAAAATCTGTCCGAGTTGCTTTGCGCCAACGGCGGCATTTTGGTGTGCCATCTCTGCGACGATGTAAGTGAGGTAATCGCGGGTATCCTCGTGATCAGAGGTAGCGAAGAAGCATGGCTCCTCTGCGGGCCGTGCCTGCGCAAAATACCTTTGCAGGGACCGCTTGCCTCGTAATCAATTTTTCTGCCGGTCAGGAAGACCATGAAACTGCCGCGATTATCTCGGCCATCTGGCGGTGATTCCTCAACCACACAGATGATCTTGTCCGCCCCATCCAGCCGCCAGATGGCCCTCTCAGATTTGCGGGTCCGGCCGCCGCCGGTCAAACCAGGCCTGACGCAACATTCAAGGAATCAACAGCGTCTTGAGCCTTCGGGAAATGCCGCAACAAACCAAAGACAGCAGATCGACCACGGCCAGCGCGTCTGCGAATCAAGCATCTGGCTGGTTCGAAACAGCGTGGCATTACGTGAGCATTGGTTATGGCGACCAGCAGATGGGCCTGCTCGTCGGGACCGACGACGAGAAAGAAGCGCGACGCGAAGCTGATGAGCTCTGTAGCAGTTTTGGGGGTCGAGCGAAGATTCTCTTCATACGAAAGGTGGTGATCCAATGAAACGCCTCTTCTCGGATCCCAAACCAGAAAGCATTCACGAAACTAATGAGATGACCGACACATCTGAGATTCCCTTTGCAGACAATCGCGATTGTAAGTATCGATTTCAACGCGAGTCCATTTTGCTGAATGCGCCCCGAATCTTCCGGAGTCTACGGTCTCTTCAGCGCCCTTTGGGTATACATCGGTGAAGCCGAGAACCTCAGGGCCCGGCTTCTGGAGCACTTGGCTGGTGACAATCCGGGCATGGTTCATTATCAGCCATCGAGCTTCGTGTTCGAGCTTGTCTCGCCCACGGAGCGGCGTTGTAGACGCGAGGAGTTGACCAAGGAACTTCAGCCCCTGTGCAATGGAAAAACATTCTCCTATCGGACCAGGTCGTAACCCCGTTTGAGATTCGATACTTGGACTCGTAAACCCGCGCTGTTCAGCTCACAATCTAAGAACGGCTACATTGTGTGATGGATGCCCCGGGGTCGACCAAGCGAAGCAACCAAGACCTTTATCCATCGGGCAGCAATATGCCGATTAAACAAACATCCCATGATTTGGTCGTTGATCTGACGTGGGCGGATCTCTATACCGCCAATATTCGCCAGGACATGAAAATACTCATTCGCACCGTGAAAAAAGTCTCGACCCGCGCTGAACTCACGGAAAGTGCCGCGCTATTGCGACAGCAACTTGAGAAGGCGAATTGCACGGCCGCCGAGCTCAGAAAAATGCTCGGGCTTGAGCCAGGTCATTCAAAATGTTGAGCCGTCTTTGCGGGAGGTCTGGAGTGAACCTCTCTAGATGACGCGGGGCCAATGCCCGTAGGGCGGAATCAATTCAATACTGCCGGAACAGGAACGAGTCTACGAAGGCGTTCAAGGTAAGTCTGCGACGTGCGCACAGCGAACGGAGTGAGCGATTAGGAATTTGTCGGTGTCACCGATGGCTTTCCTGTCCCGACTCGCTTAAGAGAACGAAGGTTTCACTTCCAACATCCTAATTGCTCACTCCGCTCGCTGTGCGCTTTTCGTCATTCTCGAAGAGAATCCCGGATCCGGGACCCTTTGCGAGGGTGACAAAAGAAAAGAGCGGCTCAGATGACGCGAGGCCCAACCCGTGCGGCGGAATCGGGTCTGCTTCTCCCTCGTTCCTTGATTATGCGAACAATTTCCCCATGCACAACATTGACTTTTAGTGATCAAGTGCAAACTTCTTGACGCCGGCGCATTCCGTGGGCTACAAGCCGAACCGGGGGAGACAGGACTCGTTGGCTTTTTCCGTTATTCAGAGACGGCGCGACGCGCCGGTCAACGACAAGGGGATCCCTCCGAAACTTATAGGTGAACGGTGACTATCCCGACCGGGCGGGATGGCCGCACGTAGTTACGCGCCCTAAGCGCCCGGTGTCGGTCGTCCGGAAGTCTTTCCGTACGGCGGAGGAGGGGCTCACATGTCACGTCCGAAAACCGCTATGTCGTCCCGTGTCAAAACAATTGTTCGAGCTTTCGGATTGGCGCACACTCTCTTTCTTCTGGGAACATCGCTCCTCGTCATTCTCGCTTGTTCAGCGAATGCTTACGCTCAGGTGCCTGTCTACACCGTCACGGATCTCGGGGTGATTTCGGGCGACGACGCCTCGGGTCGCTACCAGCATCAACAGCAAAGGCGACATCGCTGGCTACTCGTACATCAGTACTGCTCCAGGGAGTCATCCCTTCGTTTGGAGCAACGGCGTATTGACCAATCTCGCGCCCGGCTCCACCGGCCTTGCCTTTAGCATAAACGACAGTGGCCAGGTCGCGGGCGTCTCGCCGTATTCAGGAGGTGGTTGCTTCCCAGCTATTACTGGGCGTCCCGTGGTTTGGCAGAACGGTGGAATGACCGATCTTAGCACCAAGTTCCATCTTGGTGGCGACGGGGGCTGTTTCGTTAACGCCTATATAAATAACCTGGGACAAGTGGTCGGATCGAATGAACACACGGTCGGCACAGGGGACGCGCATTACGTATACTTTTTCGATACGAACGGCTCTGTAACTACGGGCGGCGATCTTGGCCTCGCTACACACATTAATGACAAGGGCCAGGTAGCGGGCCAAATTGGTCCACCTGGATCTGGTTCCCCGAGGAAAGCGGCACTCTGGCAGAGCGGAACAACGACGATCCTTGCTCCGGACGCGATTGCTTATGACGTAAACGATTCTGGACAGGCAGTTGGCTCGACCCAGGGTCCCAATAGTCACGCGATATTGTGGATAAATGGAACGGCGAAGGACCTAGGCACACTAGCAGGGGGTGCGGAAAAACTAGCAATTCTCATTCGTGAAGTGTATATTAATTGACTATTCGTGATGGTGAGAATGTGAGGATGCGGGGGACGGATCACCAGCAGAGCGGAATGTTCAGCTACGTCTCGGCGGAGCGGCGCGTAGCCAGCGACCATCCGTTGCGTGCGATTCGCGCGATGGTTGACGTGGCGCTGC
>Ga0137392_10002515_pt1 | contig 11041 bp, 9 predicted proteins | sample 15con2h34AmetaG_FD_101394 | JGI IMG/M metagenome (GOLD analysis project Ga0137392, IMG submission 101394) | Vadose zone soil microbial communities from Angelo Coast Range Reserve, California, USA - 15con2h3.4A metaG | ecosystem: Environmental > Terrestrial > Soil > Vadose zone > Saprolite... | reverse complement strand
CCATTGCCGACTTGAATGATCTGGGATGTGGCGAGGCCTCCGGTGGCAAAGGAGAAGGTTAACTCTCCGGGAAGATCGGCGAAGAATGCGCCGGCAGAGAGGATGGTCAGGTTGACGGGGACGACCATCGAGCGTCCAGGATTGGCGAACTCGGTGAAGATGATTTCACCGGTATAGGTTCCCGCCGCGAGGGTGCCGGCGTTGATCACGCTGGCGGTAATCGCTAGTGGCGTGAAGCAACAGCCATTTCCCGTAGGAGAGATTGATAACCAGTTGCCGCCTTTGGCGGTCGCGACTGATCCGCTGAATCGAATCGTCGAGTTATCGATGGTGGCTACGTTCAAGACTTGCGGCAGCGGACTGACTCCGCCGAACGGCATGGTAAAGCTGATGGGGTTCAACTGGATAAACGGCGCTGCTCCCACAGTGACAGTCACCGGAATCGTGGTCGAGTCCCCGGTGGTTTGGAAGACCAGTTGACCGATATATTCGCCGGCCACCGCTCCTCCACCAGGCAGTTGAGTGACATCGATTCCGACTGAGACCGCCGAGGGCGCAGCTCCGCTGGTGGGAGTCCCACTCAGCCAAGTGCCGCCATCGGCAGTGCTGGTGGCGAGGGTCCAGTTCAACGTGCCGGAACCGCCGTTTGCAACCTGCACCGTCTGCGAGGTTGCAGTTGTGCGGTTGGTTTTGATCGAGAAGCTCAACTGACCGGGAAGGTCGGCGAAGAACGTGCCGGACGAAAGGACGGTCAGTGTGACCGGCACAACCATCGCTCTGCCAGGATTGGCGAATTCGGTGAAGATGATTTCTCCGGTGTACGCGCCCGCCGCGAGCGAACCCGCGTTAATGCTGACGACTTCCGCCAAGGGCGTGAAACAGCAGCCGTTGCCGGTGGGCGAGATCGACAACCAAGCGCCACCCTTCGCGGTTGCCACCGACGCGCTGTAGCGAATGGTGGTGTTGTCGTTCATGGCGACGTTGAGAACCTGGGCCAGAGCATTAGCGCCCGCGAATGGCATAGTGAAGTTGAGTGGATTGATCTGTTCAAACACGGTGGGGCCGACATGTACCGCCACCGGAATGGTGACGCTGTCACCTGAGGTCTGGAATAGCAATTGACCCACGAAGGTGCCGACGGTTGACCCTCCTCCAGGCAGGTTGGCCTTGTTAATGCTGATGGTGACATTGGACGGCGCAGTCCCGCTGGTAGGAGAGGCCGACAACCAGCCACTACCAATCCCGGTGCTGGCTGTTACGGTCCAGTTCAGCGTGCCAGATCCGGCCTTTCGAATTTGAATCGATTGCGGGGTTGAGGTGCCGCCGGTTTTGAAAGAGTAGCTCAGCTTTCCGGGGAGGTCGTCGAAGAAGGTCGCGCCCGACGCGGCCACCGTGAGCGTTACCGGGATGGTCATGTTGATGCTGCCGTTGCTGAAGTTCGTAATTACAACCTGCCCCGTATAGGTTCCCGCCGCCAGGTTGCCGGCGGTCACGATGACCTGAACGGCCAGCGGTGTGAAGCAGCAACCGGCGCCCGCGGGAGAAACCGACAGCCAGGCACCGCCGCTGTTCGTCGATGCGGCTGTACTGAAGCGAACCGTCGTTTGATCGGTATACGCAATTGTCAGAACCTGGGGAAGAGGCTCGGCGCCGGCGAAGGCTTTGGTGAATGCCAGCGCTGGGACCGTTTGGAAGGTCTGGGCCTGGAGAGGACTGGCTAGCGTGAAAGCGAATGACAAAACGAGAAGGGCAAATAGAACCTGAAGTTTGTCAGTTTTTGAGTCGCGAGCAAGCATTGTGCACTCCATTTCCAGACGTTTCCATCTCTTGGACAGTTGTGGGGGCGCAACTCGGGCGCCTCACCTTCGGCTGGTCGAATCCTGCCGATTCAGTTCGCAATGCGTAATCGGGTGGGAAAAACCGTCATGAGCTTTGGGGAAAAGTTTCGTGCGTGCGGTAGTGGAAGGAGGAGGCTAGCTGGATTTCGCCCGCCTTCCGAGCAATACGTAGAGAATTAGGTCCCGGTGCCAACCAACGCAATCGCTTGTGGGCTTGCCGGGTCCGAATCACTGATGCCTAACGTCCCTTTCCTCTTGCTTGCGGCCGAAGGTGTGAAAGTGACCGAGATCGCGCAGCTCGCTCCCGGTGCGACGGCAGCGCCACAGGTGTTCATTTCCGCAAAGTCACCGGCATTTGCACCTGCGACATAGATTCTGTTGACGGTCAGTGGGCTGGCCCCGGTGTTGGTCAGAGTGACCTTTAGCGGTGAACTGGTCGTGCCAACGGCTTGCGTCTGAAAGGCCAGATTCTTCGGAGAAGCTTTCACGAACGTACGCAAGGCAATCTTAGCGACAATAGCGTCGCCCTTCCCTTTCATTGCCGGCTGAAATGCGAGGGAACGTTTTTGGAAGCTCAAAGTTTTCGGGAAGCTGCCCGATAGTGAGGCCCCCACGACGTAGGCGCTGCCCGCCGAATCCAAAGCGATGGCATTGGCCTCATCATCCTTGTTGGCGCCCAGGTAGGTCGAGTAGATGAAGGCGGTGCCTGCCGCATTGATACTGGTAACGAATAGATCGCGATTTCCGGCATAGGCTGGTTGGATAGCATTGAGAGTAGGAAAGTCGGGTGATTCAGTGATTCCAGTCACGTAGGCATTACCGGCTGAGTCCGATGCGATGCCCCTTGCGCCCTCGCCATTGCTCCCGCCCAGGTAGGTCGAGTAAAGGAGGGCGGAACCCGCGGGGTTGATTTTAGTAACGAAGGCATCTCCAAACCCGTTAAGAACAGGCTGGATGGCGTTGACAATCGGAAAGTCGGCTGACGTAGTACCGCCAGCCACATAGACATTACCACCCGGGTCCACGGCGATGCCCTCGCCGTCCTCGCTGCTACTCCCACCCAGGTAGGTTGAATAGACGAGCGCGGTTCCCCCGGCATTGATCTTGGTCACAAACGCGTTGCCATACGGGGAATGCAGAGTGGGTTGGATGGCATTGACAGTAGGAAAGTTGATTGATGTGGTGACGCCCGTCAGGTAGACCTTGCCGGTTGAGTTCACGGCAATGCCCGTACCGACGTCGTCGCCACTCCCGCCCAGGTAGGTTGAGTAAACGAATGCGTTGCCCGCAGCATTGATTTTGGTTACAAAACTATCAAGCAATCCGCCGCCAAAAGTCGGCTGGATGGCATTAACGATGGGAAAGTCGGTGGAGAGTGTGTAGCCGGTCACATAGACGTTGGCGGCCGAGTCCACCGCGATGCGGGAGCCGTTGTCGCCACCGGTACCGCCGAGGAAAGTCGAGTAAACAAGAGCGTTGCCCGCCGCATTGATCTTGGTAACGAAGCCCGTGCTATTTCCGCTAGGAACAGCCTGAATGGCGTTCACAAGGGGAAAGTCGTTTGAGTCGGTTTGCCCAGTCAGGTAGGCGTTGCCTGCCGAGTCCACGGCGATGCCCTCACCGGTGTCGTTTTGGCTTCCGCCGAGGTAGGTCGAGTACACAGCTGCGCTGCCATCGGCATTGATCTTGGTCACAAATGCGTCAGTAAATCCCCCACCGTATGTGGACTGAATAGGATTCTCTGTCGGAAAGTCAGTGGAGCCTCTATCTTGCCCCGTTATGTAAGCGTTGCCCGCTGAGTCCACGGCAATGCTGGCACCGCTCTCTTCTTTACTCCCGCCCACGTAGGTGGAATAGGCAAGGACGGGATCTATGACCAGTGTCCTGGCTCGATCGTAGGAAGCAACGCGGAATCCGACTTCGTTCTTATTGTTCACTACGTAGTGGCCATGAATCACCCGCCGCTTCCCATTTGCAACCTGGTAGATATGTGGGTGACGTAACAGGACCTTCCCCTCCGAGCGGCTCAGTACCAGGTCGCCGTGTTCGAGGCGAAGTCTTTTCGCACCTTCTATTCGGAGTCGAATCTGGCCTGGGTCCGCCCCAGGCCGAAGCACGAAGTCGTACTCGAGTTCGCGCTGATTGCCGTAGTAAGCCAGGTCCATGCCGGGATAGACGTTGGTGTAACGCACCCTCGCATATTGAGGAACACTGCTCCGCCACTTCGTCGGATCGTTGCCGCGGAAGTAGTTGCTCTTGCCGGGCAATTCATCTTGCCCAAAGACTTGCGTCTCGGCGTTGGCGCCCACGAGCTTCATGCGAAGCACGGCGGATTTTTCTTCCTGCGACGGCAGAGCTCTTGTGCCGCGTGAGGACGGTTCCCCCCGAGAAGGCCTGCGCAGAGTCATCACCGTCTCAGTCGGCGTCAGAAACAAGCTGTAGCCTGCGCCTCGCGAGACAAACTTTACGTGGGGATCGAGTTGTCCCTGGTTGGCTTCAAACGCGAGTGGGAGCCGGCCGTACGCTTCGACCATCCTGCCCCGAATTGCCGGACCGGCTTGGGATCTCCCGATCGCCAACTCTGTCCCTGCAGGCGGCTTGATCGGGGAAGCAGAATGCGATTGAGCGAAAAGTGTAGCCGCGACAGATAAGAGCAGGAGGACCAGGCGGGCGGGCTTCATGGTGAACCCTTTCAAGGGAAACGTCGGGGCTCGGCTACTTGGGGGCAGGAGCGGCAGCCAACGGATAAGTGTCCTCGCTGTGGGGCCGCGGGTCAAGATGGTAGTGGGCTACTTTGATCCATAGTAGCCGACTACCGTCAAGATGAAAGAGTTGTGCTCGGAGTGTCAAATTGCAGTGGCTGAAGGGGGTGTTGAAGGCACACGGCGTTCGGCATCGCTGAACAGGCTGCGGAAAAACTCCTTCAGCCGCCCGGCAGTCCACCGCGGCGGCTTAAAGCCGCGTCGATTTTACGGCACTTACGGAGCGCCTGAAGCCGCGCCCCTTCAAAACAAAGTCAAAACCTAATGGTTAGCGAGATTGCCCATGCGCCGAGCGGGCCCAGGTGGCGGTGGCCTCCAGGTGTTTTTTTTCGGCTTGGAGGCGTGAGCGCTCGGTGAGAAGTTGCGCGTGCAAAATGGGCAACAAATGACGCAGCTGTTCAAGACGCAGGCAGTAGCGCTCCAGTTCGTCGGCCATGCGTCCCTGGGCGTTGCGAGCGAGACCGGAGCGCAGCCATTCCCCTGCACGCAGGACTTCCGCCAAGAGCGTGGCCATATCTTCGGGGGTGACAGAAAACGACTTCTGCGCACGACGCAGAATTTCGATAAGCGAGTCGAGGCTGCGATTCGTGTCTTCGATCGACTGGACAGAAACGGCTACGCCTTCCATGTCGAACTCCTCTGCGACTGGTCGTTATCCTGATCCTGATGGCCGTCAGCGGGCGGTGCGGCACTTTGTGGTCCGCTTTGGGGATCGGGCAGAGGCTGCTGGCGTCTCACTTCCAGCCAGGCTTCACGCAGACCGAGAATGTACTGCGCCTGTCTTTCCAGCAGCCCGGGCGATCCTTCCAGGACGGCGCGCAGGAGGTTGTCACGGAACAGGTTGTAGAAGTGGTCGAGGTTGCGAGCCACTTCGCCCCCGCTTTCCAGATTGAGCGTGCCTTGCAACTGGCCGACCACAAGCAGTGCATGGTCCAGTTCGTTGGCGCGGCGTGGGATGTCCTGTTTCTCGAAAGCGTCGAGCGCGCGGTGCAAGTCCCGCAGGAGTTGGTCGTGGAGCAGGACGATCAGGTGTACCGGGTCATCGTCGGTGATCCCGGATTCGCGATAAGCCTGAAGAGCGTCCATGGCTATTTGATGGAAGCGAGCTGGCCGGTGATCTGCGCCAGGATCAGGGGATACTGACGCAGCATGGCGTCGACCTGACTGTACTGATTGATGAGAAACTGGCGGCGGTTGGTAAGCCGATCTTCAAAATCGTTGATCTGCCGGGTGAGCGCCTGTTGGTTGGCGCTGTTTTCGCTGAGGTTGAGGCTCAACAGGCCGGTAGCGGGACTGGTGAGCGCGGTCAGGTCGCTGCTGAAATGGTCGCCAAACCCACCGGCAACCCCGGACTGAAAAAAAGTCTTTACATCGGCAAACTGGCTGCTTAAGGCGGAGTTCAGCTTGGCGCTGTCCACGCTGAGGGTGCCGTCGTTCTGCAGGTCAATTCCGATCGAAGCCAGATTGACCACGCCGTTGTTGCCGGTGACGGAGAAGGTCACGTCGGAGAGCAGGGAACCTTGCAGCGAACGCAGGGCGCTGTTGTTGGCGAGCGGGCCGGCGCCGCTGTTGGCATCCGCCGCGAACTGCGAGGTGACGCTGCCAATCGCGGAGTTGTAGGCGGAAACGAAGTCGTTGATGGCCTGAGTAATGCCGACGGTGTCGGGAGCGACAGAAATCGTGATGGGCTTGGCGGGGTTTGCCCCGAGCAGATTCAGAGTAACGCCGGGTAGTGGGGAACTCACAGTATTGGTGGTACTGGTGAGCGGCACGCCGTCGAGACTGAAACTGGCATTGACGCCGTCGGCGGATTTCTGGAACACGAGGCTGGTGTTGTTGAGCGTGATGCTCAAGTCGCCGGGGAGCCCACTCGTCTTGCTCACCAGCGCTAGGCGTGCGCCGCCGGCATCGTTGAGGACGCTGGCCTGAACATCATAGTTGTTCGCATTGAGATAGGCGGAGAGCTTATCCAGCGTGTCATTGCTGGCATCGATAGTGATGAGGTTACTTCCCTTTCCGCCCGCGAGCGTGAAGGTCCCATGAGCCAGGGTGGTGGAACTGTTCGTCACCGGGTCTGTGTAGTAAGAGGAAACGGTAGCGAGATGATTGATAATCAGCGTGTGGACACCGGCGGCGGCGTTCGGCTGCGCGCTCACGGTCACGAGGTCGGGTTGTGACGAGGTGGCTACCTGCGCCGCGAAGACTCCGCTGAGATCGCTGAGAGCCTGGACTTTAGCTTTTAGCGCATTCACTCCGCTGCTCAGCGAGTTCAAGGACGAGGTTTGCGCGGCCAGCGCTATCTGCTGCTGCTGCCAGATGCGCTCCGGCGCCTGCTCGGCAAAGATGATCTGATCGACGACCGAGGTAACATCGATGCCGGCACCCTGACTGGCTGAGGTTTGATTGAGATTTATACCGGAGGTGGCCATAGTTTCTCTCGTTAGCTCCTACGACTAGGTTCTGCTCCTGGACGTCTTCTGTTCATCAAGCACCTGACGGATGTACCGGGCAACGCTGAGCACCTGTTCGGCGGGGATCTGCCGTACGACCTCGCCGCTCTTCTTATCCGTGAATGTAACGATGACGCCTTCGTTCCCCTTCCATTGAGTATGGACATCGTCGGCGGCTCCGAGCGCGGGCAGAGGGACGGCCTGCGAGGAACGCGCCGGGGCGCTGAATGGCGTTTGCGGACGTGGGTGTGCGGTGCGCGCCGGCACTGCGTCCGGGACGGGGTACGATCCATTAGTCAAAAATGAATTCAACAGCATGACCAGCTCCGCGAAGAAACGGAGGCGAGGATGAGCTCGCCTCCGAGGTCCGGTTTAACGGAGTAGCGAGAGCACGCTCTGTTGGGTGGTGTTGGCTTGCGCCAGCGCCGAGATACCTGTCTGGTTCAGGATGGAGAACTTGGTTAGGTTCGCCACTTCCTGAGCGATATCGGCAGCACGAATACCGTCTTCGGCAGCCGTCAGGTTCTGGGACTGGTTGTTAATGACGCCAACAGCGCTCTGCAGGCGGTTGATGGTTGCACCGAGATTGCCGCGCGTGCCCGCCACAGATTGAATGGCGGAGTTGATGGTGATCAACGCAGCCTGAGCCGCGGCGGCGGTGGTCAATCCAGCCGAACCGGCGCCGCCTGTCAAGGTAGCACCATTGCTGAATCCGAAGGTGGCGTCGTCAGTGGTGGTAGCGAAGGCGTTTCCGCCCACTCCGGCAACTCTTGCGGTGAAGGTGACGGTGGAAGTGCCCGCTACTGCCGAGATGTCCGGATTGGCAACGGTTCCAGCGCCGTAAGCGACTCCCGCTCCGGAACCACCGTTGACGGCGGCAGCAAGATTGGCGAGTGTGTCGGCCGTGGTGGCGCCAATGGTGACGGTGTTCGCAGCACCGGCGACGGCAGCGAAGGTGTAGGTCTGGGTTCCGACGACGACGACCTTACCTGCGGTTGCATTGCCGATGGCGCTGAGGACGTTGCTGGCATTCGCACCCAGGCCGATGCCGAGCGAACTCACCACGCCGGTTGTGGTCGAAATGAGGCTCGATCCGGTGGTGGTGGAATCGCTGAGGAAGATGTCGGTGGAGGTTGCGCTGAACACCTGAGTGCCGTTGAAGGTGGTGTTGGAACCGATGCGATCGATTTCAGCTTTGATGGCCGTGAACTCATTGTCCAGGGCGCCGCGCTGCGCGTTCGATACGGTGCCGTTGGCCGATTCAGTGGCCAGCGTGACCGCGCGGTTGAGGAGGTTGGTGACCTGGGCGAGCGCGCCATCGGCGACTTGCAGCTTGCCGGTGCCGTCGTTCGCGTTGCGGGAAGACTGCGTGAGGGCCGAGATGTTGGCTCGCAACCCGTCGGCAATCGCCAGGCCGGCTGCGTCATCCGCGCCGCTATTGATGCGCGAACCGGATGACAACCGGAACAGCGTTTTCGACAATCCCGCACCTGTAATCGCCAACTGGTTTTGCGCGGCCAGGGACGGAATATTATTCAAAATGCTTAACGCCATGGTGAATCTCCTTTTGGTTTCGTTCCTGGACGCGTCCCCGAACTACCCGGGGGCTGCGTCCCGTTCGTTTTGCGGAAGCCATTTGGTTTCATACTGAACATCGGCAAGGGGCGGACGCGCTTTATTTCCACAGGCACTCTCCGGTGTAGCCCTACCGTAACTAAAGCGGTCCCAGCCAGCTAACGATGCGATTGCCGGATTCAGCCGATACTCCTGAAAGGAGGTCTGGTAGAGGCTGCTCCCGGTGCGGAAACAAACCCATGATCCAACTCACTCGGCTTAATAAACACCCGCTGGCGGTCAATTCGGACCTGATCAAGTTCGTGGAGCAGGCGCCGGACACGGTGATCACCCTGGTGACGGGAGAGAAAATCGTGGTGCTCGAGAAAGCGCAGGAGGTTCTCGACCTCGTAGTGCAGTTCCGGCGGTCGGTGCTGCAGGGCGTCATGCTGTGGTGGGACAACCGTTCTGCCCTAATCCCGGTGATCGAGGATGAAAATCGCACCGCTGGCGAGAAATAGGAGATCACGTGGACCTGGCAACCCTCGCCGGTGTGGTGCTGGCCTTGGGAGGCATCCTTCTTGGTTTGGTTATCGAAGGCGGCAATGTGGGCCAGGTAATCCAGCCCACGGCCGCCATGATCGTGTTTGGAGGAACGCTGGGCTCGGTCTTGATTCAGTTTCCAATGAGGGTAGTTCTGAGCGCGTTTCGACGGTTGGCAAACGTGTTCCTGGAGCCGGGTGAGAGCGCACGGTCCACTATCGACGCCCTGGTGAAATACGCGAACCAGGCGCGGCGGGAAGGCATCGTGTCGCTCGACGGCGAACTGGCCAACATTCAAGAACCGTTTCTTCGCCGCTCTCTCATGCTGGCGGTAGATGGTACCGAGCCGCAGGAACTCCGCAAGATCATGGAACTCGAACTCGATAATCAGGAGGAGCAGGATGAAAAAATTCCGCAGGTGTTCGAGGCAGCGGGAGGATTCTCTCCGACCATCGGCATTATCGGAGCGGTGCTGGGCTTGATCCAGGTGATGCAGCATCTGGATAAGATCGACGAGGTCGGCAAGGGGATCGCAGTAGCGTTTGTGGCGACCATATACGGCGTGGGCGCGGCCAACCTCTTCTTGTTGCCGGCGGCTGGAAAGCTGAAGATTCGCATTCGGGGCGAGCAGGTCATCCGGGAAATGACGCTGGAGGGCGTAATTTCGATTCTGGAAGGCATGAACCCGCGCATGCTGGAAGAGAAGCTGCTGGGATTTCTGGTGGGGGAAAAGGAAACGGCCTCTGCGCCCGAAGCTACGCCGGTATGAGTCGGCGAAGAAAACCTCCCGGCCACACCAACCATGAGCGCTGGCTGGTTTCCTATGCCGATTTCATCACGCTGCTGTTTGCATTCTTCGTCGTGCTCTATGCTTCGTCACAAGTGGATCACAAGAAAGCAGGGAAACTGGCGGCGGCCATCCAGGCCGCGTTTCAGGAGATGGGTGTCTTTCAGAACTCTGTGACCAGGGTGCCGAATCTCGAGGACGCGATCCCCTTCGGCACAATGCCGACGGTGATCGCGTCGCGACCTGATGGCCCGCTGGGCGGAGAGGGGGCAAGCAACAATCTGGCTCAGTTACGACACGAACTGGAGATTATTCTGGCGCCGGAAATCGCGCGCAAGGAGATCTCAATGGGGCGCGAGCTCGACGGATTAGTGATCAGCTTGCGCGAGGCCGGATTCTTCGAGAGCGGATCGGCACAAATGAAACAGGCCTCGGGGCCTGCCTTTGATCGCATAGCCGCCCTGTTGAGAAAACGTAAGTGCCGTCTGCGAATTGAGGGACACACCGACAACATCCCCATCCACAACGCGAAGTTCTCTTCCAACTGGGAACTCTCCACGTCTCGGGCGACGGAAATTGTCCGACTACTGATCGTCAGAGACGGATTCGACGCTTATCATCTCAGCGCTGCCGGCTATGCCGAGTATCATCCTGCGGCCAGCAATGGCACGGCTGAGGGGCGCGGCCAGAATCGGCGCGTAGATATTGTGATCCTGAGCGAGGGGCCGCCCGCAGTCGCTGCCGCCTCCGAGGGCGCGCAAGAATCGGTGCCTGTTGCTTCCGGCGCGAACCCGTTACAGTAACAACTCCAGGTAGAGAGCGCCGGCGATCGGGTTGGAGCGGTAGGGTGCGATCTCTCGGAAACCTCTTCGGCGGTAGAGCGCGATGGCATCCTGCATGGACGATTCAATCGTGTCCAGGCGCATTCGTTCGTAGCCGATGGTGCGGGCCTCGCCGATGATGCGGTCTACCAGGACTCGCCCTACTCCTTTGCCGCGATAGGCTGAACGAACGTAGAGCCGCTTCATCTCGCAGACTTGATTGTCGAGCGGGCGCAGGGCAACGCAGCCGGCTGCCTGGCCCTGGTGGTGCGCGAGCAGCAGTCGT
>Ga0137392_10002509_pt1 | contig 11055 bp, 10 predicted proteins | sample 15con2h34AmetaG_FD_101394 | JGI IMG/M metagenome (GOLD analysis project Ga0137392, IMG submission 101394) | Vadose zone soil microbial communities from Angelo Coast Range Reserve, California, USA - 15con2h3.4A metaG | ecosystem: Environmental > Terrestrial > Soil > Vadose zone > Saprolite... | reverse complement strand
TAATCTAGCGAGCGAACAGGAAAACGAATTAAGGCGTGCCCTGCTCGACTGTCGTCGAGGAGAGCTCTGGAGAGAACTTCCCGGTGATACCGAATGGTGGGAGGTGGAGTTGAGCCCGGAGGATTTGGGACGAATACGCGTGTTTCCCAGATCTCAATGGCTTAGAGTTGCCAGGGGCAGTTTCAACCTCTTCGAAGTAGTGGACCGACTCCGCGGTCGAATCAACTCCGGCAAAAGCAGCGGATTCATCTCGAAGATACGTTCGTTGAGTGAGCATCTGCCGGAATCGGCCACGCCAAGCTCGGTCCTCTTAATTGGAACTGACCAGAACAGTCCGCTCACCATAATTGAGGGCAATCATCGTGTGGCTGCTGCGATGCTGGTTTCGACTGACCTGGCGCTCGCGCGCTTTCGCTTTTTTTGTGGATTCTCGCCTCGCATGACAGAGTGTTGTTGGTACCAGACGGACATTTCAACCCTCTGGCGCTACGGAGTGAATCGGATGAGATACCTGCGGCACGACCATGACGTTCTGATCGAGCGCATGTTGAGAAATACATCGAAATACCCCGACCCGGCATAACCATCGTCCCAATCACCACCAACCAGCATACTGCTGCATATTATTGATAAACTATCGACATTTGCCGTGATTCAATTGCCCCCTGCCGTAGACGTGCCGGGGGTGTTGCGGGGAAAATGCGCTAAATTCTTGCAGGTACTATGGCCGGTAAACGCACATTATTCGAGAAGGTATGGGATGCGCATGTGGTGGCCGAACCGCCTGGGCGCCCGCCCCTTCTTTATATCGATCTGCATCTGGTCCATGAAGTAACTTCGCCCCAGGCCTTTGACGGGCTGCGGGCGTCAGGACGCCGTGTGCGCCAGCCACTGCGCACAGTGGCGACCGTAGATCACAACATTCCAACAACTCCACGCGGCACTCCGGTCACTGACCCTATCGCCGCATTACAGATTCAGGCTCTGCAGAAGAACTGTCTCGAATTCGAGATTCCGTTCTTCGACATGGATTCGGCAGACCAGGGGATTGTGCACGTGATTGGCCCGGAGTTGGGACTGACGCAGCCGGGCATGACGGTCGTGTGCGGTGACAGCCACACCAGTACTCACGGAGCTTTCGGCGCACTGGCATTTGGCATTGGTACTTCGGAAGTGGAGCACGTGCTGGCTACGCAATGCCTCCCGCAACGCAAGCCGAAGACGATGCGAATTGAAATGAAGGGCAGATTGGCTGAAGGAGTTACGGCAAAGGATTTGGCGCTAGGCATCATCGGGCAGATCGGGACGGACGGCGCTACCGGACACGTCATTGAATATGCTGGCGAAGCAGTGCGCGGGCTTTCGATGGAAGGTCGCATGACTCTCTGCAACATGAGCATTGAAGCCGGTGCACGCGCGGGTATGGTGGCTCCGGACGAAATCACATTCGAATACGTTAAGGGTCGGCGATACGCGCCGCGAAATGGCGAATGGGAGAAGGCGGTGGAGTGCTGGCGTACACTCCCAAGCGAAGCGGGGGCGCACTACGATGCTGTGGTGGAGATCGATGCCGCGAAACTGGCGCCATTTGTTACCTGGGGGACCAATCCTGGCATGGTCGTCCCGGTGACAGGCCGGGTCCCAGAACTAGGAAATGGCACCGACCACCGAACAGTGGAGCATGCGCTGAAATATATGGACCTGGAACCGGGCACGCCCATCGAGCAAATTTCCGTAGATAGAGTTTTTATTGGATCATGCACCAATTCGCGACTCGAAGATCTGCGAGCTGCCGCCAGAGTCGCCAGGGGGTATCGGGTAAATGCAAAAGTCAGAGCGATGGTCGTGCCAGGATCGCAGGCCGTGAAACAGGCGGCCGAGAAAGAAGGCTTGCACAAGATCTTTGTTGAAGCCGGGTTCGAGTGGCGGGAGTCAGGCTGTTCGATGTGTCTCGGCATGAATCCCGATATCTTGCAGCCGGGGGAACGCTGCGCATCCACCAGCAACCGCAACTTCGAAGGGCGGCAGGGGCGGGGCGGACGCACTCACCTGGTGAGTCCGATGATGGCTGCGGCCGCGGCGATTGCCGGGCACTTTACCGATATCCGCAATTGGCGTTTTCTAGACGCAAATTATGAAACCGTTTCGCGTTCATAAAGGTCGCGTCGCTCCGTTGGGTCGCGACAACGTTGATACTGACCAGATTATCCCCAAGCAGTTTCTGAAGCGTATTGAACGCACCGGTTTTGGTGAGTTTCTGTTTTACGACTGGCGCCGGTCTGCTGGAGAACAATCATTTGTACTGGACGATCCTCGATACAAGGGATCCAGCATTCTGGTGGCTGGCAAGAACTTTGGCTGTGGCTCATCGCGTGAACACGCGGTGTGGGCATTGACAGATTTTGGCTTTCGCGGAGTGATTGCGCCGTCATTCGCGGACATATTCGCCAGCAACAGTGTGAAGAACGGATTTTTGCCGGTCGTTTTACAAGATGCAGAGGTGGAAGAGATCAGCCGCCGGGCGCAGGAAAAGGACGATTATCAACTCACTATTGATCTCGAGCAACGGACGGTTCACGACGAGCACGGCTTCTCGGCAGCTTTTCAGATCGATGATTTCATACGACGTTGCCTGCTGGAAGGATTGGATGACATTGGACTTACCCTCCGGCAGGAGTCTGAATTATCCAGTTACGAGCGGAGCCATCCCGTTTCGCGGAACATGCAGAATCTTAAGGCAGCAATTCCAAACACAAATCGCTAATGTCTGCGATCTGCTCCTAAACGCCCAACAGACCGTACATGAGGATCGAGAGCACGATGAGTGTGAAGATGACGTACATGCGATCCTTTTCTGCAGCGAACGCAAATACCGAGAAGGCAACTCTGACCACGGGTGTGGCTATCAGCAGTAGAATCCCAAGTTGGATGATGCCGCGAGCGTGCCCCTCTCTTGTGTTTTTCAGTATTCCACGCACATGCCGCAGATCGGTCGGCTCTCCACGAAAAATGTGGTAGTCGGCTGGTGCCTGCCCGTAACGGACCAGATAAAGTATTGCCCCCGCCGAGACGACTATAGCGGCGAGCACAACTCCCGCACGCAAAAGATTCCCGATGATCTCTTCTGTTTTCTGATCGCTCCAATTGGCCCAAATCGTCATTACATCTTTCCTGACAGACCCTTGTAGATCATCTCTCCACCGAGCATGGCGATCGCTGCTGCAAAAACCAGACGTAGTGAGGCAGTTTGAGCCTTTACCAGAACACGTGTGCCTATTAGAGATCCGGCCAACACGCCCAACATGACAGGCATTGCCAGTCCAGGATCGATATAGCCGCGTCGTAAGTACACGCCCGCGCTGGCAGCGGCGGTGACACCGATCATGAAATTGCTAGTAGTAGTGGAGACTTTGAAGGGAATTCTCATAGCTTGGTCCATTGCCAAAACTTTCACCGCTCCCGACCCAATCCCCAACAGTCCGGAAAGCGTGCCTGCTCCGAACATCAAGCTGAATCCGCCAGGAACTCTACGCACAAAATAGTGCCGGATGCCGCGGGCAGTCGGAAAGCTCCCGTTTAACTTCAGCCGGGTGGCCAGCCGGTCTGGTTCTTCGTTAGCCGGCGGCAACGGCCGGGTTCGACTGGAAAGATAGGCGGAATACAGTAGGACGACGCCAAAAACAATTGCCAGTGCAGAAGCCGGTATTCTGGTCGCCAGAAATGCCCCCGCAAGCGCACCGAGTGTCGTGGCGATTTCCAAAAACATGCCCACACGAATGTTGGTAAATCCTTCTTTCACGTATGCCGCAGCAGCTCCCGAAGAGGTCGCGATGACTGCAACCAGCGACGCACCGATGGCATAACGAATGTCGACTTTGAACAGAATAGTCAACAAGGGGACAAGTACGACGCCGCCTCCTAGCCCGGTGAGTGCCCCCAGGAAGCCGGCGATCAACGAGCCAACCGCTACCAACAGGGTGAAGACCAACACGCTCATCGTGTCCTCCGCACTCACCAGTGTGCCACACGTGGCTGGAACGAAATATTGTTGTCTGTCGAACACCGTTATATTCTCGGGACGTGTTCCGTTTCTATGCACCCGGCAGATCTCCGACCGCTGGTCTGATCCTTGGTCTCATCATTACCCTGGCTGCGGTGGTGGCCTATTCGTGGTACATCACCCGTCAGATTTCCGGTCTGCGCGAACTACAGAACGACCTCGTCGATCGGAACCGCAAGGACTCGCTTCAGTTGCTGCGAATTCAGAATGATCTGAATTCCCTGGGCCTCGCCATGCGAGATATGCTTGACAATGACGAACCCTATCCGCTGACTGCCTGGTCAGGACAGTTTCAGCGAATCCGAACCGACCTGGATGATGCCCTGCGGCGCGAAGAGCAACTCGCGGTTGCACGCCAAACCCCGGAGCAGAAGCAAGTCCTAAGAAACTCCCTGGCGCAGTTTTGGGATGCGGTGGACCGTATGTTTCTGCTAGCGCAAAACGGTAAAGAGAAAGACGCGCGCGCACAGATCCGTCTGTCGCTTCAGGCGCGGCAGGCGGCCTTGAGTACCTCTGTCTCACGACTGATGGTCCAGAACAGTGAAAGTGAGGAACAAGCGGCACTGCGCATCCGCCAGATCTATGATCGCGTTCAACACCAGGTGTACGTTCTGCTGGGCGCGACACTTATCGCCATTTTCTTGACCAGCGTCTATCTCATTCGGTCGAACCGACGGCTGTTCGCGCAACTGGCGGCCCTTTCCGAGCAGAGGAGTGAGCTTGCGCAAAAATTGATTTCTACGCAAGAGTCTACCTTGCGCTACATCTCGCGCGAACTGCACGATGAATTTGGCCAGATTCTGACTGCCGTCGGCTCCATGCTGAGTCGAGCCGGCAACCAGGCGCCGGAAGGATCTCCGCTACGAATCGAACTGCGCGAGGTGTGTGAAATCGCGCAAAACACGCTCGACAACGTTCGCAGCCTTTCGCAAGCCTTACATCCAGTAATGCTCGATGAATCGGGACTGGAGAGCACTCTCGATTGGTACATTCCGGTGGTAGAAAGGCAGACCGGGATTGCCATATCCTATAAGAAGATAGGGACGCCGTTCCCGGTAAACGGCAATGCTGCCGTTCACGTGTATCGCGTCTTGCAGGAAGCTCTTAATAATGTCGCGCGCCATTCGGGAGCGCATGAGGCTTTGGTGCGGCTACAGTTTCTGCGCGATGCACTGCAACTTGAAGTGGAAGATCACGGCAGAGGGTTTGTAGCCCAGTCCGGCAAGCCGGGGATTGGGCTTGTTGCTATGCGAGAACGCGCCGAATTGTTGCGCGGTGAGATTGAGTTCCTGAAGCCGCCGGAAGGCGGCACACTGGTTCGGTTGAGAATTCCACGAGATATGCCGGATTCGCATGTCACTTAAGATTTCCGTGTTGCTGGTGGATGACCACAGCCTCGTGCGGCGGGGCTTTCGTCGCATGCTGCAAGACGAGCGCGATATTACAGTGGTCGGCGAAGCTGGCGATGGTCCGGAGGCAATCCGTTTGGCCCAGCAACTTCGACCGCGGATCATCGTCATGGATTGCGCCTTGCCCGGAATGAACGGTCTGGAAGCGATGCGCCGCATTATTGAGATATCTCCAGAAAGTTCTGTGCTAATGCTGAGCATGCATACCGAAGAGACCTTGGTGCACCAGGCACTGGATTCAGGGGCTCGCGGCTACATTCTGAAAAACGCCATAGACCTGGAACTGGGGACAGCAATTCGAAAAGTCATGGCAGGTGAGATTGTGCTTGATCCGCAACTCGCGCGTACACCGGTTTTGAAAGGCGAGCGGGATTACGGTCTGACAGTGCGCGAACTGGAAATCCTGCAACTCATCGTTGACGGCAAGTCAAACAAAGAAATCGCAGCGCAGCTTGAGCTGAGCGCAAATACCGTGGCTGTTCATCGCGCTAACATCATGGATGCCCTCGGGATTCACAAAACTGCCGAACTCGTTGTCTACGCCATCCGCAATGGACTGGTGAACCTTCCGTGAATCGCCGCTCTTTCTTGTTGGGAATAGCCGGTTTGGCGTCTGCTTCAGCTTTGCCGCGGCTAGATGCGTGGGCACCCGCCTCGCCCACAGCGGGATTCCGCCTGCTCGATGTCACTTCACAAGCGGGCGTTCAGTTTCACCACAATAGCGGTGCCTACGGAGGCAAGTTGCTCCCCGAAACCCTAGGCTCCGGCTGCGCCTTCCTAGACTACGATGGCGATGGTTGGCAAGATATTATCCTCATTAATGGAATGGATTGGCCGGGGCACAAGCGCCAGCGAACCACGCTTCGCCTGTACCGAAACAACCGCGACGGCACTTTCTCAGATGTGACACGCAGAGCTGGGCTCGATATCGAGATGTATGGCATGGGCGTAGCGGTCGGAGACTATAACAATGACGGCTTTCCCGACATCCTGGTTACTTGTGTCGGGCAGAATCGCTTGTTTAGAAATACCGGGAAGGGAACGTTCGTCGACGTTACCCGCTCCAGCGGATTGGCTGGTAGGCAAGCCTTCAGCACTTCAGCACTATGGTTCGACTTTGACCGCGACGGCCTGCTCGACCTTTTTGTTTGCAACTACGTGAAGTGGTCTCCTGAGCACGATGTATTTTGCAGCCTGGACGCGAAGCACAAATCGTACTGCACGCCCGAGGCCTACCGCGGCGAAACCTGCTGGCTATTTCGCAATCGTGGTGATGGAACCTTTGAAGACGTCACTGCAAAGAGCGGGATTTTTGACAGCAGTTCGAAGTCTCTTGGCGCGGCCATCCTCGACTATGACCACGACGGGTGGCCTGACTTGCTAGTGGCCAATGACACGCAGCCAAACAAGCTATATCGCAACATGCATGATGGCACTTTCAAAGATGTTGCGGTTGAAGCAGGCATCGCGTTCAGCGCTGAAGGCAAGGCTCGCGCCGGGATGGGCGTCGATGTGGCAGATTTCAACAACTCAGGTACCGCCGGCGTGACAATTACGAACTTCGACAACGAGATGACGGGCTTATATCGCGCCCTGGGCAATGCAACTTATGAAGACATTTCTATGCAGGCTGGTATTGGCCCTGCTTCGAAGAACAGTCTGGGATTCGGATGCGCCTTCCTCGATGGCAACCTGGATGGTGCACTCGACCTGATCGTGGCGAACGGGCACATTGACGAAACGGTCCGAAATATTCGCGGCAATGTCGGTTATGCGCAGCCGCCGCAATTTTTTCTGAACGACGGGAAAGTAAAGTTCCGCGACATTGCGTCTGAGTTGGGTACCGAGTTCAGCCAACCCAAAGTTGGTAGAGGCCTGGCCTATGGCGACTTCGATCGTGATGGCGATCTTGACATTTTGATGACTACCAACAACGGGCCCGCTTTTTTATTTCGCAACGATCAATCGTCGGGGAACAAGAGCATCCGTTTCCGTTTAGTCGGTACGAAATCCAATCGCAATGCAATCGGGGCTACGGTGCGAATATTCCACGGCGGCGGAAACCAATCGCAGTTAGTTAAGAGCGGATCCAGTTATCTCTCGCAATCAGAATTGCCAGTTACATTTGGTCTCGGACAGCAAGGTAAGATTGAGCGGGTGGTGATTGACTGGCCCAGTGGCAGGGTTGAGGAGCACAAGAGCCTTGCGGCTGGGCAAAGTTACGAATGTGTTGAAGGCAAGGGTATTACTCCATTGACGCGATTCTAGTATTTTTTAACTATTGTTCCCGTTTTCTGTGCTGTGTAAAGTGACCTCACTTTATTTGTCCTCAGTTGCGACTTACCTCCGCGCCTCGAGGACCCGGACTGTACACTGCCGGATGCGGCCACCCACTTACGGTTTCGGGCTGCGCCGGCAGTTTACGTTTGCTTCAGCTTAATGTCGGAAACAAGGTTTATATTCTCCTAAGGAGACCTGCCTAGTTAAACTCGTGCAGCGCCTCACAATCCCGCCACACTTGCGCCGCGAATGCTTCGAGGAAAATCTGCGGCTGAGCGAAACATGTTGATTTCCCTGCATCGCTCGCCTCGAACGTGCTGCTAAACTATTAAATATCGCGGAGGGATGCGTGAGCGGTTGAAACGGGCGGTCTTGAAAACCGTTGTACCCGAAAGGGTACCGGGGGTTCGAATCCCTCTCCCTCCGCCATACAGTCTTAGCTGAAGAGAAAGTCGCCCACTTTTTGCCTTAAAATCCCGCGCAACGGACACGATTCTTACCTACAAAGCCACCAGAGAAAGCAGATCACGAAGGCAGTAACTCAAGCCTTAGGCCCGTCCTCTCCGTACTCGGTATCAGCAGTTCGGTATTCAGGAGCTCACACCGGGATGCAACCACCCGGGCAAGATAATCGCGCGGGCACACTGGAAAAGCATCTGGGAGCAAGCGATAGACCTGGTTTCCAAATATTCCAACTAGAACATCTAGTGTCGGGGATCAGACGCCGATTTGCAGGAATTGCCAGTGGTGCAGCGGCGATGCTACTCAAGGGGTGTGGTTTATGTGTTCCGGCTAGCACCCACAACTGCCAAAGTTGGTCGGCGTGGGTAGCTGAATGGACGTGGAAGTTGATTGAAAATGTGAGCTGAGACGCGTTCGGAACAGACCTGGCTCGTCCCAAGCACTCTCCCCTACAGTCTCTCAGGTACGTTTTGGGCATCCCTACAGTCTTTGTCCGCTATCGTACAGAATCTACCCAATTGATCCACATGCCGGGTATAGGGCAGAGTGTGTTCGCGCCCCTTCCGGAGGTATAAGTATGTTGTCGTTGGAAAAGACTCAACTTGAGAAACTAGAGGGAGATCTGACGGAGCACTTGGGCCGGGAACTTACCGCTAGAGAAAAGTTCTATCTCGCTCTCTCCGAAGCCTGCTCTTCGTCTGTGCCACATCCCGAGGACAGGGAACACCGCGAAGCAGCTTGAGGCACGTTGCTTGTTCCGTTCGCTAGCCACCTGTACCTATTTCAGAAAGTATTTCGCCAGGATCCCACCAGTGCCATCCTGCAAGAAGTGAGCAAGAATGCCGGGGCGAAGACTGTGCCGCCAATGGGCCAGTAACCCAAAGAGGCAGCCGTACACCGCAATGATGAACATATACTTTGGCCCTTGATAACCATGAGCGACGCCAAAAACAATGCCCTGAATCACCAGGCCCGCGACAACACTTCGGGTCATGGCCGCAAATTGCTTTTGAAGATAGCCGCGGAAAATGATTTCTTCGCAAATGCCAGCGGTTAGCGCCAGCAGTAGATATAGCGCGGTCTCCAAGCTTCCGTATGGCAAGAGGTTGCGAATCGCTTGATTGGGAACCGCGTGAAGCAAAAGGGCTAGAAGCTCCAGAACGATATTCGATCCCAGCAGGAAAGCGGCTGCTATCACAAGGTCGCGTGCTATCGCCTTCCAGCGAGGCCAGTTGCCGCCAATTAGGTCTGTCAGTCGAACTCCGTAACGGCGCACTCCAAACCACACGAACGCGAGCAACAGCCATTCCGACGCTATCACGATCACATAGCCAACCGCATGACCACGTCCTTGTCCAAGACCAGGTGCGTGATGCGAATAAGCTCCCATTCCCGAGAACGCGAGCAGCACCAGCAATAAGACGACCGTGTGCCACGCGGGTGCGATCAGGCGCAAGTCAGGTCGGTTTGGCGATACGACGACGGAGTCGGCCATACTGTCTTCGCAAAAAAGGATTTTGGCCCAGGGGAAGAATAACGTAGGCTGTCCACCCGCTGCTAAAATATCCTCTTACCTCTTATGTTCGAGAACCTTCAGGAAAAGCTCCAACGTGCCTTCAAGACGCTTCGTGGCCAGGCTGTCCTCAATGAAGAAAACATTCAGGAGGCCATGCGCGAAATACGCCTGGCGCTGCTCGAAGCTGACGTCAATTTTAAAGTCGTGAAGCAGCTCATTGACCAGGTTCAGGCCAAAGCCGTCGGCCAGGAAGTAATGACTGCTCTCTCCCCGGGAGAACAGGTCATCAAAATCGTGCACGATGAACTGGTCCAACTTCTCGGCAAAGACACTGCCCGGATGAAGTTTGCTTCCCAGCCACCGACGGTTGTTCTCATGGCCGGACTGCAAGGGTCCGGCAAGACCACCACGTCAGGCAAGCTGGCGAACTGGCTCAAGAATGGCGGTCACCGACCGCTGCTGGTCTCCGTCGACGTCTACCGTCCAGCGGCGCGCGAGCAGTTGAAAGTCGTAGCCCAAGCGATCAAAGCCAACATTTACGAAGGTGAAGTGACTGAATCTAACACCGCCACCGTCGAGCGCCTGGCCAAAGAGGCTCGCCGCGAAGCGATCAATACCGGATCTGATGTGCTCATCATCGACACCGCCGGCCGCCTGCACATCGACGATCAACTCATGGACGAGATGCAGTCGCTCAAGCGGCTGATGAACCCGCAGGAAATCCTGTTTGTGGCCGACGCCATGACCGGACAAGACGCCGTCCGCTCGGCCGATGAATTCCACAAAAAGCTTTCGCTCACCGGAGTCGTGCTCACAAAGATGGACGGCGACGCTCGCGGTGGCGCTGCGCTGTCGATCCGTCAAGTCACAGGTCAACCTATCAAGTTCATCGGTATCGGCGAGAAGTATGACGCGCTCGAGCCTTTTCATCCCGACCGCATTGTGTCGCGCATCCTGGGCATGGGCGACATCCTCTCGCTGATTGAAAAAGCCGAGCAGCACGTTGATAAGAAAAAAGCTCAAGAAGTCGCGACCCGAGCGCTCTCGGGAGACGGTTTCTCACTCGAAGACTTCCGCGATCAACTGCGGCAGGTTAAAAAAATGGGCTCACTGCAAAGTCTCATGGGCATGCTTCCCAGCATTGGCCCGTTCTCCGGATTACAGAAAGCCGCCGGCAATGTCGACGAGAAACAAATCACTCGCGTCGAATCGATCATCAACTCAATGACCCAGCACGAGCGCCTGCATCACGAAGTGATCAACGGCAGCCGCCGCAAACGCATCGCCCGCGGTTCGGGCACTACCGTGCAGGAGATCAATAATCTCCT
>Ga0137392_10002505_pt1 | contig 11063 bp, 5 predicted proteins | sample 15con2h34AmetaG_FD_101394 | JGI IMG/M metagenome (GOLD analysis project Ga0137392, IMG submission 101394) | Vadose zone soil microbial communities from Angelo Coast Range Reserve, California, USA - 15con2h3.4A metaG | ecosystem: Environmental > Terrestrial > Soil > Vadose zone > Saprolite... | reverse complement strand
CGCATCTTTCAGCGCCAGCCACTTGCGGTGCGGGATGCGCGCTAAATCTTTTCCATGTAAGATGTTAGAAACCCAATTAGGGGCGTAGCTCAGTGGTAGAGCAGCGGCCTTTTAAGCCGAAGGTCGTGGGTTCGATCCCCACCGCCCCTACCAACCAACTGTTTTAGAATGAGCGGAGTAGAAGTTTTGCGAGGCGACAGAAGGCGACAATACGAGCTTCAGGGGTGGCACCTTGGCTCGGTCGAACGAGGTCAGAGCAATCATGGGATAGGGAATCGTGATTTGCGCTCTGGCAACTCGGTTGGCGAGGGTCGAGCAGCAGCGTCGGCAAATAATGAAGTTGCAATGGGCCGAGTGTTCGAAGACGGCATTCAGCGGCGACTTCACGCCTGTGCTCGCCGAGCACACCAGACACCTGATCCTCGTGGACATCCTCTCGGTCGGGGTGGTCGCGCATGCAAAGCAGGTTGAAGCCGCGAAGCTGGTCATCTACCGGGCCTTCGTGTCGGGCGAGTTGGATCGTCCCAAGAGCCTCGCCCGTCACGTCCAGGATCTGTATTAAATCCGCAGGCCCATGGAGTTTGCTCCGCGGACCATGTGGAGTCTCTCGAACGCGTTCACTTCGGCGTTCAAAGAGCTGGACGCCATTCTGCAGTTCCGGGCGACGGTCAAACTAGGAGCATTTCCAGAACGCGTTCACGCGGGGTGAGCACTTCACGAAGCCCGCTTTGGCGGAAGGGAAGTGCGACCACAAAAGTATCTCCGTCTCGAATTTTCTCTTTCTGACAGCTAAAGTCTTTTCACAGGCAAGTTTCGCAGGATAACTGCCGCGTTCCCTGCCGCTATCAGGGAATCCACATATTCTCAATGGACGAGTACGTCGAGCAGCGGTCTAACGAAGGGATGAGGAAGTTGCGATAGCTATTGCTTTCGTGTCTTCAAAGATTTCTGTCAGCACACGCCCTTTCATTTGCGGGTGCACAGGAACGCCATAGATGTGCAAGATCGTTGGCGCAATGTCGAACACGCTCATCGGCATACCCGAAATCCGAGTGCCTCTCTTGATTTCCGGTCCCATGGCAATGAACAGACCCGGGACATCGTCTCCATCCTCGAAATCGTGCTTGGCGATGACTGGAGTAGTTCCAGCGTGGTCTCGGTGTGCGTTGTGGGATTCTATTTCCCGGAGCGGCTTGATTCCGTGGTCGGAGAGAATGATGAGGATCGTATCGGTATCCACGTGCTTCAGGATCGTGCCCAGCACTTTGTCGAATTCGCGGTACTGGTTGGGAAACGCGTCCACACGCAAAGAATGAATGCTAGGGTTATAGCCCGCGTTGTGGGGTTGGATGGGATACAGCCAGTGTCCCACGCGATCCTCACACGATTGAACGAAGAATGTGAAATCGGTGGGACGCCTCGTCAGGAGATAGTCAAACAGCCTCTGCTGCTGGCTGCGAATCTGCGAAACATTCTCGAGCCAACGATTCACCGTCTCCGCTTCGTGCCCGCGGAGTTCGGCCTCCCCGGGCATTCGCGAGCAGTCGATCGGGATATCCCCAAGATCTCTACTAATTTCCCGTACCAGCGTTTTCGGATATACAGCATCTCCATCCTGCACTTCCGAGAGTTTCGGCGAGCACAGCATTCCATCCTCGCAACCTTTGCCGTGCGTGAGCATCCCGGTGATCAGGTAGCCGTTGACGGGCGGTGCCGGAAACGTCGCGGGCACATTGGCCATGCCGACGGAAATTCCCGCATCGGAAAGCAACGACCACAGGGGCGGCGCCTTGAGCAGACTTGACACCGCCGTTTCGCCATTCACCTTGAAACCGGTGATGCCGTTTTCCTCCGGCGGACGGCTCGTTTCGAAGATGGAATAGATTTTCGGGCAATTGGGCGCGGAGACCGTTCGCAGTTTTCCCGAAACGCCCCGGCTGATAACCCAGGCAAGGTTGGGCATCTCGCCTCGAACGAGCAGTGGCTTGATGATGTCCCACTCCGCACCGTTGACTCCGAGCATGATCACTCGCGGCTTCTTCATTGCCGTCGGCCGCTGGGCTTTCGCCATTCCTGAGGCCACCAGAAGAATCGTCGCTGCGAAAGTGCAAAACCAAATTCGCTTGCTCATTGTGTTCTCTCCTTCCATCTCTTAACAGAACTATCTGTGGGCTATGGCAGTCCGGTCCGAGCCAAGAAGACATCGAACACCTGATTGCTGTCGCCAGGGCCAAGATTGCTCGCCAGTGATGAGAACACGACATAGGCGCCATTGGCGCTGACTGCACCAACTTGAGATTGGTTGTTGGCGGCTGTGCCATCCAGTGCGACCGACAGTCGAAATATCCCGGCCGTGCATCCGGACACAACGCCCGAACAAGTATCTCGGATGAAGGCCTTTGGAAACGGGCTAGTATCGTTCGACACGAGATTCGTTGCGTCTGAAGTGAAAGCGACGACTCGGCCATCGGCGCTGACGGCAGCCACGTAAGAATCTCCACTTCCTTGGCTGCCATCATTGGCCAGAGAAACCCTGGTCACCGACGGGATGCAACTCGCGGATGCTCCGACACAAGTATCCCGGACATAAACTTGGAAAAAGCCGTTTGTACCGCCCGGCACAACGAGAGTCGAATTAGTTGTGAATCCGACAAAACGGCCATTTCCGCTCATCGCAAACACAACCACGCTCGCCAAGGGAATCTCGCCGCTGCCCACCACGGCGCGAAAAGTCGTGGGCGTGCACGCGGAGGAACCGTTACATGTGTCACGCAGGAAAATGCCGTCCCCACCGCCATTCGTGACAAGATTTGACCCTGCGGAGCGGAACGTCACATAGCGCCCGTCCGCGCTAATCTGTGGTTGCGGGTCAGCATTTGTATCATTGGGTTTTGAACCGTCGTTCGCCAAGGAAACGGTCGTTGTAGATACGGTGCACCCTGAGGCAGCTCCCAAACACGTGTCACGGATCATTGCGAGATAGTCGTTCGGAGAGCAGCTATAGTAGTCGCAGACTCCAGTGATTCCATTCGTAAACGTGACGTAGCGCCCGTCTGAACTCAGAGCCGGAGAGAAGCTGTCATTCAGGTCCGGGCTGACTAAGATTGTCGTGGGGGTGCAACCTGCTCCTGCGCCTAAACAGGTGTCACGGAGAAAGACGTTTAAGGCGCCGGAGGCTCCCCCTGGAACGAGATTGGTAGAAGCGGAAGTAAATGCCACGTAGCGCCCGTTCCCGCTGATCGCAACGCTAGAGATGGCCTGATTCGCTTGTGAGCCATCGGTCGCAATCGACACGCGAACCACTGACGGTGTGCAGCCAGTTGACGCGCCGACACACGTGTCCCGCAAGAAGGCGTGGGTCGCGCCGTTGGTTCCGCCCGGTACGAGGTTGTCGGCATTGGATGTGAACACTACGAATCGTCCATCCGCGCTTATGACAGGTGACCCACTGTTCGCATCCGCTTCCGTAAGGTCTGTCGCCACGCTAGACCTTTCAATGACCCCGACTGCCCCGGACGCGACGGATTTGATGGTGAAGTTCACTGTGCTCGAAGTTCCACCTCCCGGCGAAGGATTGGACACTCCCACTTGGGCCGCCCCAGCCGTCGCTAGATCACTACCCGAGATCGCTCCTTTGATCTGCGTGCTATTGAGGACGTCAGTTGGCCGATTGAGGCCGTTCCACTGCACCGAGGTGGCCTCGACGAAGCCAGTTCCGTTAACCGCCAGTGGAAAGCCTGGCCACCCTGCCGGTGCAGTCGTGTCGGATAGTGACCCAACGGAAGGGAGCGGGTTACTTGTGAGCGCATTGATCGTGAATGTCGTTGGCGCGGACGGGCCCGCGTTCGGCACCGGATTCACCGCTGTCACCTGCGCGGTCCCTTGAGAGGTCAGATCGGTTGCCGGGATCGCAGCAGTCAGTTGTGTGCTACTCATGAATTGGGTTGGTCGAGTGTTTCCATTCCATTGCACCGCGACACCACCCACAAAGCCAGAGCCATTCACCGTCAAGGTGAACGGAGCAGCTCCCGCCATCAGGTTTTGTGGAGACAGCGATGTCAGAGTGGGTTTGGGATTATCGAGCTCGAAATTCACTCCCTGAGAAAGAGAGACTGCGTTCGGATTAACAACTTGGATGGGGACTTGCCCCGCGCAGCAGGAAATGTTTGCTGCGGGTACAGTCGCCGTGAGATGAGTGCTGCTGACAAGGGTTGTAGAGAGACTGTTGCCGCCCCATTGAATCACGGATGCGGAGACAAAACCCGATCCGTTTGCCGTCAGCACGAATGCTTGGCCGCCAACTATCGCATTGCTCGGGGAAATCGAATTGATGACCGGGGTGGGGTCAGCGACTAGGAATCCCGCTGCGAATGAAGCAAACGCAAGCGGGTTCAGGGCTGTGATCTGAACTACACCTGACTTAGCGATGTCAGTGGCCGTGATCGCTGCGCTTAGCTGGGTGCTGCTGACAAAAGATGTGGAACGGTTGCTGCCGTTCCACTGAACGATCGCACCGCTCACAAAATTCGAACCGTTGACCGTTATGGTGAAATCCGGACCACCGACCAAAATCCTTGGAGGAGAAAAAGAGTTAATGACAGCAGTCGGATTCGCTGGATCAATCTTGAAGTTCGTTGCTGCGGAGCCAAGCCCATTCGGGCCTGGATTCTGTACGCTCACTAGCGTTGAGCCTGGCATCGCCACGTCGCCGGCCGAGATGGTTGCGGTGAGCTGCGTGCTACTAACGAATGTGGTCGCACGCGCAGCCCCGTTCCATTGCGCTGTTGCGCCAGAAACAAAACTCGAACCGCTTACGGTAAGCGTGAATCCTGACTGGCCGGCCGTCGCGCTCGTTGGCGAAATCGAGCTGATCGTGGGCAATGGTGGAGGCGGGGGTGCGGCCTGGCCGCCCCCGCAGCCGGTAATCGTCGAACAAAGACCGAGTCCCAGCAGAGTCAAGACGAACAAAGTTTTCGCTCTCATGACATGCTCCTTTGCAACTCCACGCTGAATTTCCTGGCACGCCACGCACTCGTTCGTCCGATCCAGCGAGCTTTGTGCGCTTACAGACGTAAAGGTGTCCTCCGTTTATTGCGAACCGTCATTCTGCGCTTGCGCTGCTACCGCCTGAGCGACAGCCTGGGCGATCGCGAAACCTGCGTTGATGTCGCTGCGGAAATGAATCCCGGACCAAATTCGCGATTCCGCAGCTTCGACTGCCTGAGCTTGGAAAGACTCTGCATCTTGGGGAAATAAATAAGCGAGCGCACCCGCGTTGGCCCCGGACACGCACGCATGAGCCGAGGGATAACCGGGGTGATTCGGAGTCGTGAACAGGGTCTTAGTTGCGGAATCCAGCTGCACTGGGCGAATGGCCCAATAGGTATACTTGCCATCCCAGCAGGCAACCATGGCGTCGTACCCGGTGATGCTTTGGATTGCGTATGCGCGCGCTGCTCGGGGCGGATTGTTTTCCAAGCGATTCTCAAATATCTTCTTGTCCAGAAGATCGCTCCAGAAGGTGACTGCCTTACCCTGCCAGAAAAAACCTTTGCTTTCTGTGTAAAATGGCGAACCTGTAGCCGTGGCAGAACCCGCAGCGGGAAGGACGCGGGGAAAGCTCTTGACTACGGCAAGCTCGGCCGCTTCCTGAGCAGAGTCGCAAGCCGGAGGAGGACCTGGCCGGAACTCGCTTCCGCTGGAGAGCACCCAGGTTTTCCAGGTGCCCGCAAGAGGTTCGACAGGGTTTGTTCCCTTCCAATCGCACGGACCGTTCGGGATGCTTCCACCGAAAATTGCGTCGGATCCATCGGACTGCGCCCGGGCGATTACCAGAGCTGCAACTGCTCGACCCAAGTCAAGACCTGCCTGCACGTCGCTTGGATATTGGACGCCAGCCAGAAGTCGTGACGTTCCGGCCCCCGCGGCCTGATCGGCGAATGTTTGTGCGTCGGCGGGAAACAAGTAGGCAAGGACAGTGGATGCCGCGCCCGCCGCAACGGCATGCTCGCTTGGATAGGAGGGACTATCAGGGTTAGGAATTGCAGTGCTGAGACTCTTTACAAGATCGCTTGGCCGGGGGCGATTATAGGCATATTTGGAATCCCACGCCGCCACCATTGCGTCGTAGATCGCGACATTGACGAGAGCGAGTACACGCTCGCCACGCGGTGTGTTGAGATTGAATTTTGAGATTTCGCTTAGCGCGATCTGATTCCATTGGTAAGAAGGCGAGCCTGCGTCCCAGAGCTTGACCAATGCTAGGACGTTCGCGTCTCGCTGCGTAGCAAGATTCGCGAGCACCTCAACCTCTTCTTTCGAATCTCGCTGGCTGGGAGGCTCCGGTAGGCGAAACTGACTTCCCGAAGACAACACCCAAGTTTTCCATTGTCCAGCGTTTGGCTCTATTTGCGCCGAGGCGACGAGTACAAAAAGTGTTAGCCCAAGGCCGAGCGCAAAAAGCATTCGCCAGGTGATTTTCTTAATCCTTGTTGTTTCCATGGGATTCTCCGAATCTTTCGATCAATTCTTGCAATGTGCGCAAGTGGGCTGACCTTGGCGCAATCGGCGGGACGATGCAATCCCGCAGGCATCTCCAATTCAACCTTTGAATCTCCCGAGCTATGTTGCTGAGAAAAAGGCTCTTGGCGGGCATGGGGAGGAAACGCTTGGCGCTTTTCTGTCACTACTTGGAGTGATACACTCACTGCCACACCGAGGGCCTCAAATGCCTAGTGCCCGTGGGTCTGTTCAATCTGCCCGCTTCGGGCCTTTTGCAGTTGATTTCCGCGCAGGAGAACTCCTCAAGAACGGCCGAAGAATACGGCTGCAGGATCAGCCTCTGCAGGTCCTCGCCCTGCTCTTGGAGCATCCCGGCGAAACAATTACGCGTGAGGAACTTCACCAAAAACTATGGCCGAACGACACCTTTGTTGACTTCGACCACGGGTTGAATAACGCCATCAACCGGCTGCGCGAGACTCTTTGCGATTCTGCAGAGAACCCGCGCTACATCGAGACTCTCCCACGTCGCGGTTATCGATTCATTTCGCAAATAGAACGTGAAGTAATGAGCGAGGTACCGACCGCGCTGGAAATGATTCAAAACATCTCCCAACAGGGTTTGGATTCGATGATTACGGTCGCCCCGGCTTCCCGCCCATGGTGGCAGAGAAAATGGGTTGCGTATGTCGCGTCAGCGCTTGTACTTTCGACCTCCCTCGGATTAGCGGTGCGTACTTGGAAGGGAAGATTGCTGGGAAGCGCGCATGCGATGAGGATTGAGGCGGTCGCCGTTTTGCCGCTGGAAAACATGACCGGGGACCCAACCCAGGAATATCTCGTTGACGGCCTGACCGACGCGCTGACGACACATCTCGCGCAAATGCGCGGAATGCGAGTCATCTCGCGAACATCCGCGATGCGCTTCAAGGGTGCAAGGAAAACCTTGCCGGAGATCGCAAAGGAATTACACGTGGATGCAGTAGTCGAAGGCTCGGTGTCGCGAGCGGGCGACGTAATGCGTTTCAACACCCAATTAATCTATGCGCCTGGTGATCGGCACTTGTGGGCTCACGCGTACGAATGCACGGCGCAGAATCTTCCGATTGTTGAGACCGAGATAGCAACTGACGTGGCCCGCGAGATCGGTGCTGCTATCACTCCTGAGACGACTGCATATCTTTTAGCTGCTCGCTCCGTAAATCCGGAAGCATACGACCTTTACCTGCGTGCCAAACCCTACTACGGACTGGAGACACGAGAAGCAACCGACCGGGCCATCCGCCTTCTCGAAAAATCGGTGGCTATCGACCCAAAGTTCGCTGTCGCTTATACCGCGTTGGCAACCGCGTATCGGGATCGAGGCCTGTCCGTTGAACCGGAGAAGTCCAACGAGTGGATGGAGAAATCGAATGCCGCCGTTCAGAAGGCGCTTGCACTTGACCCGAACTTGGCAGAGGCCTATGTGTCCCGGGGGTACCTGCTGTGGTCGCAGGCCAACAACTGGGCATATGAGCGTGCCGTTGACGACTACCACCACGCAGTCTCGCTGAATCCTAATCTCGCGGAAGCACATCATCAGCTTGCGAACGTGTTCAACCATATTGGCCTACTTGACAAAGCTGGAACTGAGATTCAAAAGGCACTCGAGCTCGATCCGCTGAGTGCCGGAATACGATTGCGCGTGGGCATCAATCTTCTATACAAGGAAAAGTACGAGGATTCTCTCGCGGCCCTTCAGGATTCAGAGAACTTCAATCCAACTCTGTGGGCTTTTCAGACTTCTTTCGCACTGCAGCACTTGCAAAGACAGGGTGAGGCTGAGAAAAGAATAGCCGGGATGCTTGCGGAGAATCCCGGAGACCGTGGTGGATCGTTGACCGCCATGCAGGCGTTACTCGCTGCCAACGCTGGGGATGCGCACGAGGCGGAGATCAAGATTCAGGAGGCTCTCGCCAAGGGGAAGGGATTTCAACATTTCCATCACGTCGCATACGCCATCGCATCTGCCTACGCGCTGTTGAACATACCTCAAAAGGCACTCCGTTACCTCCAGATTGCGGCCGATGATGGTTTCCCCTGCTATCCGCTGTTTGAGCATGACTCAAACCTGGACAACCTGAGAAAGAACCCGCAATTTCTTGCATTCATGGCTGAGCAGAGGAAAAAGTGGGAGTACTTCGGGGCCCATTTGTAGGCCCAGCGACTTGGCTAGCCCGAAGAAGGGCGAACACGTGTCAGACAGCGGCGAAATCACCGATGGTTAAGAAACGTACTCTCCAAGCCGTGGTCGGTGGCTTGCTCTTTCTTGGTGCAGCGGGGCGCGCACCGGGTCAGACGACAGGCCGGATCCACGGCGTAGTGAGAGACTCATCGGGTGGGGTGATTGTGCAAGCGGAAGTCCGGGCTGTCAACAAAGCCACGGGAGAAGACTGGGAAGCTGTTTCGGATGACGTGGGGAATTACACCTTTGTTTTGTTGCCTCCCGGGCTGTACCAGATCGAAGCAACGGCAAATGGATTTAAGACTGCGGTTTCTGAAAATGTTCCTGTCAGGATTACTGAAACGATCACGATCAACATTCTGCTTATTGTGGGGAACCGGGTAGAGACGGTTATTGTGAAGGCTTCAACCCATCTCGTACAAGCGGATGGGCCGCAATTGGGAGGCGTGGTGGACTCTCAGACAGTTGCCGAACTCCCGCTGGCCTCCCGCAATTTTACTCAGATTCTGACTCTTTCACCAGGTACAGCCAGCTATCTGCCAGACAGCACTGCCGTTGGCCGCAATACTCAAGCCATTTCCGTCAACGGCGCGCGCGTCACGCAAAACTACTTTCAGATAAACGGTATTGATGCAACCACCATGGGCACCAATGGACCGATTCTAGTTGCGGTTCCGGCTCCGGAAACAATTGAGGAATTCAAAGTGCAGACTTCACTCTATGATGCCACGTACGGCCGGAGCGGCGGCGCCAATATCCAGCTTGTGACAAAGGGTGGGAGCAATGAAATCCACGGAGACACTTATGAGTATTTCCGGAATGAAACGCTAAACGCGAACAATCCATTCTTGAAGGCTGCTGGCCTCGCGCGCCCTTTGCTGCGGCGAAATGTTTTCGGAGGCGTTTTCGGTGGTCCGATTCGGAAAAACCGAGCGTTCTTCTTTATTTCTTACCAGGGCTCGCGTGAGCAAAATGCGGCATCCATTATCAACAGCATTTCTTCCAACGTTCTCGTCGCCTCGGGGCTCACGGACGACCGGTCTGCTTCAACCTTGGAGTCGACCTTTGGCGTAGCCACGATTGATCCTGCTTCTTTAGAATTGCTCAATGCAAAACTTGCCAACGGCCAATTCGTGATTCCAACGCCCCGTGCAAACGGGTTCTTCTCGGGTTCTTCGCCGTCCAACTTCCAAGAAGATCAATTCAACACGAACGGGGATTTTCGGCTCTCCAACACTAATTCTCTCGCCGTGAAATTCTTCTTTGCCAACTCTTCTCAGTTCCTGGTGCTGCCCAGCTTTCGGGGAACAGGGCCAAATGTCCCTGGCTTCGGAACCGACCAGATCTTCAACAATCGTGTCGTCGCCCTTCGGGACACACACTTCATTAGTCGGACACTCACGAATGAACTACGGCTCGGTTATGCGTTCAATAGCAACGATACTGTTCCTCGAGAACCTGTTACAGATTCCGAAATCGGCGTCTCAAGACCGAATGCTAGCGAGCTGCCTGGGTTGCCCCTGATCCGAATCGCTCCTGCAGCGGGAGGAATCGTTGTGGGGACCCCAACGAATATCGCACCGGCGAAGCCTTTCGTGACTACACTGGCCGATTCATTCACGCTCTTGCGAGGGAATCAAACGCTCCGCGCCGGACTAGAAATTCGATACAACGGAGTCAATTTTTCACCGCAGAATTTCACGCGAGGCCAGATCGATTTTCAGGATTTCCGCAGCTTTCTGACAGGCACGACCCAGGTGACCACGTTTGGCAACGGCCTCAACGATCGCAGTCAGCGCGCCTGGGATTACAACTTTTTCGCGCAGGATGACTGGAAATTGTCCTCGCAATTCGCATTCAATGTGGGCTTGCGATATGAACTTGACATGCCGATTTATGACACGCGCGGTCGGATCTCCACGTTCGATCCGACGCTTTACGTTCCACGACAGCAGGTCCAGAACGGCAACCCGGTTGGACCTCCCATCGGCGGATTTGTGCAGGCCGGAAATGTAATACCCAGTTTCGACCTGCCCGATGTTCCGAATGTCAGCAAGTATGTCGTGCGCAGCATCGATCCAAACAATTTTTCGCCGCGTATCGGTCTTGCTTATTCCCCTCTTCGTTCGAGGCGACTGGCAGTGCGGGGTGGATACGGGCTCTATTATTCGCGCACGACGTTCGCATACGCCTCGGCGAGCGCGCAGCTTCCTCCCATGTTCGCTCTCGGAGTTCGAAACAGCGCTCCCTTCGACGTTCCGTTTTTTGCTGTGCCGGCACAGAGTCAATTCCCCACGTTTGTGCCGGGGGTTCCCTTGGCAGGTCCCGCTTTCGATCG
>Ga0137392_10002497_pt1 | contig 11089 bp, 13 predicted proteins | sample 15con2h34AmetaG_FD_101394 | JGI IMG/M metagenome (GOLD analysis project Ga0137392, IMG submission 101394) | Vadose zone soil microbial communities from Angelo Coast Range Reserve, California, USA - 15con2h3.4A metaG | ecosystem: Environmental > Terrestrial > Soil > Vadose zone > Saprolite... | reverse complement strand
ACACTATCCTGCGACGTCAAAGCCCGACCATGAAAGCCGGGCCACGCAATGTAACATGAGCCGAAGATGAGCTTTTTCTCCAATGTTCCGGCGCGAACGCGAGCACGGCCGAGCGCGGAGGTCATCACGCGACAGCCCGATCTGGCCGCAATCGAACACTATCATGAGTTGATTGCGCAGCGGCCCGCCTTGCTCGACGAGAAGCTCAAGCTGCACGAGCGGATCATCGACGAATTCAATCTCGTTTCCCTGGAAAAGCTCCCGCGCGAGGACCTGGTCCGTGAGGTTCGTGCCTATCTCGGCGAATATATGCGGACGGAGCGGCTTTCCCTCAACCAGCCAGAGCTGCTGGCATTCGCGGATGAAATCGTCGACGAGATGACGGGCTTTGGGCCGATCGAGCCGTTGCTCAAGGATCCGACCATCGATGACATCCTGATCAACACGCACAAGAAATGCTTCGTGGAACGCTTCGGAAAGCTCGAAGAGACGCAGGTCCATTTCAAGGACGAAGCGCATCTCATGCGCATTGTGCAGAAGATTGTCGCGTATGTTGGTCGACGGGTAGACGAATCGTCCCCGACCGTCGATGCCCGTTTGCCCGACGGATCGCGCGTGAATGTCGCGATCCGACCGGTCGCGGTGGATGGGCCCCTGGTTTCGATCCGGAAATTCTCGAAGAAGCCATTTTCGATGGATCGCCTGGTGGAGATGAGCACTCTTCGTCCAGCGATGGCAGATATGCTGCGGGCGGCCGTAAGAGGAAGGATATCTCTTATCGTTTCGGGCGGCACCGGCACCGGCAAAACGACCCTGCTGAATGCCTTGTCGAGTTACATTCCCCCCGACGAAAGAATTATCACCATCGAAGACTCCGCCGAATTGCAGCTCCAGCTTCCACATGTCTTGCGGATGGAGACCCGGCCGCCGAACGCCGAAGGCAAAGGCGAAATCCGCCAACGCGAACTTGTGAAAAACGCCCTTCGGATGCGTCCTAATCGGATCATCGTGGGTGAGTGCCGAGGTGAGGAAGCGTTCGATATGCTTCAGGCCATGAACACCGGCCACGAAGGGTCGATGACCACGGTACACGCGAATTCGGCACGCGACGCGATAAAACGGCTCGAGCAGATGGCAAGCATGGCCGGCTTGGGCATGACCCCCATGAGCATTCGTAGCCAGATCGCGTCAGCAATCCGCTTGCTGATCCAGCTGCAGCGCCTGCCTGACGGTCGGCGTAGGGTGGTCGGCATCGGAGAGATTACCGGCATGGAGGGCGAAGTCGTTCAGATGCATGACATCTTTCGGTTCGTCAAAGAGCACACGGACGACCAAGGCAATGTTCACGGAACGTTCAAAGCGACCGGCATCCGGCCGACTTTCCTGGCCGACTTGAAGCATATGGGATTGGACCTTCCGCAGGGCCACTTCGATCCCAACCGAGCGTTGTGAGAGCGATGATCGCGAGCGAACTTTGGCTCATCTATGCGCTCATTTTTGGGGCGGTGTTGCTGGCTATCCAGGGCGCCTATTGGGTGCTGTTCAAGGAGCGCGGCGAGCGGAAGAAGATCAACCGACGCTTGGCGCTGACGACCGAGCTCGCCAACCCGTCGGAAGTTCTACAGATTTTGCGCAAGGAGCGGGGCGTCGACGTCCTCGCCCACATTCCTTCGCTTCAGGGTCTTAAAGAGCTGGTCGTCCAAAGCGGTGTGCGGTTCACCGCCAGAGTACTACTTTTCGGGTTCGGCGTCCCCGCGGTGCTGTTTTATTTTTTGATCAGGTCTGCATCTGGGTTGAATTTTCTTGCGGTCGCGCTTGCGGTTCCGTTGGCGGTGGCTTCGTTCTATCTGTTCCTGCAGAGGGCCCGGCGGCGGCGGATCGCCGCGTTCAGCGAGCAATTGCCCGATGCACTGGACGTGATCGTGCGCGGCTTGCGGGCCGGACATCCTTTCAGGGTCGCGCTCGCCCTGGTAGCCCGTGAAATGCCTGATCCGGTTGGGTCAGAATTCGGCATTGTCGCGGACGAGATCATGTTCGGTCTTGAACAGTCGGTCGTAGTGGACAATCTTGCCCCCCGGGTAGGACACAGTGATCTTTCATTTTTTTCAACCGCAGTAAACATCCAGCACCAGACCGGCGGCAATCTTGCGCAGATCCTGAGCCGCCTTTCGAGGATGCTGCGCAGTCGCTTGAAGTTGCGCTTGAAGATTCGAGCGTTGAGCTCTGAAGGGCGACTATCGGCGATCGTGTTGTCGCTGACTCCGTTCATCCTGTTCGTGATTATTACGCTACTATCTCCGGACTACTTTTTCGCAATCAAGGATCATCCGATCACCGTTCCGGCCATGATCGTTGGTGCGCTCATGTTGGTCGTTGGGAATGTCGTCATGTATCGAATGGTAAACTTCAAGTTTTAACATGCCAGCCGATCTCTCAGCGCTGTTGATCACGTTTCTTGTCTTCGGCGCGGTTGCAATCGCGGTGTTCGTGATCGGCCAGTTCATCGCGGTTCAGACTCGCGTGCGTCGGCGCGTCGCAGCTCACGCTGCAGACGCTGAAGCATCACCGAGATTGGCATCGGGCTTCGATGCGCTCGTCTCGACGTATTTCGACGAGAAACGTTTCGGTATCAAAGACTCGGTGCGTGCGGAGCTGCGACGCGAACTGATACGCGCGGGCTTTTTTCGTGCTGATGCCATCAACTACTACATTTTCGCACGAATGGCTTCTGTCGTCGTTTTGACGATCACGGGCTACCTTTTCGTCGAACAATTCCTGGCCGACGCTGAATGGTATCTGAAGTTCGGCTCGGTGGCGATCGTCATTCTTCTCGCAGCGCTGGGGCCCGATGCCTACATCGCGCGCCGCAAAAGGAAGTTGCATGAGGATTTTCGGATCGCCTTTCCTGACATGCTCGATCTTATGGTCGTATGCGTCGACTCCGGACTGAGCCTTGAAGCGACGTTGGACCGCATCAGTGGAGAAATCGCGCGGCAGAATCAGCATCTCGGCAGCAATTTGCTGATCATGGGAGCCGAAACGCGTGCTGGCCGCGGCACGATCGATGCACTCGCTTCGCTTGCGGACCGGCTGGGATTGGAGGAGGCGCACTCCCTGGTTGCCATCCTGCGCCAGTCGATCGAGCTCGGCACCGACGTGGGGGACGGCTTGCGCGTCTTCAGTGATGAAATGCGTGACCGCAGGCTGTTGCGGGCCGAAGAGCGCGCCAACGAACTTCCTGTGAAAATGGTCCTCCCGCTAGGTCTGTTCATATTTCCAGTGATTCTTGGTCTTGTGATGCTGCCGGTGATGCTCAGGCTGGCGACGGTGCTGGGATAAAATAGCCTCGAGCAGGGACATGCCGTTAATCGGATGGTCGGCGATGTGCACGCTCGGCGGCGTCTGATTTGTAAACGCCGTTGTCGAGATAGCGGGGTCAGCGCCGCCCCCCTTTGGATACGTTGAATTTGTGTGGCCGCGGCGCCTTACTGTTCCATCTCTAGGCTAGTATGTGACACATGCCCGACGCTCTTGTTGGCGAGCGTTAAGCAGGGGATGGGGACAAAATGCACCGCCTTCTCTCGATCCTTGCATGCGGCAGTGTGCTAATTTTGATGAGCGATTGTAACATTACAACATGCGCCACTACTGATTGTCAAGGAGCATTCGCGCAGGCAGCTCCGGCGGCTGTTGCCGACGTTAGCCCAACTTCGCCGATTCGAGGGGGACGAAGGGGCTAACGGGCGCACCTCAAAAGGTCTGGACTACAGTGGGCTTGCTGGGGTGACCGCGGCGGGGCTGATTTTGGGCGGCGGCTGAGCAGGCAGATCGAGCTTGAGTTTGTCGAGCAACAAGCTGAGCTCCGGCTCCGGCTGGCGCCCACCGCTGACGCGCTTGTTCTCGATAAGGCTCCTGTAGCGATGCTCCTTGCCGTCCTTCTTGCGACTCGTCGGGCGCAAAAACATGGCGCCCAACAAGTAACGCCGGAACATCTCCGCTGAGAATAGCCTTGGTCTTCACTACAGCCCTTCGGTGCATCCGGCGCTGGACGTCCTTGATCGTCCGCTGCGCATTGCGCTCGTTGGCAAGGAGGCAACGTTCTCGAACTCTTCAACTGGATTGAACAAAATTATCCGCTTAAGACGCGGTAGAATGGCTTCAAGAAAGCAATTAAGGAATCTCGATTTGACTCAATAGCAGCAATCCGCGGCGTCGTGACTCTTCCTCTTGGCCACCCGGCGGCCCGGTTTCGATGTATCGTCGCAGCGGGTCGCCTAAAGACACCAGGCATTTCTGCTCCGAAAGCTCTCCGGGCATCGGTAGGAAGCGCGCGAGCGCCATGCAGGCTCCGCGCACCTGCCCCAGCAGCTCCAGCAGGATATCGATGCGATGGCTGAGCTGTGGCCGCGAATCACCGCGCAGGGAATTGAGGAGATGCGTTGCGAACAGATCGAGCTCTCCTTCGAGGCTAAAATGGCGGGCAAGGGCAAATAATACCCGCTTGAAGTCATCAGTGGCGTTTGCCGGGTCCTTGAAAAAGTCGAGTGCATACCGGACTGCGTCGTTGGCAGGAACGACTGAACGAACGGCTGCGGATTGGGGATAATTGCGCGCGAGCAAGTCTCGCGCAGGCGGGAAACCCACTAATGCCGCAATTTGAATCAAGCTCGCCCCCTTTGCGCGGTCCGCATCGGTCGCCGAAGAAGCATAAGTGACGACTCCGCGATCGAGGATTTTGCGAAGGATACGCGGATCGATATGGGGCAGCGGGCGGGGCGGCTCGGGGGGCAGTGTCATCAGCTGACGAAAGCCTGCGATCGGATCGGGGTCTGTGGATGGAGTTATTATGGGAATGGACGAGAAAGGAATGTTGGAGAGGAGGACGACGTCATCGGCCACGCCTGACACAGTACGTGTCGGCACATCGATCGGACCGGCTTTGACGGGTGCCGAACTGGACACGGGCTTGGTGGGCGCTTGCGATGTCGTCGTTGCCACGGGCCGGAACCGTGCTGAAAACAAATTGCTTTGGTAGAGCGCCCAAAGCGAGCACCCGAACAGGACAGGTACCAAAACCACTGTGAGCCGGAAGAGCACCCCCGAGGCCTCTCGCTCACCCGACATTGGCCCTACTCCGCATGCACGCACTCTCGCCGGGGCCGTTGCCGCCCGCTGGTTCGTCCGCTGCTCCTTTTTGGCCCGATTACGTTGCGGGCACAAGCGGCGCGGCGAGTGTGAGGCTTCGCTGTACAATGGGCCCGCACGGTGCTCCTGGCGAAGCACACGCCGACCGCATCGGACGCCCGCCTCCTCGAACTGGCGTTTGAGCTTCGCCTGTCTTCCTTTGAATCCGGTGGGCACCCTCAGGAAACGGGCCCAGCATCGCCACAGACGCCCGAGCACGTGGGCCCTTCCGCAGCAGCACCCGCGATCGGCCGTCCGAGGGCTCCGCAGCGGCAATAGCAAGGGTGCTACGCTGCGCCAAGCCAAGCCGGCCGGCATCGATAAGAGCGTGCTGTCGATCGGGGAGGCGCGACGGTATCGGGACAAAGCGCACCTCGAATGGCCTCGCAGCCCTGCCTCGTGGGCGCCGGCCCAGCGATTCACACCATCTCCGTTTCGCCGAGAAGCCAGGGCTGGGTCGCCGGGTAAGGGACGAGCCGTCCCTCTCTGCCGTCAGCATCACCGGGAGGTTCACCGTTCACGCGATGAGCAACCTGGTGGAGCCGCTTTGGACTGGATCCGGTCAAGATCGCCCAGATGCTAGTGCGACTGTGGGGTTGTTGTCCCCGCGGCGAACGACCGATCGGGTCCGCCAAGAAGCGAGCCGCTTCCGGCATGCCGGCCACGCGTCCACATGACCGGATCTGTTCCCAATCGGGCAGATTTCGGTACCGGATCTGTTCCCAATCGGGCAGATTTCGGTTTAGTGTGGCTAAAATGTGACACAAAAGTAAAGGCGCTCCTGCTAGGATGCGGGCAAGTCACACGAGAGTCCCATGGTACCTCCAGGGACGGTTCCGGCATGGCAAAAATCACCGCGCGAGCTCATTCCCTTGCGGTAGCGGCCTTTGTGGCACTCGGAGTCGCCGGCTGCCAGACGTTCGACGGCGTCTTCGCACCCCTGGAACCCGCGGCGCCGGCGGTTGAGGAACGTGTTGCACTAGTCCCGGAAGCCGCCGCTCCGGCGACGACTTCGACGGTAGAAGAGCCTGCCGACGTGAAATACTACGCGTCAGATGAACCCCTGCGCTTGGGAATCGAGCATTTCAATCGCGGCCATTACGGAATAGCCGAACGGTACTTTCGTGATGCGGTCGAAAAGGCTCCGCGTGATCCCACTGCCTGGATTGGGCTCGCTGCGAGCTACGATCGTTTGGCTCGATTCGATCTTGCCGATCGCGCCTACCACTCGGCGATCAGGCTTACCGGAGAAACCACCCAAATACTAAATAATGAAGGTTATTCATTCATGTTGCGGGGAGACGTGTATAACGCGAGAATCAAGTTTATGAAGGCCTATGAGCGTGAACCAAATAATCCAATGATCCTCAATAATCTTAATCTACTGAATTCTAGCTATACGTATATCCGACGCGCTCCTGAGTGACTCCTACTGTCCTTCGTGTATATTTGAAGTGATATCTCCACCTGGTACTCAGTTGCCTCACCAGCAAGGATTCTAGCCAATTACAGGTCAATGCGCCGAGGGACCGATCGTTCACCGTGGAGAAGACGACAGCATGCTTCCGTGCTTGTCAGTACCCCTGATCCCGTTTCTTGTCATGCATACTGGCGCGCACCCTCGTTGAGTATCCAATGGCGCTTTCTCCAATCTCGTCGCACATCGTCCTGGTCATCACCGCTGCCACATTATTTTATGTTGCTCTAACAGATCTGAGAGATTTTAAGATTCGAAATGAGCTAATACTCCTTCTCGTGGGCCTATTTGTGCTTCACGCAATTTTATCGGGCCGATGGGTTAACATTCACTGGAACATAGGGCTAGCAGTTCTTATGCTTGCCATAATGCTCTACTATTATTCTCAAAATCTGATGGGCGGCGGTGATGTGAAGCTGTTGGCGGTTGCTTTCTTATGGACCGGGGTTCACTGCGCTTTTCCGTTTGCAATTTTATGGCTGATCTTTGTCTCCGTGCATTTCTTCGCGGCGAAGTTCGGGTGGGTGGCGGTCAAAGAGGTCGAAAAGCGCAAGCGTATTCCCTTGGCGCCCTCCATTGCTGCGGCGCTGATCGGTACCTTCATGTCGGGGTGTCTAAATCCTCTATAAATCAATCCTTGGCGCGACCAATTGGTGGCGCCGGAGCCGATCAGCTGCACCCAAACTGCCAAAGCTCGCCGCCTTCATGGATGGAAGGGTGAGCTGCGCAAATGGGTGGAGCAAAGCATTGCCAATGAAAAACCGGCTTTTGTCGCTATCATGATCGGCATGAACGACCGGCACTCGATGCAAGCCCTGGTCGCCGCGCGAGAAACCAATCCCCCGCCAGTCAAGCCCAATGAACGGCCCGTTGCGGGGCCGGTGGTGCCGCTGAAGGCCCGCGCCTTCCGATGCGCACCTTCTCGGCGGCGAGCCGGCAGCGCCGGCCCGAGGCCGGGCAGACGATTTCAGCTGGCCGCGTACCCAGGAGGACCGGATTGATGAACTTGAAAGAGAGATTGACTAGCCCCCTAACGTTGGTTTGGTCTCGTTGCAGCGCACGTTCGCACAGATCGTAACCCCCCTCTGCCTCGTCACCGCCCACTGGAGAGTTTACAAGCACCGCCTCGCAACGCATGGCCAGGTCCTCGGCACCCAGATCGGGTACGCACAGGAAGGTTCCGAGTCGCCCCCAGGTCGGGCAAGCCGAGGCCACAGGGCTCGAGCCGCAAGTCGGGAGAGAATGCGCGTTGAAGACGGCGATGCGCTTGCCCGCTTACCATTGCAAGCAACGCCTCGGGTCCAACTGCGCCGGGGCGAAACCTCTCTCGATCTGATCTCCGAACGCGGCCGACCGACGTCGTTGGTGTGAGGTCAACCGGGAAGGAGGCCGAACGGTGGTTAGCGAGAGCGGTGCCCCAGGCCGGGTGCACGAACTCAACTGCCCGAGCGGGGCAACTCCCGACATGTACGACGAGGAGTGCACGTGCCGAAGGTGGGGTAGAAATTTTGGCGCCACTAAGCAGTTGCGATTAGGGCGACCACGCCTACCAGGGCAATCCCCGAAATCAGCCATAGCAGGTCTCCAGCACTAAACCCGAAGACCCGGTGGTCGTTCTGGAGGTCCGATTTAGTCCAGCCCAGTCCGTGCGACCACCCGGTCCTGAAACTCGATGGAGACAGACCAAACATGGCGGCAACTCCGACTCGGTGCCTTTTCTGAATTTCGCCGCGTCAGGTGCTTCGCGGTGAATACGCTCTCACGCAGTCCATAGCTTCTGTGCTCCCGAGCCTACGGGATGCCCGGTCGACTGGCGGGGTAGTCGACCTGGGCCTGCCGGGTGTGGGGAGGGGCCCAGCGAGGAAGAGGGCACAGTCCCAAAATGATCGCCTATTAGCAGCAAAGATTACGCCGACATTCGAGGCGACGCCATACCGGACGTTATAGAAATGTTAGCTGCTAAAATTGGTATCCTAAATGCAACGGTGCATTCTGGTCACCTCTTGGTGTTGGCTGGCTTAGGTCCCGATCACCTGTTGGGGGGCGGGGATGATCGGTGGTAGAGACCGCGCATCGCCTGGGACGCATCGGTCGTCCCATTTCTGGTCGCTCTTGCGCGCTGGAATTGCGGCTTCGCACTCCGTCAGTGCCCGCCGAAAAAGCCAAGAAAGATAAAGACAGCGAACAGGTCGCGTGTGCTGGACGAGATTAGAGGACGGCTGGAAGAACGGGTGGCAACGAGGGCGCGTTCTTCTCGTTTGAGCCTAGTATTGGGTACCGTAACGATGGCGGCACTCGTGGCATTGGCGGCCCGCTTGTTCGGAGCTGCGCGAGCCACGCGAGGCGAGATCCGCAGGGACCGTTACCGCCGAAACACCTCCGACGCCAACCGACACAATGCCCAAGGAGAGGCCACGCGGCTTGCGGAAACTGCTCCAAAGGAAGCCCGGGGAGCGATGTCGCGATCGAACCCTCGAGTTCAGCACCAACACCTCCGGCGCCGACCAGGCCAGGGACTACACGACATGGCCGGCCCGACCCCGACGACAGCGAGCAATTCACGGCTGTAGGCGACATCACTGCCGCACGGCTGGTACTGCAGCGAGCGGCAGAAGCGTGTGACCCGCGCGCAGCGCTGATCCTTTCGGGAAGATTGGTCCGCTTGTGTAGTCCATCAGTAGATCATATAGTGCATCAAGTTAGTGACCTGGGCGCGGTTTGCTCAACGGATGCTTGGGGACGTCGGCTGGATCGGATCGAGCGCGCCTCGCCGGCCGCCTTCTCTCCGGTTCGGCGCTCAAGGTAGCCATTCTATTGTAATGATAGTTTCAAGGAGATCCCAAAAATTCATCAATGCATGCAGGACTATGGTGAGTGACGTAGACCCGCTACGCCTCCCCGGCTGGCCAGCGTCTCAGTCGGGCAGCCAAGGCGAGCAAACCGATCTGAACGGGAGCGGCGGCTGCGGTGCATAGCAGCAATAAGGGGCCGTTCAACGCCAGGCTAAGCGATTGGTCTGGGTGCGTCGACCGCCACCACATCGCATAGGCGGTTGCGACGACTACGGCAGCGGTGAGAGACAGCAAAGCCCAACCCGTCGTGGCCCAAAATCCCCACGGGTGTGGGCGTGGTGCATCCGAGAAGACTTCCACCTTGACCCTCTTCCGACCGTCCGCCGCGGGGACCGCACTTCGATCCCGTCGGCCTGGTTATTCGTATGTTGCGCGGCGCTCTCGCGTATTCGCGTAAAAATTTCATTGAGTTTATGAACGAGCCGAACAATTGGAGCATAGCAAATAATCTCCGGCTGCGGCCCAGCGTAATTCCAATGAACCGGCCGGCCGCGCATTCGTTTCCGGAACGCGCGCAGCGCGGGTCCTTGGTAGCACCTACGATCCGATCGTGCTTGAAAAACTCGGATTCTGCGGTCCAGCTCCCCTTGGCTCAGGGCCGGCACCAGCGTGCCAAGGAGTTCGGCTGGGCGGAGGTCATAAACAGGCTCGACATTTTGGTGAGCCGTGGCCAGGAGCGCGCCGTAGCCCGCGCCTTTAATCTCTGCCGGAGTTAGGCGTGGCCTTCAGTCGAACTCCAAATCCTGCGTTTCGATCAGCATCCAAAAAAAGGACCCCGGCCTTCTCCAGCGCCTGTTGAATTCGGATTAGGGTCGCAACATTGCCCGCGGGGGCCTTCAAAACTTCTATTCGACGTACCGTCGCAGCGCCGATATCCGCGGCTTTGGCGAGATCATCCTGTCGCCATCCGAGGAGTGCCCGCGCAGCTCGAATTTGGGCGGGGTGAAGCATCCAATACAGATTTTACGATTCCGGGCTCCTTTACAACGGACATAATTGATGCTAAATAGATCACTATCGGGTCTAGAAAGCTTAATAGCAGGATAACTAACGTCATGGACACACTCGCGCAGGCGATCTGGCCAAAGCGTACCGGCTTCTTGGGCGGATCCGACGCCAATATCATTATGGGCCGCGACCACGTTGCCTTGCTTCGGCTCTGGCGAGTAAAGCGGGGAGAGATTGAGCCCGAGGATCTGTCCGGAAATCTCATCGTCCAGCTCGGAGTCGTGACCGAGACCCTCAATCGACACTGGTACGAGCGCAATACGGGGCAGACCGTTAAAGAAGTTCAGCGTCGCGTTAAGCATCCGGTGATCCGGTGGATGGCGGCGACCCTCGATGGCGTCGTTGAAGGCACAGGCGCCGTGTTCGAGGCCAAGTTCATGCTGCCGAGGTCATTCTCGGAAGAGGCTGCGGCGCAGAAGTACATGGCCCAGGTTCAGCACAACATGTGGGTCACCAATGCCAAGGAGGCCCTGCTCTCGATCATCACGGGAGGCGGCAAATGGGTCGAGATCAGCATTCCCGCCGACCCGCTCTATCAACACCTGCTCCTGACGGCCGAGAAAAAATT
>Ga0137392_10002492_pt1 | contig 11100 bp, 9 predicted proteins | sample 15con2h34AmetaG_FD_101394 | JGI IMG/M metagenome (GOLD analysis project Ga0137392, IMG submission 101394) | Vadose zone soil microbial communities from Angelo Coast Range Reserve, California, USA - 15con2h3.4A metaG | ecosystem: Environmental > Terrestrial > Soil > Vadose zone > Saprolite... | reverse complement strand
TGATCAGCACCAGCAGGCTGCCGGTGCCGCAGCCGATGTCAAGAACGCGATGACCGGGGCGAACCGCCGCTTGCTCAAGGAGCAACGCGCGAGCTGCATTCCCACCCAGCAACTTTACCAACGGGTCGTATAGCGGCAGCGACCAATGGTGGCCTGCCGCAGGAAGATAAATTCTACCAGGTTCAACCATGGAGGTCCCCTTTTGCAATTTCGAACGCAACGGAGGTTAAACCTTGGACTATGGTCCTGAGTCAAATTCGCCCGCGTGCGTCCGCGATACGGTAGGTGCAGAGCGCGGGAAAGTACGCGACAACCAATTGAAGCACACCTGAGCTTTCAAACAACCAGTTATCTGGAGGATAGATAAATTCACCGGCCATCAAGGGCGGGTGCCATGTCTGCACCGTCGTTTGTGAGGCGCCCAATAAAAAGAGTACGTCCTTGTTAAAGTGATTGTAGCCGCCCTCCACAATTCCGAGCGCCGCCACCCACACGAGCGCGATGAGAAGGCTGAGAAGACCCAGGGCAAGCCCGTTTTGAGTGCGGTGATACCAACGCAACAGCGCGAGCGTGACAAGCAGTGCCGCGGTAAAACCGCCCCGTGAGCAGCGCCAGCGGCAGCGCTGCGGTCGGATGGACTTCAAATCCGGTATCGTTAACGGAACCAGAAAGCCACAAGTGTCCGGCCCGAAGCAACTCGCATTTGACCAGTTCGCCCGCCTGGCGCGCGCGCTTGGGAGTCCTCATCGTCTCGAGCTGCTGGACATCCTGGCGCAGGGGGAGCGCAGCGTGGAGCGGCTCGCCGAAGCTGCCCATCTCCCTCTCAGCAACGCCTCACAGCATCTGCAGCAACTGAGACGGGCCGGCCTAGTCGTGACGCGCAAGGCAGGGACGCACATCATCTATTCGCTGCCGGGGCCGGAAATCATAGACCTCATACGGACTCTCTGGCGAGTCGGCGAGCGTAACCTCGCCGAGCTCGAACGCATCATTCAGCAGTACTATCGCAATCGCGACAGCCTCGAGCCTGTGGCGCGGGATGAGTTGCTGGGAAGACTGCGCCGACGCTCCGTGATCGTGATCGACGTGCGGCCAGAGGAATGCCGCGGGACATGTGCAGGGAGCGATCAGTATTCCGGTCACCGAGCTGCAGCGTCGTCTGAAGCAGATCCCCGAGGCAGCGACATTGTCGCCTGCTGCCGCGGCCCGTACTGTGTCTATTCCTATCAGGCCATCGAGATTCTGCGAGCGGCGGGATTTTCCGCCCGGCGCCTGCACGGAGGTTTCCTGGAATGGCAGGCGAACGGTCTGCCAGTCGATCGCGGTGCCCGTGCTGCCGACGGGCCATAGCGCTCATCAGGCACACAAGACCTCGCAGGGGCTGGCGATCGGAGCATACCGTGCTCTGTGAGAACACCACCGACAAATATTTTTTGGAGGTGACATAAAGGTGACACACCTTTTTGCGGCCTCCCAAGTCACTGATTCAGCAGTCGAATTCGATTTAGTCGGTCCAGTCCATCATGGGAGCGACCGACAGCCTCCGATCGATCGAAGGGCTTGGTTTCCCGGAGGAGACGGTAAATTTTTGAGTGCTTTCCATGCTGTGCATATCTGCGGTATTTCTGCGTATTCGTGCGAGTCTATGGCTTACCGGAGAGGGATAAAAGGACAGGAATACCTTGTCTCTCAAGGTGCGTCATGCCAACGATCATAGACTCCAAGCAAGCCATGAACACCGATTCACGGCCTCCAACCGCGTTTGCATCAAGCGCGCCGCTCGATCTAATCCTTTCGCAATTGCAAGCCTGCACGCGCAGTCACCCCGACGCCTTTCGCCAGCTCGCGGGCGAAGCACCGAATTGGCGCTTGAAGGCCCGACTAAACGCCGCCTCAGACTCATAACCAATGGAAGCGCCGACTTGCGCTACGCTGCGGTGCCCTTCACGCAGGGATTGAGCCGCCATATGCATGCGCCAGACGGCCAGGTACTGCATAGGGGGTTGACCCACGACGGAACTGAAGCGTTCGGCAAACGACGAGCGTGACATGCCGACTTCGAGCGCCAGGGCCTCCGCCGTCCATGTCTCGGTCGGACGCGCATGGAGCATTGAAAGTGCACGTCCAATCTGCGGATCTCGTAATCCTGCCAGCCATCCGCGCCTTTCTGCTGGCAAGCTCGCGACGAATTGGCTCACCGCCTCGACAAACAACAGTTCAGAGAGTTTGGCGATCACGGTGGTTGAGCCGAGATGTCCGGCGGCGATCTGGCTTGCAGCGAAGCGAAATGAGCTCTCTATCCAGGCCCCCGACGCCGTCGACCGGACGTTCAGCTTCAATACGGGCGGCAAGGCGGAGAGCAGCGGGCTGAAGGGCGTATCACAGCCGAGGAAACCACACAGCAGCTGCGTGGGGTCGCCACCGCCCCCGTGCACGATGCGTGCGAGTCCACCCTCCTTGGGTACCTGCATGACTTCCCGCGCGGGCACGGGTGTTGAAATCAGTTCGCTGCCGAAAGTATGGGCGCTATTGTGAGGCAGCAGGACGATTTCACCCGCACGTACCTCGATGGCGTCGCCACCGTCCGGGCGCAGTTGCATGCATCCCGCAGCAACGAAGTGGTAGGCAATGACATGACGAGGAGCTTCCAGAAAGGGCTTGCAATCGTTCGAGGCAATTTTGCCACTGACACACCAGGGCGTCGTGAATTCCGCCTCTAGGAAGACTCCGCCGGAAAGCCGAATCACGCGCAGAACATCTGAAAGCGCATCCACCAGTTGCCCGCCTTTGCGTCCGGAGCCTCAAGCATGAGATCAGGCGCAATAGTCATTCACGGTCCGGAGCGCGACTTATATGGTAGCACCCCCGGAAAACAAGAATTGGAGCGAACGGAGCTCGCACCTACCGCAATTACCTAACACGACAGGAATTCACCATGAACGCAGATGTTACCGATGTTGTCGCAGAGTCCGGAAATGCCGCCCGATACGCGCGCTGTTTGGCCGCTTCCAAGAAGGCGGAATGGGAGATCGATAAAGATCTGATGCGGGGCCGCACCTTCGACTTCTCACACAAGTTTTTGCCGGACGGACTGTCGCTGGTCGATCGCATGGGCTCTCTTTCCGGGGATGAAGCGCGCCTCCTTAGCCAGATCCAGGGCCGAACCTACGCCTACGTCTTTGGACTGGTCGAGCGCTTCATCAGCGCCAAGATGCTCGAGCAGAGCCGTGCAAAGATCTTTGGCGACCAGCTCGCGCTCGAAGGGCTGGTTCGCTTCTCGAACGAGGAGATCAAGCACCAGGAGCTGTTCCGGCGCATGGAGGCGATGATGGCTCCGCATATGCCGGTCGGCTATCGACAGGTGGCGGATCCGAATGATGTGGCACATGCCGTGCTCGCCGCGAGCACCTGGTCGGTGCTTGCGTTGACCTGTCACATCGAGCTCTTCGTACAGTCGCACTACGCAGAGAGCATTGCGCCGCGCGAGGAGCTGTGCCCGCTCTTCCGGGACGTGTTCAAGTATCACTGGAGGGACGAGTGCCAGCACGTGATATTCGACGAGCTGGAGTGGAAAGCCGAGCACCAGAGACTCTCGGCCGACGAGCGCGATCAGGCGGTGGACGATCTGATCGCCCTCGTGGCCGCCGTGGACATTCTCCTACAGACCCAAGCAGCGTCGGACGCCGGCTATTTCTGTCGCAGCGTCGAACGCGACTTCAGCGCGGAGACGGTGACCCAGATCGAAAGGTCGGTGCTGGGTGCTTACCGGTGGCAGTACATCATTTCGGGCGTGCGGCACCCGCATTTCAGTCGGTTGCTAACCAGCATGACGACTTTGGAGCAGATGTCCCGAATTACGACGTCGCTGGCGCCGATCATGGCCGGTTGATTGAGGCGGGGACGACCGGCGCTTGCGGGCGCCCCTGCAGGGGAGCAGTTTCGCCCGGCGCGGAATGCAAGTGTCTGGCATCCGGGGTGGCGGAGGGAGCACGGCGATGACTATACCGATGTGGATGTTGCTTGGATTTGCGGGCTGGACAGTCCTTCTGTTGTCCGCCACGGTGGGCGTTTATCGCTGGACCAGAATCTTGAGCGGACGCGCTTCGGTGAGCTCTTTTCGGGCCGACCAAATGGAAGGAGAGGATTGGTACCGGCGATCGATGCGAGCCCACGCGAACTGCATCGAAAACCTCCCAGTGTTCGGTGCGATTGTACTGGCGCTCGACGTCGGAGATGTGGGAGGCCCGGTCATCAATGTTCTGTCAATCCTCGTACTGATATCCCGCGTCCTGCAGTCGTTGGTCCATGTGAGTCATGTGCAGACCGATTCCTTCGTGGCGGTGCGGTTTTCAATGCTTTGCGTCCAGCTGATCAGCTTTGTGGCCCTCATCGTCCTGGTGGTCCGCCATGCCGTGCAGCCATGAGCACCATGTCGCGCTCGGGTCTCACCGACGTGTATGCCGCGGTGCTACCGGACTTCCCCTATCTCCGCCAGAGCGTGCGCCGTGATGAGCAGACTATACTAATGCAACAACCAATTGATCGCCGCAGAGGAGCTAGTCATGGACACGAACCGGCGACGCCAAGGGGGCCGCGGCCGACGCGTGGAGGGGACTCAAGTTCCCCAACTTCCGTGGACCGAAGTCCGCAATCCGTTCGCACCCATGGAGCTGCTGTCGGCGGATCAACTCGAGGCCATCCATCTCACTTCGCTGCGAATTCTCGAAAATCTCGGGATGGAGGTCATGTCGCCCCGTGCCCTGGCGGTGCTCGAGGCGGCGGGAGCCGAGGTCGATCTGGGCACTCGCATAGTGCGTCTTGACCGTGGTCTGGTGGAGCGCGCGCTGAGAACGGCCCCTGCCTCCTTCGCCCTCACCCCGCGCAACCCCGCGAAGCGGGTCACCTTGGGGGGCAATCACTTGAACTTCGGCTTGGTCGCCGGCCCCCCCAATGTCCACGATTTCGAGCGCGGCCGCAGGCCGGGCAATTACCGGGACTATTGCGACTTCATCCGGCTGGCCCAGTATTTCAACGCCATCCATCTCATCGGCAACCAAGTCTGCGCGCCCATCGAACTGCCCGCGAATTCGCGTCACCTCGATACCTACCGCGCGAACCTGCTGTATTCGGACCAGGTGTTTCACTGCAGCGCCATCGGCTCGGGACGGGCCGTGGACGGCATCCGGATGATGGCGGTCGCGCGCGGCCTCGACTCCGAACAGATGGCCGCGAGCCCCGGAGTCATCACCATCATTTCGGTGAACAGCCCGCGCCGTTTCGACGAGGCGATGAGCGATGGCTTGATCGCCATGGCCCAGCACGGACAGGCGGTGGTGATCACCCCGTTCACGCTGATGGGCGCGATGGCGCCGGTATCGCTGGCGGCGGCGCTCGCCCAGCAGAATGCCGAAGCCCTGTTCGGCGTCGTGCTGGCCCAGGCGGTGCGCCCCGGCACGCCGGTCATGTACGGCGCCTTTACTTCGAACGTCGACATGCGTTCCGGAGCTCCGGCGTTCGGCACGCCCGAAAATGCCAAGGCCAATATCGCAAGCGGCCAGCTGGCGCGCCGCTACCGCCTGCCATACCGTACGTCGAATGCCAGCTCCTCCAACGCGGCCGATGCCCAGGGCGCCTACGAGACGGAAATGTCCCTGTGGGGCGCGATACTCGGCCACGGCAATCTCATCTATCACGCCGCCGGGTGGCAGGAAGGCGGACTTACCGCCTCATTCGAGAAATTGGTGCTGGATGTGGAAATGCTGCAGATGATGATCGAGTTCTTGAAGCCGATCGAAGTCAACGAGCAGGAACTCGGCTTCGACGCCATCAGGGGCGTACCGACCGGCGGCCATTTCTTCGGCGAACCGCACACCATGGAGCGCTACGAACACGCCTTCTATCGGCCGCTGGTGTCCAACTGGCAGAATTACGAAAACTGGCAGCTCGCCGGCGGGAAGGACGCCACGCAGCGAGCCACTGATATTTGGAAGCAGGCTCTGAAGGAGTATCAGGAGCCTGCGATCGATCCCGGCATTCGGGAAGCACTCGACACCTACGTCGCGAAGCGGCGCGAACAAATCGGAAGCGAAGAGCCTTGAGAACTATGCGAACTGAAGCCCAGGGGGTAGTCAGCCCCAATCGCGCAGGCGCGAAGCGGTGTCGTGCGCATCAGAACGGTGCGAGCCTCTCGACCGCGCGAATGGTCACCGGGCCCTCGTCGGACCGCGTCTTTTCGGCGCCCAATACTTCGGCCGACGCCTTGGCCATCACGATGGAAATCATTTGGTTCGGGTATAGGATCACCTCATTGTCCCCGGAGCCGTGCATGCTGGGCAGGTATTCCACCGTACCGCCGGCATTGACGTAGCGCAGGAAGTGAAAGCCCATCTTGTAGAGCCCGTCTTCGCTCGATCCGGTAAGCGGCGCGGACACCGTACCTGCCGACGCATCGGCGTTCTTGACGATGGCATCCCGCCCCGCCAATAGCTCCGTGGTCAACTCTCGATTGAGGATCTGCGCCCCGCCGTGCGCGCCGCGCGCTTCATAGAGCATCGCAATCTTGGCGAGATCGTCGAGCGTCGGATAGTAGCCGGCGTTGCACCAGACCAGTCCATCGCGGCCGCCGGCCTCGCGGGTCTTGACGACCGGCGCTTGACGGATGCCGATCGGCGTGAAGATTTCCGTTTGAACCATCTCGCCGAGGTCGGCCTGCGGTCCGCGCACCGACTTCAGGAACCCGTCGATCGCAGCGCCGAGAATGTAGTAGTCCTGGTCGCGATAGCGCATCACCGTTCCTGGTTCCCAGGGATAGGGCCGCAGGTTCGCAGCGATCTGCCGAATCTTGTCGGCGTGGGACGGCGCCGTGTACCAGGCATCGTAGTCGCCGCCCAGGTAGCCGTCGAAAATGTCGTTGGGATGAGTCTTGGTCGTGCCGGTGCCGCCGAATCCGGTCGCCATGTCCGCCGCATCGAGAAAGCGCACTCGCCGCCACTTCGGATCGAGCCCCGGCACGTAGTCGCCGACCTTGAGAGTGAGCACCCAGGGTCCGTACACTTGCGCAAGATGCAACAGCGCCAGCGGCGCGAATACGCTCTTGGTCACCGAACGCACCCCGAAGCGCATCTCGAGCGGATAGGGATACGGTCCGTAGGGCGTCGCCGGATCCTGATAATACAGAGTACCGCTTCGAACCAGCGCCACCGCCACCTGCCACTTCGGATAGATGGGGCCGCCGAATCCATCGAGCGTGCCGGCCGGAACGGTCTTGACCAGTTCGCTCCAGGGCTTGGCCGGAAATCGGTCGGCAAGCTCTGCTTGCGCCTGGGCGCGGCGCGCGTCGAGTTTCTGCGCATCGCCTTGACCCAGCTCGGCGGCCGCAAATCCCCAGGCCACGAAATATTGCTTGATCAAGTACGGACCGGTCTGCTGAACGAACTGCACCATGAGACCGCTCACCTGGCCCGGACGATACAGGAACGTGGCGAGACCCTGATGCGCATGGTTCTCGGTGTCGTTGACCAGCATGAAGGGAAATGCGGCCCGCGACCATTCGCCGTCGGCTTTTTCACGCCACACCCGCCCGAATTGCGGAATCACGCGCCAATAGCTCGCGGTCGCGCCGCCGCCTGTCTCGCGCACCATCTCACCGCGCTGAACGGGCACCAGCACGTCGCCTACCGTGAAGAATTCCAGCTGCAGACCCGGGAAGGTCCGCGTGTCGCGGCCTTGAATCAGCGGTTGCTGCAGAACCGGCAAAGTCAGCATGCGCGCCGGGCGCAGCTTGAGCACCCCCGAAAACGCGGGCGCGGCCAGCGCGCCTTCGCCCGGAACGAATGCCGAATTCGCCACCGGCGCATCGGGCGCCCGGGCGGACTCGAAGACCTGTACCGGCAGCAGTTCCGCACTACCCGCCCGCGCGCCGGCGGCGCTCGCAACGCCGACGATCGCACTGAGAACCGCCGCATGCATTGTTCGCAAGACCATTGTTGAAGTCCCCCTATTCGGCCCCTTCGGTAGAGCAAAATGCGTCCGTCTGGCACCAATTGATTCAGGAAGTCGAAGTCCGCGATGTTACCGGTTAACACCGGCCAACCCAACTTCCAGACCTCGACCCTGACGCCATCCAGAGCCCGCAGGAACGCGATAGCTGAAATAAAGCCGATCCATGGCCGGTCGACTATCCGTCAACCAATTGTTTTGGTTCTAAAGGGGGACAAACGATGCTCACCACTCGCTCAATTCGCCCCGCCCTCGTATGGGTGGCGTGCGCTTTCGCTCTCAGTTATTCGATTGTTTCGCCTGCGGACGACATGGTGTCATTCGCCACGGGAGGCTACGCCCGCGGCCTGCGAAGCGAGAAGCTGATGAACAAGATCGACACCAACGGCGACGGCATGATTTCGAAGGATGAATGGATCGCCTATCAGGAGAAGGTTTTCGCGATGCTGGACAAGAACAAGACCGGCACTCTCGACGCGAAGACATTCATCGACCCCAGCGGGGGTGAACTCGTGACCTTCGCCACCGGCGGCTACGCACGCGGCCTCCGCACCAAGGCGATGATGCACAAGATCGATACGGACGGAGACGGCACTATTTCCCACGACGAATACATCGCGTATCAAACCAAGATATTCGACATGATGGACACCAGCACGGCCCACAAGGGCATGGTCGGGCCGCAGGAAATGTTTGCAACGGGCGGCGCCAACCGCCGCTGAAAGCGGGGCTACCGGGCGACGAACGATCGTTCGATGACGTAGTCGCCTGGTTCGCCCACGTGCGCGGAAATGTGGAAACCGCGCGCATTGAGAAGCGCGGATAGATCCGCCAGCATCGCCGGACTGCCGCAGATCATGACTCGGTCATGGGCGGGATCGAGCGGCGGCATGCCGGTGTCTTGAAATAGCTTACCCGACTCGATGAGCTCCGTGACGCGCCCTTGATAGCGGAATCGCTCTCGCGTGACGGTCGGAAAGTACACCAGCTGGTTTCTGACTTGTTCGCCGAGATATTCATGGTGCGTCAGCTCCCACTCGATGAAATCCCGATAGGCGAGCTCGCTCCGATAACGCACGCCGTGGACCAATATGATCTTCTCGAAACGCTCATACGCCGCCGGATCCTTGATCAAGCTCATGAACGGCGCGAGCCCCGTGCCTGAACTCAAGAGGTACAGGCGCTTGCCCGGCTTCAAATCGTGCAATAGCAGCGTGCCCGTCGGCTTGCGGCTCACCAGCACTTCATCGCCGGGCTTGATGTTTTGGAGCCGCGAAGTCAACGGACCATCGGCGACCTTGATGCTCAAGAATTCCAGATACTCTTCGTGATTTGCGCTCGCGATGCTGTAGGCGCGCATCAGCGGTTTTCCGTCTATGGCCAAGCCCAGCATGATGAAATGCCCGTTCTCGAAGCGCAGACCCGGATCGCGCGTGGTCGTGAAGCTGAAAACCGTCTCATTCCAGTGATGAACCGTCAGGACGCGTTCGGTACCAATTGTTGCCATCGTAGTCTAGAAGCCGAGCGTCAGTTGCGATTGATCGGGTGTGGGCGGACGAAACAAGGATACTTCAAGTTCGTGCCGGTCGCGCGCGGAATCGAAGCCGCACTTGCGCAGCGCCAGCTCGAATCGCGTACGCAGCAGCTCGGCGTAGGGTCCGGTGCCGGTCATGCGCCGGCCGAATTCGGCGTCGTAATCCTTGCCGCCCTGCGTCTGGTTGATCAGCGACATCACGTGTTTGGCCCGGTCCGGGTAGTGCTCGGCCAGCCATTCGCGAAACAGGATCTTCACTTCATGGGGAAGCCGCAGCAAGACATAGCCGGCGGAGCCGGCGCCGGCCTCCTTGGCGGCCGCGAGAATGTCTTCCATCTCGTGATCGGTGATCGCGGGGATCACCGGCGCAACCAGCACGCCCACCGGAATCCCGGCTCGAGCCAGTTGCTGGACCACCCGCAGGCGGGCTTGCGGCGAGGCCGTCCTCGGCTCGAGCGTGCGCTTGATGTCGCCGGTCAGGGAGGTGATGCTGACCATCACCGACACCAATCGGTCTCGGGCGAGGTCCGTCAGCAAATCGATGTCGCGCACGACCAGCGCGCTCTTGGTGACGATGGTGACCGGGTGCCGGCACCGGGCAAGCACGCCGAGTATGCCGCGGGTGATCTGCAGCCGCTTTTCCAGCGGTTGATACCCATCGGTGTTGATGCCCAGCGCGATGGGTTTGCAAACGTATTTCGGCCTCGCGAGCTCGGCCTCTAGAATCTTGACCGCGTCAGCCTTGTAGAACAGTTTCGTCTCGAAATCCAGGCCCGGAGAGAGGCCCAAATAAGCGTGGGTCGGGCGCGCGAAGCAGTACACGCAGCCGTGGCTGCAGCCGCGATAGGGATTGATCGATTGATCGAACCCGACATCGGGGGACTTGTTGGTGGTGATGACGCTGCGCGCGCGATCGGGCAGAACCGTTTCGCTGAGGTGTTCGACAATCTCGTCCTCGTACCACCCGTCATGGATCTGTTCGCGCGTCGTTGCTTCGAACCGCACGGCGGGATTCGAGGCCGCGCCGCGGCCCTTGAACGGTTGATGTCCAATGAAGCTTCGAGTCATGGCGAAACTTTACCCGTGGATCGAGCAGTCGTAAATCCAGTACTGCCGGGCGCTCAGTACTGTATATCGTCGATCTGTGCACGGCGGCGGCGCTTTTTTGCATCTTCGGGCCGTGAAAAACGGTTATGGTGCTGGCAGCGTGAGCTGATACGGCGGCGTGGCAGTGAGCGAGGAAAACAGTGGATTTTCGATCAAGCAGCGGGGTTGCGGTGGATTACGACGACACGCCTCTTCGGCTCTTTCATGCGCGGGTTGCCGTCGCCAGCTGCGGCGGCGTGTTCAGCGACGGATATGGTCTCGGCATCATCGGAATCTCCCTGAGCCGCGCCCCGCCGCAGCTCGGCCTGAACCCGGTCTGGATGGGATTGTTGGGCGGCGCATCTCTGTTCGGCCTCTTTGCCGGAGCGCTGTTCACGGGGCCCGCGGCGGACCGCTTCGGCCGACGGCCGATCTTTGCCTGCAACATGGCGGTGCTCGCGATGCTGTCTCTGCTGCAGGGT